>Ga0163154_10000380_pt1 | contig 67221 bp, 50 predicted proteins | sample OliLakLV19MP9P1_FD_148649 | JGI IMG/M metagenome (GOLD analysis project Ga0163154, IMG submission 148649) | Freshwater microbial mat bacterial communities from Lake Vanda, McMurdo Dry Valleys, Antarctica - Oligotrophic Lake LV.19.MP9.P1 | ecosystem: Environmental > Aquatic > Freshwater > Lake >... | reverse complement strand
GGCTGTTGCGAGAGCTGCTGCCGGACGCTTGGGTCAAGAGCAATCCGGAGAAGCGGCTGGCGCTGGCGCGGTGATCGGGGTGCGGCGGCGTGCTCGGACTGAGCTGCGCGGGAGGTCGGACGCTTACGTCCTTATTCACATTCTGGGCAGGCTACCCCCCCCTCCCCCTATTCAAGTGAAATTTGAAGGAATCTCAAATTTTCCTAGATTCCTGCCATCTCGTGCATCGCCACGTCACGATCGGCACGTGCTCGCGCCAAGTGCGGGAAGTAATCCTGTGTCGCCATCACGCTCCACGCGCCGCTCTTCAGCGCCGTGATTGCATGCACAGCGGCCTTCGCGCCAGAGAGCGTCGTGATCATCGGCACGCCGCTGCGAACTGCGGCACGCCGCTGCGAACTGCCTGCGCGCGGATCTTGCCTTCGTCGGTGTGTCCGCCCTTTTTCGTCGGCGTGCCAATCGGTGTGGCCACGTCACGAAAGACGCCTACCGTCATTTGACGGTTGCAAAACTCTTCGGTAACTCGATAGTTTGTGTTGATCCACTGTCGATGTTGGTGACGACTACCCCATGAGGGAGAAGCAACTCCAAGCTCAGTGGTTGCCCACTCGTCACCATTGGTGCCCCCTCTTGGCCGATCAGCACGTCTAAGGTGACCCGCCCCTCTAGCTCTCCACTCTGAAACAACAGTTGGATCTCGCCGTGCGTCGGCGCCGACGTCAAGCCATCGCCAAACGGAACGAATCCAAAGCTGTCCCAACTGCTCTGTAGCTTGCCGTCTGGATAGTGAAGCTCAAATCGTACTTGGGCAAACCCAAGATCGGGCGCGTAAAAGCCGCGACACTTGACGTAAGTCGAGCCATCCGCTGCACTCCCTAGTAGTTCAACGACGACGCAGGAAAGACCTCGCAACAACTCGGGTGCGTCCAGTACCTGGCACCTTGGGTCCGCGAGCATGGTCTCGACATCGTTCACGAGCAGCGTGTCTCCGGTGAGCGACTTCGTCGGGAAGTAGCCAATGAACGCGTAATATTCGGGTGCCAATCCGCCGAATCCCAGCGAAAGTGGATTCGCACTCACCTGCGCGCCCAAGTGACCGTCAAACGTGACGCTCGCCAGGCGCGCACGGTCAAAGATCCGTACCCACGCATCGTCAATCGGCGCGCCAGAATCGGCAGCCGAGGTGAGCGTCTCAACGCGGAATCCACCGTCATTCCAACCGAGGTTCCAAGTTTGCGTAGGCGCTTGCCCGCTGTACCCCGTGTACAACCGATCCATCTTGCAGCTCACCTGGAGCGACTCAATCGACGTACGAGCCTGGCCTATCAACGACAAGAGCATCGCTCGGTCGGTGATTCCATCGAAGGCATGAGAGTGAGCGTGCAATGGATCGCCGAGCGCAACGCAAACCAGTCCGAGTAGGAGGCGTTGATATCTTGACTTCATCACATGATTCCCCTTTGGCGACAAACTGCGAGCGCCAGAACGCGTTTCACGGTTGACCTTATCTGGAGCGCGTCGCACTGCGTGTAGAACGTGCCGACCGGGACTTGAGGACAGGGGACCTCAGCGGCAAAGACCGCGCGATTGCACTTGCACCCACCCGAGGTCGTGTCGCAGTTGTATCGAAGTGTCGTGTTAGCGTTGTTAATGGTCCCGCAATTTACAGCCGCATTGGGCTGATGGCAGACTACGGTAGGTACCGCAGGGAGACCCCAGATTGTGACCGTCTGAACGCACGCGTCGTAGCAGTTGCCACAAGGCGTCGGCATCCCCGCGCACACGCTGGTCCCAGGAAGGTTACAAGGCGCCGTGGGGCTACTCGGGTACCGGGTGAGCGATGTATTGACGCAGGGGGCATTGCATTGCGCGTCGCAATGGGCGCAAGTCCATACCGACGCAAATCCTGCGACCAGCACGTAGCCAACCCTTTTCAAGATAGGGGAAGTGAGGCAGGCGACGCGAACGAGGCCAGCGGCGAGCACAATGTGCGAGCGCATGTGGAAACCCTCCGACTCGATCAGTTCGAGCCTTTTCGACCAACATACCCCCCCCCGGGAAGACAAGGAAAATGCACAGAATCGTCGAACTTTTTATTTGTAGCCACAGGCTGGTAAACCGAATTTCTACGTGACTTACCGCGGCGAGACCTCTACTCGCGGCAATCTCGTTGTCGAGGGAATTGGGCAACAGCGCGGCTCACCGCAGCGCTCGTCACTGCGACAGCCTCACACCCCAACCGGCGTACCCGTCACTCGAAACGTCTCCGTCGCGACCGCGCGTTCAGCTTTGCCCCGCGCCAAGTGCGGGAAGTAATCTTGAATCGCCATCACGCTCCACGCCCCACTCTTGAGCGCTGTGATCGCGTGCACAGCGGCTTTCGCGCCGGAGAGCGTTGTGATCATGGGCACGCCACTGCGAACAGCTTGCGCGCGGATCTTGCCTTCATCCGTATGTCCGCCCTTTTTCGTAGGCGTATTGATAATGAGCGAGATCTCGCCGTTCCGAATGAGGTCGATGATGCTCGGCCGCGCGCCTTCTGAGAGCTTGCGCAGCAGCGTCGTATCGACCGAGTAGTTACGAAGCAGCCCGTGTGTTCCGCTGGTCGTGAGTACGGTGAAGCCCATCGCAACCAGACTCCGCGCGACTTCCACTGCTTCTTCCTTGTCGCCTTCGCGTACCGAAAGAAAAACCTTGCCGGATGTCGGAAGCGGCACGCCAGCCGCCATCTGTGCCTTCGCGAACGCAACCGGCAACGAGCGATCGGCACCCATGACCTCGCCCGTCGAACGCATCTCAGGTCCAAGCACAACATCCACACCGGGGAACTTCGCAAATGGGAAGACAGATTCCTTCACGGCGTGAAAGCCGGTGCCCGGAACTTCCAAAACGTTGAGCTCTTCGAGCGACGCCCCCATCATTACTTTTGCAGCGATATTCGCCCACGGAATTCCCTTCGCCTTCGATACGAATGGTGCCGTGCGCGACGCGCGGGGATTCACTTCCAAGATGTAGACCGTCTCGTCTTTCACAGCCATCTGCACGTTCATCAACCCGCGGACCTTGAGTCGCTCCGCCAGTGTCCGCGCTTGTTCAGAGATGCGGCGGACGATGGAGTTTGGCAACGAATACGGCGGAACAACGCACGTCGAGTCGCCGGAGTGAATACCGGCTTCTTCGATGTGCTCCATCACGCCGCAGACAATCGAACGCGGCTTCGTGCTCGGCAAGCGAATCTGTCGCGCGTGCGATTGTTCGTCGGGTGCGAAGTCAGCAACGACGTCGACATCGACTTCAACCGCGTCGCTGAGAAAGCGATCGATAAGCACCGGCGCACTTGCAAGGTCGGAAACGTTGACCGCGTGCGTCATGTAGCGGCGGATGTCGTCGGCAGAGTTGCAAATTTCCATGCCGCGCCCACCAAGCACATAGCTCGGCCGTACGAGGACGGGATATCCCACAGACTCCGCGACGGTGACGGCTTCTTCGATCGAGCGAGCAATGCCGCTCGGCGGCTGGCGCAGACCGATCTCGTCTAACAATGCCTTGAAGCGGTCGCGATCTTCGGCGAGGTCGATTGAGTTGAGGCCAGTGCCGATGAGCGGCACGCCCGCAGTGACCAAGCCATGCGCGAGATTGAGCGGGGTTTGCCCGCCGAACTGCACGATGCATCCGACGACTGAGCCGTTTCGATCCGCGATCTCGGGTCCGCCGCCGTTCAATCGCTCGACGACGTTCAGCACGTCCTCAAGCGTGAGCGGTTCGAAGAAGAGCAGGTCGCTCGTGTCGTAGTCGGTCGAGACCGTCTCGGGATTCGAGTTGATCATCACTGACTCGAATCCCATGTCACTGCAGGCGAACGCTGCTTGGCAGCAGCAATAGTCGAACTCAATACCTTGTCCGATGCGATTCGGCCCGCCGCCCAAGATCACAATTTTCTCGCGCTTTGAAATGCGGATCTCGTCGTCGGCGAACACTTTGCCAGTGATCGTGTCAACGACCGGCGATTCGTAGGTTGAATAGAAATACGGCGTGACCGCCTCAAACTCCGCAGCGCAGGTGTCAACCAGCTTGAACACCGGCTCGACGCCAAGCTTCTTCCGCCACGCTCGCACGGTCAGAATCGAGTCGACCGAAATGTCGTCGAGCCAGACGTGCGCGAGCTGCGGATCCGAGTACCCCCACTGCTTCGCCTGAATCAGAACGTCGCGCGGGACATCGTCGAGCCGCTGATACGCGAACAGTTTGTCTTCGAACTCGACGAGCTGTTTCAGTTGATCGAGGAACCATGGATCAATATTGGTGAGCTCGAATACACGGTCAATCGACCAACCCATCTTGAATGCGTAGCGGATGTAATAGATGCGACCTTGCGAAGGCACCGAGAGCTTGCGATACACCTTGTCTTCGGGAATCGGCCAGACCACAGGTGAGCGGTCGGCGCTTTGAAGCCCCGCCGCCTTCTGCGCGATCGTCGCTCGCATCGCCGTCAACCACTTGTCGTTCTTGTCGAGGCCGAAGCCGTATCGCTTCACTTCCATCGAGCGGATGGCCTTTTGGAACGCTTCCTTGAACGTTCGGCCAATCGCCATCCCCTCGCCGACAGACTTCATTTGGGTCGTGAGTGTTTCGTCTGCCTCGGGGAACTTCTCGAACGTCCAGCGCGGCATCTTCACAACGACGTAATCAATGCTCGGCTCGAAACACGCGCTCGTCGTGCCGGTGATGTCGTTGCGCAGCTCGTCGAGCGTGTAGCCGATCGCGAGTTTCGCAGCGATCTTCGCGATCGGGAACCCAGTTGCCTTACTTGCGAGCGCCGAGCTGCGCGAAACGCGCGGGTTCATCTCGACGACGACCATCTCGCCGTTCGCAGGATTCACGGCAAACTGCACGTTCGAACCGCCGGTTTCGACGCCGACGGCGCGCATGATCGCGAACGAAGCATCGCGCATCCGCTGATATTCTTTGTCCGTCAGCGTCATGATTGGCGCGACGGTGATGGAATCACCGGTGTGTACGCCCATCGGATCGATATTCTCGATGCCACACACAATGATGCAGTTGTCGTTCTTGTCGCGGACGACCTCGAGCTCGTATTCCTTCCAACCGAGCGCTGACTGGTCGATGAGCACTTGGCCGATCATCGACGCTGAGATGCCGCGGCGGATGATGTCATCGAACTCTTCGAGGTTGTAAGCAATACCGCCGCCGGTTCCGCCGAGCGTGAACGCGGGGCGAATGATCGCGGGCAGACCGATCTCTTGCAGGAACGCGCGGGCGTCCTCGAGGTTGGTAACGGTGCGAGCTTTCGGCTGCTTAAGCCCGAGTCGATCAACGATCTGGCGGAACTGCTCTCGATCCTCGGCCCGCTGAATGGCCTGTCGATCCGCGCCAATCATCTCGACGCCGAACTCTTGGAGCGTTCCATCGTCCCACAGCTTGCAAGCGCAATTGAGCGCCGTCTGCCCGCCGAGCGTCGGCAAGATGGCATCGATGGGTGTGCCGAGCGATCGCTCCTTCGCCAATACTTTTCGAACCGCTTCCACCGTAATTGGCTCGATGTACGTCCGGTCGCTGAACGCCGGATCGGTCATGATCGTGGCCGGATTCGAGTTCACGAGAACGACGCGGTAGCCCTCTTCGCGGAGAGCCTTGCACGCTTGCGTCCCGGAGTAGTCGAACTCACAGCCTTGACCAATGACGATCGGGCCTGAACCGAGGATGAGAATCGTGGTGATGTCGTCGCGCCGGGGCATGAGACGCTCCGAGCGCGCGGCCGATGCGAGGTGAGAGGCCCGCGCGCAAATTCTCGGAATGTTACTCGAAGTCCACAGCTCTCCCGAACCCGCGAGCGATCGCCGACCAGATCTCCCGCCCGTTTGACAAGTGCGGACGTGGGTGCGAGCGTGCCCGCGTGGAGGTCCGGACGCTTGGCCTGACGCTCTTGACGGTGGCTGCCGCCTACGTGGTCGTGGTGCTGGCGATGTCGTTGGTTGTGCTGCCGTGGCTGCGGGCGCGGCTGCACTCAGGTGCCATCGACGGTGCCCTGTGGGTCGTGTTCCGCGTTTGGCTCGCGTTGGTGCACAAGCCGACGTGGATCGGTTGGGAAGAAGTGCCGGATGACCTGAGAATGCCCCCGGGGCGCGGTCTCATTGTGGTCGCGAACCACGCCTCGGGGATCGATCCCTTCTTGCTGCAAATGCCTCTCCGGCGTCGAATTCGCTGGATGATGTCCACCGATCAGATGCTTCCGGCGTTCGCTGGCCTCTGGGAGCACCTCGAGATTCTTCCGGTCAACTACGGTCCGCAGGACGCAGCCACCTTTCGTGAGGCAGTTCGCCACGTTCAGGGCGGCGGCATTCTGGGGATCTTTCCGGAAGGCGGGATCGCCCGGCCCCCCGGCGAAGTGCGTCCGTTTCTCGCCGGAGTCGGCCTTCTTGTCGCGCGATCGAAGGCACCGGTCCTACTCTGCCTGATTGAAGACGCGCCCGACGCGTCCTCTGCACTCGCGGCATTGATCACGCCAGCCCGCTGCCGCGTCCGCTGCCTCGGACTCTTCGACTTCAAAGGGGTGCGCGACACCGCCGCGATCGTTGCGACGCTTCGCGGGAAGATTGTCGACTCCAGTCACTGGCCCGCGAACGACGAGGCGCTCCCGGGCACGGTTCCGGCGCATTCGAGCAACGCTCTAACTCGGTAGCATCCTTCGCGTGATTGCACGGATCGATGGTGAACTCGAATCGGTGAAGGACGGCAGCGCCTACGTGCGCGTCGGCGACATCGTCTACGAGTTACTCGTCCCAGCGGGCGATCAGATGCGGCTCGCAGCCAGCGTCGGCGAGCGCATGGGCTTCTTCACGCTGCATTATCTCGAAGGCCAAGGCCAAGGCTCGTCGTACTGGCCGCGGCTCATCGGCTTCTCGTCGCCGGAAGATCGCGAGTTCTTCGAGCTCTTCACCACGGTCAAGGGTATCGGCAACAAGAAGGCGCTTCGGGCGCTTCAGCTTGCCATACCAGTGGTCGCCGAGGCCATAGCGAACGGCGATGCAGCGACGTTGCGAGCGCTCCCAGAAATCGGGAAGAAGACCGCCGATACGATCGTGCTGGAACTGAAAGACAAAGTGAACCGATTCCTCGGCGCGCGTTCGATCGTCGAGGTGAAGCCAGGCGATGCGGGCAGGAGCCGCATCGTGTCTGACGCTACGACAGTGTTAGTGCAGCTCGGCGAGAATCGGATGCACGCGCGAGCCCTCGTCGACCGCGCAATGATTGCAGACCCTGCACTCGACACCGCCGACGCGGTGGTGACGGCGGCGCTGTCGCTTCGTGCAATGGGATGACGGACACTTCTCACATGCGTTACGCGATGATCATGGCCGGCGGGTCCGGCACTCGTCTCTGGCCGATGAGCCGCGAAGCTCGTCCGAAGCAGCTCATTCCGTTCATGGACGGGAAGTCGCTGCTCGCGCTGTCCGCGGACCGTCTCAACGGTGTCGTCGATGCCGATCGACGGTTCATCTGCACCAACGAGGCGTTCCGCGCTGCCATTCGCGAATCGTTGCCGACGTTCGCTGACGAAACGATCTTGGGCGAACCGGCGGCGCGCGACACGCTGAACGCTGTTGGCTTCACTGCGGCGGTCCTGCACCTGCGCGACCCGAGCGCCGTGTTCGCGGTACTTACCGCCGATCATTTGATTCAACCGCAAGACGAGTTCGCTCGACGACTCGACGTCGGCTTCAAGCTCGTCGAAGCCGAGCCCGCGCGACTCGTGACCTTCGGCATCACGCCGACGCATGCAGCAACTGGTTACGGATACGTCGAGCGCGGCGATGCGATCGACGGCTTCGATCGCGCATATCGCGCGCGTCGCTTCGTCGAGAAACCCGATCGCGAAACTGCCGAGGCGTACCTCGAAACGAAGCACTTCAGTTGGAACAGCGGCATGTTCGTCTTCAGTGCCGTGAAGATTCTCGAAGCGATCCGTTGGTACCAACCAGAAACTGCCAAGGGTCTCGTCCGGATTGCCGAGGAGTGGAACGGACCGCGACGAAAAGCGGCGCTCGATGCGATCTACCCGTCATTCGTGAAAATCAGTGTCGACTACGGCCTGATGGAACCGGCGAGTCACGACGAACGACTATCGATTTGCGTCGTTCCGATGGACGTGCAGTGGATGGACGTCGGCAGTTGGCCGACCTACGCCGCCACCGTCAGTCCTGATGCGCAAGGCAACCGCGTGCGCGCGCTGTGGACGAACCAAGGTTCAAAGAATTGTCTCGTCGTGAGCGATGACCCGAGTCACGTCGTCGCGACAGTCGGATGCGAAAATCTGATCGTCGTCCACACGAAAGACGCAACGCTGGTCTGCCGCGTCGATGTCGCCGAGCAGGTCAAGGGTGTCGCGAACAAGGTACCGGTGAAGTACCGCTAGCGCGGACGTGCATGCGCTACCTCGCCGTGGATCTCGGACAGAAACGTACCGGACTCGCCACCGGCGACGACATCACGGGGCTCGTCCAGCCGTACGACGTGGTCCAAGTTCCGCCCGGCCCGAGACTGTTTGCCGAACTCGCGAAGGCAATTGACGACATCGGACCCGACGCAGTGATCGTCGGCCTACCGCTGAACATGGACGGCAGCGATGGACCCGCAGCAACGAGCGCCCGCGCATTCGGCACCGAACTCGGCACCCGTGCCAAGGTCCGAATCGAGTTCCAAGACGAGCGACTCACAAGCTTTGCCGCTGAAGAAGGGTTGAATCGCTCGGGTCGCACGCATCAGCAGAAAAAGGAGTTGCGCGACGCCCTCGCGGCGGCCGAGATCCTGCGTGACTACCTCAGGCGCGTGTCACGAGAGTCGAACGACACCACGCTCGATCCTGACACCGGCCGCGAGGCGAGTCCGGGCATCGACGATTCGAGGAGTTGATCGCTCGGCTTGCCGATGAGTAAGATCTGCGGTCCGGGCGCGAGTCGAGCAACTCGCGAACCAGTTTGGGGACCCGCTTGAAGCCCGCCCGCTTGAGGCCCGATTGGGGACCCGTTTGGGGATTAGTGTAACGGTAGCACAAGTGACTCTGACTCACTTTGTCTAGGTTCGAATCCTAGATCCCCAGTTGAGACCGATGAGATAGTTGAGACAGTTGAGAGAAGCTATCGAAGCTATTTGCCGTGGGCACAAGCGACGATGCGTTCACCCGTAGCGAGCGCTGCCTCTCCACATTGTTAGAGGAATTGCCAAGTTTCCGACTCCGATCGGTCTCGTGGTGCCGGAGTAGCTCAGTCGGCGAGTTTGAGCGTGAGTCGTGTCCAGCCCTCGGACGACGCGACGATGACCTCGGTTGCCGCGACGCCGACATATGAGATCGCGCCTACGACGATCTCACTCTGGACGATGCGGAGTTCGTCGGCTTGGAGACGCCACGTGGTGGGTGCGATGCACGCGATCGTCGCACGACGCTCATGAGCGCCTCACCGCATCCAAATCTCCCCATCAACCAGTTCAATCGAGTTCCCCGCCGGATCGCGCACGTACAACGAACGCCCGCCGCGCTCCCACGTCCGGTCCATCTCGATCGCGACACCCGCGTTGGCGAAGCGCGTTTGCCAATCATCGAGCGACCCAGCGTCGACCCGAAACGCAACGTGCCCACCGACTCCTCGCGTGCCGTGCCTCGGAACGCTCCGGTTCGGTGCCGCAGCGTGATCGGGATGAAACACCAAGAGCACTGCGTCGCCCTCCGGAATTCGAAACGCGGCGCTCAAGCCGTCGCTCGCTCCGATTCCTCGCAGTCTGAGCACATCACAAAAGAACCGCTCGGTCGCTGCGATGTCGGTCGCGTACAGCACGGTTTCATGAACACTCCGAAGCATCATTTGGTGCCCGTGGTCGCAACCATCAGCTTGAACGGACCCGCTGGCCAACCAGCGCCGTTGACGAGGTTCGCGCGAATCGGATTGTTCTGCCACGCGTACGCGACTTCCACCGGCACGGTGACCGTGTCGCTGAAGACAACGACACTCATGGGGTCGCGTGGATCGTTCGACTGGGCGTCGACGGTCGCGCGAGCCCACACGAACTTGCCATCGGCCCCGGCGAGCGCGAAGCCGTCGAGCTTGTCGCCAGCGCGCGGCTTGAGTCCCGCGCCGTGCTTGAATCGCACTCTGATCCCCTTCTCACCCGTCGTCATCTCAGCCGGTTCAACCGACTCGACGACGGGACCGCTCGATTCACCGGCAGTCTGCTGGAATTCCGTGACGAGCGCCCACTCAGCAAGCCGCGAAGCAACGGTCTGTTTGTCGCGCGGATGAATGTCCTCTGCGTCGCCGACATCGAGCGTGACCGCGAGCCCGCAGTGCGGATCACTCGCCGCGACCTTGGCCTGTGCTTCCCGCAAACCGCTCCAGCCACCTTCGACGGGATCCTCCGACACCTTCATGAAGCTTGCAAGTTGCACAATGCCGAACGGCATCGCGGGTCGGCGGAAGTCTTCGCGCCAGGCACTCACGAGCTGCGCGAGCTGATCTGCGTACTTGTCGGCCGCGCCTGCGTTCGACTCGCCTTGGTACCACAGCGCGCCGCGAATCGCGAAGGGCGCCACCGGCGCAATCATGCCGCGATGCATCTGTCCGTCCTTCATCCACGGCTCGATCGGCGTACCGCCCCAGTTGATGTCGAGAACTCCCACGGGCACATCGAGACGATCCGCAATGACGCGCGCGAAGAGGTAGCCAACGCCTGTGATCGAGCCAATCGACTCGCCGTCAGTGACCTTCCACTTCGCGTCGTTCGTTCCGAGCGGTTGCTCCGCGAGCGTATGCGGCATCTTGAGCGCGCGAATCGTTCGACGTTTGCCGCCCGCAGCTTCCGACTTTGCTGCTTCGAAGCCGTTGCACGCCGCCATCGGCCACTCCATGTTGCTCTGTCCGCCGCAGAGCCACACTTCGCCGACGAGCACGTCGTGCAACGTCAGCCGATCGCTTCCCGCTGTGATCTCAACTTCGCGAGGTGCGACGCTCGCTGGCATCGGCGCGAGTTCGAGTGACCAGCGACCGTCAGCGTCTGACTTCGTCGTAGCCGCGCGGTCGCCGAAGTGCACCGCGACATCGACGTTCGCCGTTGCACGTCCCCAGATCGGCACCGCGACATCGCGCTGCAAAACAGCGTGATCGGTGAACACGGGTGAGAGTCGAAGGTCAGCGAAAGTCGGCGCGGTGATCAGCGCGACAACGACGGAGATAAAGAGTTGAGGGGTTCGCACGATCAGCGAATCGTACGAACCCCACAATACGGTGTGCGAGCACTGCCGACGCGGTTAGCTCCATGCCCCGAGCAAGATCGCCAAGTCCGCCGCATTGACAGCGCAATCGTCGTTGAGGTCAGCAGAACATGTTGTGCAACCTGAACAACGCCCCCAGGCACCGAGCAGAATGGCGCGATCAGACGCGTTGGCTACTCCGCCGCTGTTGAGATCAGCAGAGCGAGAAATCGTGATCGACTCGAAGATCAAGCCGACCGGCTCAGAGGGTCCGCTCTGCACCGCCCAGTAGAAGACGGTAAGTCCTTCGAATTTCGTAGGTCCCGAACGCATCCAGAATGTTCAGCGACGGCAGCGTGCTCCCTCGGTAGGTGACGTAGAAGCCGCAGGCACAGCGTTGAGCGGCGGACTAATGACTTCGTTGTATTCCACCGTTCCCCTAATCAAGACGTTGACGGTGTCAGCCGAGGTTGGGGCGACGGCGAGAAAACCGCATGTGGCGGCGACGAGCGAAAGAACGTTGGTCTTCATGAGAAAGGCTTCCAGAATGCGATTGCAAGAGATGCAGGGTGCGCCGAATGGTCGTCGCGTGCGATCAAAATTGCGGACGATCCTTAGAAACTGGCGCGTATTGGGAAGAGCGAGTTCTACACATCAACCCGCAGTGCGATCTGCTCCACACGAGTTCGAACCGCGCTGAGCTGACTGGGGCGGGGTCGCTCTGGTGCGTTACGATCATCCCCGATGTCTTTTCCCAGCATCGCACCACCCGTCCTCTTTTTTGTTCTCGGAATGTTCGCCACACTGGTGCGATCAAATCTGCGCGTGCCGAGGGCGGTCACGAAGCTCCTCTCGCTCTATCTCTTGTGGGCGATCGGCTTTACTGGGGGGGTAAAAATAGCAAAGGCTGGCCTCACTGCCGATGCGGTGACCGCCATCGCCATTGGTGTCGGACTTTCGCTCGTCATTCCAACCGTCGTTTTCGCGCTGCTCCGGAAGCGCCTTGGCGCGAACGACGCAGCGGCTGTCGCGGCAACGTACGGTTCGGTGAGTGCGGTGACATTTCTAACAGCGTCGAACGTGCTCGACGCTGCTGGCGTTCCCTACGGCGGCCACATGGTCGCTGTCATGGCGATCATGGAGTCGCCGGCAATCGTGGTGGCGGTGATCTGCTTGCGGCGTGCCGAGAAAGCGACCGCCGACGGAGCGACAGTGAAACGCATGGGCTGGGGCCACCTGCTGCATGAATCGTTTTTGAACGGCCCTGTCTTGCTCCTGCTCGGCAGCCTGTTGATCGGCCTCATCACACGCGAACGCGGATTCGAAGCGTTCAAGCCGCTGTGCAAGGATCTCTTCAACGGCGTCCTCGTCTTCTTCCTTCTCGACCTCGGATTGTTAGCTGCCCGACGGCTCAAAGAGTTCCTGAAGCGCGGGCCATTTCTCATCATCTTTGGACTTGTCTTGCCGCCTATCGCCGCTGCGATTGCCATCGCCCTCGCACGAATAGGTGGACTCAGCGTCGGGGACGCGACACTGCTGGCCACGCTCGCCGCCAGCGCCAGCTACATCGCTGTACCTGCCGCGTGTCGTGTTGCCATTCCGAAGGCAGAACCGTCGATTTACATCGGACTGGCGCTCGCCGTGACCTTCCCCTTCAACGTCATCGTCGGTATTCCGCTCTATCTCGCGGCCGTGAAGGCGGTATGGGGCGCGGGCTAACAGTGTGTGGCGCGAAGTCGATCGAGCACGACGTTCGCCTGGACCCTACCTCGCGCGTTCGTTTGGTGCAGCAGACATTGACACCGCGCGCACGCCGCTCGCGGGCACCGGATCGCCTGATACCGGGACGAAGCGAGCGACGAGATCTACCGAATCCATGCCGATTGCGTCGGTTCCGCCATCGACGAGGAGCGAGAGCGACATCCCGTAGCCATCTCCAATGAGCGAACGCGAGCGCAGCTTCTGCATCTCATCCGCCGAGACAGACCAGGTGCGAAGCGGATTCGGCGCGGGCGACTCGGCGCTCCCCGCCTTTCCCGTCGGATAGATCGAAAAATCGAAGCCACCGTCGCGCCACGTTGGTGAGGGATACGGACGCGAGAAGAGATACGCCTCGACCTGGATCGTGTCTGGCCGAGAATTGCCGTTCGTATCGAGCGGCTTCGGACCAAAGACGAGCGCGATCGCATTGATCGGCCGTTCGTTCGGCGTCACCGGCGCGGCGCGCGGTTGCGGCGGCATCGGGTGCCCATCGCTCGTGGTGACGGTCGTTTCGCAGGCGGCGAGCACAGCACATCCAAAGACAATACCGAGTCGCATTCGACTAACCCCTCTGTTCATCATGGTGCGTCTGCCTTCGTCGTGCCATCGTCGCTCGGTGGCTTGTTTGTCGCGCCGGGCGACGGACGGCGCGGTCCTTCCGGCGGCGGCTTGATCGGGTCGAGCATGCGGCCATCTTTGTCGATAGTCCCGCGCACACCTTCAAGCTCACCGCGGCGCAGTTGTTCCATGATCTCCGGCGGCAACGTTGCCTTGTCGATACTCGCCTTGCTCATCGCATCGATCGAGCGCGGATTCGTGAGCACGTGCGGCGTCAGGACAATCAGCAGCTCCGTCTTACTCGCGCCTTCGCTCTTCGAGCGGAACAGTGCACCAAGCAGCGGGATGTCTCCGAGGAACGGAATCTTTTCCTCGCTGCGCTCGTACCGGTCTTGAATCAAGCCACCGATCACAACTGTCTGCCCGTCCTTCACGGTCACCGTTGTGGTCGTACGCCGCCGATTGATGATCGGCGATTGGAAGTTCTCTGAAATCTGCGTCGTTTCCTTCGAGATGCGCGAGATCTCCGGCACGATCTTCATGCGTACAAAGCCATCCGGATTGATCGAGGGCGTGACCGTCAAGATGACGCCGACTTCCTCAGGTGCAACCGACGACTGCTGACCGGCTGAGTTGAAGCTCACACTCGTCGGCAGCCGCACGGTGTCGCCGACTTGAATGCGGCCTTCCGTGTTGTTCGCGACCATCACCGAGGGATTGCTCAAGAGCTCTACGCGATTCTGCGCCTGTAACGCGTTCAGCAACAGATCGAAGTCGGCCCCTCCGATTGCGATGTTAGGGAGTGTCGCGGCGCCGAAGAGCGCCGGCGCGAGACCGATCAAACCGGGCGGCCTCGGCTGCCCCGCTGCGAAATTACCGCGATTCAGACCGAACCCACCCGCCACGTTGACACCGCCCGCGCTGAAACGCGTGAACTGGATTCCGATGTCTTCGGAGGTATCGAGCGTCACTTCCGCGAGCAACACTTGAATGAGCACCTGCGGCGGATCGACGTCGAGCTCCTCGATGACCGACCGAACCTTCTCCATGTAGCGCGGACTCGCGTTGACGAGGACAGCGTTCGATTTCTCGTCGCCGACGATCGTGACCTGCTGTTCGAGCAGCTTCTGCGCGCTCGGCCGTTGATCAGCCGACAGCGTCGCGAGCACCTTCGCTTCGTCCTTCTGAACGAAGTCAGTCAGAACACGAGCGACCTCAAGCGCCCCGGCATTCTTAAGCGGATACACCAATGTGTCGCGTGAGTTCGCCTCCTGCCCATCGAGCTCAAGGACGACCTTCTCAACAAGATCGAGATACTTCGGCGTGGCCGACACCAGCAGGCTGTTCGTACGGTTGTCGACCGTGATCGCGAGCTGTTGGCGCTCGTCGGGGACAAGCGTGAGATCGGTACCGAATAGTCCAATGCTCGACGACGCTGCGGGCGGCACCTGAGCGCCGGCGCTGGATTCTGCGCCAGCCCCCGCAATCGTCGCTTCCGCAGCCATTTCCTCACGCGGCTTGAGCACGTAGAGATTGCCGCGTCGTTGAAGGTTGAAGAGCTCCTTCAGGATCGTCGCAGTTTGGTCGGCGTCGGCGTTCACCAGCCTAAAGATGCGGATGTTCTGCGCGCCCGCCGAGCTGCCGTCGAGATCCTTGACCATGCGCTCGATTAGCTCCATCGTTTCCTTCGGCGCTCGCACAATCACGGTGTTCGTGCGCACGTCTGGCGTGAGGCTGATCGATTGTCGTACCGCCGCCGAGACTTCCATCTCGATCGGATCTTCACCAGTTTGCTGGCCAAGCTGGCGCAAGTACTTCAGCACGATGGCCTGCTGCGCATTCGCCGCGTTTCCTGCGATGCTTGACCCGGACAATACGTTCTGAATCAGATTGACGGTCTCAAGCACGTTTGCCGATGCGAGCGGGATGTACTTGATTTCGACGATCGAATTCGGCTTCGCGCCGTCGAGCTGTGCGACCATTCGCCGCAACGTCTGGACATCCGGTTCTGAACCTGAGAGGAGAATCGCGTTGAGTCGCGGCTCCGGCGCTGCCTTGACTGTGTTCGGGCCGCGACGGCGGTTTTCCTCGCGCACATACATCTCGTCGAGCATCGTGACGATGTCGGCCGCGCGACTTTTCGCGAGTTGAACGATCTCGAAGCTCTGGCCGCCGATCGCATCAGTAGCGGCCTTCGTCAGCACGTCGACGAGATTCCGAACGACCGCCATGTTCTCGACATTGGCCGCGACGATGAGCGCGTTGCTCGTGACGTCGGCGGTGATACCAACGGCGTCAGACCCCTGCTGCTGCGCGCCGAGACTTTGCTGCCGCTCGCGCATCAGCGCTTGGATGCGCGGCGCGAGTTCCTCTGCCCGCGCTGTCTCAAGCGGGATGACTTCAACGCCAACCGCCGGATTCGTCGGTGTCGCCTCGAGCTTTACGACGAGATCCTCGATCGCCTTGAGGTCATCCGGGCCCGCTGAGATCAAGAGACTCGACGTTCGCGGATCGGTCATGATCAACGGGCGCACGCGCTTGTTGACCTCGTTCGGAAGGTCGGCGTAACGGCGCTCCATGATCTGATTCAGTGCCGCTGCGACGCGATCGATGTTCGCCTTGCGCACCGTGACGACTTGCAGCAACCCGCTTTCGGCCGTCTCTGATGTATCGAGATCCTGTGCGAGTCGCTCGATAACGCTGTAGGTATCAGCACCCGCAGCGATGACGAGCGAGTTCGTCCTTCCGTCGGCTATGACGGTGGCGCGCTCAAGATCCGCCGTCTCCGGCTGCACCTTCCGCAGCCGATCAAGCCGCGCGTCCATCAGCGTCTGAATCATCGGTGCCAATCGTGCTGCCGATGCGTTTGTCAGCGGGAACGAACGGATCTCCTTGATGTCCGGCGCGAGCTTCTGGTCGAGTGTCTTGAGGAGTTCCTCAAACACGACGAAGCTGCGCGGACTCGTCGACACGATCAGCGAGTTGGTGCGCTCGTCGGCGATCGCCTTCAGTCGGTCCTCTTCGCGAATCGTCTTCGCGGCGCGCTGGGCGTCGAAGAGCTGCGTGATGTTTGTTGCGAGTCGCGCGGCAGCAGCGTTCTGAAGCGGATACACGCGCACGAGCGCCGCAGGAGACGCCGCTTCAACGTCGAGCTGCTTCACGAGCTCACGCAGGATCTCAACGTTGTTCTTGCTACCAACGATGATGAGCGCGTTGAGCTGCGAATCAGGGCGAATGATGAGCTGCGCCATCGGCACGAAGACGTCGCCTTCGAGCACCGAACCGCCGTTCTCGTTCATCTTCGCCATGCGAAGGCGACCGATCTGCTTCTGCATCGGTGTCGATTCGGGCAACTTCGTTGACCCTTCGACGAGCACCGATTGCAGCGTCTTCGCCATGTCATCCGCATCGGCCCAGCGCAGCGGAAGAATCGTCGGTTCGACCCAGCCCATGCCGGCATCGGTATCGAGTTTGCGGCGCAGAACCTCTACGAATGCAGTCGCGTCTTCGGGACCAGCGACCACCACTGTGTTCGTGCGCTCATCGGTCGAGATCGCGATGTCGCCCATGAGCGCACGACCAGACGTGCCCGCTGGCACACCTTTGACGAGTCCACCGGGCACCGCGCCAAGCTGCTTTCCTTGCTGGAAAATCTCCTTCACGATTCGCGTGAACTGCTGCGCCGAAATGTTTTCAAGCGGGATGATCTGCACCGTGACCGCGTCGGTGACGGGCAGCGTATCGAGCATCTTCACAACCTCTTCGAGCGCCTTCACGTTGTCTGCGGTACTGGAGAGCAGCACCGCGTTCATACCCTCGTCCGCGAACACCTTCACGGGCTGCGCGAGATCAAGCTTGAGATCAGGCTGATTCGCGCCATCGCGGCGCACCGCGAGCCGGCGCACCTGCTCCTGCAACGCCTTGGCCATTCCGTTCGCTGCGGGCGCAGCGCCCGGTTGCAGCATTTCTGTGAGCACCTTCGCGAGCGCCGTTGCTTTGGCATTCTTCAGCGCAACAACGCGCACTGTGCTCTCGGCGATCGCTGGCTCGCTGTCGATCGCCTTCACGAGCGAGACGATAGTCTCGCGGTCCGCTGGATTGCCAACGACGATGATCGCCGCACGACCGGGCACCACCGACACCTTGATCGGATCGATGATCACCTTCGACGTCGAACCTTCTGGTTGCGGCTTGTCGAGCCCAATCTGTTCAATCACCTTCTTCGCGTCTTCAGGTGCGACGTGCGCCAGATCGATAACGAGAATCGTCTGACCAGCGCCGGGCGACAGCGCATCCATCTGTTCGACGATTCCCTTGATCTCATCGAAAAGCGGCCCCGTCGATGCAACGACAAGCGAATTCGACGCGCCGTCGATCTGCACGGAAAGCGGCAGCTTCGTCTGCGCCGCCCGCGTCGTAAATGCGTCGCGAATCGCCGCGGCCACGCGCGCCGCTGACGCCGATTTCAGCTTGAGGAGATGCACCGCGAGCCCTTGCTCGTTCGCCTGCTGTTGGAGCGCGTCAGCGATAGCGAGGATCTGTCGATATTCGTCCTCCGGTGCGCGCACGATCAACGCATTCGATGCGAGGTCGGCCACGATGCGAAGTCGCGATCGCTGTTGATCGCGCGACGCGTTGCCCGGCGGTGCGTAGATGCGGTCGATCGCCTGCGCGAGTTGCTCGGGGTTCCCGAACTTCACCGGAATGAGCCGCGGTGACGGCAGTCGATCGAAATCCGCGATATCGAGCTGCTTGACGATCGCTTCGATCCGCTCCAAGTTTGGCTTACTTGCGGAGACAACGAGTGCGTTCGTGCCCTCTTCGGCAGCAGCGCTCACCCAGTCTTCGTCGCGAACGAGCGTGGTCGGTCCGCGGTCTTCTTCGGAGCGCCCGCCTTGGCCTCCACCTTGACTTTGCCGACGCACCTTCTCCGGCCCACGGAACGCCTCGTTGATCGCGCTGGCGACGCTCTTCGCGTCTGCGTGCAGTAGCGGAATGACACGAAGCTGTACCCCGACCTCGTACTCTTCGCTATCCAGTTTCGCGATGAGCTTGCGAATACCGTCCCACTCGCTCTCAGCAGCGGAAATGACGAGCGAGTTCGTCGCTGTATCGGCGACGATGCGGACGTTCTGCTTGTCGGGAGTGTCGGCTTCGGCAGCCCAGCGGCCGTAGAAGTACGAGAGCGCGTCTTGGACCTTCTGTGCCTCTGCGTGCTTCATCGCAACGAAGTCGGTCGTGCGCGGGCGGCTTGATGGCACATCGATCGTCTTGAGGATCGCATCAATCGTCTTGAACTGGTCAGCGGTCGCGCCGACGATCAACTGATTCTCAAGGCGATTCGCATCGATGGATGGTGGCGCTTCGTTAGGGCCGGTTTCCTGCGGTCGCTCGCGAATGAGGCGTCGTAGCGTCGCTGAGACCTCTGAAGCAATCACGTTCTTCAGCGGCAAGACTCGGTACTCGATCGGGCTCGAGGTCGGGACTTCCTCCAGCTTCGAAATCAGCTTCTCGATGACCGGCACGCTCTCCAACGTTGCCGTGACGATCAGCGCATTCGAACGGCGATCAGCCGCGATGCGCGCCGTGACTTGCACCGGCGCGCTGGTGTCGTCGATTTTGACGGCGATGCCCTGCGTGCGCCCCTTCGCGTCGAGCTGCAATGTTTGCCCGAGTATCCGCGCAACGTCTTCGGCCTTAGCTCCCTTGAGCGCGTAGGTACGAATCACGGTTTCCGCGGCGTCGCTGGGTCCGTCGAGCTTCTCAACGAGCGCCCTCACCTGCGCCAGTTGCCCAGACGGCGCATTGACGACGAGGGCGTTTGTGCGTGCATCGGGCGTGATGATCACGCCAGCACCCGACGCTTGTCCGCCGCTCCGCCGACCGAACTGCTCGTTCACCATGCGCGCGATCTCGAGCGCTTGTCCGCGCTCAAGCGCGATGATTTCCACGCCGCGATCACCAGCCGAATTCGGCTGATCAAGTTTCGTCAGCAAATCGCGAATCGTCGCGATCTCTTCGTTCGAGCCGCTCACGATGAGCGCGTTCGCACTTGCACTCGCCATGATCGTTGCGACTGCGCCCTTCGTCCCACCGCGGTCGCCGAGGAACTGCTTGAGTGTTTGAGCGAGTTCACCAGCTTGGGCGAACTCCACAGGAATCACCTGCGTGGCGAGCGTCGGACCCGCGACTGCGGAGTCGACGCTGGCGAGAAGCTCCGCGACTTGCGCCTGATCGCGCTCGCTTGCCGAGACGACGATCGTGCGCGTCGCCGAGACCGGAACGACGCGCGTGCGCGGACCGTCGTCGCCCGGACGAGCATCGCGCACACCAAGGGCGTCACGAACAAGACTCGCGACGACGTCCAGTTGTCCCGAGCGCACCGGATAGGCCTTGACCGTCAGGCGCTCGCCATCTTTCGCGGGACGATCAAGCTGCTCGACAACCTGATCGACGAGTGCAAACGCCTCGCCGCGCCCGGTCACGATGAGCGCGTTGATGCGCTGGTCGGCGCGCACGGCGACGGTCGAGCGATCTTCGCGTCCGCCAGTTCGGCTAAATCCGCGTGTCATCTCCGTCCAGAAAATCGTGCCGAGCATCGACTGCACGCTGCCGACTATCTCTTCGGCCCGCGCGTGCTCAAGTTGATACACGCGAAACTCGAGCGACTGCGTTGCCTTCGCGCTGTCAAACTGGCTCACGAGCGTATTGATCTCTTCGAAGTCGGAATCGCTGGCGCTCACGAGCAGCGTGGCGGAGCGGCTGTCGCCGATGATCGAAATGCGCCGTGCGCCGTCGCGACGCTGACGGCCGTTTACCGCGATCTTCGCGCGGTCGTCGTAGAACCGCTGAATCGCCTGCGCGACGCTTCCTGCGTCGGCTCGTTCCAGCACGATCGAGCGGACCTTGAACTCGGTCGTTGCCGCGCGGTCGATCTCCTTGAGCACGGTGCGAATCTCAGCCATCGTGCCGTCGTCGGCGCGGACTAACAGCGTGCCTGAAGCTGCATCCGGCAGGATCAACGTGCTGTCGCGCCGCGCCTGGTTATCGCCGACAATCGTCTTCTGCAGAAGTTCAGCCGCCACAACCGGCTCGGCCGCGACGAGGTCGAGGATGACGAGCGGTCGACGGTCGCGATCGGTCGCAGTGTCGAGCTTCGTCACGAGCGACTCGATCTCGCGCATAGCTTCGGTCGATGCGCTGACAAGAAGTGTGTTTGTTCGCGCGTCGGCTGAGAGGTCTGGTGCCGTAGCGCCGGTGCCCTGCGCGCGAGCGCGGAAGATCCCGCCGATCGTACTCACGAGCTCCGGTGCCTTCGCGTGTTGCAACGGATAGAGCCGCACCGCACTCGTCGGCGCGATGGAGGCTTGGTCCGCCAACTCGAGGAAGCGATCGACGAACGCCGACGCGTCACCTGGCGCGATGACGACGACTGCGTTGCGCGCTGTGTCGGCGATGACGCGAACCTGCGTCGGATCAAACGTCGCCTCGACGGGTTTTCCTCCGCCATCGAGGGTGACGGAGAGATCGTGGAAGCGCGGATCCTTGCGATCGGTGCCAGCTTGCAGCAGCTCGCGCAATCCCCGGGCCGCCCGCTCGGCATTCACGTTCGCGAGGACATACGACTTGACGGTCAAACGATCGGGCGTCGCACTCCGCGCGAAGGTTGCGACGAGCTGTCCCACGATGTCGAAGTCGCGGTCGCTCGCCGCGACCACGATCGCTCGCGCCGCAGGATCAGCGAGAATCGTCACGCGCTTCGCGAGGTCGCCCGGCTTTCCGCCTGCGGGCGCCATACGCGCCAGGGTTTCCGTGACAAGTCCGCGAATCCGCTCGAGATCCATGCCGTCAGGGAGCGTGATCGCACGCACGGACGTGCCCTCGGCTGGTAACTCGCGCTGCGCTTGTTCCGCAAGCATTCGCGCCCGCTCGATGGCTTTGGGCGAACCAAGCAAGATCAGACTGTTGGTTTTCGCATCGACCGCGATCGTGATATCAGGGTCGGCTGGCGGCGCAGGCTTCGGCGCTTCCTCGATCACTCCAGCGAACGTCATCGCTGCGATCGCTTCCGCGACCGAACCGAACGCCGACGATTGTGCGTTGCTCGCGGGCTTCGTCGTCGGACTCTCTTTCGGAGCGTACTTCTTCAGCAGCTCCTCGACGGGAACGACTTCGACCGTCGAGCCTTGGCGATCACGGAGCAATCGCTCGAGAAGCTGTGCGACCTCAGCAGCGCTCGCCTTCGATGGATCAATCGGCAGCGTGCGCATCTGCCGACTGGTGGCGATCGTCGCTCTGTCGAGTTGCCCGACGACCTTCTCGATCGTCGCGTATTGAGCGTCGCTGGCGCGCACGATCAGCGCGTTGCCCGACGCATTCACGCGGATCGTCGGCGGTACCTCGCTCGCGCCGCCCTCTTTGAAGACCTCTTCGAGATTCTTCGCGATCTCCGCCGCGTCGGCATTCGTGAGGCTCAGCACGCGTACGCCGCGCGCGGCGTCCTGCGTTGGTGCTTGGTCGAGCTGCTGCACCATCTGTTCCGCGACGTTGAGCGTTGCTTGCGAAGCGCTCACAATCACGGCATTCAGTCGCACGTCGGCCATCGCGCGCACCGGTGGTTCAGTGGGCGCCGCCTGCGGTCGTGGTCGACCGTTGGGAAGCGGCGGTTGCGCGACCGGTGCGAGCAGCTTCTCGACCATCGGCGCAACTTGTTCTGCCCGCGAGTTCTTCAGAAAGACCGTGCGCACCTGCACCGCGTCTGCCCGCGTTCCTGAGTCGAGCTTCTGGACAACCGCGTCGAACTCGACGAGTTGCTCGGGCGTTGCGGCGACGACGACAGCGTTGCTCGATGCCTCGGGCGCAATCGTCGGCTTCGGCTCACCAGGTCGGGTTCTCGCACGACCGTCAGATGTCGCTTGCAAGACCCGCGCGACCTCTGTCGCCTCGGCGCTGACCAGTGTGTACACGCGGAGATCGCTCGTCACGCCCGCATCGCGCGGTTGGTCGAGCCGCGCGATCATCTCCAGCGCGATCGGAACTAACTCCTTCGGTGCCGACACGAGAATCCGATTCGCCGAAACGTCTGGAGTCGCGCGCGGATCACCGACGGCGAGCCCGGCCTTCGCGGCGTTCACGAGCGACTGCGGCCAGCGCGTCCGATCTTGCAGGAGTGGCTGCACACTCGCAGCGACCGTCGCTGCGTCACTGTGTTTCAGCGTGACAACGGCGAGATCCATTTGCGGTGGCGATGCAGCGGCGGCGTCGAACTTCTTGAGCAACTCGATCGCACGATCAGTTTCTTCCTTCGTTCCGACCACGACGAGCGAGCCCGATTGTGGTTCAGGCACGATCTCAAGCGTGGCCCGACTACCAGCGGGCTTCGTCGCCTCCAGTACCTTTCGCGCGGTTTCAGCGAGTCGATCGGCCGCCGCGTTCGCTGGTGTGAAGGTCGCGTACGTGCGCTCGGCACTCGCATCGGCGCGATCGAGCTGCGTCAGGAGCGTCTCAGCGAGTGCGACCGCGCGCTGCGGACCGCTCACGATGACCGAGTTAGTACGGGCGTCGGCCTCGACGCGCACCTTCGGCGACGTGTCGACTTGGCCGCGACTTCGGCGAACCCGCTCCAGCAGAATGCGCGGGTCGGTCTCTTGTTGATCGTTGAGTAGACGCTCGAGCGTTGGCGCAACCGAGACCGCGGTCGCAAACTTCAGCGGCAGGCTCTTCGCGTCGACCGCATCGCTCGCGGGCCGCGCATCGAGGGGCTCAATGAGCTTGTCCACTTCGTCGAGATCGGCTGCAAGTCCAACCATCAAGATCGCATTCGCGCCGCCAGCTGCGACGACTCGCACATTCATCGGTTCGTGCGTCACCTTGCTTGTCGCTGTTGGCAGCGTCTGTGTCAGGCTGCTCGCCACCGCGTTGGCATCGGCGAAGGTCAGCGGTCGGACGCGCACCGTCGGCTCGCCGCCCGCCGTGCCGTCATCAAGTTGTTTGATGAGCTCGTCGACCAGCTCGATCAATGACTCCGGTGCGGAAACGATCAGTGCATTCGAGCGCCGATCTGCGGTGACATCTAACAATCGATCGATTTCAGTCGCTGAGTCAGGAAGGTCTTGACGAATTCGGCCCGTCAGTATCTGTCGCAACATCGGCGCGAGTGTTTCTGCCTTCGCGACCTTGAGTCGATACGTCTTCAGCGTCGTCGCGGGAAACTCACTGCCCCCAAGCCCTTTCAAGACCTCGGCAACCTTCGTGAAGATCTCTTTCGGACCACTCACGATCAACGTGCCTGAAACGGGCTCAGTGCTGACGACGGTTTGTCCGCGACCCTGTGGTGCACCGAGTTGATTCTGTGCCGCAAGCTGCTTCAACGCTTGAGCGATCGATTCAATGCGCGTCTTTGCGATGCGCCACGTCCGCACCTCGGTCTCGGTGGCGAGCTGCTGGCGGTCTAGTTGTTCGACGAGTTGCTGGAACCCCGCCATGCGCGCGACCGGCGCGTCGACAATGAGTGAATTCGTCTGGGCGTCGGCGCGGACCACGACGTCGCGCGGCTTGACGAGATCGGGACGCGGACGACCGCGCACATCAACCGGCATCGGCTGCGCCGGATACATCTCATCGATGGTCTTCGCGAGCTCCGACGCTTGCGCAACCTTGAGCGGAAAGATGCGAATCTCGCGTCCGTCGACGCTGGCTCGCTGCGTCTGACCGGCATCATTCAATTCATCGACGATCGCCTTGATCTCGGCAAATGCATCCGGATGCGCTGTCACGAGCAACGTGTTCGTTGCCGGGTCGGCGGAGAACACCGCCGGCTTGGCGACGCGATCTTCGGCGGACCGCTTCGCGTAGTTCTGTGTGAGCGTCTGCGCCAGCGCGGCGGCGTCGGCGGTCCGAAGTTGCAGTATGCGCAGCGGCGAAGCGCTGCCGCGTTCGACATCGAGTCCCTTGATCAAGGTCGCGAGAATCTCCTGCTGCCTTGGTGTCGCGACGATCACGATCGCGTTCGTCGCATCGAGCGTCTTGATCGCGGGCGCGGTGCTCCCAGCTTCTGCGAGCGCCGCAGAGCCGATCGCATCGAGTGACGCGACAAGATCGCTGGCCTTCGCTGCGGTCAGCGAAATAAGCCGCGTTTCCCGCGGGTCACGCGGCTTTGCACCGTCGCCTTCGAGTTCACGAAGGATCTGTTCGCCTTCAGCGACCGCGTTCGGGTCGCCAGCGAGCGCCACGCGATTCGTATCTTCAAACGCCACGATCGTCGGGCGACGGTCGGGTGGGAGCGCGGCGTAGAGTTGCTCCAACTTCGCCCGCGCGGCGGCTGGCGTCTGTCGTTCGAGCGTCACAGTGCGAATGGTTCGTACGCCCTTCGATGCGGTGCGCGGACCATTACTCGCCACCTCGTCGGCTGCGACATCGAGCAGCGCGATCGTCTCCTTTACTTGCTCGATCTTCGACCTCGTACCCCGCGCGACGATCGCGTTCGTGCGCTCGTCGGCTGCGAGAACCAGACCGGAAACGCGATTCTCCTCGAGCTTCGTGCGCTTTCCGTCGGCGGCGTTGATCACATACTCGATCACGCGCTCGCCCATCAGCGCCGTGAGCGACTTCAGCATCGCTGGCGCTTTCGCGAATCGCAGCGGAATGAACTCGACGATGTTCTCGACGTCCTGCTGGTCGATCTCACCCAGAATCTTCTGCAGCCGGCGCACCTGCGCCGCAGTCTCGACAATCACGATCGCATTCTGCTGTTCGAGCGGCGTCACCGAGCCGTACGCAGCAACCAAGTTCTTCAACTGCTCGGCGACCGGCGTGGCTCGCGCATTCAAGAGCGGCACAACAACGGTGACGATCTGGTCGTCCGTAATGGTTGCGGGAATCGTCCCGACAAACGTCGGCACGTTCTCTCGCTTCATGTCGTCGAGCTTCTGGAGGAAGAGACGCTCGCCTTCCACTCGAAGCATCACACCCCGCGTTTGAAGCAGGACGTTCAAAGTCTCAAGCGCTTGCGGCAGCGTGTACTCGCCGGGATAGATGTAGTCGACGCCGCCAGTCGGGACCTCGACTTCACGAACGATTGGATAGCCCGTCATGCGACTGAACCAGTCGAGGATCTGGTCGTAGGTCTGTCCCTTGAAATTGAAGCGAAGACGGATCTCCTCGCGTTTTGTCGGAACGGGCGGAGCGGTCGGTGCGGCTGCCTGCGGAGCGGCTGCTGGCGCTGGTGTTGGCGCGGGCGCGGGATCTGTCGCCGGGGCCGCGGCGGGAGCCGGGGCCGGTGCCGTCGCCTGTTCAGCTTGGCGGAGTGAGATGAGGGGGGCGGCCGCGAGCGTCGCGCCGATCGGCAGGGCCAGCAGTCCTGCGGCAAGTGCGACCGATGAACAAAGGGGGCTCAGTCGAGGCGGCGCGCGGTCCAGCATGCTCATCTCCTGCCCCCCCTAGAGCGAGCGGGGGGGCGTAAGTAACCCGGGACGCATCCCGGCGAGTGGTCGGACCGGGCGAGCGGCTGTCGTTCACGTGGTCTGAGGACGACAAACTGGCCGCACGGGAAATGACCGTGATCCGCAGTGTACTGGGGGCTGCGCTACGACCTCACGCTGGGCGCGCCGCAGAGACGATCGACTCGCTCTCCACGATTTCGACGCGCGAGGCGACGGTGCCGCCGGGGGGTTTGGTGTGGGTGATCGGCGCAGATGCCGACGACGCCACTCGGATGATTCCCCCCCAGCCCCCCAATGCCGACGACGGCGGCTCCCTGCTGAACGAGGAACGATCGGCGGTTCGACGGCTGTTGCACGCTGGCTGCTACACGCAGCGGTGACCCTTGATGGTAAAAATCTGCACAACCGTTGCGCCTGCGGAAAGGGTTCGACGTTTCAAGGTCGTGAGCGCACCCCCAAGCGACCGTTTCGCCCGCTTCAAACCGTGCTCCTCATCAACTTTGGAGAGATAGCCATGACACTCATTCACCAGACTCGCAGGAACGTCGTCCTCAAGCCCGCCCCGCTCGCCTCACTCATCGCCGCTCTCGGCGCACTTGCCACCGGCGCCGCCTTCGCTGACAAGAGCGCTGCCCCCGAGGCTCGCAAGAGCGAGACGAAACAACCTCAAGGCGGCATTGCTGGCCTGAGCTGTTCCTGTCAGTTCGACCTGAACTCCGACGGTACGATAAATGCGGCCGACCTCGCGATCTTGTTGGGCGGCTGGGGGACGAGCAACAACGACCTCAACGGCGACGGGACCGTGAACGGCGCGGACCTCGGCATCATCCTCGGCAACTGGGGAGCCTGCACCGCACCCAGTAATGACATCTGCGCCAACTCCATCAGCATTCCGCAGGCGTCCATTGGTGTGGCCCAGGCTTTCTGCACGACGTTAGCAACGACTTCGGGACCGAGCGTCGGGGGCAGCTGCGGGCCAGCGGCGACCAATATCTTCAAAGATGTGTGGTTCGACTACGCCCCGCTCGGTGACGGCACGCTGAACCTCTCGACGTGCGCGGTTGCAGATTTCGACACGATCATCGCCGTCTACTCGTCGGTGATTCCTGGCCTCAATTCCTGTCCGCCCGCTGACGGCGAAATCGGCACGGTGAGTCTGGTCGGCTGCAACGACGACGCAGCCGGCTGTCCTGACAATCACTCGAAGCTCTCGGTCAACGTGATCGGCGGGCGTACCTACAAAATCCGCGTCGGCGGCTTCGGTGGCGCAAGCGGATCCGGTGCCCTCGCGACCGACTTTGACAGTGTCGGCGACCAGTGCTTCGACGGCATCGTGGTGATCGGCGCCGACAACACCACGAAGACGGTCAAGGGGACGACTGTCGACAATCCGATGTTTCAAGCACCGTGCGTCGTATCCACCTCGCGCGGCGAGTGGATCACCTACGTGCCGACCTGCCAGGATCAGAACGTGCACCTCAGCACGTGCCACGCCGGTACGAACTTCGACACCGTCGTCACAGTCTGGCGTGAATCTTTTTCAAAGGGCTGCGACGCTGTGCTGATCGAGTGTGTCGACGACACGCAGTCGCAATCGTGCTTACTCGACGGTGTATTCCGTAAGTCGAAGGTCGATTTCTTCGCTTTCGCTGGCGAGACCTACCACATTCTCGTGTCGGGTTTCAACCAGAGCGCTGCTGGCAACTACGAACTCACGATCGAGACGGATTGCTTCAACCCCTAACTCTCTCCCAGTCCACGAGCACGAGGTTTGAACGCGGATCTCCCTAGGGAAAGAAACGGACATCCCGGCGCGCAGGCGCCGGGATGTCTTGCTTCCATCAAGATGCGATCCGTCGCTCTACGGCGCGATTCGATATCTTGTGAATCGCTGTCCGGAACTGAACCGCGGCGATAGTTCGTAGGAATACGGGGCGGAAGGTCCTGCGATAACGGGTTCAGGTGGAAGGAGAGCACGGGGGCTGGAGCAATGATGTCGCATTGGACATCGCTTGCAATTTCGCCTGACCTGCCGCCGGCGAGCGCGACGGGTTGGTTGATACTGCTCGGCGCGATCATCGTCGTCTGCGTCCCAGCCGCGTGGTGGTTCGGGCGGCGTCGCGCTCTGAAGGAGCGGTTCGCCGACGAGAATCTGCGTCGCGAGCACGAAGACATGGTCAACAGCGCACGACAACGCGCTGTTGAACTCGCGCGCGCCAAAGCTTCGCTTGAACGTGAGCGTCGACTGTTTGTAGGTGGTCCAGTAGCGATCTTCCGCTGGATCGCTGCGGAGGGATGGCCCGTCGAGTACGCGTCGCCCAACGTCGTCGGAATCTTCGGCCACACCGCCGCGGACTTCACAACTGGCCGCGTCCGCTACGCGACGGTCGTGCATCCCGAGGACATCGCGCGCGTTGCCCAAGAAGTGACAAGCTTCAGCGCCGCCGGAGAAGCATTCTTCGAACAGGACTATCGAATCATCCGCGCCGACGGCGAGACTCGCTGGCTGTATGACTTCACCGCGTTGACTCGCGACGAGACTGGGAAAATCACGCATTACGAAGGGTACGTTCTCGACATCACCGAACGGCGCCGCGCCGAAGATGAGGCCCGCCAGATGCAGGCGCGACTCCATCACGCGCAGAAGCTGGAGAGCTTGGGTGTACTTGCTGGCGGAATAGCACACGACTTCAACAACCTGCTCGTTGGCGTGCTCGGGAATGCAGCGCTCGCGAAGGACGAGGTCGCGGTGAACTCGCCCGTCTACGAGTCGCTCGAGCACATTGAATCGGCGGCACGCCGCGCGGCGGAACTCGCACAACAAATGCTCGCCTACTCGGGCCGGGCGCAGCTCAGCAAAACCAAAGTGAACCTCTCGGAACTCGTCGAGCAGATGCTCGATCTGCTGAAGGTCTCGATCTCCAAGAAGGCAGTCATCGTTCGGGACATCGCGACCGATCTTTCGTTAGTCGAGGGCGACGCATCGCAACTCACACAAGTCGTGATGAATCTCATTACGAACGCCTCGGACGCGATTGGAGATCAGCCCGGACGGATCGTTCTGCGCTCCGGTATTTTCGATGCGACCAAGGAGTACTTCGCGACATGCCACGTCGGGCGCGACCTTCCAGCCGGGCGTTTTGTCTCGATCGAAGTGAGCGACGATGGCACCGGCATGACGAGCGAAACCGTCGCTCGAATGTTCGATCCTTTTTTCACGACGAAATTTGTCGGACGCGGACTCGGACTCGCGTCGGTGCTTGGCATCGTCAAGGGGCACCAGGGCGCGATCTGCGTCGACTCGTCGCCCGGACAAGGTACGACGGTGCGAGTGCTTTTACCGATCGCGCCAAGTCCTGTCGACGATGTAGCAGGATCGACACCGCTCGCTACGTTTCGGCCAGTCCCCGCAGGCAAGCGCATCCTGATCGTCGACGACGAGCCAGCAGTTCGCGATGTCGTCCGACTATTCTGCGAGCGACTTGGCTGCATTCCGCTCGTCGCTGGCGACGGCGAACAAGCGCTCGCCACACTTGCGATCGCGCAGCCTCCGATCGATTGTGTTCTGCTCGATGCAACGATGCCGAAACTCTCGGGTGAAGAAACTGTGCGCCGTCTTCACTCCGGCCATCCGGGATTGCCAATCATTCTGATGAGTGGTTACATCGAGTCCGACGCGACGCGTCGATTCCGCGCTGCCGATCTCGCAGGTTTTCTTCGGAAGCCATTTACGCCAGAAGAACTCGAGCGCAAGCTCGGCGATCTGTTCGCCCGTGCTGGAGCGCGACGCGATCAACTGCGATCTTCACCGGGTGCAGCGCAACCGCACGGATAAGAATTTCTCCCGGTGGAAGGTTAGTTTAGTGATGCGCCGTCTGTCGGGCGCTCTGTGTCGCGATCACCGCTTCGAGCACTTCTCGTCGATCGTCGGAGAAGAGATGCATCTCGTCGAGTCGCGACGGGATGTACTCAAGCGTCGCTGATGTCGTGCCCGGGTTTGCGATCAACGCAATGAGCACGTACTGGCGGTCGTCGCTAAACATGCCGCTGTGCGCGACCGCATCGACGAGGTAGCACTGCTCAGCCGGATTGAGCGGCGACTCAGCTAACTGTTTCAGCGACGCGGCGCGGTCGTCTGAGAATCCGCCGTCTGCTGCGGCCTGAATCGACGTGCCGTACGGACCAGCCGGTGGCGCCGCGAGCGGTGCAGCGCAGCCAGAAACCGCAACAGAGACGAGTGAGGCGACGAAAGTCGTACCGAGCGATGAGCTGTAGCGGCGCATAGAAATTCTCGCGAGGGCGTACGGTGGAGGGGTGTAGTCTGTGGCAAGCTACCTCGAAGCTCTGGCCGAATGTGAGGTGCCCTCGGCGTTCACGCTGGGCCGACCGCCGATGCGGCGGTGCCTCGCGCCGCCCTCGATCATGAAAGCGCGGCGGCGGCGGGCAAACCGTTTCACGTCGCTGGCACCGCAGCTCTTTCGCTCATCGCGCCGCCCACTTGCACGCGGAATCGCGACTCGCCTTCTTTGAACTCTGCGACGTCGCGCTCGTAGCCGACGAATACGGCGTCACCAAGCTGCTGGCCTGGCGCGAGTTCACGATGCTCGCCGTTCGCCGCATTTCGGAGCCACGCCTCCGGTCCAAGCGGGCCAGCGACGACCGCGGTGAGCTTCCACTGTTCATAGGGGAAACCAGTTGGTGGTGGCGGCGCAGGCGCAGTCGCGACGGCTGCGGGTGGCGCTGGCTTCACCAGCTGCGGCACGCGGAACGGGTTGGCGGTGACGAGAGCGCGGAGGCGTTCGAACGTCGCGAGGTCGCTATCGCTCGGCTTGAGATCGCCCTTGCCCTTCCTTGTGGGAAGCCACAGTGTTGTGAGCTTCACCGTCACCTTGATCCGTTCGCCGTCTTTGAGTTGATCGAGCCGGACCGCATCGAGTCGCTTCATCCACGGCTCGATATCGATGCGATGCACGAGCGATAGCGCCTGCTCAATGGTTCCCTCGCCGGTCACGGTCGCCGGGAGTTCCCAGAAGTCGTCGAGCTCACGCAGATCCTTCGGCTTCGGCAAGGTGCGTTTCGCGGGCGTCTGCCGTCGCGTCGGCGAGCCGGTCGACACGCGCAGGTCGCTGAGCCGTGTGTCCTCGCCGATGCGATTGAGCCGCGCTCGCAGCGCACTGTCCGTCTCTTCGGGATCACTTCCAAGCGTTCGATCGACGAAGCCGACGAGCTCGCGGTCGATCTTTGCCCGCGATGACTTCTCGCTCGCCGTCGCATCGATCGCGCGTTGGTATATCTCGAGGTCGCTCGCCTTCACCGCGCGCTCAGCGGAAAGCCGCTTCGAACCAATCGCAAATCCAGAAACTGCCGCCAGCGCGATGACTCCCGCCGCGCCGAGCCACAGCAGCGTGTCGCGCGGACCGCGCGGGAGACGAAGCCGCCTGGTTCGTTTCACGGCACACCGCCCGCTGGCTTACGAACAGTTGCGTCGGGCTTCTCAGCGCGAGGGCTGGGCGCTTTCGGATCGTTCGAACGCAGGACGTACGAGAACGGCGAGCGAAGTCTTCGACCGCCCTCTGTATCTGGTCCCGTTGATGTCAGCGCGTAGCGTGCGTCGTCGACGAGTGAGTCACGCAAGCCGTCAGCAACTGTGCGATCTTTCGCTTCACCCTCAAGCACGATCTTGATGTCGTGATTGACGGTCCATTTGCCTTCGCGCGAGAGCTGTACGTCCGACGCTTCGAGCGTTCCGCTCCAGTTGTCGAGAACAACTTTGGTTGTATCGCCAGAGAATCCGTTCAGGAAACGTAGGTGTTCCAGCCACTCTGGTCGCGTCGACTCCCAGGTCTTCAGATGCGTGAGACGCGCGAGATCGCGCTTGAAGCGGAGGTGAATCGGCAATGCCGCCGACGCCTCTTCTTTAGTCGCCTCAACCGACGAGACGAACGATTTCCATGACTGACGACCGAGTGTCCAACCGACGAGCGCGCTGAGCGTCACGGCGCCGCACCCGATGAGTATGCGCGAGCGCCGCCGCGCGGCAAGGTCGGGAGCTTTCCGTGGCGCTGCGAGGTTGATCGTCTCTTCACCATCGCCTGACTCAAGCAACAGTCCGACAAGCGGCCACACCACATCGAGCGCCTTGCGATCGGCGCTGACCTCGACCTTGATCGATGTCGGCGGCTCGAAGCGCGTGACTGGTGCGCCGAGAACTTTTCCGAGCGCTTCCGCGGCTGCGCTCCGCGCCACTGCGTCCCCAAAGAGCACTGCGGCGCCCACTGTTTCCTCAGGTTGTCCGAGGCGCCAACTCGTCCACGATCGCTTCGCCTCGACGGCCAGTGCATCGGCGCCGCCCTCGTCGGCAATCCGCACGCCGCGCGAGAATCGGATGTCGCCGTCGCGCACGACGACGAGTTCGACGCCGTCGCCAGAGCAGTCGATGCCAACGGTCGCGGTCCCGTCGCGCTCGACATCACGGAGCAGTCGCGCTGTTCCAAAGGTGCGCAACGAACAATGCGTCGGCTTGAAGCCTGCGGCAGACATAATGCGAAGAACTCGGCTCACGGCCCGCTCGGGTACTGCGGTCGCGAGCGCCATCATTGAAACATCGAGCGCTTCGCGCGGAATGACATCGACGACAAGCGGACCAGCTTCACTCGGCGTGTCGCGCTGCGCCGCGAGTCGGGCCATCTCCGGCAACTCGGCCTCGTCGTCGGTCGGCAGCTCTATGCGGCGAACCGTTGCGAGTTCACGCGCCAGTACGACGAGCACTTCGCCGCTGGTCGCGAATCCTCCGCGCTTCATCGCGTCGGCAATCCAGCGCCCAACCGCCTCAACGTTTTCGTGATCAAGATCCGCGGGCGCTGGTACCGCGATCGCGCGTGTGACAGCGATGGCAGCGCGATCGAATCGCACTTCCACTGCGCGGAGAAGGCGTTCGCCAGGATCGATCGCGATTGTGCGGCGCTGCGCCATTGGGGGATACGCGAAAAGAGGAATGACTCGTGACGAAACCGACATGCTACTCGGCGGCGTCGCGGGTCCGCCGCCATCGCCCTGCACCGCGCGGGGCGGTCGGCGCGCTCGACGCGTCTGGATCCCTCTCGGTCGTGGCTTCGGTGATCGGGGGAAGTGCTGGCGCGGGCGGTGGGATGGTCGCGTCGATTGGGTCACGCGCTGTGGCGATCTCGATGGTGCGCTCCGGTGCGTCGCCAGCGAGAGCCGCGACGGTGTCGAGCCCGTTGAGGTCGCGAAGGAAGGCGATGCGCGGCATCTTCGAACTGAGATCGACGACAGCTTCAAGCACCGCAGAACGCCCGGTCGGTTCAGGCGCTTCAGTCGTCGTCGGCGTGGTCCCGAAAGTGACCGCCACACGAATGCGCCACAAGACGCTCCGCGTGGTCACGCGCTCGAAAATCACCGCGAACTCCTCAGCGGTCACAATGCCGCGCTCGACGAGCCACGCGGCGGATCGCCGCGATTCTTCAGGCAGGGCTTCACGCTCGCGCACGATGCGAGCGGCGCGCTCGTCATCGATTCCAGGCAGCGACCGCAACGCTGCTGACGACGCGTGCAGTACGTCGAGCCGCCCGAGAAGGAGCGGGCTCGCGTTTGCGGTGGTTCCGTCAAGAAATGTAAGCCACTCCTTGGGGTCGGGATGTTTTGCTCGCCAAGCCGCAAACATTGCGGCGTAGTGAGCGTCCGGTGCTTTACTCACCGGCTCGAGTATCGCGGCGCTTCCTTCGCCAAGGAGCGCATCCACCGCGTCACGTCGGGTCGTATCCCACGCACCGTCAAGTGCGATGCGCCGCTCGCCACTCGCGCTGAGCGCTGGCTCCTCCGAAAACGCAGTGAGCAGATCAGCGAGGCCGCGCACCGTGGTGCCGCCATCTAACAATCGCTCGAGCGCTGCGCCGCTCTGTACATCAGCGTCTTCGTCGAGCGCCAGCCTCACATCTTCCAGCGGACCATAGAGTTCTTCTGGACTCAGTGACGTGCTGCCAGCAGCAAGGAGCGCATCAGGTTGCACTGCTCCACCGCCGAGCGCGCCGCGTGCGGCGATAGTCCGCTCAGCAAGTTCGTCGCTGATCGCACCCGTTGCGACGAGCGCTTCAACTGTCGCGGAGCGCAGTTCGATGCGCGAAGCCTCTGGAACGAGCCGGGCGCCATCGGGTCCGATCGGAAGCAATCGGGCTGTTACACCTTCATCGGGTACTTCCCACAACACGATCGAAGACTCGATCGTCGGCGTCCCGCCCGCGAGCACGCGTTCGCGTTGCGAAGCCAGGCGCGAAGCGAACGCCTGCACGCCGCTCCACGCTGCCGCACGAAGTCGCATGGAGTCGGTCGCGTTCACCGTGCCCGCAACCTCGCCGCGCACCAAGAAGACGATGCCAGTCGCGACGAGCACGGTGCATGCAACAACGACGAGCACAGCGACTAACACGAACCCGCGTCGATCGCGTCGATGGAACACGTTCATGGTCGCGCCTCCGCCGAGTCGCTCGCTGAGTCGGGAATCGCGATCACGCGGCGGCGATCAGGCAAGCTCTCGGTGGTGAGCTCAACGATGTCCTCGTCGGTCTCTGGTCGCTCGGCTGCGATCGGCGCACCACGCGGCTCGGTGAACCAAATTGCGATTTCAACCGCGCCTGGTAACCGGCCGCGCTCACCACTGTTGAAGCGATCGACCCACGTGCCGTCATCGAGGTAGCGAAATTGAACTCGGAAGAGTTCCCCGGGCAACTCGCTCGCATTGCTGTCTCCGCGAACGATGGCAACGCGGTTGCGCGATTCGCGAAACTCGATGCCCACGCGCTCGACCGGCTCGAACGCACGCCTCGGTTCGGCGCTACCGAGGCGCCACGACGAGAGTCCAGCACGTAACACTTCAATCTCGCGAGGCCCGCCGCGGACGCCGGTTCCGAGTGCGGCGTCATCGACCACGCAGGTTTCGAGTGCACGCTCCAGTTCGGCGACGACCGCTTCGGCGGTGACGCCGCGGGCCAAGGTCTCAGAGACTCGCGCACGGATGCGCAGCGCGTCCTGCAAAAACGCGCTCATCGCCGCGACGAGCACGACGATTAGTCCGATCGAGACGAGCACCTCAAAGAGCGTGAATGCGCGACGACGATTCATTGCCGTGCGCTCCGGGCTTCGGTGGGAATGCGCACGAGTTGCCTGAGCGTCAGAATCGTTTGATCGGTGCCGTCGTCGCGCGGCACGCGCACTGTGACTTCAACGAGTGTTAGACCCTCGAAGCTACTCGGGCTGGTGCGCACTTCCGCGCGAAGTTCATCTGGATCGGGCTGGTCACGGCGATCCAAGTCGTTCGCTCGCCCTATGCCCGCTTCGAGTTCAGCGATCGAGGTTCGCGCTAGATCCGCCGCGCGCAACCGCACAGCGGACCGTTGCGTGGCTGCGAGCGCGCCCCTGAGTGTTCCAATTGTGAAGAGAGCTGCGCCAGCGAAGAGCGCGATCGCGAGCAGCGTTTCGAGAAGGATCGCGCCCCGTACCTCGGTGCGGTTGGCCGCGCGCGACGTCACCGACGTCTCCCGCGCTCCCCTTCACGATCTTCGGCACGATCGGTCGCACGCGTATCGCTGCCGCCCCACTGATCATTGATCTCTTCAGAGAGCGTCGCTGGCTCACGTTTTTCAGCGTGATCGGCTGATTCGTGCTTGCTCGGCGCGGGACGCTCCTCAGCCGCACCCCGCGCGATTGCGGGTTGTCCAGTCCAAGGATCCACGGAGACACGGCTGCACAGTCCACTGTCATGCAAGAGCAAGAGCGTTGCTGCAAACAGAATTGAACCGTCGGGTAAGAACACCGCGATGCGCATCGAGCCGCCACCAGAACCGAAACCAGAACTCAAGCCAGAACCCAGGCCAGAACCCAAACCAGAACCAAGGCCTTCCCCGCTCCGCATGCCACTGCCGTTCCCACGATCCGACTTCGCTCCGTTTGTTCGATCGGCATAAGCGTCGTCGTTCGCTTCCGACGACGTGACACGAATCGACGAGTCGAGCTCTGACTCTTCCCACCATGAATCGCGCACCGGATCCGCGCTCGAGCGTCGGTGGCGATCGGACGCGCGCGGACGATCGCGCTCGGTCGAGACTGGGAAGTTCTCGTGCCCGCCATCCTTCTCGCGTGATGCAGTCATGTCGAAGTAATGCATCGCAATGCGCGAGGGAGCGCCCTCTAACACCACGACCTCGACTGCCTTGCCGGATTCCTGTGCTCTCACGCGCGCCTTGAGCAGCTCCGACGCGATGCTCTCTTCGGTCGTCGCGAGTTCACGCTCTTCCAACATCCGCATCGTGAACGGAAGCGCCAGCGCGAGCAGTCCGATCATCACGGCAAGCGCGATGAGCAACTCCAGCAGCGTGACCGCGCGGCGAGCCCCGAGGAAGATGGCGGACGTGGTTCGAATCATGTCGTAGGGTGCCCAGAGCGGCGCTTACCTCTGCATCGGCATCAGCCCGAGGACTTCCCCGAAGAATCTGAGGAGTTCGAGAAGTCCTTGAAGGACTCATCGACTTCGCCGTCGGCGTTCTTTCTGTTATCGGAGTTCGAAATGTCGTCTTCGGTGCCCTCTAGGCCGTCTGGACCGCTCGAAACGATGTCGAACGCCAAACCGCTCGTCTGGCTCGGGATACGGAACACCCACGGGTGACCCCAGCCGTCCTTCGGCTTCGGCTCCTTCATATAGGGGCCGCCCCACTTGGCTTTGTCGTCGTCGTTCGCCAGGGCATCCTTGTTCCACAGCACCGCGAGCCCCTCTTCTTCGCTCGGCCAACGTTTGAGGTCGGCCTTGAACATATCCAAGGCTCCCTCAAATCCCTTGATTTGGGCGACGGTGATCTTCTTGTCTGCCTTCTCGCTCGCGCCCATGACGTTGTAGAGCACGATTCCCATGATCGCGATCAGGATTCCGATCACGATGAGGAGTTCGAGGATCGTGAAGCCGCGTCGGCGTCGAACGGCCGGACGAGCGGGTCGGGAGCGTCGAAGGGTAAGGGTAGACATCGCGGTAGGTTCTCGTTTGGGAAACACAGACAGTCAACATCGTACAGAACGGCCCGGCTCGATCACAGACGCCTCATTAGACTCAGATGTCCCGAGTCGAGTAGCGCATGCATTCACAACGCCGACGACAGCCGCATCATCGGAACGATGAGGGCAAGGAAAATGAAGAACACAAGTCCGGCGAGGAGCAGCAGCAGCGCGGGCTCCATCAGGCGAATGAGGACGGCAAGCATGCGATCCGTGCGCGTTTCTAGGGAATCCGCGACGGTGAGAAGAACATGTGCCAAGTTATTGGCCGACTCGCCGACTGAGATCATTTCGACGACGTCCTCTTCGAGGAAGCCGCTCGCGCCGAGCGGACGCGCGAGTGTCTCGCCCGAGCGCACCGACTCAATCGCGCGGTCGACGGCTTCGGCGAGTGCAGGATGTCCCGCAGCGTCGCGGCTGATCTGCATCGCGCCGATCATCGGGATGCCGTTCTCGACGAGCGTTCCCAATGTGCGAGCAAACCGCGCCGCGGCGACACCGCGAAGGAGTGGCCCGATCACCGGCAGTCGCACCAATCCGTCCGCAGCCCGGCGGCGCACGGTCACGTTTCGGCTGGCCCAAACGCCTGCCACTGCGGCTCCAGCGACGAGAATGAGCAGCAGCGGCCACCACGAAACGAGTGCGTCGCTGAGGCCCAGCAAAATTTTCGTCGCCAGGGGCAGCTCGACCTTCTTGTAGTAGTCCTTGAACTTTGGCACGAAGAAGACGAGTGCCGCCAGCACCACGCCGACACCAACGCATAGCAAAACCACAGGATAAATGAGGTTTCCCACGACGCGGGCTCGCACATCGGCCTGATGCACGAGAAACGCGCCGAGCCTCGCAAGCACTTGGTCGAGGAAGCCTCCGCGTTCGCCAGCGCGCACCATCGCAACCTGCACCGACGGAAAGATGCGCGGATGCCGACTCAGCGCATCAGCGAGACGTTCGCCTTGCGCAATCTCATCCGCGATGCTCGCCATGACTCCCGACAGGCGAGGATTGGATTTTCCACGACCGAGGAGCTGCAACGCCTTCAGCAGCGGAACTCCCGCTCGAAGGAGATCAGCGAGTTGTTGGTAGGCGCGGGCGAGCTGGCGCACCGATACTCGCGAGCCACGGCGCCGCGCGGTCTGTGCCGCGTCAACGCGAACTGGCGCGAGTCCGCGCGTCGCAAGATCGTTGAGCGCCGCCGATTCGCTCGCGGCGTCGAGCCGACCTTTGACGCGATGGCCTGCGGCATCGCGCGCGACGTAGCTGAACGTGGGCACGCGCCCATCGTACGGACGCGCGCGATTCAGTCCGCGGACGTTCCCGGTCCGACGGCTCGGCGCGGGCCGACAATGGCGGGTAACACCGTGCCTTCGCGCCAGGAACCCGGCTATTTCTAGAGCTTTTCACCGAGTTGGCAGCGCGAGCCATGGGAACGTAAACGCGCGACTAATTCACCAGATGCCGACGAGACAAGGCGGGCGGCCACGAGCCGGCCCGCCTGGAAGGGGGTTTCGATGATTCGAAGGGCGTTTACCTGCGGCGGCGACGCCGAAGGCCAAGTGCTGGTGCGAATGCGAGTACGGCTGCGACTGCCGGTGCAGGAACCGCCGCGTAGCCGGTGAGTCGGATCTTGTACTTTTCACCGATCCCGGCTTCACTGAGATCAAGTGTTAGTCCGGGCATCGCCTGAAGAAGGTTGAGTGATCCGCCGCCCGGCAGCCCACCGCCGCCCTGCGTTTCACCCGGTGCGGCACCACCACCACCTCCGCCACCTCCGCTGCCACCACCGCCCGGCGCAGCAGGCACCGTGAATGTCGCCGAAAGCATCCCGTTCGCCCCGAGCGAGACGAAGTGAAACGAATTGAAGTCTTGGTCGCCTGAAACTGCGTCCATCAAGCTTGTGCGAAGCGCTAGGCTCGTCGAACTCTCGCCGACGTGTACTGCGTTTGCGCCGGTGTACGAGAACGAAGTGGTGACATCACTAGCCGCGCCGTTGAGGCGCCAGTAATCGACATCCGCGCCGGGGCTGCCGCCGTACTGATTTCCGCCACCGTCGAGTACGTCGATTCGCTCGAGCCACGTGAGCCCCGCCGCTTGCATGATGCCGTAGAGATCGATCGTGACGAGCGTGCGCTGGATCGGATTTGCGACAAGCGAACTCGTCACATATGACGCGTAAGCGCCGGTGTACGCGATGAGCGGGCGCGGCGCGATCTGCTGGACCGTGCCAACTTCTACGTTTTCGGCGAGCGCGTGACTGGTGGCGACCAACGCCGTCAGCGCCAACGCCGTCCTAGCGAGTGCATGCTTCATCTCTGAATTCCCCTTTCCGCGATCGGTGCTGCCGCGCGAAGTGCGTAGCGAACAGGGTGATTCTGCTCGGCTTTCTCCGCTTCGCAATAGCCGTTGCCCGACATGGAGCGATCGCAGTTGGGGCTGTAACGCCTGTGCGGTTCATGACGACCATTCCCGTTCCGTATGCTGACTGCGATGCCTCCGCCGCGTGTCGTCAGCCTGCTTCCTTCTGCGACCGAACTCCTCTGCGCTGTTGGCGGCGAGGCGTTGTTAGTCGGCCGCAGTCACGAGTGTGATTGGCCGCCGGCCATTCACGATCGCCCGGTACTCACGGGCCAAGTCACGCACGGCACCGACAGCAAGGCGATTGACGAAGAAGTGCGAAAGAGCTTGGCGGAGGGGCGTTCGCTCTACACGCTCGATGCAGCGCTCCTCGAAGAACTGCGTCCCGACGTCATCCTCACGCAAGACTTGTGCGATGTCTGTTCGATCGACCTTCGTACGGTGCGCGCGATCGCGGCGCGACTCCCAACCTCGCCGACGATCGTCAGCTTGGACCCAAAGGACATCTTCGGCGTGCTTGATGACCTGCTCACCGTCGGCGCTGCGGTCGATCGTGCGGCTCTGGCTGAAGCGGCGATGGTCGCGCTGCGCGATCGTTACTGGCGCGCCAATGAATTCGTCAATCCGTACGTGACCGGACCCGAGGTACTCTTTCTCGAGTGGATCGACCCGCCATTCGTCGGCGGCCACTGGACGCCGCAGCTCATCGAAGCCGCAGGTGGGCGGCATTCGCTGAATCCGGCCAAGGCAAAGAGTCGTCAAGCGACCCCCGAAGAGATCGTCGCCGCGATGCCCGAGCGCGTCGTCGTCTGTCCGTGTGGTTTCGGCCTTGACCGAATTCGCACCGAAGTGCCGGGACTCCTTCGGCAGCGCTGGTGGCCGCTCCTCCCCGCCGCCATGTCGGGCGATCCCGACGCCGTCGTTCTCGTCGACGGAAACCAGATGTTCAATCGCCCCGGGCCTCGCCTCGTCGATGCCTTCGAGTGGCTCGTGGGTTGGATCAACGACAGGCCGGAGTTGATACCCGAGGGCTTTCCAGTCGCACCACTGCCGTGTTAGTCGGGCGCGGCGCCTTGGCGGCGCGTTTTGGCAGGCAATCACGCGAGCGGGGACAGGGCGATCATGTTTTCTCACGGCACACTGCTTGCCAACCCGCCCGCTCTCACCGACCATTCCAACACACCGAATGCCGACGGAGAACACCACGATGCGCATGGACCGCTTCACCACGCTTGCCCAAGAGACTCTCGCCGCCGCGCAGTCGAACGCCGTTGCGTCGGGGAACCCTGAACTCTCGCCGCTGCACCTTCTCGCGGCGATGCTCGACGCCCAGCCTGGGCAGAGCGCGGTCGCTGGGTCGATCCTCGCGAAGGCAGGCGTCGACCCGGCCCGCCTGAAGCAGATTGTCGGAGCGGAACTCAAACGCCTTCCCACCGTCAGCGGCACGTCGCCGACGAGCGGTAGTGCGCTGCTGCAGGTCTTGGCCCAAGCCGAGAAAGAAGCCAAGCAGCTGAAAGATGCCTACGTCTCGACAGAGCACTTGCTGCTCGCGGCCGCCGAGGTGGCAAGCCCCGCCAGAGAAGCGATCGCCGTCATTGGCGTTGACCGTAGGCGCATACTCGCCGCAATCGAAGGGATTCGTAAGTCATCCGGTGTCACGAACGTGACGGATCAGAACGCCGAGAGCAATCTCGAAGCACTCAAGAAGTACGGCATCGACCTGTGCGAGCGAGCTGCGGCTGGCAAGCTCGATCCAGTCATCGGGCGCGACGAAGAGATCCGTCGCTGCATGCAAGTGCTCTCGCGGCGCACGAAGAACAATCCAGTGCTCATTGGCGAACCCGGCGTGGGCAAGACCGCGATCGCTGAGGGACTCGCGCTCCGCATCGTCAACGGCGACTGCCCGGAAGGCATGCGTGAATCACGCATCATTGGGCTCGACGTCGGCCAACTTCTCGCTGGTGCGAAGTACCGCGGTGAGTTTGAGGAACGATTGAAGGCCGTGCTGCGCGAAGTCACCGCGAGCGAAGGCCGCATCATTCTTTTCATCGACGAGCTCCACACGATTGTCGGCGCCGGCCAGGCTGAAGGCGCTATCAGCGCGGGCAACTTGCTCAAGCCAGCACTCGCGCGCGGCGAGTTACGCTGCATCGGTGCGACGACGCTCGACGAGTATCGCAAGCACATCGAGAAAGATCCAGCATTCGAGCGCCGCTTCGCGCCGGTCTTTGTGGGCGAACCGAGTGTCGAAGACACGATCGCAATCCTGCGCGGCCTCAAGATTCGCTACGAGACACATCACGGTGTTCGTATCCAAGATTCCGCGCTGATTACGGCCGCGACGTTGTCACAGCGCTACATCGCTGATCGTTTCCTGCCCGACAAGGCGATCGACCTGCTCGATGAGGCTGCGTCGCGCCTGCGTATCGAGAACGACTCGATGCCCGCTGAACTCGACGAAGTGCGTCGCCGCCTGATGCAGCTTGAGATCGAGCGCGAGGCACTCAAGCTTGAGAGCGATGCCGAGAGTAAGAAGCGTCTCGCGGTGATCGAACAGGAGGTCGCCGAGGCGTCTGAGACGAACCGCGGCCTGACTGGACAGTGGCAAGTGGAGAAGGCTGAACTTGACGCGACGAAAACGCTGCGCGGCGAGATCGAAGGCAAGAACACCGAGCTTGAGCAAGCAAAACGGCGCGGCGACTTCGAGACTGCGTCACGCATTCAGTACGGAGACCTGCGCGATCTCGAAGCGAAACTCTTAAAGGCTGAGGAAGTCTTAGCGAAGCGGCGCGCGTCTGGATCGACGATGGTGAAAGAAGAAGTCGACTCAGAGCAAATCGCCGAGGTGGTCGCGAAGTGGACGGGAATTCCGCTGTCAAAACTCATCGAGAGCGAGCGAGCGAAACTCGTGCATATGGAAGACGACCTCCGCAAGCGCGTCGTCGGCCAACCCGAAGCGGTCAAGGTCGTGAGCGAAGCCGTTCGCCGCAATCGCGCCGGGCTTGGTGAAGCTCATCGCCCGATCGGTTCGTTTCTCTTCTTAGGTCCAACCGGCGTCGGCAAGACGGAACTCTGCAAAGCACTGGCAGAGTTTCTCTTCGACACCGAAGACGCGATGGTGCGCATCGACATGTCGGAGTACATGGAGCAGCACGCTGTCGCGCGGCTCATCGGGGCACCGCCAGGATACATCGGCTACGAAGAAGGTGGGCGACTGACCGAAGCCGTGCGTCGTCGACCATATTGCGTCGTTCTCTTCGACGAGTTTGAGAAAGCGCACCCCGATGTGTCGAACATCCTTCTGCAAGTGCTTGATGACGGCCGGCTCACTGACGGCCAAGGCCGCACCGTTGACTTCTCGAACACGATCATCGCGCTTACGAGCAATCTCGGATCACAAATGATTCTTGAGTTGGCGGAAAAGGGCGAGCAAGATGCGATGATCGAGGCGCACGTCAATGCGATTCTCAAGAAGCACATGCGCCCTGAGCTTCTCAATCGCATTGACGAAACAGTCGTCTTCCACCAACTCTCGCGCAAGGAACTCGGCGGCATCGTGGAGATCCAGCTCAGAAATTTGCGCAAGCGACTTGCTGAGCGCCAACTCTCGATCGAGGTAACGACCGAGGCGAAGAACCATCTCGCGGCGGAAGGCTACGACCCGCAGTTCGGTGCGCGACCGCTGAAGCGCGTCATTCAGCGTCGCATTGAGAATGCAATTGCGACGCGCATACTGGTGGGCGAGTTCCAGCCCGACGACACGATCGTCGTTGACTACAAGGGGAAGAGTTTCACGTTCGAGGCGCGGCGCGCTGGATCAGCGTCGAAGTCGGACGGCGTGATTGACGCGGAAATTGTGAAGTAGCAACGTCTCGTGTTGAGCGCGGTTGAGCCGCGCTCACCCCCGTCGCAGCACAAACCACGCGAACCGCTGCTCCGCACCCCAGGGAGTTCGATGCACTTCATCACGTTGTTCGACGAGCGAAAACGATGACCCCAACGCAGCGGCCATCTCATCCGCTCCGCATCGCCGCACATCAAGATTGCTACACCGCTGCGGCCCGTCGAGCGCGAACGTCGCGATTATGACAATTCCTCTTGGTGCCACCGACCGTTCCAACGTCGCGCGATAGCGCGCGGTGTCGTCGTCGCTTCGGATGAAGTGAAACATCGCGCGATCGTGCCACACGCGATACGGCCTAACTGGTCGGTGCTCAAGCGCGTCTGCCCCAAACCAGTGCACCCGTGCGGCGCTGGCACCGAGGCGAGCCTTCGCGACATCAAGCGCTGGCGCGGAGAGGTCGAGCACGCTCACGTCCGTGTACCCCTCGGCGAGGAGCGCATCGACGAGTCGCGAGGCACCACCGCCAGCGTCGATGATCGCCGCCGTGCGGTCGGGCATGTACTCCGCGATGAGCTCGAGCGACAATCCGGCGCGCTCTTGGAACCACGAGACTTCTTCCGGCCGCTTCGTTCGCCACACCGAGTCCCAATGGTCTCGCGCTACGGTGTTCGTCATGCTCTCAGAGTACCGGTACTCGCTCCGCTGCTCGCCCCCGCTGCCAGTTTCCACGAATAGCTTGTTCCTGGGCACACTGATCTCCGCGCGAATCGCGTATTCATCCCGGAGCTGCACGCGGAAACGCGATGATTCCTGCAATCGTCTTCAGTGACCGAGTCTGGACCGTGATCGACTTCGCGCCTGTCGCGTTCGCGGCGATTGGCGGGATAGCGCTGACGCTCGGATGGTGGGGGACGCGCGGTTGGGAACCTCGCTGTCGCCGGTGCGGCCACGAGCTGAGGTCGGCGATCGACGGGGCCACCAGTGCTGCAACGCCGTTGTCGATCTGCACCGAGTGCGGGAGCGATCTCCGCTCGCGCGCCGCCGTCCGCCAAGGTCGGCGGTGCATTCGTCTGGGGTGGCCCGGCCTCGGAGTCGCGATGCTGACGCTCGCGGGGCTCACGTCTCCACCAGCAGTGTGGCGGGCCCGCTCGATTCGTAGCGCGCTGGTTCGGCAGGTTGAGACAGCCCGGCTGCTTGCGCTGATAAGAGTCGACGGCAGTTCCAACGTCGTCGCAACTCAAGAATTCAACCGACGCCTGACCCAGAGTGATCTAACCGTCGCGCCAGCAGTCGTTGCCTCACTCATTGACAGCCTGAACAGCGGCACGGCGCCAACGAACAGTCAGATCGGGGTGATGCGTCAACTCACCGCGTCTGATCGATTGAGCGCGACAGATCTCGACGCCGTCGCCAGCCACCTCGCGCAGGCCGTTACTTCAAAGCGCATCCCAGCTCAGAGTGCGTTGACGATCGCGATGAATCTCTCGATGGCCACCACCCAGGCTCGGTTCCTCTCGCGACTCATCGCGTTCGATTCGGCGGTCGACAACCTTGTCGTTGTGCGGCTCGCGTCGCCAAGAGTCTTCGCTGGCGACGAGATCGGCCTCGACGCGCGGGTGGGTCCCGGAACTCTCATGGAGCTTGATGACGTCTTGAGTCTGCACATTCAGGGCGCGGCGATCCGCCCGACCGGAAGCGCCGAGTGGCAGCCGATCTCGCTCGACGAAAACGCTGCGTTCCGCGGCTTTCAGGGGAGCCACACGCGGCAGTCAGTCGATCAATCGGCGTTGCCACGCGGCTCCTACGAAGTGCGTTGCGATGTGTCCGTCACGCGTGCCGGGTTGAAGGGCAGCGATGCAACGAACACGGGGCCATTGAAGATCACGCGCATCATCCCAGTCGAGATCCTCGCCCGCGACACACTCACGCTGGAGCCCGCTCGCGGTCCCGCCGTCCGTGGAGAAGCCGAGGTACTTCTGCGCGAGCTCGGTCTCTCGCTCGAGAGGTTCGACGGCAACATGTTCGCATCACTCCGGCGCTCAGGTCCGAAGTTCAAAAAGGGTGGCGCCTCGAAAGCCGCGACCAGCGACCTACGGATCGCAGGGGAAGTTTCAATTGGGCAAGACGGCCAGTGGTGGGTGATCGGTCAGCTCGTCCTTGGGTCACACCAGATGAGCATGCCGGGCGCGGGAGGAGCAGCGCCGATGAAGCTCGATGCGACGCGTCCAATCGCGCTGCGCATTACGCCAGATGCCGAGAAGCTCCGAAGTCAAGCGCGCGAACCATCGCGGTTTCTTGACGAACGCGTGGAGCTGCGCTTCGACGACCCCACGCAAGCGCCAACGGAAATAATCTGGCTCGATGCTCTACCAGCGAAGTAACCCAGCGAACTAACCCAGCGCACTAACCCAGCGAACTAACCCAGCGAACTAACGATGCTCGCTACCGCGCAGCGATGATCCGCCCGCACGTCATCAGCGCATCTGACTCAGATTTCGTCCACTCCCGCGCAGCTCGGTTCGCGATTCCAAGCGTGCCGCGCACCGCGCCGTCGGCAGCAAACATTGGAACTGCGATCGCACCTTCCATTCCGGTCGCTTTCGCGCCGGGGCGCACGTCCCCGCTCGTGTCGGTTTGAAGGTTGCAGACGGTCACCGCGTCGCGTCGCTCAGCGGCAAGTCCAGCCATACCTTTTCCCCATGGAATGCTGCGAATCGCGTCAAGCACCGGTGGGGGAAACGCACCGTGAACGGCCTTGAGAACAAGCACACCGTTCTCCGCCAGATGAATAGTTCCGGTCTCCGCGCGAAAGTGACGAATGACTTCGGCGAGCAGAACATCGAGTGGTGCCTTCGGATCGAGCGTGGGTAGCGGGTCCATCGCAGCAGCGTACAGACGCGCATCACATTCTCGCACGACATCCCACCGTTACACTCGCTCCGTGCGACGCATCGTCACCCTCTCGGTCGTCCTCGCGGCCCTGTCATTTCTAGCTTCCTGCAACGACCGTAAGCCCGGTGTGAGCGCAACTGCGCCCGACGCTTCGTGGCACTCGCTCCAGGGCGAGACACTGCTGGCGAAAGCGAACTGCCTTGCGTGTCACGCTGCGTCCGACGCTGCGCGCGAACGCATTCGATCGGTTGCAGCGCCGAAGCTGCTCGATTCGATCGGCAGTCGCATGACGCCGGAAGCAATGCGGGTGTTTCTCGCAAATCCCTATGCCGTCAAAGCCGACTCACGAATGCCCGACGTACTTCACGGGATTCCGTCCGCCGAGAAGACCGAGGTGATCGAGGACCTTGTGCACTTCCTCGCGTCGCAGCGTGACCTGAGCGCTCCATCAGCGGCGTACGTCGACGTTCTGCCCGAAGACATCAAGCGCGGCGAGACGCTCTTCCGTACGATCGGTTGCGCTGTGTGTCATACCAGCGACGATCGCGCGCGCCTCGCAGCGAGCACGTGGCATACATCGCTCGCCGCATTTCTCCGCGATCCACTCGCAAGCTACCCCGGTGGACTCATGCCCGACTTCCACCTCAGGGAAGAAGACTCCAGCGCGATCGCGGCGTACCTTCTTCAGTCGCAGGCGACGGACGCCAACGGCGCGGCGACCCCCAGCCGCGTGCCCGGATTGCACGTCGAGTACTTCGAGCGGCCGATGTCGGGGGACGGGATTCCGGAGGGCGATCACGATGCCACGCGCGTCTTCGTCGCACCAACGATCACCATCGACGTGCCGCGCCGTAACGACGACTTTGCCCTGCATTTCACGGGTGAAATCGAGATTCCGACGACGGGTGCTTACACCTTCTATCTCGGATCGGATGATGGCTCGGCGCTTTCGATCGACGGCAAAGTCGTCATCGACAACGGTGGTCCACACGGCTTCTTCTTCAAGGAGACGACGCTCAACCTCGACGCAGGCTGGCATGGGTTCAAGCTCCGCTACTGGGAAATCTCGGTCGACAACGAGCTACGGCTCGAATGGAAGGGACTAAGCATCGAGCGCGGACCGGTTCCTGCGGAACGCTTCGCGCACGCGGCTGTACGACTAACGCCACGCACGTCGACCTTCACAACAGATCGAGCACGGGTAGAGCGCGGGGCCGAGCGATTTCGTTCGCTTGGTTGCGCCAACTGTCACGCGACCGCTTCGCCCGGCGCGAAGCCGCTCGGGCAACTCGCTTCGACCGGCGGGTGCCTCGGCGCGACGCCAGCCACAGCGTCGCCCGGCTACCAATTCACCGAGTCCGAGCGCGCCGCGCTGGGTGACGTCGTCATTCATGCTGCGTCGCTTGACCATGCATTGGCGCCACCGCTCTTCGTCGCGCACACCATGACCCGCCTCGGTTGCGTCGAGTGTCACCCGCGCGGAGATCAAGGTCCGCCGAACGAGCGGCTCACAGTTTTCACCGCAGACGGCAGCGCCGAACTCGGAGACCAAGGTCGACTGCCGCCGCGCCTCGACGGTGTCGGCGACAAGCTCCTGCCCGATGCGCTTGAAGCACAGCTCTTGAATGGGACCAAGGTGCGCCCGTACATGCGCACTCGCATGCCGAGTTTCGGGGTCGATGCGACGCGCGGACTCGCCGCCGCACTCGTCGCGGCGGACCGCAATCCCAAACACGATGTCGCAGTCGCCTTCACTGCGGAGTCTGCTGCGACGGGGCGAATTCTCGCGGGCTCAGGCGGCGCCACATGCACCACGTGCCACACGGTCAACGGCCGCGCATCGCTCGGTGTGCCAGCGATTGATCTCGGCACGATGCACGAGCGACTTCGTCCCGGTTGGTTCCTTGCGTTCGTAGAGAACCCATCATCATTCTCGCCCGGCACGCGCATGACGCGATTCTGGATGCCGAACGAGCGCATCTTTCCCGAGTATTTCCAAGGCGACCCGTACAAGCAGCGCGAGGCGCTCTGGAACTACCTCTCTCTTCGCGACGCAATGCCGCCCCCCGCAGGGCTCTTGTCAACCCAAGGGCAGTACGAGCTCGTGCCTGGCGCCGAGCCGATCGTCTTCGGCACTTTCATGCGCGGTGTTAGTCCAAGAACAATCTGCGTCGGATATGCCGATCTCGTCCATGTTGCATTTGATGCTGAGCATGGGCGACTCGCGAAGGCGTGGCGCGGACCGTTCATGGATGCGAAAGGAACGTGGGACGGACGCGCTGGTCAACTCGAGCAACCGCTCGCGAAAGACTCTGTCGATCTCGCCCCCGGCGACGCCTTCGTGGTGCTCGCGTCGCGCGACGCGCCGTGGCCCGAACCCTCCGGGCATTACCGCGGCATGATTCGCGATGCCCAACGACGACCCGCGTTCGTCGTCGATCTCGGCGAAGCCGTTGTGCGCGAACGTCCGACGCCAGTGCTGAAAGCTGGCGGTGCGTGGTTACGACGTACCGTTGAAGCGAGCGCCGCCGAAGATCGCACTGATGTCTACATGCGCGCCGCTGTCGGACGATCGATCAAGCCGGTGCCAGGCGGATTCCTCGTCGACGGTTCGGTGCACGTCGTCACCGATGCAGCTGGTGCGTTCGTCCGCAGTGCGGGCGACCTCAACGAACTGTTAGTTCCCATCGACTTCAAGTACGTCGAGGGCAGCGATCCGCGATATCGCGCTGTATTCGCCGTGGATATGGATTGGTAACAGCGTGGTACTCTCGGCTAGCGGCCTGTAGCGAAAGTGCGCTGGAAGCGAGCATGTCATCCGTGCGCGGGGACACCGAGGCACCCCCGGAATCCGCTACGCGGAATCAGGTCGAGCGTCGTTCCAAATTAGTGTGTCAATCCCCCCCAGTTCAAACGAAGCCAGACGCTCACGATGGTGAAGAGTCGAGGCGACGCGCGTGCCAGAGCCGTAACGCGCGGGCGGCGTGCGCCCGGGGGGCAACCGGCAGATTCGTCGCATGACTGTCAAGCTGCACAAGCAACTGCTGTCCCACCATATCTATCGCAGACTCATCGAGGCCTGCCTCGTGGAAGACATCGACCGGGAGCATTAACAAGAACTCTAGCCCGTGGCTCTGAAGGACCAACTCTGCCTGTGCACGATCAACCACGGGGAGTTCGACACCATGCAACGGGGCGAGCCTGCCGTCAGACTCGATGTCCCGGCAAAGTTCTCGCGCAGCGAGGCTGGCAGCGTTGCGCGCATCCTGAAGCACCGTGGCTGATACAAGACCGCGAGGCGAGCGCAAGACGTCGGCTAACGCGCAGCACCAGTGCGTTCCGTAGCATGAGCGTCGCCAATAGTCTGCCGCGAGGTGCGATCGCACGACGGAGTCGATTGAACATTCGTCGCCAAATTGGCGAGCCCATGTCCTGACGCCGCGATTGAGGAGGATCGGAAGCACGAAATCGTTGTCGCCATCTAGGGATATGCGGCGACTGAGCGTTTCACTCACAGCGTCGCAGAGGAGCCAACGACCCGCGCCACACTGTGAAGTGTCGCCATTCCGGAGTGCTAGCTCGACGAGTGAGTTCGCGGAGTCTGCGGATTCCGGCCGCCTTCGAAAGGCGGTAGGACCAAGACCGAGGATCGCGTGACTCAGGTCTGCGAGGTCGACTCCGCAAGCGACATCGTTCGAAGACATGAGAGACTCAGCTCGCTGCGAAATGCTCGCAAGATCGAGTCGACTCCTCAGGTTCGCGCTCGAGCTTGTAGCACCTTGGTGGGATCGCAAACGGGAGAAGCCTGCTATGGCCAACGCACCAAGGACGGCACACGACAGTCCGATCTCTCTCCAACGGATGCTGCTTGATCGAGTGGTGTCCATGACGACCTCCGACAGCTGCATACGAAGGTGCGGCGATTCAGCGAAGTCGGCGAAGAAAGACGCCTATCGCCGCTCCCCCAACCACCAGTGCAGGAATCGTCATCCATGAGTGAGCGGAACGCGCACTGGCCTCGAGCTCGCGAACGTTAAGGATCGTTCCGTTCCAACGGCTGAGGACATCGTTCAAGGTGAGAAACCGGACGGCTCGCGGCGCCGTTGGGTCAACGATTGTCAGCGAACCGTCGGCCAACGGGAGGACTACCACGACGTGCGCTGGCACCGCTGGAACATCCGAAGTGAGCTTTAACACCGCCACTGCGCGCAGCTTCCGCAACTCTTCCGGCGGAAGCCGTTCCGTCCGTACATCGAGGCCAGCGCCTTTTAGCACCAGCGCGAGTTCGTCGAGAGTGGAAATGGCTGGTAGCTCTCCGTCCAGCGCTCGGCCAAAATATTGCAGTACAAGTCTCGCTGCTAGCGGACCACAACGGTCTTTCTCCGCGGATCTCGATACCGCGAGCGCAACCATCTGTGACGACCCCGCACCCGGCTCATTTGGTGGCGAACTTACCGGTGCGCTCCCACACAACGGAATCATGCACGTAGCCGCGAGCAAACCGCGAGGGCACCCCGCACTGGTCCCTGCCGTCGACCAATTCAGAGTCGCCCGCCTGATCATGGGATGAGCCGCTTCGCGACTCCTGCAGATCTGCTTTGACGGAATCCGAGTCTTCCTGCGATCGAAAACCCAGCGGCGGTTGCAACGATGGTTAGTAGTCCGTACTCAACGATCCGTGGCGCCCGATCCGCGGCGGGAGCTGCGACGGTAGCGACACGCTGGTGCTTCTCGACATCGTGGTTGTTTAGCAAACGGCCGCGGAGCATTCCGAATGTCGACGCGATCCGCTCGCTCTCATCTTTCATTGCGATCCACTCAAAGCCTGAGTCAAGGTCGGTTAGGAGCGCTCCTTCGGGCACGTGCGACACGCCATCGATCGCACCGACGGCGACGGCCGGTGCAGCGGCTCCCGCAAGCGATATCACGCGGACGAAGGGGCCTAACTTTCCAACTGGATCAGCGATAGTAGGCACCATTCGGTATCGCTCGAAGATCGCTTCAGTCGGTACCCAAATGCCCGGAGCAATCGCCAAGAACGTGTCGGCCCGCCATTCCGAGTAGATGTCGGCTGGATGCGATCCCTGATTCGCCACCCAATTGACAACCCGCCGAGGTACCCAATCGCGAGTCTTGTCCATCCAGATCGACCGAACCAAATGCGTTGCGGAAAATTCGCCGGGATCATCCGCATAGATGTCCGCAACCGCGCACAAGGTGCCATCCTCAATGACCTCAAGTTCACTGCGAACTCTTGTCGTCGCGCTTGTGAGTTCGCGGTCAAGATCTCGAAAGTCGGGCTCCGTAATCTCGGGCAGGATCGGGAACCACTGGAGCAGCACAAAACAATCGGATCCCAAGTCAGCGCTTGGAAAGCCGACCTTCGCGGGATCCACGCTGATCTCGCCGATGTAGTCAGCGACCGCAGCCGAGCGAGTTCCATCACACCAGAACACGCCTAACCACTCTCGGGGTTCTCGGCCTTGGTGTATTACGCTAATCGCTCGCTCAATTCGCAACTGAGTCGAGTTGAACGCGATTCGCTCTTTCCACGTTCGTAATGGTGATGTCCATGAGCCATACCCTTCAGAAATCTTGTACGTGACATCCAAACCGAAAATGGTAGATCGCGACGTCGCGATGGTGAATGCAATCTCGGTCGCCGAAGGCGGAGCTTCGCTTGCTGACGCAACGGATGCACTGGCCTCTGCGAATGCAAATCCAGCCAAAACTTGGATGATGGTGCTCCGGCACGCTCTCCCGATCGAGCCGAACGATGAAAACCGTTCCTTGGACAAGTATTCGGGATTCAAAACTCCCAATCGCTCGACGAGCTTCAGGCAGCAACCCGACGAGAACAACATTCGCATCATAGCCTCCAATTCGACTCCACTGACTCGACGCCATACGCCTCGCTCACCGTCAGTGAAATCGGCAGTTAGCCACCACCAGGATTCGAGCAAAGCGCAAAAGGCAAATTAAAGCTTGTCGGCACCGCGTCGCATAAAACTAGATTCTGCGCGAGTTTGCAATTGCAGTGCACCCCCGGATTCACCACCGACATACATTGACCCAATTTTCGCTGCGACATTAACTGGCCGCAGTTCGTCACGGGCGACAAGCTCCCCGGCGCTGGGTTGCCAGGATTCGGAATGTAGACGTAACGTCGCGTGCAGGCTCCGGCGCAATCGGGCGGCTGCGGATCACAACCCAAGATCGGATCGGCGACACAGTTCTTGAGCGGTGTGCTTTCGCATTCGTATTCCCGCGTATACGTGACGCCTGCTGCTGGAGGCGTGCACGCTGGCAATGGCACGATCTGCGGCGTGCGGCCGATCCGTATCTCGCCTATGCCAGCTGGGACACGGAGCCCGAGCGCGTTGTCACGCATCCCGCCGTCGCCAGCGTCTCTCCCACCGTGTGTCGACAAAAAAGCAGCAGAGAACGCGAGGACCGCCAAAAGTGCCGCGACCGAGGCAGTTCTGCTGTTACCAGAGCTTGTCATGTGGTTTCCCTCGCTGCGCTCACGTTTCGAGCGTCTGAAACGCCGTCGAGGTGCCTCGCCATCTGGGAGACTACCCCCCCCCCCAGAAGAACGCCAAGAAAATCTGGCAGATTGGGAGATTTCCCCGCTAGCGCCGAGCCTAAAAAGAAAACCCTCAAATGTTTGCCGAGAGAGAGCGTGGAGATTGGTGGCGGACTGAATTGCGCACACCCCACCTACAAATCGAATTGCGAAAGCAGCTTCCCCTCGATGATTGACGCGACGGATGAACCCGGCGACTCGCGCTAGGAAGCTGGCGGCGATGCAAAGTTTTTTTCGCGTCGAGCTTTGGTTTCGGTAGCGATGCAGAGATCTTTTTTGGCGCGTGCCGAGTACCGGGGACCGGCTTGCTCCGGTCGGGGTAGGAAATCGTACATCGCGCGCACGGCCAATGCCGCTTCAGAGAGTCGGGACGCGACGCGCGCTCGACGAGCAGGGCGCGTCCCGCCGAAGCGGAGCGGTCCTCGGCGTGATCAGGGCACCGTGACGACGGCGTCCGCTCCGATCGCCAACGCGGCCGCGTCGCCGAGCGCAGCGGGGAATGCCGCCCGAAAACCAGACTTCTTTATCCTCGCAACCTCACGAATGCCTGAAGCCCCGGTTTCGCCATCCGCGCTTCAGATTGCGCGACAGAGTTCGCGGTGGGGGACTCGAAAACTAGCGATTCGTTTCCCTATTCCGTACGACGCCGGGAAGAACCAAGACTTTTCGCGACCGCCACGGGTCGACTATCTATCGAAGGCCAGCTGAGCTGAAGCGACCGCGACAAAGACGGCGTGAGCCGGATACCGCAGAATGGTGGTCAATATGACGCTGCTCACAGCAATCACCGTCCTCGCGATCTCAAGTTCCATAGCGCCGCCGCGCGAAGCCGACTACTGGCGGATTGAAACGCTTGCTCTTCCAGACTCGGTGGTGTTAGAGGCGGGCGGCATCCTGCCGCTCGACGACAAGCGCGTCATGGTCTGTACGCGCCGCGGCGAACTCTGGACTATCACCGACGCGTGGACTGACAAGCCAACCTTCACGCTCTCACTCGACGGCTTGCAAGAGCCGATGGGTCTGCTTGCTCCGGAAGGCACCGGAAAGGGCAAGCCGATTTACGTCGCACAGCGCGGCGAACTCACAAGACTCGTCGACGACGATGGCGATACGAAGATTGATCGCGTCGAGCTTGTCTGCGACGGTTGGGGAATTTCGGGGAACTATCACGAGTATTGCTTCGGGCCAGCCCGCGATGCGAACGGTGACCTCTGGGTCACCCTCAATCGTCCGTTTGGCGAAGGACCATTCGGCGACAAAGATTGGCGCGGTTGGGCGGCGCGCATCACGCCCGATGGTGTTGCGCACTTCGACGTCGCGGGCTTGCGATCACCGTGCGGCGTTGCATCGAGCCCGGACGGCGAGATCTTTTACTCAGACAACCAAGGCGAATGGTGCCCAACGAACAAACTCGCGGTACTCAAGCGCGGTGACTTTCATGGACATCCGCACGGCATCGAGAGCGCCAAGCGCAAGGAATCGAATGTCGAGTTTCCCGGCGTGATTCCCGATGGCATCTTGATGCCCGCTGCTGCGAAGTCGATCCCGCATCTTCGGCTTCCAGCAATCTGGTTTCCATACGACAAGATGGGAAAGTCAGCCTCGGGTTTCGAATGGGACACGACGAAGGGGAAGTTCGGACCGTTCGATGGTCAAGTGTTTGTTGGCGATCAGCATCACGCTGCTGTGTTTCGCGTCGCGCTTGAGAAGGTCAACGGCGAATGGCAAGGCGCGTGCTTCCCGTTCCGTTCGGGATTTCGATGCGGCATCGTGCGAGTGGCGTTCCTGCCCGATGGATCGCTTGCCGTCGGAGAAACTAATCGCGGTTGGGGCTCGCGCGGCTCGAAGCCGTGGGGACTGGAGCGATGCGTGTGGACCGGCAAAGTTCCGTTTGAAGTATTGACCATGAGCGCGCAACCCGATGGGTTTCGCCTCACGTTCACGCAGCCCGTCGATCTCACGAGTGCTGCCGATGTCGCGTCGTACTCGGTGAGTTCGTACACCTATGAGCTGCACGAACGCTACGGCAGCGATGAGATGGATACGAAGAAGCTGCGTGTCGCGAAGGCAACCGTCAGTGCGGACAAGCTCAGTGTCGACCTTGTCGTCGAAGGCCTGCGCGCGGCGTACGTACACGAGCTGCATGCAGACGGTGTTCGCGACGCGACCGGTTCGCCGCTTTTGCACGCGGACGCGTATTACACGTTGAATGCAATACCGATTCAGCGCTGACGAGGCTGGGGTATCGCCGCTGTCGCGGCACGACCGAGCGGCCGCGTCCACGCCCCCTCGCACCGTGTACACACCAGCATGTTGCCTTCGCTTCGCAAGCGTTGCTCGCACGCAAGGCACATGCGAGAACGTAGTTGCCGTTCTCTAGTGATGCGTTCGGAACGCGCATTGATGGCAATAAGGGTGAGCACGCCAATGACCACCAAGCCGAAGATGGGCAGCACCGCTGCCATTGTCTTGATGAAGAGAAGAGCAATGACGCACAGCGCGACGCACGCGAGGATCGTGAGCACCATCGCCACGATCCACTTCCAAGCACCGAGTGTGACCCGTCGTTTCGCGCGTTGCGTGGAATCCGCGCCCAACTGCGTCATCGCGATCGCTTGAAACGGACGACCTCGATCGTCGCGCTGTCGCGTCCGACACATCGCGCTCAAGACGATGCTGCTCCTCGCGAACGAAGCGAGGCTCGGCTTCACACCCGGAACGGCTTCGCGTCCGACGCGATCTCCGCGCCAACCAGCGCCGCACTCAGGGCAGCGCAAAATTCCATCGACATCAGCCGGAATCGCATCGAGGGGATAGCCACATGAGGCGCAGCGTCCCATGCGCAAGAGCGCGGTCGCGATCAGATGAACTCCAGCACCGAGTGCCCGTCCGGCCATCACCGATGACAGCGCGACGAGGCAGAAGATCGTTGCACCGAGTGCAGGAATGAGCGTGAAAAACAGCCAAATCGGAGGTAATCGGAACCATCGCATCCAGGCGAAGACGAGAGCCGGGCCGCTGGCGCACACGACGACAATCACCGCGATCGTGACGGCGTTATACGCCCGCGGCCAGCCGAAGCGCTGCGTCGCAGCGGTTGAGCGGAGCCGCGCCAATGCGCCGCGGGCAACCGGATGGCGTAGATCCGGCACGTCACCGGCAGCGAATGATGCGATCTCGCGCTCGACGCCGGTGTCGTCGGGTGCGTGCATCCGCGCGCGACCGAATCGCCGGCGCTTACCATTGCTAGGTGGAATGATTAGTCACCCTCGCTTCCAGTGCCGATCGGAGCGCCGCCGCGCGGCACCGATCGCACGTCTTCCGACCGCCATCGCGCCCCACACGCCGGGCAACTACACGGATCACCGCGATCACCCAGCCGAGTATCGCAGGCTGGGCAGTGATCGTGCGAGAGACATGCATTGGTGCGCAACGCTCGCGCCGTCGCAAGCGACGCGAGTGCTGGGATGAGCAGTAGCAGCGGAGCAACGAAGACGAAGGAAAGAGGCGCGATGATCGCAAGCCACGGCGCATCGATCCGATCCTCACGACCGAATGGTGATAAGAAACTCCCAAGGAATGTGAGTACCGTCACGACCGCGCCCAGCGCGATCAGCGCCATCATCGCGCTGAGGAAACCTGACTGACAACGAAAACTCCAACGTTGTGCCATCGACCACTCCGCACCGCGCGGCAGGGTCGCACCGCACCCCACCGCAAAGCGCCGTTCGCGCGCGTCGCGGATGAATGTCGTGTGTTGAGACGCCGAGCGCAAACGCGTCCGAAGTCGCCCGACGCCCAAGCCAGTTGCCTCGGGCAGCGTGACGAGTGCCAGCCGTTCCATGCGCCACGCGGCACCGCACTCTTGGCACACGGCGCAACCATCTGCGGCTTTGACTGCAGCGCCGCCGATCACAAACCCGCAAGCCGGACAACGTCCCATGCAGAGGAGCGCGTCGATGTACGCAACTCGATTTCGAAGTGCCGTTGGACGCAGCACGATCCGCACGCTCAGCACTCCTATCGCCGCGAGCGCGACGATCGCGCCTCCAACGGTCACGGCCGCCGGAATGCCGGGCAGCTCTGGCAAGAGCGGTACGACGAGCGCGATCGTCAATCCGAACAACCCTAAAGCGATGAGCGTCGCGACGCTCTGAAGGTAGCGTGACGTCCACGTAGTGGCAGCACTTGATCGCATCCGTGCGAGAACTGCCCGCGCGCAGTCCGACTCGGGGTCGGGACACGCACCTGCGCGCAATCGCGCCAAGCGCACCGACGCGCCGCGATCATCGACCACAGCGCTGCGTCGCGCTCGCGCCGCAGCAGCGGCGCTGATCGGCGGCGTCGGAGGTCGCTCGCTCATCAGTCGAGCATGTTTCCGTCCCAGCGGACGAACGCTTCGATCGCCTCGTATTCAGCGAGCCCGAGTGCGTCGTAGAGCTCGGCCGTCGCGCGGTTGCGTTGTTCCGCACGCTGCCAGAACTCACGATCGTCCGCGCCGGGAAACATCGCGCGATCTTTCTGACTTTGGTGACGAAATATGCCAGCGCGCTTCCGCGCCACTTCGTCAGGAGCGAGTGGCACAGCCATGTCGATCGCTTCGATCTCCCACTCTTGCCACGCGCCGCGATAGAGCCACGTCTCACAGTCGGCAAACCAGTCGTCGTGCTTACATCGCTCAAGCGCGCGGAAGACTGCCGCAAGACAGGTGCGATGCGTGCCGTGCGGATCGCTCAAGTCACCCGCCGCGTACACCTGATGTGGGCGAATCATTTGGAGTAGTTCGACAGTCAATCGAACGTCCTCCTCGCCGAGCGGGTTCTTGCGCACACGACCGGTCTCGTAGAACGGCAAGTCTTGGAAGTACAGGCGTTCTTCGGGCACACCGCACATGAGACCAGCCGAGCGCGCTTCACCGCGTCGAATGAGCCCTTTGAGTTGCTGCACTTCGATTGGATCGACCGAGGCTGGCTTCTTCCCGCGCAGCTTCTTTTGCAGCGCTGTCTCGAAGTCAGCCGTGCGCGAACCATCGAATCCGAAGATGCGATTGAAGTCGGCTGCGAAGTCGGCGAATCGGAGCGCGTCGCAATCAGAAACAGCGATGTTGCCCGAGGTTTGATACGCGACGTGCACCTCGTGCCCTTGATCGGCGAGGCGCGTCAGCGTGCCACCCATCGAGATGACGTCATCATCCGGGTGCGGCGAGAAGACGAGCACTCGCTTGGGATAGATGCGGTCTTGCGGGCGCTCCGCGTCACCAAGTTGCTTCGCGCTCTTCGGTTTACCGCCGGGCCAGCCAGAGATAGAGCGCTGCAGCTCACGGAAGACTTGGAGATTCAGGTCGTATGCCTTGCCCTTGGTCGCAAGCAGATCTTGCAAGTGATGCTCGTTGTAATCCTCGGCGGTGAGTTTGAGGATAGCCTTCTTGGTGCGTTGCGCTAACCACACGACAGCCTTCCGGATCAGTCGCGCGTCCCATTCGACATTCCCGAGGGTCCACGGACACTTGCAACGTGTTAGTTCTGCGGCGGCGGCACGATCGAGCACAGCGCACGCGTTGGGATGCTCCTGGAGGAAGCTCGCTGCGATGTGCTGCGTGATTGGTCCTTCGATCGCTTTCGCGACGACCTGCGCTTTCCCTTCGCCGAATGCGACGAGAAGCAGTCGCCGGGCCCGGAGAATCGTGCCGACCCCCATGGTGATCGCGCGCAGTGGAACGTTCTCTTCGCCGAAGAAATCACTCGCTGCGTCTTTCCGCGTCACCCGATCAAGCGTGATGAGACGCGTGCGACTATCGCGACCTGAGCCGGGTTCATTGAAGCCGACGTGTCCGGTGCGCCCGATACCGAGTAGCTGAAGATCAATGCCGCCTTCGCGTTCGATCGTGAGTTCGTACTCCGCGCACCAATCGCGCACCTGGTCTGGGTCGATCGTTCCGTCAGGCACATGCGTGTGCTGTGGATCGATGTTGACATGGTCGAAGAGGTGTTCGCGCATGAAGCGTCGATAGCTCTGGAGTTCTTCCGGTTGCATCGGGAAGTACTCGTCGAGATTGAATGTCACGACGTTCTTGAACGAAAGACCTTCGGCGCGATGGAGCCGCACGAGTTCTTCGTAGACACCAGTTGGTGTAGAACCCGTCGCAAGCCCGAGCACGCACCGTCGTCCCGCCGCAGCTCGGGCGATGATGAGATCCGCGATCTCTCGCGCGACGGTGACGTTGACGTCGTGCGCGCGAGAGAACACCTTTGTTGGAATGCGCTCAGCGTGCGTCGGTGCTTCGATCGGCTGCGGTGGCGCGGCGTCGGTATGTGCGGAGGCGATCGTCGTAGGCATGCAGACGATGATACTGGCGCGATCGCGCGGTGCTGTGGTCGTATGCCATGGTGTCAAACGCATCGACACGGTTGGCAGGCGGCCGCCATCGCTGTCGTCCTGATTACGCTCTGCGGAGTCCTTTCGTCGCCCGCTCGCGCCGACGATGACTTCTGGCAGCGCGCACCATTTTGATGGGAGGACATCGAGAAGCCGCTTCGCGCGTTTTGCGATGTCGATGACGGAGCCGAATGGACTGCGGCGTGGCCGAAGATCGAAGACGCATACCTTCGATTTCTCGCGGAAGAAGACACGCGGCGAACGGTTGACGCGAAGCCGTTGGCGGAGCTGTTCGAGCCAATCGAGTTGAACGTTGCCGATGAACGTGCGGTGCAGAGATACGCGACTCGGTGGCGCTCGCACCTGGAGCGCTGCGCCGCTGCGGAGGACGCATTCTTTGATGGCGTCATGAGCCTCGTTCCGGTGCGTGATCGAGACGCTGCATCTGCCGTTTCGCGAGAACGAAGAATCAATCGACTGCTCAATCGTTGCGCTACAAACGCTCCGCTGATGCTCACGACGACGCGGCTAGTGTTGGACGCAGATCATTCTATGGAAGCGCGAAGCAATGCTCGTGTCGCGATTCGTATCGCAGAAGAGTCGATGCTGAGCCATGCTCATGCGCTGGTGCGCGCAGCAGAGGAGTACTACCCGGTAGTCGAATCGCATAGTGCAAGGCTCATGCAGCGTATGAATGCGATACCTGCACCAGATTCCACGGAACTGAAGGCAATGCAACATGCCCTCGCAGCCGACTCCGAACTCGCGATCGCCAACATGGGTCGCGAACACGCCGCCGTCGAGCGCATCGGTGTTGACGCGATCCTCGGACTGATAGCCAGCTGGACGCCGCAAGATCGTCGTAGCGCCATGGCTGCGGTAAGCAGTGGATCGCACTCTGTCGCAGTCGCCGCAACGCTGAAGGCATACGACCAATGCGTCGCGCAAGCAGAGCGGCGCTACCCGCCGGACGACTCGGCTCGTCTAGTGATGGCGGTGGCGCGCGATGCTTGGGCTAACAGCGCCGTGGAGTTGTCCGTGCGCTCGCTTCAGGATTTGAAGGCCGAGGCGACAATTCTGGACCAGCATTTCCGCGACTCCATGGCGAAACGACCGTCGCAGTGGCTCGCGGTGATGAACGAGCACAGCGAAACTCGTCATGCCGAATGGTCCAAGCTAGGTGACGCGTGCACAAAGCGTGTTCGAGAAGCGCTGGTGATTCCCGCGAACGATCCATGGCCGCGGAAGCGCCGAGATGCGGCGGGAAAGGTATGGCCCGACGCGGAGGAACCCGAGGACGCCGAAGAGATCCACCAGCGTGAGTTGCGCGAGTGGAGCCACGGAATCGATGCTCTGAGTTGGAGCGAACCGACTTGGTGTCCACCCTTTCCTGATGCATCGAGCGTTCAGACGCTCGCGGAACGATTGAGTTTGGAAGGCGCTGCCACAAAAGAATGGAGCGAGCTTCACGCACAGCTTGCGGCAAAGCGCGATGAGGCAGTGCAAGAACTCCAGAAGCAGGTTTCGGCTGCGTCATGGGGAGAAGGCATCACGCAAGAGGAAGCGATCGCGCTGTGGTCGTCGTTGTGGACAACGTCGAAGGCGAAGAACTGCGAGCTCGCAGAGAAGCTTCGGGCATCGATTCCGCCTGAAGCAGCTCCAAGCGCCTCGCTCGACGTTTGGGCGAGCACGCAGAGAACGATGGCTCCGGCGCTCATGATGCGTCGCACGACGGCGACGTGCGGCCATCTCGCGACGGACGCCATCGCGGGCTGGATCGCGGCGGCAACCCGCTCCAAGCGATTGATGCGATGGCGCTGCATGCAGTGGAACGGCTGCTGGTTGATAGCGCGATCGAGGTCGAGGCAACTCACTTCGCGGACGCGGCCGAGGTGATGGATGAGATGGAGCTGCGTGCGTCGCTCATCCTACTGATGGATCAGAATCGCGTGCAAGCGCTGTGGAACAGCGGCGCAGCAATCGACGCACGAGTTCGCGGGTGGAGTGAATTCAAGGAACGGCGCATCGCCATCTTGGATGGACTAACACAGGTCGTACGCGCGAGAGTCGCGGCGACTAAGGCGCTGCGGACTGCGATCATCGCGATGCTGTCGCCGGAGCAAGAGTCACAATTCGAGCGTGCGTCACGAGATTGCGCACTGCTAGGCATCGAGCGCGAGCGACCTCGATTTGAACGGCCGCTGCGTGCGGCGATGTCGCTCGTAGCGGCTGAACCTGAGCGCGTTCCGCAATTGACGAAGGCGTACACCCAATGGGAAGAGATGTGGGAAACGCTGAGCGCCCGTATCGCGTCGTTTGACAACGGCGCTGCGTATCGAGCGACCATGCGGCAGAGCTGGCTCTCCGGCCGCGCGCGACACGATGCAGCGGTGGTTCGTTGGCTTGAGGTGCGTCGGCGTGAGGAGAGTCTTGTCGCGCTGCGTCGCGCTGCGTCGCGCTGCGCGATTGCTCACGGCAGACGAAGTTACGCGTGTGCACGGACTAACACAGCGCCCCACTGGTTAGCTGCTATGACGCGGAGCGACCTCGAACAACTGTGACGCTTGTTGCCTGTTGGAGCGCAGCGAAGTGCGATGGAGGGGGTTCTTCGGAACGACAGGTGGTCCCAGCTCGTCAGCCAGATCATCGTCCCGGCAACGGTAGCCGCCGCGCCATGTCGAGATACGCCTCGAGCGCAGCGTGACACTCCAACATCGTGTCGCCGGGAAACTTCTCAAGGAACGCTCGCGCGATCTCGAAGCCAACGACGTTCTCAAGAACGACGCTCGCTGCCGCGATCGCGCTCACGTCGCTGCGTTCATACTGTGAACCGACTGCTTCCTTCGTCGTGAGGTCGACGCTCGGCAGACCGCGCCCCAGCGTCGAGATCGGCTTCATCGCAGCCGTCACCACAACCGGCATTCCGTTCGTCATGCCGCCTTCGAGTCCGCCAGCGTTGTTCGTCGGGCGCACAAAGCCGAGGCTTCGCGCTTCGCGCTGCCCGGGGTCGAAGCCAATCGGATCGTGCACTTGTGATCCCTGCCGAAACGCGCATTCGCGACCGAGACCAATCTCGACACTCTTGAATGCTTGGATACCCATCGTCGCGCCAGCGAGGCGCGCGTCGAGCCGATCTTCCCAGCGCATGCAGGAACCGAGTCCCATAGGACAGCCGAACACGTGCGCCTCGACGAGTCCGCCGGCGGTGTCTTTCTCAGTCTTCACGCGATGGATGCGCTCGACCATCGCGGCCGACGCCGACACATCGGGACAGTAGACCTCACTCGTGTCACGCTTCGTGCGCAACTCGCGCCACGACTCCGTGTCGGGGGCGACATCGGTACGCACGTCGAGTGTGGCGCGGACGAAGCCGAAGACTTCAATGCCGACACTTGCTAACAACACGCGAGCGAGCGCCCCTGCCGCGACCCGAGCTGCAGTTTCGCGAGCACTGGCGCGTTCGAGTGTTTCGCGACAATCGACGGTGAGCCACTTCACGCTGCCTGCGAGATCGGCGTGTCCTGGCCGGGGTCGGTGCACCGGAGGTGTCTTCTCGAGATCATCGAGACGGCTGTCGCGATTCGTGATCTGCATTGCAATCGGCGAACCAATCGTTTGCCCGCGACGGACGCCGGAGAGGAAGGTTGCCGTGTCCGACTCAATTCGCTGCCGACCGCCTCGCCCGTAGCCCCCTTGCCGACGACGCAACTCGGTGTCGATGAACACTGCGTCGATTTCCAGGCCTGCGGGCATGCCCTCGACGAGAGCGATGAGCGCCGGTCCATGCGATTCGCCAGCAGTTCGGTACGAGAGCGCCATGTGGCGATGATATCGGAGGGTTCCGACCCCTCACGTAAGCGGTCGCGGCGCGTTCCGAGCTCGCGCCGGTCCGCGTGAACGAACGAAAGGCACTTGACCATGACACAGACCGATCGACCTGTCGCCCTCGTCACCGGTGCTTCCGCAGGCATCGGCCTCGCCTTCGCGGAGCTTCTGGCTGATCGAGGTCACGACGTGGTGCTCGTCGCGCGCCGGCGCGACCGACTTGCGGAGGCTGCGAAGGCGATCGAGGCGCGCGGCGCTCGCGCGCACGTCATCTGCGCCGATCTGGCTGACCCCGCGTCGAGTGGGCGCGTTGCCCGCGAAGCGCTCGCTCGCTGCAGTCGCGTGGATGTTCTCGTGAACAACGCTGGATACGGACTCGCGACCAAGTTCGTCGAGACGCCGTGGGAGCAACACCGCGCGTTCCTAGAGGTGCTTCTCGTGTCGGTGACGGAGTTGACCCATCGACTGCTTCCATCAATGCTCGCGCGCCGATCGGGTCGGGTTATTCAAATCGCATCGGTTGCTGCTTATGCGCCGGAGTCTGCAGGTTCACTGTATTCGCCGACGAAGCGATTCATGGTTTCGTTCACGCGAGCGTTAGCGCTCGAGTTGAAGGGAAGCGGAGTCACAACAACGGCGGTGTGCCCGGGCTTCACATACAGCGAGTTCCACGACGTCATGGGGAACCGGGCAGCGATGAATCGATTGCCCGCATGGATGTGGAAGGACGCGGCGAGCGTTGCGCGAATTGGCCTCGATGCAGCTGACCGTGGACGGACGATCGTGGTGCCTGGTGCGGTGAACCAGGCGATCGCTGCCCTGTGCGCGGTCGTTCCGTTCAGTCTCGTGCAGCGGTTCGGGCCGAAGAAACTGCTCGATCGACATGAGAGATGAGAGTTGAGAGATGAGCGTGTCCGCTCATCGAACCCCACTCACCCGCGCGGCGGCTGTTTCGTCTTCCACACATCCGGCAGCCAGTCGTCGAGGTTCTTCTCGCTCGTCCCCGGCAGATTCACCAGCAGCTGCGTGAGGTAGAGCTGCGGGTCGACAGCGTGCCTTCGGCACGAGCTTGTTAGGCTCGACAGGATCGCCGCGGTCTCCCCGCCCCGCTCGTTACCCACAAAGAGGCTGTTCTTCCTGTTCAGCGCCTGCCGCTTCATCTCCTGCTCGGCGAGATTGTTGTGGATCGGCACGTCCGGGTCGCCTAGGAACGCCGTCAGCGGCTCCCACTGGTTGAGTCCGTATCCGACCGCCGACGTCATCACGTGCTTGGGCAGGAGATCCGATTTCCAGCGCAGCAGCCGCTCCTTCAGCGCGTCGATCACCGGACGCGAATCGCGCTCGCGCCCGAGTGCGCGCTCCGCCGGCGTCGCGTCCTTCAGGCGGCGCTCGATCTCGAAGAGCATATTGATGAGCGCGACCGCCTCGGCCGCGATGCGCGGCTCACTCCGCTCCGCGTCGACAAACTTTCTCCGCGCATGCGCCCAGCACCCAGCGCGCGTCATGCTGTTACCGGCGACGATGCCGTCATAGCCGCCGTAACCGTCGGCGAGCAGCGTGCCTTTGTACTCCGCGAGAAACGTCTTCGGTCCGTCGCGCGAGCGGCTCGGCGTGAAGTGAAAAACGTTGTACGGATACTGCGCGTCTCCTGCATAAATCCAGATCCGCGCCTTCCTCGTCTTCTTTCTCCCTTTCTCGAGCATTGGCATAGTCGTGTCGTCGGTCGCGACGACGCGCGACGCACGCACGCGGTCGCACATCAGCCGGTACAGCGGCATCGCAATCTCGGCGACGTCGCGGCACCAGATCGAGAGCGTCGAGCGCGCGATCGAGAGTCCGTTGCGCGTGAATATGTTTTCGAGGCGGTAGAGCGGCAGATAGTCGGCGAACTTACTGGTGACTGCGTACGCAAGGAGTCCCGGTCCGGCCATGCCTTTCTCGACCGGCGCGGTTTCGCGGGACTTCGCTGCGGTGGCGACCTGCCCGCCGTCGCCTTCGGCATCGCACGCATTGCAGGCGTAGGTGTGGCGGATGTGATGGATCCGCTCGAAGTGGCCGGGGATGTACTCGACTTGCCAGCTCTCGTCGATGCCTATGTGCGCGCGGCATTTTCCGCAGCAGGGACAGACTTTCTCCTCCTCGGTGAGGTCGTGCTCATGCCGGGTGACGGGAAGGTGCGCGAGATCCGCGACGCGCCGTCGGCCGCCGAGCCGGTGCTTGGAGCTCTTCTCGTTCGCTGCTCCGACGCGGCGCGTGTCGGCAGGATCTGCTGGCGCTGGCTGTCCGTCGGGCTGTCCGTCCGCAAGGACGGCGGGATCGATGGGCCGCGCCTCGAGCTGCTGCGCGAATTCCAGAAGCATCTGCGCGACGTTGCTCGCCGACGAGAGACGGTCGGCGCGCGGGCCATAGAGGAGTTTTTTGAGCCGAAGGACCTCGGCGACCATCGCGGCGATGTGCAGCTCACGCTCGGCGAGCTTCGCATCACGCTCGGCCAGCTTCGACTCAAGCGTGCCGACCGCCGCACTGCGCGAACAGCGTCGCGCACAGCGCCTTCAGCGCTGCGACGTCATCCGGAAGCGTGTGCATGCAGCGGTCGTCCATGACCTCAATGACACATACGCGCCACATGCCTGCATGTTACATCAATCACGCATATATCGAAATCATTACGTTATGCGCGGACAAATCCCTTGAGGCGCTTCACGCTGCGGAGATCGATGCCGTCAAGGAGCATCGCGAACTCGCTCGCGCGCAGCTCGACCGATGCTGCGCCCGCCTCGGTGCGCGGAAGTCGGAACGTGCCCTCTTCGAGCCGCTTGTACCAGAGCGCGAATCCGTCGCGGTCCCAGTACAGCACCTTGAGCCGGTCGCCGCCCCCCTAGAAGTGGGCGAGCGGAAGAGGAAGAGATGACCCGTGCGCGGATCTTGTCCGATGACGGAGGCGGCAAGTTCGGCGAGGCGGTCGAATCCGCAGCGCATGTCGGCGGGCTCGACGGCGAGCCAGATGCGCGGCGTGACCTTCGTCTCGTGCGGATGGTCAAGATCACGGAGGGATGGCAGCGTGATCATGCGCGCACCTCGCCCGCGTGCGCGATGTCGAGACGCTCGAGGAGAAGAATGAGCCGTGCGAGCGTCGCTTCGTCAAAGCCCTGCGGGACCGCGATGCGCCGGCCGCGGCGCAGCTCGACGACCGGCGCGGCAGCGCCGGATGCGCTGGCCGGATCATGAAGATGATCATGATCACCATCGACGACCGCTTCGACAAAGGCGAGCTGCCGACGTGCGGTCAGAGCGATTTCACGCAGGCGACGCTTCCATGCGTGGAACGAGGAGACGGCGATGCCGCGCTGCACGCAGAAGCGGTGTACGGTGAGGCCCGAGGACGCGAAGTTGTCGATGAGGACGGTCCAGCGGTCTTGATGTGATTTCATGCCGCGAGTGTGGCGGCGGGGAAATCAGGATGGAAGATGGCTTTGGTGGAGCGGACACAGATGAGCGGAAGAGACTGACGCAGTCGGACCGCAAGACCTCGAGCTGGATGCGCGACGGATTGCCTGCGCGCATTGAGGCATTCAGCAGAACGAACACGCTGACAACGCGCCGGCGAATGGGAGCGCAAGCGATGCGAGCGAGCGAGCGCCGCGAATCGGACGGGCTCGCTGACCGGCATCAGTGCGCGGCGTCAGCGATACGCGACGACGGGCGATCTCATCAACCCGTTCAGCGGACGATCGCGCGACGGGTCCCGCGTGAAGAGGGTGCTTTGGTAGCGAGAACGAATAACGATTGCTCAGATGCCCAGCTGTAGAGTGGGAATCGCGACGCAGCGTTATCCGCACGCTCCGGCAAGTCGCGGCGTCGCCGCAGCCACCCAATGTTTCGGGCTAACACGCTCGTTCATAGTCCGATTGATTTCCACCACGGGCTGATATCACGACGACGCCACGACGAGCGTCCGAGCCCGAACGAGTTACGTGAGAACGCGGAGTCGCCGCGGCGCCCCGCCATGCGCGGAAACTTGTGTGAGTAGTTGTGTAAATCTTGCTGGCGGGTGTCTGACACCCAGCGATGCGAACCGCGGGTGTCTGACACCCAGCGATGCGAACCGCGGGTGTCTGACACCCAGCGATGCGAACCGCGGGTGTCTGACACCCAACGCAGCGAACCGCGGGTGTCTGACACCCAGCGATGCGAACCGCGGGTGTCTGACACCCAGCGATGCGAACCGCGGGTGTCTGACACCCAGCGATGCGAACTGCGGGTGTCTGACACC
>Ga0163154_10000376_pt1 | contig 67448 bp, 56 predicted proteins | sample OliLakLV19MP9P1_FD_148649 | JGI IMG/M metagenome (GOLD analysis project Ga0163154, IMG submission 148649) | Freshwater microbial mat bacterial communities from Lake Vanda, McMurdo Dry Valleys, Antarctica - Oligotrophic Lake LV.19.MP9.P1 | ecosystem: Environmental > Aquatic > Freshwater > Lake >... | reverse complement strand
CCTATGAGGGTTGGGATAGTGAGGACGCCATCGGCGGGGCGATTGGCATGGTCGCGCATACCGCCTATCACTTGGGCGAAATTCGGCAGGCGCTCTGTACGATCAAAGGTACGGGCTGAGTCCTAAACCCAGAGGGGCATGGTCATTGAGTCTGTTGCAAAAGGGTTCCGCGTGCAGCGGACGCGCCGTTGGATTCTGTTGAAAAACACGGGCAACCACATTGAGTTGCCCCTACGAGACCCGCTGTTGTAGGGGTGACCCAATGTGGTCGCCCGCCGATTCAAACCCTTTTTCGTGACTACTACGCCAATGTCACATTAGAGACCCCGTTGCCTTTTAAGCTTGGAACGACGGGAACGGGTGCGGGCAAAGTCGGTACGCAAGCTACCCCGATCCGCGCGGCGGATATTCACTGTTTGCCACTGAGTCTCGCGAGCGGTCGACAAGGTCTTGATCGCGACTGCTGTTTGTCCGACCACTTGACCATTCGCATCGAGGGTTGGGGGCTGCCGGTAGACCAGGGCGGATTCGGGCAAGTCAGCATAAAATGCTGCATATTTTGGGGGGACACTTCTCCACTCCGCGCAATTTGAGCGATGTTTCACTTCGCTTCCATCCGCAACAGCCCACTCAGGTAGACTAATCCATAGGCACGGGCATCGCGCGTCCGCGTTCTGGCGCTTCGACCGTATTCCAGCCAAAACATGCTCAAGCGTCCGTGTAATCCCGCAATCGCTTCCATTGGCAGTCCCCAGCGGGCTGCTTGCGTTCGAGTAGTCTCATGGTCATTCGTCTCATTTTCCCACAATCCCTCTCAATTTGTAATGTGACATTGGCGTAGTAGTTACCAATTTGGATGTGCTGTCTTTTTCTATTTCACATTAGGTGTATTATACAAATAAGTATACAAAGCGTCGAAAATAATCGAGGATTTTATGCTTACCCGAACGCTTTTCTACAACGCCAACATCCTGACGATGAACCCGCCGCAGCCACGCGCGGACGCGCTTTACATCGAAGAAAATGGACGGATCGCATACGTCGGCGCGCTGGAGGATATTGGCACGATCTCGCTCAACGTCAAGCGGATCGATCTGGGCGGTCGCACGCTGATTCCTGGCTTCAACGACGCGCATATACATATCTGGAAACTTGGACTGCTGTTGACGGTACAAGTCGATGCGCGTGGCGCGAACGCGCCAACTATCGCGGCGATTATCGATCTGTTTCGTACGCGCGCCGCGACCGTCCCCGCCGGGACATGGCTGACCGGACGCGGTTACAACGAGGCGGCGCTGCCAGAACAGCGTCATCCCACCACCGCCGATCTCGATGCCGCCGCGCCCGACCACCCCATCGCGCTCACGCGGACATGCGGACACATGATCGTCGTCAATACGCTGGCATTGCAACTGGCGCATATCACCGCCGAAACGCCCGACCCGCCCGGCGGCGTGATCGTCCGTGATGAACAGGGCGAGCCGACCGGATTATTGCAAGAAACAGCGATGGGCTTGCTCACCCGCGTCATCCCTGACTACGACGACGCGACCATGAGTGCGGCGATCACGGCGGCGATGCGGCATCAACTGGCGTTGGGGATCACCAGCGCGACTGATCCGCTGTTGCTACCGTCACATTTGCGTGTATATCATCAGCTTGAGGCGCGCGGCGATATACGGGTGCGCGTCAACGGCTTGCCCATCCGCCGCCCCGATGGTGGCACCGAGACGTTACCGCTGCCTGAAAAATATGTGAGCGATACGCTGCGGATTGACTGCGTGAAGTTTTTTGCGGATGGCGGTTTGAGCGGTGCGACGGCGGCAATCAGCCAGCCGTATAAAATCACGGGGACGCATGGCGTACTCCGTTTCGACGATCACGATCTGTTTGAACTGATGCTCGAAGCGCATGTCAACGATTATCGCATCGCCACGCATGCAATTGGTGATGTCGCGCTCGAACAGGTCATTTCGACTTACGAAAAGCTGTATCACGCGCATCCGTCGAGTGTGCGTCATCGTATCGAGCATGTTGGGCTGCCCACGCATGGGCATCTGGCGCGCATGGCGGCGATGAAAACATTTGCTGTGCCACAAACGGTCTTTTTGCCCGCGCTCGGTGATACCTATCGGCGTTATCTGCCTGATGCGTATTTCCCGCGCTGTTACCCGGTGCGTGATATGCTCGAAATGGGCTTAAACGTCGCGCTCAGTTCCGATGCGCCGGTGGTGCCAGACGACAACCCGTTGTTAGGTATCAAGGCGGCATTGGATCGCAAAGACCCGTTTGGTGACCCAATTGCGCCCGCTCAAGCGATCAAGGTTTACCAGGCACTACACGCCTACACGATGGGCGGCGCGCTGGCGTCGGGTGACCAAGAAAATCGTGGCAGTTTGGCGCGTGGTAAATGGGCGGATGTGGCAGTTTTGAGCGGCGATCCGTTGACGATGCCACCAGACGAACTGCTCAATATTCATGTCGATCAAACCTATGTCGGCGGGGAATTACGCTACGAGCGGTAGCAGTTAAGCCGATGTCGCATCGTAAACGTTGATAGTTTCCGTTCGAATCGGTTCAATCTTTTCTTGCAGCAGCGCCACAACTAGATCATGGGCATCTGGTGTGAAAAATTGTTCGCCACATTGCGTACAGACAAGTGCGGGTAAATTTTAAGCGAATTTCAGTGAATCACGAAACCTTGTTTTTGCCCTCACCCTAAATCCCTCTCCCTCAGGGCGAGGGACTTCAAAAGCGCGTTTTTCTCCCCTTCTCCCGCAGGGAGAAGGGGTCGGGGGATGAGGGCTGGTGAACATTCGCGATTCACTGAATTTCTTCAATGTTGGCACTCATAACTTGGTTCGTGTCTAACCCTACGTCTGTATCCCGATTTCTTATCTGGAAAGCGCCGTAAAACCCCTGCCTTCAGGCATGGGATATAAGGCGTCGGTCTTATGTTTTTTCTGCTGAAACAGGGTATGATGAAAGGAGGTTAAGGTACGAGACGTAAAAATCCGACCTCGATCATAATCGTGCTTTAATGCAAAACGGATGGGACGCATCCGTGAACGATAACGTAGCGCCTCTGCCAACGCCGTAAGGCGACGGTAAGCGCAAGCGTCGTTCAGAAGCCCCTGCCTTTAGGCATGGGAGCGTCACATACTACCCATACTTCATTATCGACCCAGCAGAGAGTCAATATCTCGATGAAACTTGGCATCATCGGTTTACCTAACAGTGGCAAGACCACGATTTTTAATGCGCTCACGCGCAGCACGTTACCGACGGGCGCAAGCACGAGCGGACAATTCGAGATTCATACCGCCGTCGTCAACGTACCAGACTTGCGCATGGAAAAATTACGCGCGATGTACAACCCGAAAAAATCTGCCTACACCCAAGTCACCTATGTCGATATAGGAGGGTTGGATAAGGGCATCGGCGAAGGTGGCTTAAAAGGCGAGTTTCGTAATCAACTCGGTCAGTTGGATGGCGTGCTGCATGTGGTGCGCGCGTTCAAAAACGAGAATGTGCCGCATCCGTATGACAGCGTTGACCCAGCGCGCGATGTCGAATCGCTGGATGGCGAATTTTTGCTGACCGATCTGGTCATGATCGAAACGCGCATCGAAAAAATCGAAGCGGAGATCAAGCGCAAAGGCAAAAATACCGAAAAGGCGATCCTCGACGAAATGGACATGATGGTGCGTTTGAAGGCGCATCTCGAAACCGATAAGCCGCTCCGTGACCTACGCTTGACCGAAGCCGAGTTCAAGCCGTATCGCGGTTATGGTTTTTTGACGATGAAACCGACGCTGATCGTCTTGAATACCGACGAGACCAGCGGCGATATCACCGTGCCGTATGACCATGCCGATAGCCTGGTCGTCGCGTTGAACGGCGCGATTGAAGCCGAACTCAGTCAGCTCGAAGCGGACGACGCGACGATGTTCATGCAGGAATACGGCATTACCGAACTCAGCGCCGATAAAGTCATCCGCCTCAGCTACGAATTGATGGCGATTCAATCGTTCTTTACTGTCGGTGAGGACGAAGTGCGTGCGTGGAGCGTCGCCATCGGTGCGACCGCGCCCGAAGCAGCAGGAGTCATCCACAGCGACTTGCAGCGCGGTTTCATCCGCGCCGAAGTCATGACTTACGACGACTTGATTGCGGCGGGCAGTGAGAGCGCGCTCAAGCAAACGGGCAAAATGCGGCTGGAAGGCAAAGAATACATCGTCAAAGACGGCGACATCGTGCATATTCGCCACAATTCCTAAAGCAACCAATTGAAAGGATAAAGTTAAGCGTTAAAAGTGGGGGATAATTTTTCGACTTTTAACGCTTAATCCAGATTCACCGATGCCCAATCTATTTGTAGCCTCTGGGATTTTCCACCCCGAAGCAGGTGGACCCGCGACGTATTTGCACGAAATCCTCCCGCATCTGCAAGCGCGCGGGTGGCAGGTGCGCTTGCTTACGTATGCTGACCATGTGGATATGGGCGGTATATATCCGTACCCCGTCACGCGGATTCCGCGCGTCGTGCTGCCCGCGCGGATGCGTATGTATGCGGCGGCAGCGCGCCCACTCCTGGATTGGGCGGACGTGACGTATATTCATACGCTTGGTTTACCGCTGATCGGTGGTAAATCACGGCGCGTCGTCAAGATTGTCGGTGATCTGGCATGGGAGCGCGCGGTACGCAAAAACTGGGTGCCGCCGACGACCGACATCGACGATTTTCAATCGACTAAATACGCGCTGCATGTGCAGATCGATAAAGCGCGCCGCGCCCGCGAAGCACAAACAATGAACGCGGTGATCGTGCCGAGTGCGTATCTCGGTCGCATGGTCGCCGGGTGGGGGGTCGCTACAGAAAAAATTCAGGTTGTTTACAACGCGATGCCGCCCGTTCCAAATTTGCACGCGAGTCAAGCGGTGCCTTTACAAAGCGACATACGGCGCACGTTGAAGTTGCCCGACGCACCAACCCTCGTTGCTGTGGGGCGGATTTTGCCGTGGAAAGGGGTTGATCACCTGATTCATGCGCTATCGCGGCTGCCCGATGTGCGCTTGATCGTGGCGGGCGATGGCGAACTGCTCAGTACACTCAAGATTTTGACGGCGACGCTCAAAGTAGCGGATCGGGTCACGTTTTTGGGCAAGATCGAGCGTGAACAAGTGGATTTGTACATGCGCGCGGCAGATTACACCGCGTTGTACTCGGGTTATGAGGGCTTAAGTCACACGCTGTTGGAAAGTCTACGCGCGGGGACTCCGTGCATTGCCAGTGACAAAGGCGGCAACCCCGAAGTGATCCGGCATGGCGAAAACGGACTGCTCGTGCCCTACATCGATGTGGACGCGCTGACCGAGACGATCCGCGCTGCGTTTATGCCGGGTGTGCGCGCGCGCCTGGCGGCGAACGCGAGCGTTGGCATGGAACGGTTCGATTTTACGGGCATGGTCGAAGCGACCGACGGCGTACTCAGATCGTTTTTGTCAGGCTAAGTACAAGTCGCCTGGAACCACTATATTTCACGGTGTGGTTGGTTGATCCCAGACTGGAAATTGTCGATCTTCACACTGCCGTTGAGCCAGATTTTCAAAATTCAGCCCGCTTCGTAACGCCACACCCCGCCGGAGTCATCGCGCGTGAGCGCGCTATTCTCAACCAGATGTTCCAAATGTGCCAACGATTCGACCAGCGCGAACCGCATTTCATGCGTGGTCAAACGCGAAAAATCGAACAACGTACGCGCGACGTGCATGACAGTCGCTCCGTTTTGACACGCGCTAAGGACATGTGCCAGCCGTACGTCATGATGCGCGATAATTTGATCGATTCTTCCGCGCCACTCCTCGATCACCGTTTTGTGACCGGGCAACCCAACGCGCACAGGCAGATCGCGCAGCGCACGCAGCGATGCCAGATAATGCTGAAGCGGATGCGGGTCGCCCGTCGCCCACAAGCCAATATTCGGCGTGATTTTGTTGAGTACCTGATCGCCCGAAAAAATCAGCGCATCGCGCTCGTCGAAGAACACGAGTTGACCGTCACTGTGACCGGGCGCGTGGATCGCCGTACACAACCGATCTCCAATGCGAAGCTGCGAGCCGGGCGTGATCGTCGTTTCATGCGTCGGGTGTGGCAGCGTCAGCGCGCGCGTGCTGACAATCCCCTCGATAATCGCGTCGATCAAGTCTGGTGGCGCGTCGCATTGCGTCATTTGTGTGCGGATCGTGTCATCGCGTTCGCCGTCGCGCCAGATCAGATTAGCGGCGGCTTGTTCGATGGGCGATAGGCGTACGACCGCACCACTTTGCGCTTGTAACCAACCCGCCAGCCCAAAATGATCGGGGTGGATATGCGTCACGATGATTTGTTCGATATGTGCTGGCGTGATCCGGAGTTCGTCGAAGGCGTGTTCCCATGCGGCAATACAGCCGGGATGATTGAGTCCGGTATCGATGACCGTCCAGCCGCTAGCACCGCGCACCAGGTACACATTGACATGATTGAGCAAAAACGGCAGCGGCAAATGCAGCCGATAAATATCATCCGCGATCTGGTCTACCACCGTCGATTCGCCTTAATGTAGGTGTACGCTTCGTTGATGACTTTGAAACGGTTTTCGGCTTCGTCCTTGGGCAATTGACTGACATCGGGATGCACTTCGCGCGCCAACAGACGAAATGCGGTCTTGACATCAGCTTCGCTGGCGTTCGTAGCGACGCCAAGCAGCGCCAACGACCGATCAAGCTTGGTTTCAGGTTTGGGCGGCGCGGCGGCTGGGACTTCGTCGCTGCGTTCACCGCCCGGTTCGCGCCATGTCGAACCCGCATCCCATACGTAATTCCAGGTGTTTGTGCTGGCATGTCGATACTGTTTGCGAAACGCTTCGCGCGCGGCACTGGTCTCGGCGTTCTTCCAAAAGGCTTCAGTGCCGAAATATGCGATCAGCCAGTTCCCTTTGATCAGCGCTGGAGCTTTTACCCACACGCGATAACTGGGCAAATTACGAATTTGCACGTCGGGTCCATACCACGCCTCGGATTCGGTATGACCAAATGCCTTGAAATGTATTTGTCCGACGCGCGGACCGTCGTCCTGTACACGATACGTATAAATGCGATCTTTGTACAGCGCGTGCAAAATCACCAGCCCATCGTCTGGGACGAAGCGTTCGCCGTCTGGCGGGAACAACGCGGCGTCCAGCACGAACAGCACGCCCACGCCGCAGCGCGTCGCCTCGCTGATCATCTTTTTGAGATAGCGCGGTTTGGGGATATCGTCGAGCAGTACGACATGGATGTACAAGCCGCTCCACGTATCAACGACGAGCGACGGATCGCGTTCGGGATCGCGTGTATCTTCGCGGCGAATCGTGCAGTGGCGCACACTGTTGATCGCGACCAACTGTATCGCCAGCCAGCGCTTAAAATCTTCGATCATGAATTTATCCGGTGAATAACTTTCCCTATTTTAGCGAAAATGTCTCGCTTCACCCAGATCGATCCGTGAGCTATTGCTGATCGTGGTCTGTGATGGACATAAACGTGTCGGCTATGGTTAAACGAATAATAGGTAAAGGATAAGACAATGGCAACACTCGATACGATCAACGAGGATGCCATGACCCGTGCAGAATCATGGCGGGCGCGTCCTCAATCGCGCCTGTCGTGTGTCGCGGTTGAATACGGCTCGGCGTCGCCGTTATCCCCACGTCTGTTTCAAGCCAAAGGCTTCACGCCTGCCGAATATGGCTTGGTGACGAGTGCATATTGGATTGCCAGCGGCTTCACCGGCGTTTTGTTCGGCTGGCTCGCGGTGCGTTTCAGCAGCCGTGTTGTCACCGCGTGGAGTTTGATCGCGGCTGCGCCGGCGTTGTTTTTGCTCCCACTCATGGATGGGGCAGGCGCGTTCGTGGTCGCACTGCTGGCGGGCGGATTGACGGGCGGTTCTCACAGCTTACTCATTGTGATGAGTCAGCAGTTGATGCCGAAAAGTCGCGGCTTTGCCAGCGGCACGACGCTCGGCTTTATTTTTGGCACAGGCGCGATTGGAACGCTGATCATCGGCGCGCTGTCGGATCAGTACGGGTTATCGAGCGCGTTTCAAGTCGTCGCGGTCGTCACGGTCATCGCGGGGATCATGAGTTTCTTCCTGCAAAAAGACGCTGGCTAATCGACAAAATCTCGTATGCAAGAATCCTGTTTGTTTTGGCAAACAGTCTCACGGTACAATACATAACATTCATACGTCGTGAACGTCTTTATCGAAGGGACATGCCGTGAGCCTCTGGAAAGACAAATACGTCATCGGGCTGACTGGCAATATTGCGGTGGGCAAAAGTTTAGTGCGCCAGATGACGCAGCATCTTGGTGCGTATACGATTGATGCCGACGCGCTGGCACATCAAGTCATGATGCCCGGTGCGCCCGCGTATCTGCCCGTCGTCGAAATGTTCGGCAAAATCGTGCTGGACGAAAATGGGCACATCAACCGCGCGCTGTTGGGGCAAATCGTGTTTGCCATCCCCGAAGCGTTGGCGAAACTCGAATCGATCACGCATCCGACCATCAATCAGGCGATGATGACACTGGTTACGCGCGCAACGCAGCGTATCATCGTCATTGAAGCGATCAAGCTGTTAGAAAGCGCGAATCTGACGGCGGCGATTGATACAGTGTGGGTCGTCGATGCGCCACCCGAAGCACAGTTGAAACGCCTGATGGATAAGCGCAAGATGAGCCATGATGAAGCGCGCCGCCGCATCGCCGCGCAGCGCCCCCAAATCGACAAGCTCCAGCGCGCCAATGTGATCATTCGTAACGAAGGCGATCCAAACGAGACATGGCGCCAAGTTCAAACGTCGTGGAACGATATCCAAAAAGCGCTCAAGCTGACGACTGGCGAAGTTGATCGGTTCAGTGTGCCGACGCCGCGTCCGTCCACTGCCGCTACATCGACCACACCCAGCACCCAACCCAAACCGCTGACGCAGCAGATGCCGCCCGCGCCTGCCGTCACCAACGCGGTCGCTGCAAATTCCGCGCAGCGCACGCCAGCGCCGAGCACACAACCGTCGATGCAACCCGTTCGACCCGTTGCGCCTGGTGCCCCCGCTGCGCTCCGTCCGATCACGCCGCCGCTTGCGGTTTCAGTGCGGCGCGGCAAACCGAGCGAAACCACCGAGATCGCACGCTTTATCTCTCGTGTGAGCGGCAAAACCGTTGAATCGATTGATATCATGCTGGCGTTCGGGCAAAAGAGCTACTTGCTTGCCAACGACAGCGCGCTTACGATCGTCGGCGTGGTTGGCTGGCAGGTTGAAAACTTGATCACACGCGTCGATGAAATTTATCTTGACCCAAGCGTACCGAAAGAATCGGTGATCGGCGCGCTCGTCAATGCGATTGAAGATCACTCAAAAGACTTACAAAGCGAGGTCAGCTTTATCGCGCTGTCTGCCAGCACGCCCAACGATATTGTCACCGCTTTCTTGAATGGTGACTACACGCCGATCAAGATGGAAGAGATCAAGTATCCGGCGTGGCGCGAAGTCGCGCGCGAAATGCTTAACACCGAAACGCGCCCGTTGATGAAACAACTGCGCGCTGACCGCGTGATGAAACCGATCTAAAGGAACTGATATGACGACTTTTGAACGTATTCCGCCGATTAAGTGGGCAATGGTGCATCCGCGCCTCGCCGCATGGATCGTGCTTTCTGTCGGTATGATTGTGCTGCTCGTCATTGAAGCGCGCGATGTTGGTTTGCTGCCACTGCAATGGGTGGCACTGCTCAGCGCGTGTGTGCTGGTCGCAGGTGCGTGTGTGTGGATTATCAGTTGGGAAGATGCCGACGACGAAGAACAAGATATCGATAATCGGAAACCGAAAGGGGACAGTGAAGAAGTTAAAAGTTAAAAGTTACGAATGCACGATGTGACGTTCAACTTTGAGCTTTCAACTTTAATCTGTGTTTATGCCCCGTCTCGACCAACGACTTGGCTTGACGCGCTACGAAGCCGACGAAGCCTACAAGCGCGCGCTCGATTCGTATAAAGGCGGCGATTTTGATACCGCTATCGATTCGATCACGGCGGCGATTGACGCTTTACCCAACCACGCCGAGTATTATGCCGCGCGTGGTTTCTTTAACCTTGAAGATGGGGAAGACGAAAAAGCGCGCGACGATTTCAACGCGGCAATCAAGCGTTATAAGTACGAAATGCTGGCACACTACGGCTTAGGGATGCTGGCGTATAAGCAAGCGGCAAAATCCACCGATGCGGCGGATTGGGACGAAGCGCTCAAGCATTTTTCCACCGCGGCACGTATCGATTCGCAGCGTGCCGAGACATTGTATTATCTGGCGCTGGTGTACTATCACCGCCGCGATTACCCCAATGCTGTCCAATATATGTTGAGCGCACAAACTGCCTTCGAAGCGGCGGGCGACCGTCGTAAATCGAGCGCCGATAAATGGGTGCGCGAATTTACGCGCATGGTCGAACGCACGCGCGGTTTGCTTTCGGCAGCGCAGCAGCCGCGCTTAACCGAGTGACCGTACCGCCGCTCCCGCCCCGTTTCACGCTGATCGCGCTGTGTTTTGGCGGCATCCTGTTTAGCTGGCTCAGCTTAGAAGACAGTTCTGTGCTGCCTGCCAGTTTAATTGGCGCTGGCGTGGCGATTTTGATGGCGCTGCGCTGGGTTTTTGTCCGTTTTGGCGGTCGGACGCTCGCATTTTCAACGGCGCTTTTGGGCGCGATTTTAGCAGGCATGGTAATTGGCGCGAGTGCGGCAGTATTGACGGCGGCGCTGATGTTGTTCAAAAACGGGATGCACGCCCACGTTTTCCCTGATTTTCCTGGTGGCTTGATCCTCGATATGATCGTGCGCGCACCCGCGTGGGCAGTGGCAGGCGCGTTGGTGGGGGCGGGTGTGGCGCTAATGATCAATACCAGCGATCAAGCCGCACAGTCCGCCGAGCCGGTCGCCCTTGCGAATGAGGCTGATCCTTAAGCACAGAGGCGACCTGATGGATCGCCTCTACAACGCGTTACGACTTTATCACATATCACATGGCAACTTCTTGCATAATCTCTGTTATGGTTTCGGGGTCGAGCGCGAACTTGAAAATGTGTGACTCATACGGCGCGAGATCGACAAATAAACCATCATGGGTCATTTCACGCCCGTGCCGCTCATATTCCGTGTCGTCAATCGAATCGAATAAACACCATGTCCGGTCTTTGAGCCAATCCCAGACTTCGAGCTTGACGCGCCCAAGCGAGCGGTATCCGGTCAGGTTGACCACGATCAGCCGATAATCTTTGCCGGGAAAATTCCAACCATACGCCAACAAGTTGTTGTTGCTATAGTCACCTGCACCTGCCGGATTGACATTGAACAGATAAAACTGACCGTCACGATAAATCGGGTCGGCAGTTTCGCGCAGCAAGCGCAGATAGTACGCTTCTAAATCGCGGTCGGCGGGTTCATCTGGCTGACGTTTGATTTGCACAGGCAGCTTTTTTGTCCTGCCGACCAGTTGTCCTTCGTGCAGCAGCGCGCCACCGGGCAGCGTACAGATCAAAGTCGCCGCTGGACGGCTGCGCTGGGCGCCGAGCGTCTCATAAGCGCGCTTTTCGTCGTGGTTTTCGATGAAACGAAGTAAATGCTGTTGATAATCGATGTTCGCCAGCAAATGCGCGCGTAACTGTATGACATCGCCTTCGCCTACACGATCATAAAACGTCTTGTCGTAAGCAAAATCGAAGCCCTGCTGTATGATCTCGTATTCTTTGTCCCAGTACACTTCTGCAACAAATGTGAATACCGGGTAGCGCGCACGTATCGCTGGGATAACGTCGCGCCAATAATCGGTCGCGGGTTTTTCTCCGACATAGCCGTTCCAGGTATTGGCAAAAATGTCGTTGAACATGAGCATCGCCATATCACAACGTACGCCGTCACATTGGGCGGCAATATCGAGCAGTATATCGATGTGTGCCTTGCGTAAATCGGGGTTGAAAGCGTTCAACTGCGCGGTATCTGACCAACCCGCGAAATTCGGATCGCGCCCATGTGCAAGCACGCGCTGACCTGTACTCGTTTTGACCGGAAAAAAGTCGCTTCTACGTCGCTCCAGGTCGATGGGCTGACCCTGCACGATGTATTCAGGGCGGCGCGCCGTCCACGCATGGTCGGCGGCGACATGATTCGGCACGAAATCGAGCATCAGTTTGATGCCTAATGCCGCCAAACGCAGGCGAAATTTTGCCAAGCCTTTACGCCCGCCGATGCCATCATCGACTCGATAATCGTGTATCGCATACGCCGACCCGATAACGTCGTCATCTTTGATATCGGGCAGCACCGACTGATATTGATATTTGTATTTCAGCCCGATCTGCCGCCCGAAAGGGCTGCGCTGCCATACGCCCATCAGCCAGATCATATCGATGCCGGGACGCGCCAATTCACGCAGTGCCGACTCTGGCACATTTGCCAGTGTGATATTCATGCCATGTTCACGGCTGAGCGCGTTTAACCATACCCATGTATTGATTTGGTAGATAAATAATTTTTCAGAAACGCCGGGCATTTCAAGAAGTCCTTTAACTCACGACTGTAATGGATAATTGCGGCACATATCGTACTCCGCTTATCCAGTTTATGCTATGTGTGCTTCACAAAGTTGCACGATTTTCACAATCGTGCAGGCGCTGATGTAGTATTTGATTCAAGGGCGGCGCTTGTGCATAATGCTTAAAAAAGGGAAAACATCGATGACTGAAGGTTATTTTGTAACCCCGCGCGACGTGGGACAAATTGAAATGTTACCGGGTATTCACCGCCGCACGATGGGTATGACCGATGAAGTGATGTTGTGTGAATTCTTTTTGCAGCGCGAGGCGCTAGTGCCGCCGCACAGCCACATGAATGATCAAGTCGGTTATGTCGTGTACGGCAGCGTAGAAATGACGATCGGCGATACCCTGCGCGTTTTGCAGCCAGGCGATAGTTACGCGATCCCGGGCGGGGTGCTGCATGGCGCACGCGCTGTTCTCGATTCGCTCGTCATCGATGTATTTTCGCCGCCGCGCGACGATTACCGTACCGAAGCGCGCTGAAACAGCTATAATTAAGGGTATGATTTCGGGACAGCGTTTGACTTGTCTGCAAAATTTTGCTTAAACGATGGATGTATACGGGGTCAGGGCTTAAACCTACCCTGGGATAGTACTGTTGAGGGCGTGCACATATGGATGTTTACGGCTCGGACGAACGACAAAAAGGCAAAGCACGCGAACGCATGGAAGCCCGCAAACGCCGCCGCCTCCCAATGGCGACGCCGCTTGATCCCAACGCGCCGCCGCGCACGATGGCGACGCCGGAAGCCAGCGCAGGAACACAGCCGGCATCGTATGCCGCGCCAACGCAGCGCACGGCACGAGTCACCACTGATACGACACCATCCGCCGCAGAATCAGTGCCCGCAACCCCTTCAACACGCCGACGCGCCACTCAATCGGTCTCGCGCGCTGCTCAATCCGCTGCGCACGCTGTCGAACAGGTTGATTGGAGCGGTGTACGCCGTTCCAGCAAAAAAGCGGTGCTGGCAGCGCGCGACAGCGTCTGGTATGCACGCAATAACCCGCGTATTTTGTTCATGATCGTTGGTGTTATGGCGGCTGCGTTCGCGCTTTGGTCACTGGTGTATGTGTCTGGATCGCGCGTGTTTCCCGGCGTAACCACGATGGGCTTGAGCGCAGGCGGCTTGACCGCTGAAGAAGCCGTTGAAGCGCTGCAAAATTATTGGAATCGTGAACTAATGCTGACGCTCCGCGACGGCGAGCGCACCTGGCAGGTCAACCCGACCGAGTTCGGTTTGCGCTTGAATGCACGCGAAACCGTCGATGCGATGCGCGCCGTTGGGTTGGCAGGTTTTCCGCTCGGATACGTCGTCAAGCCGACGGTTGAAATGGATATTCTGCAAACGCAAAACGTACTGCTTGAGATCAGCGAACAGGCGCAAATTCAACCGCGCAACGCGGGCTATAAATGGGAAAACGATATCCTGATTGGCACTGAAGGAACGGCTGGACGCTTTCTCGATGTCTCGACCACGCTCGACGCGCTGCAAGATGAACTGACCGAGATCGTGTCGTCGCAATCGTTCGATTTGATCATGACAACGGTGCAGCCCGATGTGGTCGATCCTGAACCGTTCATGGATGATGTGCGCGCGCTGGTCACAGATACATTCGTGCTGAACGGCTACGATCCGTTCACCAATGAGCGCTGGGCATGGGCGACCGACCGGACCACATTTTTGAGCTGGCTCGAAGCGGGTTATGACTCGCTGACGCTGCGCGAAACCGAGTTCGCGCCGTTCGTCGCGGAGCAAACCAGCGTTTTACAGCGCAGTAATCCACTGCGTTATCTCGAACCGACCGAGACGATCGGTCTTGTGCGCGCGGCGATTCAGTCGCGCTCCAGGGAAGTGTATCTGCGCGTGCGTTATCAACCGGATACGTATCAATTTGAGTCGGGCGACACAGGGTATTATGTCGCACGTAAGACAGGCATCCCGTTCGGGTTGATTCAGGAAGCCAATCCGGGGCGCGACTGGGAAGAGATGATTAGTCCCGGCGAAATCATCAATCTGCCGTCGCGCGATACCACGCTGCCGACCGAAATCCGCCCGGAAAAGCGGATCGTGGTCAACATCGATACGCAGTATCTTGTCGCGTATGAGAATGGCAATGTCGTGTTTGAATGGCTGATTTCGACGGGGATGAACAGCGCACCGACGTACCCTGGCGTGTACCAAATCCTGAGCCATGTCGATTTAGCGACGGGGAGCAGCTTTGAACTGTGTTCTGCCGATACGTGCGGCACGTGGGATATGTACTGGTTCATGGGCATTTACGAGGTGTTTCCGGGTTTGGTCAACGGCTTTCACGGGGCGGTCGTGCTGCCCAACGCGACGCTGCTGGGCGGCGGCAACGTGGGGCGACCCTTCACGTATGGCTGCGTGATGAGCGAGGATGGCAATGCCGAACTGCTGTACCGTTGGGCGGATCAAGGCACGATTGTCGAGATCATCAGCAGTGAGTACGACCCACAAAGTGATCTCGGCTGGCATGTCCGCAATGGGACGTATACATCGCTGCCGCGCATTGTACCGGGTTCGACGACGGTTGACCCGGGGGACGACGTGATGGGGTCGCCCGCTGCGCCACCTGTCGAATTAGAGGAAAGCGTCGGGTCTCCGGCGTAGGTAAGGGCAAAAGCCAAGGGCATAACACGAAGACATAAAGGGTGATTGTAGGGGCTTGGCAGTTGCCAAGTCCTTTTTGTTGCCGATGGGGTGGCGGGCGTCGGTCATTTTGGTGCAATTTATTTCCGCAGTGACGATGTAACAGGATGATGTAAATTATGAATTGCAGGCGTAGGGCAACCGTAGGTAAGATGTAGTAAAATTTTATAATGTTTGGGGTAATATCGAGAAAAGAGCGACTCGCTGTTAATACCGGAGCGCCCGCTATGAACCGTCGTCTCGCCCTGATTACGCTGCTGATCATCTTGCTGACCGCGACGCCGACGCCGAGTCCAACGGCGACGCCGACTCCGGTAGAGACGCCGAGTCCAACGGCGACGTTGACGGTGACGCCGAGTGAGACGAGTACGCCGACTTTCACCATGCTTACCAGCGTATCGGGCAGTTTCTTGACGAGATCTACACTCGCAAGCGCATTACTCCGCGCTCGGCTATCTCACGCCTGCCGAATTCGAGGCACAATGGCACAGCCAACACCTGCTGCTGTCGGTCAGTTAAGCACCACGCTTTTTGTGTCCAATTTTAGGGGTGTAGTACACTCTAAATCCTGTTACAATTCAGAAATTTAACCATGCTGTAGCTAAGGGTGCCCTCTCATGAGAAATAATCCGCATCGTTTTATGCTATTGGGCGTTGCAGTCAGCTTAGGGTTTATAGTTGTCGGAAGCCTGCTGTCTTTGGAGAATCTAGGGTTAATCTTGTTAATCATTGGGGCGATAGTTCTGCTTTCAATGCTAAGCCTATTGTTATTTATAAACTTGCGCAAACACCTTGATTTAGTTTTGCGTCACATACAAGCGACTACATCAGCCCAATCATTAGCACATTTAAAGATAGATATACCTACAACGTTTCTTACTCATGCGGCTGCTCCAGATTATATTGAGATTATTATTGAGTTAATGCGTCGCCAAAAAATCACAAATATTCTTGAACTTGGCTCAGGGACAACATCATTATATGTTGCTGCATGGTTAACAAGACTTGGAGGTAAGCTTACATGTCTAGAGGAAAACACACAATGGGTTGAACTAATGCAGAAAGAGTTAGACAATATTACAAGTGAAACACAGGCTAGCGTAAGAGTTGTTCATTGTCCTATCATACTTACACAATCAGGCATAGAATACTTTTATGATTTGTCTACTCACCTTACGCAGCCAAGCGAACAGGCTGCAATTGACGCAGGGTCTCAAAAGCAGACTACCATCAAATATGATATGCTCATTCTCGATGGACCTAGTGACCTTTCTTTACGGCACCACGCGCTTCAATTTCTTGACACTTGGTTAGATAAAAATGTTATTGTTGTTGTTGACGATGCCGATCGTAATGAAATAAAGAGAGCACTACCTGAATGGAAAAAATCGGAATATGTATCGCGATATTTTAAAACTATCAAAGGAACACTAGTTTTATGGCGACAACAACGTGAGAATATTATATCACTTCCCTAGTGCATACTGGATTACGAATGCGAGTGCGAGTTAGAATATGCGAATTGCTGTTGTCATTCCAAATTACAATAGTGCAAAAACCATTGAAGATACACTTCAATCTATCAAGGCACTGAACAAACTCGATTTGGTGACAAAGGTTTATTTAGCTGACGATGGTTCAACTGATACATCCATTCAGCAGGCTCAATCTATCTTTAGCGACTTGTATGTACTGTTGAACAAACCCAATATTGGGCAATGGAAAAACTTAAACCGCGCGTTGCAACATATTCGAAGTGAGGGATTTGACTGGGTATTAGTGCTTCATGCTGACGATGTTGTTAAACCGCATTGGCTAGAATTGATGGTTGAGCAAATTGAAAACGCATCCACGCATGTTGTTTCAGTTTGCAGTAGTTGGGACGACTGGCTTCCAGATGGATCTATTATTACAGGCGAAGATAACTCACAACGTCACGTAAACTTGATCAAGGGAACACAGGAAGCGGTTCGTAACACTATACATCGAGGGTGCTGGTGGCATATATCAGGTGCAGCAATACGACTTTCAGTACTTGAAACAATTGGTTTATTTGATCCAATTTACTCTCATAACAGTGACTATGAATATCTCTTAAGGATTCTCAATAGCCAGCTAGAAGTTATTTATATTCCTAGAACTTTATTGCTTTATCGCTATCATGACCTGAGTGTTTCGAGCCACTCTTTTCGCTATAACTTGGACATCTCTCAAGGACTCTCAATAAGAAAGAAATACCGTCATCTTCTTTCTAGAAGAGAATACCTCAAGTTACATCAGCAAAGTGCTGTTACAGTTCTGCGTCGAATGGCTAAGTCATTGATAAATCGAGATTTCGCACGTTTGGTCATTTCCTCAAAAACACTTTTCAAAATTGCTATATCTGCTATAAGATAATATATAACTCTACACAAAAATTATTTTAATATAATATATTATATATCTTAAGTAAGTTCGTTTGCGAATTAGCGCTAGAGCCTGTTATGCACTTTTGAAAAGTGTAGCGATTATAGTATGTGGAGTCCTGACGATCAAAAGGTAGCGACCAGCGCGGCAAACGGCACTATTCTTGTGTGGAGCGCGGTAAATGAACAAATTCTTGTAACCTTTCAAGGTCACGCGGCGGCTGTCAAACGGCTGGCATGGAATCCGATTTCTAATGTCATTGCGAGTGGTGATGACAACGGAGTCATCTGGTTGTGGGATGCTGCGACGGGTCAATCTATTCGTCAACTTACGGGGCATACGGGAATCGTGTACGATGTAGCGTGGCATCCTGACGGGCAAACGCTCGTCAGTGCTGGTGGAGACAATACGCTTCGCTCGTGGGATGCAGAATTGTTGCCCGGCTTTGTTTCATTACCTACGCCTACTGCTACCCCAACTTCCACGTCAACCCCAACTCACACCCCCACCATTACGCTGACTCCAACCCGCACGCCCACTCGTACACCAACCGCGACGCCGACGCCCGCCATCGATACGATCCAGTTGAGCGGCGTCCCGGCGATAGTACAGCTCAATGAGACAACGCGATTGTCCTCACCCTGACCGATCAGGGCATCGGCATCTTGCGAGACGAACAACTGCGAATCTTCGAGCCGTTTTATCGCGGCAGCAATATTGGCGAGATTGAAGGAATGGGGTTAGGCTTGACCATCGTCCGCAGCATCGTCGATTTGTTGGGCGGGGACATCACCGTCGTATCGCCCATCCATCTTGATTCTGGCATCATGTTCACAATTCAGATACCTACGAAATTCCGCGATACAGCGACCATTTACGGATAAATATATATGCAAATTGCGCTCTTGATCGTCGGCGTCGTCGCAGGCATCTTATCAGGGATGTTCGGCATTGGCGGCGGGGTCGTCATCGTGCCAGCGCTGGTCACACTCATGGCGTTTTCGCTGCAACAAGCCGTTGGCACATCGTTGGCTGCGTTGTTGATGCCTGTCAGTATTTTCGCCGTCATTCAATACTACCGCGCGGGTAAACTCAAACCTGGCATCGCGCTGCCTGTCGCACTGGGTTTGATTGGCGGTGGGGTCATCGGCGCGCGCTTAGCGTTGAACCTGCCAACGGTCACGCTCCAGCAACTTTACGGGGTATTCCTGCTGTTCGCAGGCTGGCGCTTTATCGAACCACGCCACTGGTGGGCGCAGAGTCGTAAAACTGTGCCGCCCCCCGCCGAAACACAAGGCGGCGGCGAAACTCAGGTGTCAATCTGGATACTGCTGCTGTTGGGTGTTGGCGCGGGCGTGCTATCGGGGATGTTCGGCATCGGCGGCGGGATTATCATCGTGCCAGCGCTGGTCGGTTTGCTCAGGTTCGATCAAAAAGTCGCGGTCGGCACATCGTTGGGTGCGCTGCTGCTGCCCGTCGGCTTGGGCGGAGTGCTGGCGTATTACGAACAAGGATTGATCGATGCGAGCGCAGCGGCGTTTGTCGCGCTTGGATTGGTGATTGGCGCATTTTTGGGCGCGCGCATCGCACTCGGTCTGCCTTCCAGCACCATCAAACGATTATACGGACTCTTTCTACTCGTGGTCGCGCTGCGTTTTATCCTGGCACCGACGGGTTGATACTTTCATACCACTGCCCCCATTCCAGCATCAGCAGCAGCACAGGCTTAAGCGATTGCACGGTCTCTGTCAGCGAATATTCGACTTTCGGCGGTACTTGCTGGTACACCTCGCGATGAATAATGTCATCGGCTTCGAGTTCGCGTAAATGCTGCGTCAGTATTTGCCGTGTCACGAAGGGTATCAATTTTTGCAGTTCGCCAAACCTTCTCGTGTCACCTCGAAAATCTGTTAGGTCCATGGACGCTGGGCGGCATCGTCGAACGCGATGTGCTGGAATATCCGCTCGATTTGGATATGCAGATCGGTTGGATTTCGCATGACGATCTCGGCGCGTTGATGGCGGCGGCAATCGAACATCCAGAACTTGCGCCGTTGAGTCTACGCATCAGCGGCGTCGAAAATGTGACGGGTGTTGAACTGGCGGCACGTATTTCCGACGGTATCGGGCGCACGATCACGTTTCAACCGATCACCTCACAGGCATTTGGCGACTTGCTCGAACGTTATATGGGACCCGGCACTGGCGCAGGCACAGCCGCAGCTTACGAATTTCAGCGTGCCAACAAAAACCTGATCCCGATGTGGACGGACATGACGCCTGTGCTTGAAAAACTCCCCGTGCACATGACCTCGATCACCGAATGGGCGCGCCGCGTCGCACCGATGTTGAGTCGTCAACCGCAAACGACTTAAGCGTAATAAAAGCATCTTAGGCGGGTCACATGACCCGCCTAAGATCAGGGCGATTATCCGCTTGAAAACCCGCTTGGCAACCCATGTACATCTCCTTTGATGCGCGTACGATGAAAATCATCAACGATCTACAGGGAGAAAATGCCATGCACTTCAAACCGGGTGCCGAAGTTTTAACCGCCGATGGGCGTAAAGTGGGGCGCGTCAAAAGCGTCATCATCAACCCGCGTACGAGCGAAGTTTCGGGCTTGATCGTCGAACGCGGCTTCTTGCTTACCGAAGAAAAAGTCCTGCCGCTGTCGTGGATTGGTCATACCGAAGGCGAAACCACTGTCACATTGACGGCGGGCGTTGATAAATTCGATGAACTGGAATCGTTTCAGGAACGCGACTATACCCCTGTCGATGAGACGAACGGCAGCACCAACGTAACGGTACTTCCCACCTACTATCCATACGGTTCGCCAGGGTACTACCCGATGAGTATGGCATTTGGCAACGCCGTGCCTGTGATAGACACAATGGCAACTGCAAGCGATCACCCCCAGTATGTGGAGACGACGCACGAAAATATCCCGTCGGATACGGTGACGGTCAACGTCAATGCGCGCGTGCTGAGCAGCGACGATAAGCATGTCGGCAACGTCGAAAGCGTGTTCACCAGCGATACAGGTAAAGCAACCCATATGTTGGTCAATAAAGGCTTGTTCTTCAAAACGCGCAAGCTGATTCCTACCGACTGGATCAGCACTGCCAGCGATGATGTGCATCTGTCTGTGACTGCCGACCGATTGGATCGACTGCCCGACTACGATACCTACGACTGGCGTGTACGCGAAGTCCGCTAGTCTCTTCAAAGGCGACCTGACACGTCGCCTTTTTTGACGCCTTGACATATCGACACTCATCAATATATACTGGCATCTATGGATGAGAAACAGCTTTACATCAACTTTGGCAAGGCGATTGGCGACGAAACACGCGCGACCATTATGGAGTCGTTGTGCTGTGTGTGGTTGAGCGTCAACGATCTTGTCGAGACTTTGGGTGAAAGCGTCAAACAGCCTACGGTCAGTCACCACCTTAAAGTATTGGAAGAAGCGGGGCTGGTGTACGTGCAGCAGGTTGGGCGCAACCGCTATTACACGCTCAATCGGCGCGCGGTGCAAGTGTGCTGCAATGTCGTCGTGACACGCTTGCAGGCGTTGACCGAAGGGGATGTTATCCCGCTTGATAGTATTCCGGTTTTGGACATACCCTAACTTTTTTTCGGCACATCTATCGATGCTCATCAATGAATTGATGTCATGACTTCTGAAATCGGGTCACTCAAAACAGGTAAATCAACGTCAATCTCGTATGGGTGGGCGGTCGTCGCGGCATTGTCGTTGACCGAAACTGTCTCGTATGGCGTTCTTTACTATGCCTTCACGGTATTCATCGAACCGATGCAGGTCACGCTCGGTTGGTCGCGCGAAGCGATCACCGGAGCATATTCGCTCTCGCTGTTGGTCAGTGGGATCGCGGCGCTTTCGATTGGGCGTTGGATCGATGTATACGGCGCGCGGCGGATCATGACGATTGGCGCGGTCGCGGCGTCGCTGCTGGTGGCGGGGTGGGCATTTGTCGATAGCCTGTTCGCGTTTTACGCGCTGTGGGTCGGGCTGGGTTTCGCGTCTGCCGCCGTGCTTTACGAACCAGCATTCGCGCTGATCATGCGCTGGTTTCAAGCCGGACGCAGCAGCGCGCTCACCACGCTCACGTTCATTGCTGGTTTCGCGTCCGTCATTTTCATCCCATTGGCGGGGCGGCTGACCGCCGACTTGGGTTGGCGACCGGCACTCTTGATTTTGGCGGCGATCTTGGCGCTGCTCACGATTCCAGTCAATTTGTTCGTGCTCCGCGACCCGCCGCGCCTGCCAGCCACACCACACACGCCATCGTTTACCCCGCTCATCGACGGGGTGAGCGCGCGCGATGCGTTTAGGCGGCGCGATTTTTGGTGGCTGACGATCTCGTTTACGCTGTCAGTGTTCGTGTTCGTCGGGGTTGGTGTGCATCTCGTCCCATTTTTGATCAGCCGCGGCTATGAACCCATACATGCGGCGACGCTGGCGGGCGCAATTGGCGTGGTCGCCTTGCCCGGTCGCTTGATCTTTACCCCGCTGGGCGCGCGCATTTCGCGGCACGCGGTCGCGGCATTGTTGTTCATCACAACGGCGCTTGGCTTGATCGTGCTGCTGTTCGATACCAGCGAGATCGGCGTGTGGGCGTTCATTATCCTGTACGGTCTTGGTTTCGGCGCGGTGACGCCCGCCAAAGCCTCGTTGATCGCGGAGACGTTTGGCACGGCTCATTACGGCGATATCAGTGGACGGATCACGTTTTTTGGGGCGCTGCCACGCGCAGTATCGCCGTTCGCACTTAGCCTGCTCATCAGCTTGGCGGCGGGGAGTTATCAAGCGGTGTTGATCGTATTGATCGCAGCGGCAGGGTTAGCCGCGTTCGGCGTGATCAAAGCCAAAACATCGACGCCAATCATGGATTCACCGTAGGCGCGACCCGGTGGGTCGCCCACAATAGAGAAGAAAGGACGTTTGTATGCACAATGGCAACGGTTCACATACCATCACATCGCGCCTAAAATTCGGGGTATTCATGCAGTCGATTTACCCACATTGTCAATCTACGCCATTTTCGGCGTTTAATAGAAGGAGAATTACCATGTCAAACCAAGTGATCCAAATTCACGAGATCGTGCAAGAACGCTATGCCGCGATTGCGACAGGAGAAGCGCAAAGCTGCTGCGGTGTGAATAGTGACTGCTGTGGGGTCGATAGCGGCGTCCAGCTTTATGACGGCGCGATGCTGACACAGCTCCCCGACAGCGTGACCGGGATCAGTCTCGGCTGCGGCGACCCGGTGACGATTGCCAACCTGAGCGCGGGCGAATGGGTGCTCGATTTGGGAAGCGGCGGCGGCATCGACTGCTTTTTGGCGGCACAGCGCGTCGGCGTGGATGGTTATGTGATCGGCGTCGATATGACTCCGGCGATGTTGGAAAAAGCCAACGCGAGCAAAGCGCGGATGGGTGTCAACAATGTCGAATTTCGGCGCGGGCATATCGAAGCACTGCCCGTCGTCAGCGATAGCATCGATGTGATTATGTCGAACTGCGTCATCAATTTGTCACCCGATAAACAAGCGGTTTTCAACGAGGCGGCGCGTGTGCTGAAACCGGGCGGACGTATCAGTGTGAGCGATATTATGACCGAAACGCCGTTCAACGACGATCACCGCGCCGACGCCGCGAAATGGGCGGAATGTGTGACGGGCGCGATCATGGTCGATGTATATATGGAGATGATGCGCGCGGCGGGCTTGGTCGATGTGCAGATGGTCGATCAAACCAGCGCCGACGGAATTGTCGAAGCGCGGGTAGGAATGCCACGTGTGTTCAGCGCCCGCGTCACCGCGCGCAAACCAGCATAATCATGAACGATGCGGCGCGACCGGACGCGCGATAAAGATATTCGGCTGTGCGTCGGGGAGCGCATTTAGCGCGGCAATCATGCGCTGGACAAAATCGCCATAAGCTTCTGCGGCGATCTGCTCGATGGTATCGCCATGCCGCAGTTTGAGCGCGCCATCAATTTGGGAGTCACGCAGACGCGTTAAACACGCTTCAACATGCGCCCCGGTTGGATGTTTAGGCGATAACAGCGCGGCGATGCTCCTGCCGCGTCCCTCATCGGTGGCGGCGATTGCCAACAGCGTAATTGCCGCACCGCCCGCCCGCGCGAGACGAATACTCCATTTTTTCTTTGTGCCTCCGTGTCTTCGTGCCTTTGTGTTATGCTTTTCACTTGTCGCCTTCCCCTTGCATTATGGGCAAAAGCATACAAGAATCCAGTTTTACACATTAACGGACACGACCATGTTACGCAGACTTTTATTGTATCTTTCGACGGCAAAATGGGCGCGCGGGATTGCTACCCGCTGGGGTGCAGCGCGACAAGTCGCCAAGCGTTTTATCGCAGGTGAAACGGTGCAGGATGCGCTCGACGCTACACGCGATTTGAACGCACAAGGGCTGCTCGTTTCGCTCGATTATCTCGGTGAAAGCGTGAGCAACGCCAAAGACACCGAAGCCGTCGTCACCACCTACCGCCAGTTGATCGATCGCATCGGCACACAAAACTTACAGGCGAGCGTCTCGCTCAAGCTGACGCATATGGGCTTGGACATCAGCGAAGATTTGTGCGTTGGCAATTTGCGCCACATTTTAACCGACGCAAATGCACGGGGCGTCGCTGTCACGCTCGATATGGAAAGCAGCGATTACACTGACCGCACGCTGCGCGTCTATCGCACCTTGCGCGACGAATACGACTTCGCCAATGTCGGCACGGTGATTCAGGCGTACTTGTATCGCAGCAAAGACGACATGCGCGATCTTGCAGCCGAAGGCGCGACGATCCGCTTGTGCAAAGGCGCGTATCTCGAAGCAGAGTCGGTCGCTTTTCCCGCCAAAGCCGACGTAGATGCGCAGTACGCGCAAATCATGGTCGATTATTTGTCCGCGCCGCCGCCCGCCTTTTTGCAGATCGCCACGCATGACGAAAAGATGATCGCACGCGCCGAAACCGCGATCCGCGAGCACAATCTCGCCAAAGACCGCGCCGAATTTCAGATGTTGTACGGCATTCGCACCGCGCGCCAGCACGAATTGGCGGCGGCGGGGTATCCGGTGCGCGTGTATGTCCCGTTTGGCGAGGCATGGTATCCGTATTTTATGCGTCGTTTAGCGGAACGTCCGGCGAATTTATGGTTTTTCGCGCGCAGTTTGTTTCGGCGGTAAAGCATCGTGACATGCTATCGTCAACCGGTCGTTATGAAACAACCATTCAGCCATCGTAGCGACGACGATGCCTTAACCAATCAGGTCGAGGCGTCGCTGCACGAGCACGTTAGCGCGTGCCGCCCCTCTCCACACGGAGAAGGGCATTCGTCGAGGGGTTGAGGGGTGAGGTTCGTTTTCCCTTAACTTGACAATTTTTCCCATTCGCTCATCGTCGCCGCCAACTGGGATTCCACCGCTTGATATTCATCCTTCAGCGCGCGGACGTTGCCACCATCACCTTTGATACTGGCGACAGCGAGCGCGTTCGTGACCTCGACCAGACGTGCTTCCAACGGTAGGATGCTGGCTTCGACTTCTGCGATCCGCTTTTCCAGATCATGCGGATTCAGCCCGTGCTTTTTCGCACTCTTGCCTGATCCATTCGATCCGTTGCCGTTGGCTTTCGCCTTCTTTTCCGCTTGGCGTGCCGCCAATGCACGCTGCGAATCGCGCACGCCGACATATTCGTGATACGTGCCTTTGAACACATCGAGTTTGCCTGGAGACACCGACCAGATTTGCGTCGCCAGCGCTTCAATCAAGTAGCGGTCATGGCTGACAAGCAGGATAGTGCCCGCAAAATCTGCCAGTACGCTTTGCAAAATTTCTTGACTGGCGATATCCAAGTGATTGGTCGGCTCGTCGAGCAGCAGTAAATTCGCGCCCGCCAACGTCAATTTCGCCAGCGCGACGCGCCCACGTTCGCCGCCGCTCAAACTGCTGATCGGTCTGAATACGTCGTCACCAGTGAACAGGAAACGCGCTAGCAAATCGCGCGCGGCATTGATCGCCAATTTTTGCCCCGCCATAATCTCTTCCAGCAGCGTATTGGTAGGCGTGAGCAGTTCGTGCGCTTGCGCGAAATAGCCGACCTTGACCGCCGCGCCGATTCTGACCTCACCCGACAGCGCCGGAATTTCCCCGATGATGGTTTTGACGAACGTGCTTTTGCCAGCGCCGTTCGGTCCGATCAACGCCGCGACTTCGCCGCGCGTCAAGATAATATCGGGCGCGCTGAAAAGCGGCGCGGGCGCATCCTGATAACCGACTTTAACGCCGCGCGTGATGACGACCTGATCGCCGCTGCGCGTGACGCCACTCATACGCAAGTGCATCTGATCGCGGTTGTGGGGCTTCTGAATCAAGCCGCCTTCTTTTTTCAGACGATCCAGACGTGTACGCCGCCCCTGTGCCTGTTTGGTATTTTGTCCGGCGAGATTGCGCCGAATGTATTCGGTCTCTTTGGCGATGAATGCCTGCTGCGCTTCATACTCTTTGATCAAACGCTCGTGCCGTTCACCACGCTGTTCAACGTAATGGCTGTAGTTGCCACGATACGTTTCGATAGTCCCGTAGTTGAGTTCCCAGACCGTAGTCGCAACCGCGTCCATAAAGTAACGGTCATGGCTGACAACGATTATCGCGCCAGGAAATTCTTTCAGGAAACCTTCGAGCCATTCGACCGCCTCGATATCGAGATGGTTGGTCGGTTCGTCGAGCGCGAGAACATCGGGTTGTTCGAGCAGCAGGCGACCGAGCAGCGCGCGCGTTTTTTGTCCGCCGCTCAACTGAGTGATGGGGCGGGCATAATCGTCGGGTTTGAAGCCCAAGCCTTGTACGATGCTTTTGATACGCGATTCAATCGTGTACCCGCCCATATTGATGAATTGTTCCTGCAAATCGCCATACTCGTTCATCAATTGCAGGTGTAACGCCTCGTCGGTCTCATCCGCGAGCCGATGTTCGAGAATCGTCAACTGCGTTTCCATCGCGCGGATGGTCTCCGCGCCCGCGTTGACTTCATCCCACAGACTGTGATCGCCGGAAAGTTCGGGGCGTTGTGGCAAAAACCCGATGCGAATGCCTTTCGCGCGAAACACGCTGCCTTCACTCGGCAAATCTTTACCGATCAGAATGTTGAGCAGCGTCGTTTTGCCCGCGCCATTTGCGCCCACCAGCGCGATGCGCGCGCCATGTGCGACTTCTAGATTGATCTCGCTGAAAACTTCATCAGCGCCATAAAATTTCGCAAGTTGAGAAGCAGTCAGAATGGACATAAACGGTTTATGCACCCCTTAAATGACGCCAGCGATTATATCACAGGCGTAAATTTTAGTTTACAGAGTTGAAGATCAAACCATGATTTTGGGGTTAATCGAATATTCATTAATTAAATTTATAATTTTGGCGTAGACTGACATAGTAGAAAAAAACAATGTTCCGAAAATAGCTCACTATTTTACTCGTCGTATTTGCACTTGTATTGATAGGGGTTGCAAGCGCAAATGCACAGGACGGACTTGTCGGCAATGCAGCAACGGAGACCCAACAGCGCCTATACCGGGAAGTGAATTTTTCTCTTATGCCGTGTATCAATGTGATAGCTCACTTTGCGCTCAACATCCGACTGGTCAACGTCAAGCTGTAGTAACGACTTACCTGTTTAATGGTCAATATTATGTCGATTTGTACCTACGCTTACGTTCTGCACATGTGTGAAAATTGTGAAAAATACTGCCAAAGGGACTGACTAGTACCAGCGTTCACTCTTTATGAAGCTAAACCTGGGTTACGCTGATATTATGTTTCGTAGCGTAGATAAAGTGACTGCTCATGCGCAAGCCTATTTTCATCGTCGTCCTCATCGCGTTGTTCTGCACACTCCTACCGGCATCGGCTGATACCTCCGATAAACTCGTTTTAGCGCTGTATTTTGGCTGGTGGACACAAGAAGGATGGGCAGAAGAACGCATCAACGATGCGCCGCTCAGCCTGTACGATGTCCGTAACATCGACGACAGCGCCGCCCAAATCGCACAAGCGCGCACTATCGGCATCGATGCGTTCGTCGTCGATTGGTTAGGCGTGCAAAACGACAACCTCACCCATCTGGCATTTCAAAATGTGCTGACCGCGAGTGCCGCCAATGATTTTTCGGTGGCGGCGTTGATTGACCTGAATGAGCGCGATTATCTTTCGTCGTTTCAACAGCTCGAAGAAACCATGCATTACCTGTTCAACGAAGCGATCCCACAGTCGTCATATCTGCGCATCGACGGCAAGCCAGTGATCTACTTTTGGAATCAACAACGGTTCTCTGTCAGCGCGTGGATGGCGCTCCGCAGTGTATATGACCCGAATTACGAAACGATATGGATGATGGAAGGCACAACTGCCGCCTATATGCCGACCTTCGACGGGATGTACCTGATGACGACAACGTGGACGGATGACCCGGTGACAGTGATGCAGTACTGGCAAGAACGCACGGCAATGTTCGGCGGGCAGTATTTCCACCCGACGGCTGCGCCCGGTTGGGATGAATCGGAGTTCGCGGGCTGGCGTTCCGATACCGCGCCGACGCGCGAGCGTGCCGACGGCGATTTCTTGCGCGATAGCTGGGATGCCGCGATGACCATGGCGGATGATCGGGTGATTTTGCTCACAAGCTGGAACGGCTATTATGAAAATTCGCACGTTCAGGCGAGTGTCAATTACGGTACCCAGACGACCGATTTGCTCGCCGCTTTGATTAACGAATGGAAAGCATTTTAGCGCGTTTCCCCCCACAATCTCCGATGCTATGAAACGGCGAGTCCACTCAGACTCGCCGTTTTCAATTAGAATCGGCATGTCTGTTTTCACAAGAGGATAAACGGTCAACGACCCCATAGCTAAAGCTAGGGGCTTGCAGTTATGGCGGGCGCGAAGCCCAAGACACACACCGCGTATGGCGGATTGACTGCCGCCCGGCTCGCAATTACACGAGCCGCGTTCTGGAACTCCGGTTCCATTGTCGGTCTGGCGTTGAGCCAGAGTAAACCGTTTCTCTGCCTGAGCAGAGTGCCTTTTCGACTGTCATGATCATATAACAGAAAGGAAAAAGGCGCTATCCCTCCCCGTGCCTAAAGGCAGGGGTATCTCGCGCCGATTTGATGAGACGATTTTTGCGAGTGCTGCTGTTATGTATCACGTTAAGTGTGCTTCCAGCGATGGCACAGGAGAGAACACCCCCGCCCACCGATGCGATGATCACGGGCGGCGATGACGCCAGTTTACGCGCGTTGATTGGGCGGTTGTTCAGGGGTTTCAATAGTTTACAGCAAACGCAAATCACCGTCGGTGCGCTTGATCCAGCGATTGCAGATCGACTGCCTGTTCCATTAGAAGCGACGATTTTAGGCACTGTTATCAGCGATGTGGGTTATGCTTACGCTCAGGTCTATTTTGATACGGCGCTGGATACAGAAACACTGACCCGTTATTACCGTGAAGCCTTTACAGAAGGTTGGACAGAACCCGCAGGTGCGTCGGTGACAAGCGGTTTTATCGGGAATGCGATTCCGGTACAGTTGGTCTTTTGCAGTGTCGGTGAACCCGCTGAAGCGGTACGGGTGGTCGCGCTCCCATCAACCGATGGTGGTGTGACCAGCGTCGATATTTTATATCAGCAAGGCGCACCTTTTGAAGAATGTGTTGGCGGCGCACGTGCACTCCCCAGCACTTATATCCCCGCATTGACCGCGCCTGATGGTGCTGCCGTACTTGGTGCGATCAATGGCGGCGGCAATCTCGATCAGTTTTACAGCTTGATCAGCTTGCAAACGTCGCAAAGTCCCGCCGACATTTTAGCGCATTACGACGCCCAGCTTATCATGGTATGGTCGCCTTTGGGCAGCAGCACCAGTGTCGAAACCGAGCAGGTTTTCAGCGTATGGCGTTTTGGCGCTATAGAGGGCGAGGAATGGACAGGGATTTTGATCGTCGTCCCGACGGGCGACGATCAACGGTTGGTAAGCTTGCAGATCACGCGGGTGGGGCTGTAAAAATACAAGGAGGGGCGGGTCTTGATCCGCCCCTCCACGCAAGTCACCAACCTATACGTTCAAACGCAGCACCGACAGCACGCGCCCTTGAATCCGCACGTTGTTAGCATTGACCATAATGGGTTGCATCGTCGGATGCGCGGGTTCCAAGCGTACTTGTTCGCCTTCACGGTAGAAATACTTGAGCGTGACTTCGCTCTTATCTTCCATGAACACCGCGCACATATCGCCATCGTCGGCGGTTTGTTGGCGGCGGATCAACACGATGTCGCCATCACTGATCATAGCGTCGATCATCGACTCGCCTTTGACGCGCAGGGCAAAGACTTCTGCCGGGTCAACGCCGTGCAGCATAGACGGCAGTACATCGAGCATATCGGCGGAGTCCTGCATGTTGTCGGGAATAGCCAACGGCTGACCTGCCGCGATGGGTCCTGCAAACTGAATTTGCAGCGCGATCATGCTGCTCTGCACCGACTGCGTGCCACGCCGACCCCGTTCTTTATTGACTAAACGCAGCCCACGCGATGAACGTGCTTCACGCAAGAGATAGCCCGCTACCACCAGTTTATTCAGGTTGTAGTTGACGACCGATGTCGATTCGATTCCGGTCGCCTTTCCAATCTGACGGATGGTTGGTGGGAACCCATGCGATTCGATATGCTGTTCGATGAAGCGTAAAATGTTGCGCTGGCGCTCTGAGAGTTTATTCCGCTCTTTCATGATGCGACTCCACTGTGTTGGTGATAAAAGTTACCCTTGTGTATCGATTGTAGACGAACAGTAGTTCTACGTCAAACAAAATCGCAAATTTGTTCACAAATCCGCTAAAATAGAGTGTCTATTGAGAGGTATTGTTTTATGTCGAGCGTGCTGCGAACCTTGCGCGAAGCCGATCCCGCGCTGATCAATTTGTTGGCGGCAGCGTGGGGCGTGCGCGCCGAAGGGCTGGATCATGACGGCAAAATCGATTTGCTGAACAAGACCATGCAAAATCGTCAGCGTGCCGAAGCGATATGGGATGCGCTGGACGATAAACAACGTGGCGCGCTGCTGATGCTGGCGAGCGACGGTGCGCGAATGCACGAGAACAAGTTCTCGCTGCTGTTTGGCAAAATTCGCAAGCTGTCGCCTGCTCAAATCGCGCGCGATAAACCGCAGGAAAATCCATCCAGCGTCGCCGAAGCACTGTATTATCGCGGCTTGATAGCCCAGGGCTTTGAAAACGAAGCGACTGGCGCGCGCGCCATTGTCTTTGTCCCCGACGATTTAATCGAGGCACTGCCACTCCGCAAAACCTCGTATACCGGGCTCGACGACGACGCCTTCGACGATTCGATGTTTGACGAAGATGATGAAGAAGAGCATACCGATGCGCCACAGGTGACAGCGGCTGCAACCAGCACGGCTGTCGATGAGCGCGCGACCCAACAAGTCGCCCCTACGAGTGGTCACCAAGATAAAGTGGCGGCTAAGCACGATTCGCAATCAAGTGATGAATGGGCGCTCGACCCCATTCCACAAAACCAAATCGCCAACCCACGCGCCGCCGATACCAGCATCATCGACGACATGACGACGCTGTTGGCATATTTGCAAATTAACCCGCCGATTTTGGAACATGACTTTTTCGGCAAGCGCGATCTCGAAACAATGATGTCGCATCTGTTGATACCGGAACGTCCGCGCGCCGCATTTTTATACGGACTCGGCTTGAGCTGCGACTTGATCGAGATTCAAACCGGACGTGCCATCCCCAACCGCGCCGAACTCCGTCGCTGGTTGGGCGGCACACGTGCCGAACAGCTCAGGCGGCTGGCAGATGCGTGGCGTACCAGCACAATCTGGATCGACCTGTTTCATATTCCCGGCTTGCACCCCGAACCTGAAGCCGGGACGCTCAACCAGTACAACGCCGCCGCCGCTCGTGCCGCTATCCTGGAGATGCTGGGCGATGTCGTGCCACACGGCGAGTGGTGGTCGATTGACAACCTGATCGAGCTTGTGCATGACAAGAACCCCGATTTTCAGCGACCCAACGGCGACTTTGATAGTTGGTACATCCGCAATGACGCCGGTGATTATTTGAGTGGCATCGAAAGTTGGGATGCCGTCGAAGGCGCACTGCTCGAATATATGGTGACAACGCCGCTCCATTGGCTCGGCATGGTCGATATTACGCAAAACGCGGCGCGGCTGACCGCTTATGGGCGCGGCTTTCTGGGCATCACCGCGTTTCCCTCACCGGCCGACCCGACCGATAACCCGGCAATCGGCGCGGACGGCGTGATCACCGTCTCGCGCAAAGTCTCGCGCATGGATCGTTTTCAAGTCTCTCGTTTTGCCACATGGGGAACGACCGCCGATCTCGCGGGCAAGCCGTACACCTACAAAATCGACGCGCGCAGTGTCTCACGCGCGACCGGACAAGGTATTGATGTTGGACACATCAGCGCATATCTCGGCAAGTTCGCCAACCCGCTGCCAGCGTCGATTGGCAATTTGCTCGGCAATTGGCAGGGCGGCGCAGCCGCGAGCGTCTCGTTCGAGCGCGTGTTGATCGTGCGCGCGATGTCAAGCGAAGTCATGGATCAAATCGTCAATACGCCAGAAACACGCCGATTTTTGGGCGCACGTTTAGGCGATATGGCGGCGATCATCCGTGCTGACCAGGCGGATGCGCTGCGCGAAACACTCAACGAAATGGGTATCGATGTTGAAGGGCTGTCTTAATGCGCGTTTTTGTGCTGTTGCTGTGTTTGTGTACGCTGTGCGCGCCGATCACCGCCCAAGAAACCACGCCGATTCCGCTCGATGTCGCCTTGAATACCACGCCGATTCCGCCGCGTGACCGCATCGACCTGGCGCGCCGCTTGAATGGAGTCACCGATATTCCCGACGCACCAACGAGCGCACCGCTCGGTGCCGTCGGTGAACAAGCACAATTCTTTGTCAGCAATACCAGCGATGAAGAAATGGTGCAGATCACGGCGACGCTGCAAGTGGTCGGCGATCATATTTACCTGTGGGTAGAAAACGATCTCGATACACCGCTCGATTTAGCCGAGTTAACCAATTTGGCGGATGCGTTTGACCTGGAGATTTATGATATCGTGCGCGAGCTTTGGGGCAGCGAGGCTAACCCCGGCATTGATGGTGATGTGCGGGTTTATGCGTTGTTCACCGATGATGTTGGCGCAGGCGCGGCGGCGTATTATATGGGCGACAACGTATATCCACGCGCGGTGCTGGCAACGAGTAACCAACACGACATGTTCTACTTCAACGCCGACGTGTTTGGGCGTTATCCGGCGCTTGCGATTGAAAGCGTGGTCGCGCACGAATTTCAGCACATGATCCGCCGCAACTTGCAGATCAATGAAGAAACATGGATGAACGAAGGCTTCAGTACGTTCACCGAGACGCTTTTATACGCGCCCGACACCGAGACGATCTATTCATTTTTGCTTGATCCGAATATGCAGTTGAATTCGTGGAACGAAAACCAGTCGGCGCGTGGCGCGAATTATGGCGCGGCGAATTTGTTCATCACCTATTTTTACGAACGCTACGGGATCATTGCGACACGCCAATTGAGCGAAGACAATGCGCCGCGCGGCTTGCAAGCAGTCGATAATGTGCTGCGCGAGATTGGCGAACCCGGCGTCGATGTGCTGTTCGCGGATTGGGTGGTCGCTAACCGTGTACTCGACGCGAATACAGCCGACGGGCGCTATGGCTATGACTTGATCGACTTGAACTTCAATGATTTGATGTACGACGAAAATGACACCTACCCAACGACACTGACCGGCATTGTCGCGCAGTACGGTACACAGTACACCGAACTGATTGACCCGCCAGATATACTGACGCTGGATATAAAAATGCCGACGACGGTCGGGGTCGTGCCGACGAGCGCGCCGAGCGGAACACGCTTCTGGTACAGCAACCGCGCCGATATGAGCGACATGACGCTGACACGCGCCTTCGATTTGACTGGCGTGACAACCGCAACGTTGACGTTTAATGTATGGCATCATTTTGAGACGCTGTGGGATTTCGGTCATGTCATGGTCAGCATCGACGACGGCGCGACCTGGCAGATTTTGCAATCGCGCCTGATGACCACCGACAACCCGTACAACACTGCATATGGAGCGGGCTATACAGGCGTGAGTGGCGGCGATGGAAGCGTACCAGCATGGGCAGCCGACGCAATTTCGCTCGATGCGTATGTCGGGCAGCAAATTCTGTTACGCTTCGAGGCGATCAGCGATGACGCCATCAATCAACCGGGCATGGTCATCGACGATATAGAAATCGCGGAAATTGGCTATGAAAGCGATTTTGAAAATGACGATGGCGGCTGGCAAGCAAACGGGTTCATCTGGACAAACAACAGCATGCCACAACGCGCATGGGTGCAAATTATAGAACGCAAAAACGGTGATGTGCGTGTCACACGCTGGCTAATCCCAGATGACGGCACACAGTTCATGATCGATTTGGAATCGGAGTTCGTCACATTAGCGATCTCCGGCATCGCACCCGTGACGACTGTGCCGATGCCGTATCAAATCACATTGGCAAGCCAATAACCGACTCAGCCCCTTTAACGGGCTTACGGGTTTTTTGTGCAGCCGCACGGCTTTAGCCTGCCGCTAGAGGCGATCCACGCCTACACGGTTTCGCGCAAACTCGGCGCGGTTCGATTCAGTTTCGCCGCGAAGTCGGCTTCGAGTTCGCGTTGACGTTCAGCGCTGGCGAGGCGTGCCTGATCCATCGTGTCATCGAATCCCTGGCGAAGCTGCGCGCGGAATGTGCGACCACTCGACGGCGCGAATAATGCGATCAAGGCGACGCCTACCGCCGCACCGATGCTGACTCCGAGTGCAAGACTGCGTAAGGTTTTCATAGCGCTGATTTCTCCATTGATCCTATGGTTGGCGACCCGACCGTCTGGATTGTACCACCGAGTTGCGGCGTATAGATCAGGTGCGTATCATCACCTTTCGATCCGCCGATTGACCTATATTCTCAGGAGTCCATGATGCCAAAAACTGCTGTACAAACCGCCAATGCCCCTGCTGCCGTCGCTGCCTATTCACAGGCGATCATCGCCAACGGGTTCGTGTATGTCGCCGGACAAGTGCCGCTTGTGCCAGAGACGAAAACCTTGATCGAAGGCGACATCAGCGTACAAACCCGCCGCGTGCTGGATAATATCGCCGCGATTTTAGACGCCGCCGGGTCGAGCATTGCCAATGTGGTCAAGACGACCGTTTTCTTGACCGACATCAGCGATTTTGCCGCCATGAACGTCGTGTACGCTTCGTATTTTACCGAAACGCCGCCCGCCCGTTCGACAATCCAGGTCGCAGGGCTGCCGTTAGTCGGCGCACGCATCGAAATCGAAGTCGTCGCGCTGGCGTAAGCATCGATACACCGTAACGCTCACAACCCCATGACGAACCCGACCGCGCCGCCAAGCACGATCAACCATGTCGCGTTGATTTTGAATCTATAAATTGCCACGAACGCGACGAGTGCGACGATCAGGCTGACAAAGCTGATCGGCGCGACCGCTTCCACACCTTCCGCGAGCGGGATCAACGCCACCAACCCCAGATCGATGATGGTGAGCAAAATCGCCGCCAGAACCGCCGCGTTGACACCATCGAGAAACGCGCTCAAAAAAATACTTCGGCGCATTCTGGGGATCAACGGTGCGGATAAAATCACGAACACGAACGCGGGCAAAAACACGCCGACCAATGCGGCAATCGCGCCGGGTACCCCTGCCAGCACATAACCAACTGCGCCCGCTGTCGTCAATAACGGCCCAGGCGTAAACTGACCGATGGCGACCAGATCAAGCACTTGCTGTGCGCTCAACCAGCCATAAGTATTGACCAAATCCTGCTGGATGTACGCGATCAACAAGTAACCGCTGCCAAACAAAATCGAGCCGATGCGTAAGAAATACCAGAACAGATCGCCTGCCGTCACGACCACAGCCGGAATCACGGCGGTTTGAAGGATGCCTGTCCACATTTGCAGGGAAGGCATAAATGTCACGCGTAATTCGTTGAATGTCACGGCTGCGGTTTGCCACGCCCCAACCAGACTGAACGTGAATACCCCACCGCCAAAGCGTTTGAAGAGCGCATAACTGATCCCAGCGACGAGCAATACGAATAGTTCGGGCAAATCAAACACGATCAGCGCGGCGATACACAACCCGTATACGACCTGGAGCGGACGGTTTTTCAGCGCCGACGGCATCAACCGCACGCCCGCGACCGCGATGATCGCCACGATCACGGGCTTGATACCCCAGAATATCGCTTCGACTTGGGGTATCGTCCCAGTCGAGACATACAACCCGGTCAGCACCAGCGTGATCGCAAACGCGGGTAAAATAAAACATAAGCCCGCCAGAATTGCACCCGGAATGCCGCGCATGACATAACCGACATGAATAATGACTTCGGTCGAATTGGGTCCCGGAATCAGATTGGTGGCGGCGATCAAATCAAGAAAGTGCTGGCGCGTCAGCCACCCGCGCCGCGTCACAATCTCGTCTTCGCCCATCGCAATATGCGCCATGGGACCCCCAAATGCCAACACGCTCATACGCAAAAATAAGCGTGCCAGCTCAGCATAGCTGGCACGCTTGATCGGCTGTTGTTCACCCATCGATTCGGTCATGTGTCTCCCTAAACAACATCTTCTTCCTGATTAAATGATATACCGAATGCGCTTGCTTCTTCAGCCTTCAACACTGGCAAATGAACACGAAACACGCTGCCCGTGCCAAGCTGACTTTCGACAGTGATACGCCCGCCGTGTGCTTCGGCGATTTTGCGCGCGATGTTCAAGCCCAAACCCGTGCCGCCGTCGGTGCTGTTTTGCAGGTTGTCCTTGTAATAATAGCGCTCGAAGATCAGCGGCAGTTCCAGCGTGCCAATGCCAGCGCCCGTATCGCGCACCGAAACCACGACTTCGTGGTCTTGATAACTGGTTTGCACAGTCACAGACCCGCCTTCTGGCGTGTGCCCCAGTCCATTCAGGATCAGATGATTGACCATGCGCCCGTATTCCTTCCGGTCAATCAAAATATCTGGCAGTCGATCATCAGGTACAAACTCCAGCTTTTGGCGGCGGCGAAGCGCGAGCGCAAGATGATCCTGTACCGCGCTTTGCGTCGGTAGATTGATGTTCAGCCATTTGAAACGGTAATCGCTGGTATCGGCTTTATCAAGCTTGGACATACTGAGCAGGTCATCAAACAAGCGGTTCAGATGGTCTACCTGTGCCGATAGTGAATCGACCTGCTGTAATTGTTTTTCAGGCTCATTTTTTAAGCGCTTGAACAAATACACGCTGGTTTTTATCACCGTAAGCGGCGTGCGTAAATCGTGACTCATATTGCCGATAAAGCGCTGTAAGACGTTGACTTTTTCGCGTTCAATTGCCATTTCGATTTGATGTGATTCGGCTCGTTTGCTCAGGCTGATATCACGCACACCCGCCACGCGTAATAGTTTACCCTTATACATATGCGATTTACCACGTATTTCGACCCAGATTTTTTGCCCGCCACTTGTGACCACGCGCGCTTCATACGGCTGCGTCGCTCCGCTATTTGCTTGTGCTAACACATTGACCTGATCGTCGGGATGAATGAATTCGATCACACGCCGCCCAATCAAATCAGGCAGCGAGGTCTGCAACATTTTCGCCAACGCGGGGTTGGCATCAACGATGACGCCCTGATCGTGAATGGCGATAGGCTCGAACGTCGCTTCAAATAAATCACGGTAGCGGGCTTCGCTTTCGCTCAATGCGCGCTCGGTATCGCGGATCAGGGTTGTATAGCGCACGCGCATCACCGCTGCGATCAGCATGAGAACGGAAACAATCGTGGCGAAATAGAGCGGAAAAACGAGCAATCCATACGTAATTTCGGGGATCGTCAGCGGCAGCAGAATAGTTGCGATCATCCCAATCAAAACAGACAACGCGGTTCCGCGCAGCGAGAATAATAAATATGCCGCGATGATGCCCGGCACGATGCATACCATTACCACCATCACCTTGATCGAGCTGTAATCGTAATCGACCATGAGCGCGACAAACGGCATGGCGGATAAGAACAAAACCACGATGCCAGCGCCAACACCGTAATAACCGAACCGATTGAAGCAGTACGCGCCGAATAATACAATCGTGTTGCCGATCAGAAAAAGTTGCAATGCCAATGCAGCGTCCCCATTGAACGCCCAAAATGCAGCCGTAATCATCCCCGGAATCATCACCAGCAGCAGCAGCGACAGCAGATGCGACTGAGTCGGTTCGACATGTGTCGGGCGAAGCGGCTCGACAAGCAGTATCCATAAGCGCTGCGCCCATTGACTGCCGCGCGTGAGCGTGGTCGTTTTAATACGGTGATCGGAGTGAGCATCCATGATGATTTTCCAAGCTCGTTTTGGTCTAGTATAGCGTGCAAGTTTTGGCGCTGTTACACTTAAGTACGTGTTGCAACCCCCAAACCGTGAGGACAAAAAGCCAATGACATTTATGATTGCTGAAAAAACAACCTATACGATTGATAAGATCGCTGAAGTGTTGGGCGATAAAGCAGAAAATTATCTCGGTCATGTGAGCAAAACCATCGCCAAGGAAAATTTGTATCTGCCGCACGGCGATTTCGTCAGTGATGTCTTTCAAGACTCGGATCGTACACCCCGCGTACTGCGCAGCTTGCAATCCATGTTCGATCATGGGCGGCTGGCGGGCACAGGCTATCTGAGTATTTTACCTGTCGATCAAGGTATTGAACATTCGGCAGGCGCGTCGTTCGCCAAAAATCCAGCATACTTTGACTCCGCCAAAATTGTCGAACTCGCCATCGAAGGCGGATGCAACGCGGTCGCGAGCACATTTGGCGTTCTGGCATCGGTCGCACGCAAATACGCGCACAAAATCCCGTTCATGGTCAAGATCAATCACAATGAACTGCTGACATTCCCGAACAAGCACGATCAAATCATGTTCGGCAATATTAAACAAGCGCACGATATGGGCGCGGTCGCTGTCGGCGCCACCGTCTATTTTGGCAGCGAAGAAAGTGGACGCCAACTCGTCGAAGTCGCCGAAGCATTTTCGCAAGCGCACGAACTCGGTATGGCGTGCGTCTTGTGGTGTTATACACGCAATGCCGGGTTCAAAGTCAACGGCGTCAACTATGAGACCGCCGCCGACCTGACCGGACAAGCCAATCATCTCGGCGTCACGATTGGCGCGGATATCGTCAAGCAGAAGCTGCCGACGTTGAACGGCGGCTTTAAGGCGCTGAACTCCGGTGATTCGAGCTACGGCAAACTCGACGAGCGCATGTATACAGAACTTGCCAGCGATCACCCGATCGATTTAACCCGCTATCAGGTCGCCAATGGCTACATGGGACGCATTGGCTTGATCAACAGCGGCGGCGCAAGCGGCGACAACGACCTGCAAGAGGCGATCACGACGGCGGTCATCAACAAGCGTGCAGGCGGCATGGGTTTGATCAGTGGACGTAAGGCGTTCCAACGCCCGATGCACGAAGGTGCGGCGCTGCTGCGGGCGATCCAGGATGTGTATCTGTGCGAAGATGTGACCGTCGCGTAAGTTGACACCGCATTTTCGTCGGGGCGAATAATCAGGATTCGTCAGCGTGTTTTGCGTAACCGTGATAGTCATTGTTGGCATTCACTGCGCGGGGACGATAGATACCAGCGTACATACAGACACGGAAGAGGCAGGTTTTAGACCTGCCTCTTCTTCATAACCATGCTTAGTTAAAATTCGGCGTTGGCGTTGGACCCGTATTCGACAACCCGCCAATCGGGATAATCGTGTTGGTTGGCACGCCACCGCCAACCGGCGGCACTACTTGCGCGCCGAACGTATCCGTCGGGAACGGCAGCGGTGTGAACGGCGCGAACGTCGGCAGTGGCGGCAGCGGTGTCACCGTCGGGCTGGGCGTGATCGTCGGCGTCGGCGGAACGTTGTTAACGACGATGCGCACCGTCCGGTACAGATACCCGTTCTGGTTAGAGAATACCGCTAAACGCAAGATATACGTCCCGTTTTGCACGGTGCGCGAATCCCATTGCGTCAGCACGCCGTTTTGTGCTTGCTGGTTGAAGGGACCTGCAATCGTCGTAAACGTATTAGTGCCCTCAAGCGCCAGTTCAATTTGATAACGACTCAAATCGGCGGATAACACCGTACCGTTGATCGTGACTGTTTCGGTTACAACCGCGCCATCTGTCGGTGAATTGAGACCAATCTGCGGGATCGTCTGGTTGATGACGCATTCGGCAGTCGGCGCAGCGCGAGTCGGCAGGGTGTTCGCTTGCGCATATGCACGTCCCTCGCTGGTACTTGCCAGCCACGTCACCGCTGACGCATCGGTGAGCGCCAGGAACCGTTCCGTGATGACGCTTTCGGCACAATACTGATTGGCGCGCAGTTGACTCCACGTATCGATGCTGACATCGCGGACAAAGGCTTGACCTGAGGCGGACGGCGGCTGACTTTGGGTAAAGATTTCGTTGCGCGGGTTGCGGCACTGTGCTGTCGCATCAAACAACGCGCCGGTATCACCGCAAACCTGCTGCTGAACGACACCTGTCGGTGGGTTGAACCCCGCCGGCGGCGCACCGGACAATACCGCGCCCATGATCGCGTTCCAAATTGGCACAGCCGTCGTTTGCGTCGTGTTGATCGTATTGCCGTCATCATGACGACCGATCCACACGCCGACGACGAAGTTGTTGGAGAAGCCCATCGTCCACAAATCGCGGTTGCCGTCGCTCGTCCCGGTTTTGGCGGCGACACGCCCTGCATAGGCGGGAAATGCCAAGCCGCTGTTCGTGCCGAAGGCGGACGCGCGTGCGTCGTTGTCGCTTAGGATATTTTGCATCAGGTAGGCGACGGGTGCGACGACGACCTGTTCTGGCGCAGCGCGGGTCGGCAGTTCGATCTCGTTGCCCGCCGCGTCGCGAATCGACGTGATGCTGTACAACGACACGCGCAACCCTTGATTTGCCAGCGTGCCATAGGCTTGCACCATGTCGTATAAACGGGCTTCATTCGCACCGAGCGCGGTCGCTAACCCAAACTGCGCGTCATCCAAAAAGCGGATGCCCATGCGTCCGGCGGTATCGCGGAAGCGGTCGATGCCAAGCCATTCAAGCGTCTTGACCGCCGGGACATTGCGGCTGTTTTGCAGCGCCAAACGCAGCGAGGTCGGTCCGTTGAAGATGCCATCGAAATTGACAGGCGCATACGTGCCATACTGAACAGGCACGTCCCATAGAATGGTGGCAGGGGTGTAATAATCACCCGTCCCGCGCCCTTCGAGCGCCGCCGTATATAAAATCGGCTTGATCGCGGAACCAGGCTGCTGCCACGAAATGACGTTATTGACCTGCCCGGCGATTTGTTCGTTGGAGAAATCGGGGCTGCCGACCATCGCCAAAATCGCGCCTGTGGTCGGGTTGCTCACCAAAATCGCGCCCGTATCGACCGACGTTGATCCAGCAATCGTGTTCACACCCTGCGCCAACACATCTTCCGAATAATCCTGGATCGATGGATTGATCGTGGTCGTGATCTGCATTCCTTGACGGAAAATCGCTTCGGACGAACCGAAGGCGTTTTCGATATACCCCTGCACATAGTTGACAAAGTGCGGGTAACGAACCTGGAACGTGCGCGGTAAATAATCGCGCGCTTCGATGCGGGCAATATCGACCGCGACCGGACCGCTGCTGACGCGCTGTGCGGTCACGCAGTACGGCTCACCAAGATACGGCGCGTGCTGGAACTGCAAACAGCCGACTTCCGCCATCCGATTCATGACAACGCGAATGCGCTGGAACGCAGCATCACGGTTGACGACCGGGTCGAATGTCGCGGGCGCCTGGATCAGTCCGGCGACCAATGCGGCTTGCGGTAATGTCAAATCCGCCGCCGAGTCATCGAAGTAAAACTGCGCCGCTGCTTCAACGCCATTTGCCTGATTGCCCAAGAAAATTTCATTCAGGTACAGCTCAAGAATGAAATTCTTGTCGTAGCGCTGCGCGATTTCGGCGGCGATGACGATCTCTTGCAATTTACGGTCGGCGGTTTGTACCGAGTCACGCATGACCAGATTACGCGCGATTTGCTGCGTGATCGTACTCGCGCCCGACTCGATATCGCCCGCCGTCAAATTCTGGATGAACGCGCGCCCAATCGCGATCGGGTCGAAGCCTGGGTCTTCAAAATAGCGCTCGTTTTCTAACGAAATGACAGCGTGGATCAGATCAGGCGACACATTTTCGAGATCGATCTGTTGGCGGTCGCCGCCGCTGCGGCTGACCAACTGCGCAATTTCGTTGCCCGCCGCATCGAAGATACGCGCGGTTTGCGCGGTCGGTTGATAATTGGCGAGCGCGATAATTTCGTCCTGCCACGGTTCCGCGAGGTTATTATAGGTGACTACACCGAGTACGATGGCGCCCGCCGCACCCAGGAACAGCAGCGCCGCGATGACCGCCGCAGCGATGCCCACCGTGCGGAAGGTCGATGCGCGTTGTTCGTCGACCGCACGTTCGTACGTTGGTGTGCGCGCGTTGACATTGTACTGCGGCGGTTGATCTGCCAACGGCGCGGGGATGCTCGGCATGACCGCACCGCCTGTGTTCGGGTTGATCATCGTTTGACCCGCGTCGAGCGCATCATATGGGTCAGACGCGACCGTCGGTTGTGCGTATGGGTCGTTGTTCTCGCCTAGATAAATCCCCTGTGTGCCGGGAATAGTCGCTTCGGGGTCGCGGACTGGAACCTGGCGCGGAAGCGGCATATTGTCGGTATAAATGGGCGACGTGGGTACAGTCTGCCCCTCTTCAATCGGCACATCGCGCTGCGCCGGACTGAGATCGTCGGGCAAATACGGCAGCGAGAGGCTGCCCGCCGCTTGATACGTCGATGCGCGCACTGGCGCGGCGGGAGCGGGCGGGTTGGCGACTTGTTCTTTCGCCAACACATCGGGCGTGCCTAACATCCATTGGTTATTTTCATAGCGATACCACGCTTCGCTCTCGATGCCCATCATCCACCAGCGCTGTTGATCATCCAAGACCATAAAGCGCTTAAGCTGTTCTTGCAGTTGGTCACGCGAGATGACATTGGCGCGGTATTGATCGCGCAGGGCGCGAATTTGCCCTTCGGCAGTGTGATATTTTTGTGCCAGCGATTGTTCGCTGGTTGTTAACGCGATAGGCGCGACCGTTGGTAGCGGCGTTCCTGCCGTGCCAGACTCGATCGCGGTTGCGAGTCGCTGGCTTTCGGTCAAGCGTTCCAACTGCTGGCGCGCGTAAGCCGCCGCGTCGGTTTCGGTGACGGCGGGTTCGGCGCTGGTCGCTTCGCCTGCGTTGGTCGCACCTTCGATGAACGCGCCTGTCGTCGAATTGGTTTGCTGCGCCTGTAACAGCGCGAGTTGTTCGCGCGCATATGCCGCCGGGTCATTGGCGTCAGTAGCTGCTTCAGCCACAGGGGCGGGCATAGTCGGCTGCGGCTTCTGGTTATCGACCAGACTCGCCAGCGCGATCAGCTCGCTCATGCTAAAGCTTTCGTCGTCATCGTCCTCGTCGACGTAATCGAGCGATTGCGCGGCGGTGACTTCTGCGGCGAGTTCACCCTCAGCATCGAAGGGCAGCACAGTAACGGCTTCATCAGCTTCATCGGCGGGCGCTTCGCTTTGAGCGATCACCGGTGCGGCTTGCGATGCATCAGCGGTGATGAACTCGCCACCGGGTGGGATCAGCGCGTCGTCGATTTGATCAGGTGCAACCACGCTTTGGTCATCATCCGAGAACGTCGTATCTTCGGGTTTGGGGCGATGCCATGCACCCGATTCTTCTGGCTGAATCTCCAGATCGCGCGGGAGCGTGGGTACACGCCATGAACCGGACGTCCGCGTTTCGATAGGCGGCGTCTTAGGCTGTTGGAACTCCCCTTCGGGAGTCGGCGTGCGTTGCGGGACGCGCCAACCGCCGCCAGCATTGGCGTTAGGCTGCTGCCATCCCCCACCAGTTTGACCCTCTGGCGGATTGTTTTGCTTATTGGGATTGTTCGGGCGGTCAGACATCGCCGTCGTCCTCTTTCGTCAGAAAGATAGGTTAGGGAATCTTAACGACCCGATTATAACGCGAAAAGCAGGTTTACTGCACCTTTTTATAAATCGGGGGATGACTCTTCATCTTGCACCGTGCCAGATTCTGGCGGATGCAGTGATGGTAAGGCGCGGACGGTATCTTCCACGCTCAAATGCAGCGTCGGCGTATCATCCAGCAAAATTGGTTTCTTGATTTCGACCGTCGCCTCGTCGTCGGGCGCACCTTCAAGCGCGATCACGACCACGCTGATATTGTCTTCACCACCGAGCGCGTTGGCGCGGTCGATCAGCGCTTGTGCGGCTTGTGCAGGTTCTGCATACTGGGTGATTAACTGCGCGATCTCCGTCTCTTTGACATGGCGCGTCAGTCCATCCGAACACAGGACGAGACGGTCGCCATTATGCATCCGCGTTTCGTAGACATCGACATCGATTTCGTCAGCCTGACCAAGCGCGCGATACAAGACATTGCGCATGGGGTGTTCTTCGGCTTGTTCTTTTGTCAAATGCCCGGCTTCGACCAATGCTTCGACAAAACTATGATCAGAGGTGATCTGGCGAATCTGGCGCAGCGTTCCTTGGATATGATATGCACGGCTGTCACCGACATGCGCGACGATGACATGCGTGCCGCGCACAAACGCGAGCGTCATCGTCGTCCCCATACCGCGATATTCGGGGTTCGCCGCCGCGCTTTCGACGATGTTCAAATTGGCGGCGCGAATCGCTGCGCACATGATGTCCGTCACCATATCGTCGGATGACGCTTGCAAGCCCGTTTGTGTCATCATGCCGCTTTCGACCGCTTCGACCGCCAAACGACTGGCTTCTTCACCCGCCGCTGCGCCGCCCATGCCGTCAGCGACGACCGCCAGCATGAATTCATCCTGCGACCATAGAAACAGGTTATCTTCGTTATTTTCCCGAATTTGTCCGGTGCTGGTACTTACAGCGCCATGCAGCCGGATTCGTCGCTCTGTTTCACTCATTGGTTCGACCTTTTAGCGTCTACGCAAACTGCCATAAGACGAATTTAACAGAACCCCGTAAGCGGCGCAAGCACTCTCTTATCATGTGTGTAAATTGTTACATACTCGTAAAACCGTGATCCTAATTGCAGGGTTCAGTTCGGGCAAAACCACCCTATCGCAGGTTATAACACGATGGTAAAGTGATGGAATATATCCCAAACAGATCACCCGAATTTGGGATAAAATACGAGACCTGTTTATGGCACAACTGGCAGACCATTATCAACTTTTGAATTATAACGATACTTTCGCGTTAGGGCACTACGCGCGCGTGATGGATGCTTACGACCGCCAGAGCGGTAATTTAATCGCGCTTAAAGTGATGCGCCCTGAACATTTATCACCGGGCAGCGAACCCCGCTGGGAATATCGCGCATTTGCCAACGAAGCTGAACTGCTCAGTAAGCTGGCGGATACGCCACATGTGATCGAACTGCTCGACTGTGGTTATTTGGAAGCATCGGGCGAAGCGCCGGACGGCGGCGAGATTGTGTCGTATGGGCGCGATGTGATCACGTTCACACGCGCGCTGTTCGATTTTTCCGAGCGCGGATGGCGTCCGTACTTAGCGCTGGAAAATTTACCACGCACTGAAAATTTATTTTATGTGATGCGCCCCGACCGCGCGAATACCCGTTTTCGTTTGCCTACCGAAGAAGGTGTCTCATTGGCACTCCAATTCGGAGAACTGATGCGGATCGCGCATCGGCAGGGCATCGTATACATGGATCACAAGCTGGAGCATGTCTACTGGGATGGCGTACAGTTACGCATCATCGATCTGAACAGCTCGCGCCAGCTCGAAGGCAGCACTGCCGAAAACGCGCATTATTTTCGTATGGATATTCATAATTTCTGCGTCGGCATTTTGTATTCCGCGTTCACGGGGTTATCACCGCAGAAAACCACGCTGCGCCCGCAGCCCGGTTCGATGAGCGATGTCGAATCACGCTATGGTGACATCAACCATTTAGACTTTGGTGTGGAACCGACGCTTAGTCTAGCGCTGCAAGAGCTGCTCCAGCGCGGCGCGGCGATGGACATCAACACCGCCGACGAATTTATTGAGGGGGTGCAAGCCGTCGCCTCCGAATTCGGCTGGGATTTTCCCGGACGTTACACACGCCCTGTCAACCGTGAAGCGCGCACCCATATGAAGGCGGGTTTAGCGGCGATCCGGCACGGTCATGATCAACTGCGGGAAGCGCGCGATCATTTTCGTGAGGCGGCAATTCAAGATGGGATCACCGAGGATTTAGAGGCAGAACTGCGGCGACTGGTCAAAGCGCTCAATGACATGCTGCAAGTCCGCGTGATTCCGTAAGCGAGCGGGGATGACAACCGCCTTTACGACGCGGTCAGTTCGGCAGCGGCGCGTTCCATGACGGCGCGGATGCGCGCTTGATCGTCGGGGTGATACGACTCGACGTTGACGGGCAGTGCGGCGTAATCGACGCGGTTGCTGAATGCGCGCAATCCCTCGAAGGTGCGGTCATAGACACTGTTCAAGTCCAACATCACTTTATCATCACCAGCCAGCGGCACTTCGACAGGTGGCAGCGCTTGATCGACGCCGATCCCGAAGACGCGCGTTAATCCTTGCGCGAGCGTTGGTCGCGGATCGGTGATGATGATCACATATGGATATGCATTCGGTTCACGGTCGGGGTAACTGGGGATACGATGCGATGGCGCGCGTGTTTCATGTAAATAATCGATTTCAATGAGCGGCACCCGACTTTGAAGCGTGCGATTGCGCTTATCACGATAATGCAGCCAGCCGTCACCCTTCGGTTTATTCGTCGGTGACAGCAGTTCGAGCCGCAAGACCGGAATACGAGCTTCTTTAATGATTTGTTTGACGATGACTGCCGTCAAGTACGCATCTTCCTCGTCATACTCAAGAAACTCGATCGCTTGTAAGGTCAGGTCTGGCAGGACGGCGGTCGATGAACCATACGATTGTGGTTGCGCGCCTATATCATAAGCTGTCACATCTGGTTGAGGGCGGTAACGCTTGCCCTCGTCGGTTTCTGGATAATATTCCGAAAGTTGCAGCGATTTTTCTAGTGAGACTTCGTAACCTAACGGCACAAGTGTATCTAGTCGTTCGGCAATATGCGTAATGTGGCTGGAGTGAAACGGACTCCACCCGTCATCTTCATATTGCAAATAACTGTGCAGATGCGCGTTCACGCCATGATACAAATTCTTGCGCGTATGGAGTGCCATCATTGCGATCCTTGTAACCGATTTGGGACGATTTACAATACCATGAGCTTGGCAGCGGCGCGTTCCAGAACAGGACTTATCTCGATTATATCCCAACACCAAAACCGTGTCTGCTATAATGACGCTGTTTCGACCGAACTCGTAAGCATCCCCACGCCTAAAGGCGGGGGCTTTTAGCCCTAATGCTTACCAGACTCAGCCCGCAAGGGCTACGTTAGCGGTAAATACATAGGCACTTCGGAATGCCTCACCAGTTCCGAACGCTGCGGTGAACGATTAAACAGAATGCTTGGGAGCAAACAGTGTCGTTCACACTAAACTACCGTATAACATTGTCGAGGTGAACTTTACCCCGCGCAAGCGGAGCAGGTTTGACCGTTTTCCATAGGTAACTTAAAAAACGGTCTCCCTGCGGGGATACACCACTCAGACGGTTACACCTATTAAGAAAGGACAAGGCGCTATCCCTCCCCATGCCTAAAGGCAGGGGTATCTCGCGCCGATTTGATGAAGAAGATGTATGACCAATCAACCCACGTTGGATGACACACAACCGAAATCGCCCTTTCGTGATTTACCCGGTGAAGGACGCCGCCCACCCAAGCTGATCGACCCCAACGAACCATCGCGACGCGCGGGCTGCGGCATGATGGGACTCATCGGCGCGATGCTCATGGTGTTCGCACTGCTGATCGTTGGGTTAGCAGGCGTCGCGGGATGGACGACCGGTCAGCGCGAAGCCGGAGTTGCGGCAACAGCGACCCTGCGCGCGGTAATCAACGAACAGTTAGCGCGCATTCCCGACGATATAGCGAGCGGTAATACCGTGCTGCTCGATACACGCATTCGCTATCTGGCGACGTTGGGCGTCCCACAAGCCAATGATTACATACCGACTGCGACCGCCTTATTTTTGAGCCTGCAACCCACTCTTACACCGACGATCACACCAACCGCGCCTGTGACGCCGACAACCGCAGCACCGGAGATCACCGACGCGCCTGAACTTCAGGTCGCATCCGTAGAAGACGGTGGGTACGATTTGGCGGGCATTTATCAGCAGGCGCTCACGGCGTATGGGGCGGGGCTGTATGAAGATGCGTCGGAATATCTCAATGTGATTTTGGCGGTCAATGAGACATACCAACCCGTCGAAGTGCGTAGTTTGATGTCGCAAGCGTTGAACGCGCACGCGCGCGAGTTGTACAACGCCAATCAACCTGCCGCCGCTAATCTTGTGGTGGATCGCGCCCGTACTTATGGCGATATCGGCGAGTTGGACTATGAAAGTTACGCCGCCACTTTGTATTTGAACGCGCGCGGCGCGCTCGGCACTGATTACAACTCGGCGATCAACGCGCTGCGTGAGGTGATCGCGCTCGGCGCGGGTGGACGCTATTACGGCGACTCAGTCCAACTGTTGTTCCAACAATATGTCGCGTATGGTGATGCGTGGGGCGCACAGGGATCATGGTGTCCGGCAGAGCAGCAGTATCGCAACGCCTTAAATGTACTATCGAGCGGGTCGGTCAATGCGAAGCTTCAGCAGGCGATCAATTTTTGCATGAACGGAACGCCGACTCCCGACCCGTTATCAGGGCAACCGGGTGCGATCCCTGGTGGGCAGCCGATTGCGCCGATTGGTCAGCCGGGAACATGATCGGTATCGAGCGGCAGCACACCACCAATCGCTCTCATATGGTTTTCATAGCGCGTTCATGACGTATTTACGTCGCGACTCTACCCTGAGGTCAGTATCAAGAACCCGGATTGGGAATGTCCCTATCCCCAAAAAAGCGAACCGAGACTTATTGTTTAATAATCCGGGTTCGCGGGCAATAAGGTTCAACCCTATGAACCTTACACTGCCCTACACAAACTAAGTTCCGCCCGACATGCCCCCCTCATGTCGGGCGGACTTATTTTCAGGTGTGCGCACGAACACATTCAGTATGCGTTACCGAGTTACATCGATATTTACCTCTCAGTGTGCTGCCCTTCTGCCACGCAAGCACAGAGAAACCCCATATGCTTTTCTGCCTGCTTAGCCCGTATGAGAAAGAGACGATCTACACAGCAGCCACATGAGCGACAACCACACAAAAACGTCAATACAACCCGGTTTCGGCTATACTCAGCGTATAACTTTTAACTCTACATGAGCGCCTTATGACGGGTAAATTTTTCGACGATCTACACATTGGTATGACCATCAAGCATGAACTGTCGCGCACGATCACCGAAGGCGAACACATGTTATTTTGCGCGATGACCATGAACCCGCAGCCGCTTCACATCGACGCGCATTTCGCGGCTCAAACAGCGTTCGGCAAGCCGCTCGTCAATGGCTTGTTCACGATGAGTTTAGCGGTTGGGATCAGTGTACAAGAAACCACGATGGGCACGATCATCGCCAACCTGGGTTACGAGCATGTCGCGCATCCACACCCGGTCTTTCATGGCGATACACTTTATGTCGAAACGGAAGTCGTAAACAAGCGCGAGAGCGCGTCACACCCCGACTGCGGCATTGTCACGCTCAAACATATCGGACGTAATCAGCATGGGGTGATCGTAGTCGAAGTCACGCGGAGCGCGTTGTTCAAAAAACGCGTTGATGCATAAATCGCAGTTTGCTAGAGAGCCTTGGGCGATAGATAACGCGGCAGCGCAATCATGAAGACCGAGCCGCCAGACGGTGCATTGCGATGCGTAACTTCGCCGCCCATTAATTCGACCAACTGGCACACGATCCACAAGCCCAAGCCGTGTCCTGCATCACTGTTGGTATCAGGGCGCGTACTCAATTGGCGAAACATTTGAAACAGATACGGACGATCCGCTTCGGGAATGCCAGGACCCTGGTCAGACACACACAAGACGATGAAAGCGCCGTCGTTTTCTGCCCATAAACTGATACTGCTGTCTTCTGGGCTGAACTTAAGCGCGTTCGAGACCAGATTGCCTAAAATTTGACCGAGCAAACGTGGGTCAGCGAGCGCACTTTCGTTCGATGGCGCAATATCGATACGCACACCTTTTTTCTCTGCGACGAATGCCAACCGTTCAGCAGCACTTCGGAGTTCGTCACCGACATGCACCGCCACAATATTCGTTTGTAGTTTGCCCGTTTGCAGCGCCGCCACATCCAGAAACAATAGAATCATCTCTTGCATGTCCTGGACCGTCACATCCACGCTGTCCAGAATGTCGTTGACTCTCGGATCATCGCCCAGTATTTCGCGCAAAATCGACTGCGCCATACGAATATTGGTAAGCGGACCCTTTAAGTCGTGCGAGACAATGCGGTAAAAATTTTCCTGCACGCGCTGTGCCGCCTGCAATTCATCGATCATCGATTTGCGGCGATCATTCATCTGTTTGAATTCGACCTGAGTCCGCACCCGCGCGCGCGCGATTTCGACACTGAACGGTTTCTGAATATAGTCGTTCGCGCCCAAGCGCAACCCTGCCAGCATATCGCTTTCGTTGGCGCGCGCCGAAATCATGACCACTGGTAAATCGGCGGTGAGAGCGTCGGCGCGAATTTCGCGCAGAACATCATAGCCATTGATACCCGGCAGCATAACATCCAGCAGGACTGCGTCATAAGGTGTTGACGCCAATGCTGCGAGCGCGTCTTCGCCTGTCGATGCCAGATCAATGGCATACTCGTATTCAAATATACGCTTAAGCAGTTCTTGATTGATGCGTTCATCATCGACCACCAACAAGCGCGGAGCGATCACGGGTGCTGATACTACTTGCAAGGGATGGAGAGTGGTCATAAGCATAAGAGATTGTAAAGCCCACATGAACGATTATTTGAACTTTACACCCACCTGCCTCAAAGAAGCATAAATGTTATTCTTGAGTGGCTGTTTTAACCAATTATTTAGAATCAGGGGCGCATGGCGCTGCGCCCCCATCGAGAACAGATTATTCCCCCGTCGGCACCCAGATATTCTTGAACTGCGTTGATTCGTGTAAGAAATCGTCGCCTGCGCCTTGTTCATCGCTCGACCAATCGCGCGGTACTGCATCCACCCAGGTACGCTTCATATTATCGGCAGACCATTTCTCGACATCCGCCGCGCCGCTTGCGCCGCCAAAATACCACATGGAGTCCAGATTATCATGCTGTGCGAGCGTTTTAGACAAAATATCACGCGCGCCTGTGACAATGTTGACCACGCCGCCAGGAACATCCGACGTTTCCAGCACCTGATAGAAATCAGTCGCTGCCAATGGCGACTGTTCGGATGGGATGACGACGACGGCATTGCCGCGCGCGATCGCTGGCGCGACCAGCGACACGAACGCCAACAACGGCGCATGATCTGGGCACGCGATACCAATCACACCGACAGGTTCGCGCATACCGAGCACGATGCCCCGTAAATTCGTCTCCTGAATGATTCCGCCGAACTTATCGGCGTACGCCGCATATGTGAACAGCCGATCGATGGACAATTCGACTTCACGCGTGGCATTGGCGAGCGACTCACGTGTCAGGGTGGCGATGCGGCGCGCGAATTCGTCGGTACGGGCGCTCAGATTTTCCGCCAGATAGTATAAAATCTGCGCGCGGGCGTGACCATGCTTAGATGCCCAGCTTTCTTGCGCGGCGCGGGCAGCTTCGACAGCATCGCGAATATCTTTACGATTGCCTTCACCGACTTCTCCAATCAAGTGACCGTCAATGTCCGTGATCGGGCGCGAATAATTACCGTCGGGGCGCGCTTGTTTGCCACCAATGAACAGTTTCGCCGTCCGGTCGATTGGCGAGCGTCCGCCCTGTGCCGCTTCACCATTCAACGGCAGTGGCATCGAGCGTGCCGAGGGCTGAGTACCGAGTGCGGAGCTATTTGCCCTTGCCTCAGCGCCCAGCACTCGGTACTCAGCCCTTTTTTGCCATTTTGGACGCACATACTCATGTAAGCCTTCGCGACCACCTTCGCGTCCGTAACCGCTTTCACGATAACCACCAAATCCTGCTGCCGCGTCAAAGACGTTGGTGCAGTTCACCCACACCGAACCGGCTTTGATTTTTTGCGCGACATCGAGCGCAAGATTGATATTTTCGCTCCACAAACTCGCCGCTAAGCCGTAACGGGTGTTATTCGCCAGCGCAACGGCTTCTTTGGGCGTGCGAAATGTCATCGCAACCACGACGGGCCCGAAAATTTCTTCCTGTACGACGGCGGACGCGGGTTCAACATGGGTGAGCAGTGTCGGCGGATACCAACTGCCCGTCGTCGGCAGTTCGCACGCGGGTTGATAAAGCTGTGCGCCTTGTTCGACGCCAAGCTTGACCCACCCGTCGATCATATCGCGCTGCGATGGATCGATGATTGCGCCGATATCGATACTTTTGTCGAGCGAGTCGCCAATGCGCAATTTATCCATACGCGCCCGGACTTTGGCATAAAAATCCTCGGCGATGTCTTCCTGTACGAGCAGCCGCGATCCAGCGCAGCATACCTGCCCTTGATTGAACCAGATCGCATCGACAAGCCCTTCGACCGCCGCGTCCTGATCAGCATCGTCAAAGACGATGAATGGCGATTTGCCGCCCAATTCAAGCGAAAGTTTGATCCCACGCCCTGCGGTCGTCCGGCGAATGATTTTGCCGACGTTGGTTGACCCCGTAAACGCGATCTTATCGAATCCGGTATGCGCAGTTATGGCGATACCCGTTTCATCGCCGCCTGTCACCACATTGACCACACCCGACGGCACGCCCGCCTCGGCGACGATCTCTGCGAACAAGAGCGCCGTCAGGCTGGTGAAGGGCGCGGGCTTGATCACGACCGTGTTGCCCATCGCCAGCGCAGGCGCGATTTTCCACGCCAGCATTAACAACGGAAAATTCCACGGGATGATCTGTCCAACCACGCCGAGGGGCGCAAAATCGGGCAGCTCGCGTTCCATCAACTGCGCCCAACCGGCATGGTGATAAAAATGGCGCGCCACGAGCGGCACATCGAGATCGCGCGATTCGCGGATTGATTTACCGTTATCGAGCGACTCCAGCACCGCGAGCAAACGGGCATGTTTTTGTACGCCACGCGCAATCGCGTATAGGTGTCGCGCTCGTACATGACCCGACAGCGCGCTCCATGAGTCGAACGCGGTACGCGCTGCTTGATACGCCTGATCGACATCAGCGGCGCTGGCGTCGGCAATCTGCGCGATCTCTTTTCCGGTCGCGGGGGCATGGGAGGCAAAACGCGCGCTGTTTTGTGGCTTCACCCAGCGCCCACCAATGAACAAATCGAACGCACGCTCATGACGATCCAGCCACGCGGTCGCCACGTCGGCTGCTTCGGGCGCGGCACCATAGGTCATATTCTGAAAAATTTCACGGACGGACATTAGCATAATCTCCCCTCACCCCTTAGCCCCCTCTCCCACGCAAGCGGGGAGAGGGGGAACGCATAGGGCAACATTAACGAAATTGAGCGCGAATAGCGGCGAGAACATCCGCTATGTTTTGTTCTACTTGCCCCGCAGAAATACGAACAAAGCGAATATTTAGCGTTTCTATCGTTTCTTGGCGCACGCGGTCGGCATCTTACGGAACTTTCTCCCATCTAATTTTCGGTTGCGAATCACCTCCCATAAAAGTGCTTCACTTTTTGTGCTGCGCTGTCGCAATTCCGATGCGAGCGAGTGCATATCTTTTTGTAATTTCTTAGGTGTATTCCAACGCTCATAATTTGTCATTGTGCGTCCTTGTTATTCCCCCTCTACCCGCTTGCGTGGGAGAGGGGGCTAAGGGGTGAGGGGGTTGAAGCTAAGTCCGAAATTCCTCAAAAGTGGCTGGATCGTAATCCAATAGCCATCATCGGCGACGTACAGCAACGCATTACGCATTTCGCTTCCCTTTTCTTAACCTCAACCCATCGGCATATAGTAGTCCGCCGCGTAGCGTCCGGTGATATGATGCGAAAGCTGACGCTCGATATCAGTGAGAAGCGCGCTCGCCCCAAAACGGAGCAAATCCGGGAACAGCCATGCGTCGCTCAATTCTTCTTTCATCAAAATCTGATAGTTCATCACCTGTTTTGCCGTACGAATGCCACCCGCTGGTTTGAACCCGACTTTGATTCCAGTACGCTCGTGATACGCGCGAATCGCGCGGCACATAATCAAACTGACATCAAGCGTCGCGTTGGTCGGTTCTTTACCGGTGCTGGTCTTGATGAAGTCGCTGCCCGCCATCATACACACCAGGCTCGCCATATAAATCTGTCGCAGGGTGCCAAGTTCGCCCGTTGCCAGAATACTTTTCATATGTGCGTCCCCGCACGCCGCGCGGAACTGCTGCACCTCGTCGTATAGGCGATCCCATCGTCCGGTCAGCACATGCTCACGGCTGATCACGATATCGATTTCGCGTGCCCCTGCCGCCACACTGTCTTTGATTTCCTCGATCCGCAGGTGAAACGGACTCAACCCCGCCGGAAACCCTGTCGATACCGCCGCCACCGGAATATTCGTGCCTTGCAGCGCGCGTACGGCGTCCCCAACGCGGTTGTGATACACGCACACCGCACCCACTGTGATTCCCAAATCCGCGACGCCGAGCGCTTCGAGCAAATCGGCGCGCACAGGTTGACGCGCTTTCGCGCACAAACGCGCGACATTACCCGGCGTATCATCGCCTGCGAGGGTGGTTAAATCGATACAGGTGATCGCCCGCAGCAGCCACGCCGCTTGTGCATCTTTTTTGACCGATCGGCGTGTGCCAAGTGTCGCGCTGCGGCGTTCGGTCGCGCTGCGATTGACGCGCACGCTCTTTACCCAACCCATATCGAGCGCGATGCCAGGATTACGTTCATGTGGCGTGCTGTGTGGCGAAACACCATTGGCGTGGAGAGCGGGCGCGCGTTCGTCGGCGCGCACATCGGGGAGGGTCATGAGTCGTTCCTTCTCAATGTAAAGTCTTTTTGAAAGTATAACACTTGAACTACCCGGACGATGTCTGAATCGTCCTATTCGCCTACCGTGATCGTCGTCACGCGCACGCTGTCGCGTCCGTCGGCGTCGGTCAGGCGCACGCCTGTATCGACACGGTAAAACCCGACGTGAACGTCGTATTCGCCCGCATCGAGGTCAGTCAGCGGCAGCGTAAAGGTTGCGCTGATCATGATCTCTGTCGGGTCGTCCCAGGTATCGGTCGTGCGCCGTACATCGAACAATGGCGATCCATCGGCTTGAGCCACCAACGTCCCCGCTTGATCGAGCAGATGATTGAACACGCGATACTCGCCATCGAGCGGCGCATTTGCCTGCCAGTAATGGCGAATCGTCAGCGCATCGTCCGTCACTGCCGTATCATAACCGCGCCAGACGATTGTGCCGAGCACCGCCTCGAATAGTTGACTCGGCGTGCACAAACACACCACGACCATATCGGGTCCTCGATAATCAGCCGACGGCGGATACTGCTTCAACAGCATCGTTTCTGTGCGCGCGCCTGGATCGAGCGCTTGATAATCACCATTGGACATGATCGCGTATTCGACGCCGCGATCACGCCACTCATCGAGCGGGCGCGCATCCAGTCGTTCCATTTCCTGAAACGGGAATTCATGAATGCCCGCATAACCACCCCAACTACGGTTGAGCGTCTTATGATTGTCGAGCGTCGCAATATGCGCTGCGGGCGGCAGCGATGTATCCATGTATACGGCGAGATCGTTCCGGCGGTCGTGCAGCGTATGCACCCGTGCCCGCTCGATACTTTGTACTGTCAGCGGAATCATGATGCCGATGAATAGAAGCGTCACAATCGTGGTCTGGCGTGTCGTTGAACCTTTAAGCCATGTCAGGCGTTCAAGGATTACCACCCAACCTGCCAGCCCAACGCCGAGCAGCGCCGCGCATAACGCGCCGAAAGCGACTAACTGACGAAAGTTTTGATCGCCGAACAAGTTGACCCCGACCACATAAAACAGCGCCGCGACCAGTATTGTCAATGCGGGTACAACGCGAACACGGTGCGGATCGAGCCGCCAAAAAGCGCCGCCGATCAACGCGCCCAGCCACAACAGCGGATGCGCGACACTTTCGACGACAATTCTCAGCGAATCGAAAATCCGTGCGACTGGCGGCAAACCGAGTTGATCGGTTGGTGCTGCCCAGTAAGGGATCGACGCCGCTTTGCCCGCTTCATAAATGAACGCCAACCAGAAGAAAAACACGCCGAGCGCAATGCTGTGCCAGACAAAATCACTGATCACGCGCCGCCGCGATAGTCCCGACTGCGTCAGTCGCAGCAGCGGCACACCGATCATGAGCGGCAGCACGAATACCGCCTGATATTTGAAGATCGTCGCCAGCATAATCGAGACCAGCGCCAGATTAAGCGGCACCGATTGATTACGCCGCGTCCCAATCAACGTGAGCCACAACGCCAGTAAAATGAAAAGTGCGACGAAATTATCGGCTGTGGCGTAACGCCCAAAATCGACGACTGTCGGTGAAAGCGCCCAAATCGCCGCCGCGAACACGCCCGCCAGATCATTGGCGGTTTCGCGTGCCAGCAGCGCGACGACGACGATACACGCGAGACTGGCGGCAATCGACCACAGACGAATGATCGGCATGATCGTGCCCGGTGGCGTTGTGCCGTCGTGAAATACCTTTAACATGAGAAAGTTGAGCGTGATAATGCCAGGGGGATACCCTTCCATCTGGAAGGCACGCATCGAGCCAGTATCGATAGCAGTCTGCGCCGCCAACGTATAAGCGGGTTCATCGATATGCTCAAGATATGGCAGACTGAAGTTGTAGCCCGTCAAGCGGAGTAGTGCGGCGACCACCACCAGCGCGATCACAGCCGTCCAAAACACAGGTCTTTTCATAGATGTCCGTTAAACGCGCGCGGCGGGGCGATCTGCCTCCAGAACTTCAGCGCGGAAATGTATCAACGTTTCTGTCAACTCTGGGATTACTGCCTGCGCGCCACGCACTTCCAGTACCAATGCCGGGCGTCCCGCGCGCAGTTCTGCCGCCAGCACTGCGTATTGCGCGCTGTATTTTTCGTTCTTTGCCAGCAGCACCGCGCCAATACGTCCGGTCAGATTACCGACCAACGCCCCGACGAGCGCCCCCGTCACCACAATGATGACGCCGACACCAGGAACCGCCAGCGCACCCAACTGTACCATCCCCAGCGCCGTCATGCCCAAGCCGAGCGTACCGCCCGCGATCCCGCCTTCATTCGCGCCGATGTCATCGCCTAACACCGTGACTTCGCCGCTTTCGGCTTTGGCGATAATTGCCGCACGACGCAAACGAATATGTTTCATTTTGCTGATGTGATCAAGCGCACTCGTCAACGCAGCGCGCGATGGAAAAACTGCAACAATCCATTCACCGGACATGGTTTGCCCCTTAGTCCATTGCCGATTGAAAGTATTGCAACTATGATTACGGGCGACCGACTCGGTCGCCCATGCAAGACTATTTTGAACTGGCAGTGACTGATTCGATGACGATCTCTGGTTGGAACGCTATCAAATCGGTCTGCAAACGGCTCACCGCGTCGGCATCGCCTTCCAGTTCATAGACGCTGGCAACTTTGCCAACTTCAAGATGACTCGCCAACGAAGCGACCTGCTTATCGTTGAAGCCGTTATCGATCAAGCCTGCCAGCACGCCACCTGTCGCGCCACCGATCAAGCCACCAATCAACGCGCTGGCACCAATAGCGATCAACGCGCCGACACCCGGCAGCAGCAGCGCCCCCAAGCCCGCGACACCGAGTGACGCCAGCATCGCGCCTAATGTACCACCGACGACCGATCCTTCATCGACCGTCACGTCGTCGTCCATAATCTGAACTTCGCCGGTTTCGGCACGCGCGATGACCGCTGCGTGCGTGATGCGAACATAATCAAGCGCGCTCAAACGGTCGTGAATATCGATTAACGCGCCGCGCGTCGGCAGCACGAGCATCAGCGTATGTTTTTGATCAGTCATGCTTGTGTCTCCTTACATGGGTACCACTTTAGTGTAAAGTCGAAAGTGCAAAGTCGAAAGTGTCTGTTCTTAAACGCTGCGCACTTTACGCCTAAACACCGTCCCATGACGGTGTATTTTACCTTCAACTTTTAATGCTCAACGTTCAGTTTTTCCCCTTTCAGCGCGTTCTCGAATTGACAGCGCTCATCAGTTCGATTATGCTTACGGATAAATAGCTCATCAAGAGCGGTGGAGAGTTCCGGCTCGCAGAAACCGCAGCAGCCCCCGAAGCGTCGGGTAGGTGCTAATTCCGGCAGACGATACGTCTGGAAGATGAGCGCGAGATATGGTTCGCCCATCCCGCGCCGCTTCCGTTGAAAAAACGAAGCGGCGTTTTTGTATAAATGTGTTTGCGAGGTGAAGCGTATGACCACGACATTCAATGTACGCGATGAAATTCAACAGGAACTTGCTATTTTGACGGATACCCAATTACACGCATTGTTGACGCTGCTACGGGAGATTAAAAAACCTATGCTCATTGGAGAACCCGGCTGGCAGATGATCGAGCGCGTCAAGTCCCTTGATTTTACGGAACAGGATTTGGACGAGATGCAGCGTGCGATTGACGATTTTTCCGAACATGGGTGGGCATACCCTGATGTCAACTTCGATGAATAGTTGCCTGCTGGATACAAATGCCGCTATCCATATCATCAGAGGCGAGCAAGCAATTCAACAAGCGATTACGAATAAACATGTGTTTGTACCCATTATTACGATTGGTGAACTATTCTACGGCGCAGAAAATTCTGGCAGACCGAATTCCAATCGTGAAAATGTTGAACGATTCATACGGGATAGTCAAATCGTGAATTGTGATTTAGACACAACACGTTTCTATGGACGTGTCAGTATTCAATTGCAGCGTAAAGGGCGACCTAATCAACCAAACGATATTCGGATCGCCGCCATTGCCGTTCAACACGACTTGATCCTCCTCACGCGCGACGCGCATTTTCAATACGTCGATGGCTTAACCGTCGAAACGTGGTAAACGTGGTAAACCAACGGAGTTCGTAAACACATGACCGCCATTCGCTATAAAAACCGCATTTTCTTCAACCGCCGCTTTTTAGATGCCGTCGATGACCATATCGTCATTTTCGATGGCGCAATGGGGACGAACATCCAGCGCTATGACCTGACGGCAGACGACTTTGGCGGCGAGCAGTACAACGGCTGCAACGATTTTCTCGTCATCACCCGTCCCGATGTGATCGCGGAAATTCATGCGTCGTTTCTCGCGGTCGGCTCAGAAGTCGTCGAAACATGTACCTTCCGGTCGAATCCGCTCACGCTGCGCGAGTACGGGCTCCACGAGCGCGCCTATGAGATCAACTACACGGCGGCACAGTTGGCGCGCGGCGTGTGTGATCGCTTCGAGCGTGAAACGGGAATTCCACGTTTCGTCGCCGGGTCGATGGGACCGACGGGCAAACTGCCGAGCGGCACTGACCCCGACCTGAGCAACGTCACTTTTGATGAACTGGCGCAAATCTTCTACGAGCAAGCGCAAGGTTTGACCGAAGGCGGCTGCGATGTACTCTTGATCGAAACCAGCCAGGATATTCTCGAAGTCAAGGCGGCGATCTGGGGCATCAACCGTTATTTTGAGGACTCTGGCAAGCGCATCCCGTTACAAGTCCAGGTCACGCTTGATACGAGCGGACGGATGTTGTTTGGCACCGATATTTCCAGCGCGCTGACCACGCTCGAAGCGCTGCCAATCGACGTGATCGGGCTGAACTGCTCGACCGGACCGGAATATATGCGCGAACCGATCAAATATTTGACCGAACACAGCCGCTTGCCCATCAGCGTGCTTCCTAACGCGGGCTTGCCCATCAACGTCGATGGCGAAGCCGTCTACCCGATGGAACCCGATCCGTTCAGCGACATGGTGTCCGAGTTCACACGTTGGGGAGTCGGCATTGTCGGTGGATGCTGTGGCACACGCGCCGAACATCTCGACCAGTTGTACCGCAAGGTGCATGGTCACTCGTATGCAGAAACACTTGCCCATAAAAATGATGTAACCCCGCTCGAATTGACCAAACCGCTCGTCCGCGACATTGAGTATCAAGCCGCCACCAGCAGCAATATGCGCGCCGTACCGATGGTGTTCAATCCAGGTCCCACGATGATCGGGGAACGCATCAACACACAGGGCAGCAAAAAAGTCAAACAGTTGATCATGAACGACGACTATGACAGCGTGATTCCGATTGCCGTCGGTCAGGTCGATAGCGGCGCGCATATGCTCGATGTGCAGGTGGCGCTGACCGAGCGCACCGACGAAGCCGAACAAATGCGTGCGCTCGTTAAAAAGTTGGCGATGTCGGTCGAAACGCCGCTCGTCATCGATGTGACCGAGCCACAGGTCGCGGAAGCGGCGCTGTCGGTGTATCCGGGTCGCGCGGTCATCAACGGCAACAACCTGGAAAACGGGCGCGAACGCATCGATAAAGTCATGCCGATCGCCCAGAAATACGGCTCGGCTGTCTTATCGATGACCATCGACGAGGACGGCATGGCGCACACCCGCGATAAAAAAGCCGCGATTGCCGAACGGATCGCGCGCATCGCCATCGACGAATACGGACTTGCGCCTGAAGACTTGATCTTCGATACCTTGACCTTTCCGCTCACGACCGGACAAGAAGAACTGCGCAACAGCGCCAAAGAGACGCTCGAAGCGATCCAGCTCATTAAAGAACTTGTTCCCGGCGTTATGACCGCGTTGGGTGTGAGCAATGTCAGTTTCGGCATAACTCCGGCGGCGCGCGGCGTACTGAACAGCGTGTTCTTGTATCACGCGGTGCGAGCAGGGTTGGATATGGCGATTGTCAACCCGGCGCACATCACGCCATACGCCGAAATCCCAACCGACCAGCGCCAGTTGGCAGATGACCTGATTTACAATACGGATCAAGACGCGCTGCCGCGCTTCATCCAATATTTTCAAGAGAACGATGTGCGGATGGCGTCGCAGCAGGTCGAAGACCCGACCGACAACATGACTGCCGAGCAAGCGCTGCACTGGCAAATTCTGCATCGCAAGAAAGACGGCTTGGACGCGTTGATCGACGAAAGTTTGACACGGCAAGATGCCGTAGGCGTGTTGAACAATGTGCTGCTGCCCGCCATGAAAGAAGTTGGGGATAAATTCGGCGCGGGCGAATTGATCCTGCCGTTCGTACTGCAATCCGCCGAAGCCATGAAAAAAGCCGTCAGCTATCTCGAAACCTTTATGGATAAACTCGAAGGCGTGACCAAGGGTACGGTCGTGCTGGCGACGGTCTACGGCGACGTACACGACATTGGCAAAAATCTGGTCAAGACGATTTTGAGCAACAACGGCTATACCGTGCATGACCTGGGCAAACAAGTCCCCGCCAACACGATCATCGAGAAGGCGCAAGAATATAAAGCCGACGCCATCGGTTTGAGCGCGCTTTTGGTTAGCACGAGCAAGCAAATGCCGCTGATCGTCAACGAATTGGCGCGGCGTAACCTGCATTTTCCGGTGCTGATCGGCGGCGCGGCGATCAATCGTCGTTTCGGGCGGCGGATTCTGTTTCTGGAAGATGGCGACCAACAAGCGTATGAAGCAGGCGTATTCTACTGCAAAGATGCGTTTGAAGGCTTGTCGGTCATGGACAAGCTGAGCGACCCCGCGACACACGCGTCGTTCGTCGATCAAATCAAAGAGGAAGCGCACACCGAAATGGAGCGCCCGATCCCGGTCAAGCGGCAGCGCACCTATGGACAGGCATCGACGGTTACACCCGCGCCCGATATTCCCGCGCCGCCATTCTGGGGCGTGCGTACAATCCGCGAAATGCCCTTAGAAATCGTCTTTCAGTATTTACACAAGCCAGAGTTGTATCGCTTATCGTGGGGCGCAAGTAACACACATGGCGCTGAGTGGAAGAAACTCGAAGCCGATTTTGAAGCGCGCTTGAATACGATGGGACGCGACGCGGGGCGTAATAAATCGCTTCGTCCGCAAGCGGTCTATGGGTATTTCCCAGTCAACCGCGATGGCGACGACGTGGTGATTTATGACCCCGCGCCGTTTCAGCACGTCCTCGATGGCGGCAACGGCAAAACCGCCGAACGCCGCGAGATCGCGCGCTTCGCCTTCCCGCGCCAGCCATTTGGCGATTACCTGTGCTTGAGCGATTATTTCGCGCCCGTCGAAAGCGGCATGATCGATACGATGGCGCTGCAAGTCGTCACGGTGGGCGACGCCGCGACCGAGTACTTCGATGTGCTGCAAGGACAAGACAATTATAGCGAGGCGTATTTCTTTCACGGGCTTGCGGTACAAACTGCTGAAGCAACCGCGAGTTATGTGCATCAAACGGTGGTCAATCGTGGTATGGGCATCGTGCCATCGCGCGGCAAGCGCTACAGTTGGGGGTATCCGTCATGTCCCGATTTGGGTGACCACGAGACCGTGATACGCTTGCTGCCCAATGCGGTCGATGAAATTGGGATGCGCTTGACGACCAGCTACCAGTGGATACCTGAACAAAGCACTGCAGCGATCATCATCCATCACCCCGACGCCAAATATTACAGCGTCGGCGTCGATCGCGTACAGCAAATCGCGGAGGCGTGACCCCCTCTAATCGCTAGGGGAAGACATGAACCAGTGGCGGATATTGTCGATAGTATTAATATCCGCCCAATATTTGTATGGACGGCGCAACCCGCCGCCCTATGAAAGACGACTTGACCATGCTGCCTGCTGCCCCTACGCTTGGACATCGAGACCGCCGTTTTCGCGGCGTATTTGCTGGATGCCTTCCGATCACACTCTTGACGATTGTCGTCCTGATCGGCGTTTATCTGTATCTCAATCAATGGGTCGGCGGTCGCGTCGATGCGTGCCAAAACGCGATCTTGATCTATCCCGGCTCGACGTTGATCAGCGAAAGCGAGCAGGAAACGCGCCCGTTGGGACCCGTCGAAACGCGCATCGAATTGACCACGCCCGACGACGCCGCGACCGTCGAAAGCTGGTATACACAAACATGGGGCGCGATTGTGCGCCAGCAAACGCTGGAAAACGACGACAATTTCTTCTCACCGCCGCGCGGCTGGCAAATTCAAGCGCGTGAAAATGGCGGCAGCGTGATCAGAATCGCGGTCGTGTGTCCAGGATAGAAAAGGGTAACTGAGTGCTGACAAAACTTGTCATACGCAACTTTAAGCGCCTGCAAGCGGTCGAGATCGAACTTGGGCAAACCGTCGTCTTTATCGGACCGAACAATTCCGGCAAGACGACGGCGCTGCAAGCGCTTGCGTTGTGGTATGCGGGTTTAGATCGTTGGCTTGAACACCATGATCACCTAAGTGACCCTGATTATACAGAAATAGCAACAGTCAACCCAATTGGACGGTTTGCATTAACAGCAATTCCAGTGCCTCGCCTCGATCTTTTGTGGCACGATCTTAAAACTAAGAATGGCGAACCGATTGATATTGTTATAAAGGTCGAAGGGGTTGATCGAGGCGTAAATTGGCATCAAGAACTTAGCTTTCGATTTGCAAATGACGAATCGATTATCTGTAATGATCTTAAAAGCAACGACCCAATATTTGATTATAATCCACGCATCTTCTTTCTGACTCCCCTATCAGGAATTGCGGCGGTTGAACCGCGTGTCGAAATTGGCAGGATTAATGTGCTGATTGGTGAGGGAAGAACGGCGGAAGTATTGCGTAATTTATGCTATGGCGTTTTTGAAAATACTCGCCAATGGGATCAGCTTCAAGCGCAAATGAGACGATTGTTCTCGATTGAACTTTTGTCACCCGAATATATCGCTGCACGCGGTGAGATTCGTATGGCATACCGCGAACGAAACGGTTATGTGTTCGATATTTCTTCTGCCGGGCGTGGGATGCTGCAAGTGCTTTTGCTGCTCTCGTACTTATATCTTAATTCGGGTGCGGTGATTCTATTGGATGAAGCCGACGCCCATTTAGAAATTATTCGTCAACGCGAGGTTTATCACCTGCTGACAGAAACAGCGCGCGAACGTGGTTCACAAATCATCATGGCGACTCATTCCGAAGCGATTATGAATGAAGCAGGTGACCGCGACACGTTGATCGCGTTCGTCGGTAAGCCACATCGCATCGATGACCGCAGTAAGTCTCAGGTTGCCAAAGCGATCAAAGAGATCGGGTTCGATCAGTATTATCAAGCCGAACAAACCGGATGGGTGCTGTACTTGGAAGGCGCGACCGACAGAGCCATTTTACTCGCGTTTGCCGAACAACTCGGTCATGAAGCAGCCAGCTATCTGGCGCGACCGTATGTCGATTATGTGGCGAACAATGTCGTGAAGGCGCGCGATCGCTTTTTTGGATTACGTGAAGCCAAACCGGATTTGGTTGGGGTTGCCCTGTTCGATCACTTAGAACGCTCGCTGCAACCCGACTCGGCGCTGACTGAAATCATGTGGCGGCGCAGAGAAATCGAGAATTATCTCTGTCAGCCCGCAACGTTGATCGCCTACGCCGAAGCCGAAAGCGCGCAAGGCGACTTAATGCGCCACTTGATTGAAGATCGTGTCGCACCCGCCGCGCTGCGTAATCCGGCGGATTCATTTTGGATCAACACGAAAATGAGTGACGATTTTCTAAATCCACTTTTTGAAGCGTATTTTGCCGAATTGAATCTGCCGAATTTGCTTCGCAAAACGGATTATCATGTGCTGACGCGCTTTGTCCCTATAAATCAGATCGACCCCGAAGTCACCGAAAAGCTGGATGCGATTGTCGAAGTTGCCAAAAAAGCGAAACCGAGAACGGATTAATACTAAATGCCCAAGATCAACCTGCTGCAACGCCTTGACGAAAACGTGACGCCGATTCTGGCAGATGGCGCGATGGGGACGATGATCCACGCGCGCGCCGGATCGTCCATCGATGCGTGCTTCGATTATTTCAACCTCATTCATCCCGATATCATCCTGGATGTCCACCGCGCCTATCTCGATGCCGGCGCGGACATGATCGAAACCAATACGTTCGGCGCGAACCGCATCAAACTGGCGGAACACGGCTTAGAAGATCAGGTCACGACGATCAATCGCGCGGGCGTCGAACTGGCGCGGCAGTCAATCGCGGAGCGCGGACGCGACGATGTGTATGTCGCTGGCTCGGTGGGACCGCTGGGCGTCGGTTTAGCGCCGTATGGAAGATTGAAACCAGACGAAGCGCGCGCGATTTTTCATGAGAGCATCATCGCGCTGGCGGATGCTGGCGTCGATGTCATTCTCTTCGAAACATTCAGTGACTTGGACGAACTGTTGATCGGGCTGCAAGCCGCGCGCGCCGCCGCGCCAGCGACCCCTGTAATCTGCGAAATGTCATTCGGGCCCGATGACCGCACGCGCATCGGCTATCACCCGGCACGAGTCGCGCGCGATTTGTACACAGCAGGCGCGGATGTGATCGGCGTCAATTGTTCGGGCGGTCCCGCGCAAATCTCGCGTGTGATTCAGGCGATGATGGCGTCCGTCCCCGAAGCCCGTTACAGCGCGATGCCGAATGCAGGTTTTCCACAAACCATCGGCGGGCGTACCATGTACCCCGCGACGACCGATTATTTCGCCGATTTCGCCGCCGCGCTCAAAGCCTTAGGTGTGGGCGTGATCGGCGGGTGCTGTGGCACGACGCCCGCGCATATCACATCGATGCGTGCCGCATTGGATGATCCACTCCGTAAAACGACCGTGTTTCGCGTTAAAATCGTACGCTCGCGTACCAGCGATGCCGATACTGACACCGAACAATCCGACGAACCGGAAGGACGCTCATCCGAACTCGGTCGCAAAATTGCGGCGGGGGATTTCGTCATCACCGTTGAAATGACGCCGCCGCGCAGCGCCAGTCTGGATCGTATGATCGATAACGCCCGGCTGCTGCTCGATGCGGGCGCGACCACGCTCAATGTCGCAGATAGCCCGACCGCGCGGATGCGCGTCAGTCCATGGGCGGTCTGTCATATGCTGGAGACACGCTTAGGGTTGGAAACGATCTTGCATTTTCCAACGCGTGGGCGCAATTTACTACGCATTCAAGGCGATTTGCTCGGCGTGCACGCGCTCGGCTTGCGCAATATTTTCGTGTGCATGGGCGATCCAACGCGCATCGGCGATTACCCCGACGCCAACGATCATTACGATATTGCGCCGAGCGGCTTGATCAAACTGACCAAGCAAAAGATGAACGAGGGTATCGATCAAGCCGGAAACAGTATTGGCGTGCCCACACGCTTTACCGTCGGCTGCGCGCTTAACATGGGCGCGGACGACATCGACAAAGAGATCGATGTGCTGCGCAAAAAGATCGAAGCCGGCGCAGATTTTGCGCTCGGTCAGGCGGTGTTTGAGCCACCCTTGATCGAGCAATTTCTCGCCCGTTATCAAGCGATTGTCGGCGCGCCGCTCGCACTGCCCGTCTTGATCGGCGTCATGCCGTTGTACAGCCTGAAACACGCGCTGTTCTTGCACAACGAAGTGCCCGGCATCAGCATTCCGACGCCGATCATGGCGCGCATCGAAAACGCAGGCGAACACGCCGCGCAAGAAGGCGTTTTGATCGCGGGTGAACTGCTGCGTGCGATGCGTGGGTCGGTTCAGGGAGCGTACATTATTCCGGCGTTTGGCAAGTACGAACTCGCGGCACAAGTCATCGAAAGCGTGCTGGAAAAAACCTGATTTGAACGGCAGAGAACGCAGAGAGCAGATTTGATCGCTGCGCGCTTTGCGTCCTGTGCGGTAAAATGTTTTTATGATCCGCTTACTCGAAGAACTTTCCAACAACGCGCTGCCCAGTATGCAAGCGCTGCAATATGACGGGTGGTTATTGCGTTTTGGCGATAGCACCGCGCGCCGCGCCAATTCGATCAGCGTGTTGTACCCGTCGTCGCTGCCATTGGACGAGAAGATCGCATACTGCGAAGACTTATACTCGCGCAACAATCGACGGATCGTCTTCAAGCTGACCGATGACGCGCAGCCGCCAGATTTGGCGAACGAACTGACAGCGCG
>Ga0163154_10000374_pt1 | contig 67479 bp, 53 predicted proteins | sample OliLakLV19MP9P1_FD_148649 | JGI IMG/M metagenome (GOLD analysis project Ga0163154, IMG submission 148649) | Freshwater microbial mat bacterial communities from Lake Vanda, McMurdo Dry Valleys, Antarctica - Oligotrophic Lake LV.19.MP9.P1 | ecosystem: Environmental > Aquatic > Freshwater > Lake >... | reverse complement strand
ACCGTTTTCACGGGTGGGGTCTTGCTCGATGGTGTAGCTGCCCATGCGTCCGGCTTCAAAAGTCACGCCTGCTTCAGCGGTCATAGCGCCTGTCGCGAGCATGTAGGTGGTGTAATAGGTCAGATAGCCGAGATCGACAAAGCTCCACAGCGCAAATTCTGGCGCGCAGCCGTTGAGGGTGAAATCGACCATTTCGGCGGGTAAGCCCAAACCGCTGACCTTGACGGTCTCGCACAAGTCTTCGTCCTGCATGGCTTTGGAGGCGGCGGTAATGCCAACGGTCGTCGGCGACATGATCAAGTCCATATCGGGATATTGATCAACCAACGCCAACGCTTGATTGTAGCTTTCTTCGGTCTCGTCATTGCCATAAACGATGTCGATCAGTTCAAGATTGGCATAGGCGTCTTCTTCCAGGACTGCCTGGAGTGAGGCGATCCATGCATTCTGGTTGGCGGCATCGGGCGAGGCGGAGAGCACGGCAAACTGACCGCCAGCTTCACCGAGGATCGAGCGTGCCATGTCTGCCATCACGCGTCCGGTTTCGTCAAAGTCAACCTGTGCGATAAACAGGTCTTCGCCTGTCCCCGACGGGATGGGGGAATCCCAGGTGACGACGGTTTGTCCGGCTGTCTGAGCTGCTTCCAGCGCGGGGACAAGCTGATCACCAGCGTTATTGGAAATCATGATGGCGTCCACATCGTCGCGCGAGGCGGCAGTGGTGACAATTTCGACCTGTCCGGCAGCGCTGTTTTCCGCCGTCGGTCCGATGAATTCCAGCGTGCCGGGGTTCTCTAATTCGGCGTGCGCTTCTTCTGCACCCTGATTGGCTTCGTCAAATACGGCGATGCCCAGGAACTTCGGCAGTAGAATGACGTTCACTTCCTGCCCTGGCGTCGCCACAGCAGCTTCCATAGCAGCATCGCCCTGGACGTTATCGGCGTTATAGACGCTGAAGGGTCCCATGACGATGCGCAGACCGTTTTCACGGGTGGGGTCTTGCTCGATGGTGTAGCTGCCCATGCGTCCGGCTTCAAAAGTCACGCCTGCTTCAGCGGTCATAGCGCCTGTCGCGAGCATGTAGGTGGTGTAATAGGTCAGATAGCCGAGATCGACAAAGCTCCACAGCGCAAATTCTGGCGCGCAGCCGTTGAGGGTGAAATCGACCATTTCGGCGGGTAAGCCCAAACCGCTGACCTTGACGGTCTCGCACAAGTCTTCGTCCTGCATGGCTTTGGAGGCGGCGGTAATGCCAACGGTCGTCGGCGACATGATCAAGTCCATATCGGGATATTGATCAACCAACGCCAACGCTTGATTGTAGCTTTCTTCGGTCTCGTCATTGCCATAAACGATGTCGATCAGTTCAAGATTGGCATAGGCGTCTTCTTCCAGGACTGCCTGGAGTGAGGCGATCCATGCATTCTGGTTGGCGGCATCGGGCGAGGCGGAGAGCACGGCAAACTGACCGCCAGCTTCACCGAGGATCGAGCGTGCCATGTCTGCCATCACGCGTCCGGTTTCGTCAAAGTCAACCTGTGCGATAAACAGGTCTTCGCCTGTCCCCGACGGGATGGGGGAATCCCAGGTGACGACGGTTTGTCCGGCTGTCTGAGCTGCTTCCAGCGCGGGGACAAGCTGATCACCAGCGTTATTGGAAATCATGATGGCGTCCACATCGTCGCGCGAGGCGGCAGTGGTGACAATTTCGACCTGTCCGGCAGCGCTGTTTTCCGCCGTCGGTCCGATGAATTCCAGCGTGCCGGGATTCTCTAGTTCGGCGTGGGCTTCTTCTGCACCCTGATTGGCTTCGTCAAATACGGCGATGCCCAGGAACTTCGGCAGCAGAATGACGTTCACTTCCTGCCCTGGCGTCGCCACAGCAGCTTCCTGCGCCTGTACCATGCTGATCGACATCAGCATCGTTAAGACGAGCAAACCAATAATACTTTTCTTCATTTTATTGCTCCTGATAGGTGAAAACTAAGGCTGGCTAAAGGCGTATTGTGGCTACTTTTGATGGGTTGTACGCTCTCCTTTCATTCGCGTAAGTTTAAACGGCGGCGCTTCCAGATGCTTTGAAAATCTTGCGCCAGATTGGGGATAAGAACGGATAATATCAGCAGAATGCCGATAACAGTGCTTTGCGTGTTGCCCGTGATGCTGAGCAGGTTCATGCCGTTACGCAAGCACAGGACAACCAGAATGGACAGTGCGACGCCGACCAGCGTGCCTTTACCGCCGAAAACGCTGACACCACCGAGCAGGACAATCGTAATAATGTCCAATTCGAAACCCTCGGCTGTACTCGCGCGTACCGCACCCAAACGTGCGGCGATAAGAATGCCTGCCAGGCTAGCGACAAGACCGGAAATAATGAACAGAGTCATTTTTACTTGCCGCACACGGACGCCGGAGTATCGTGCCGATTCGCGGTTGTTGCCGATGACAAACACGTAGCGCCCAAAGGCAGCGTAATGCAGTGCAACGGCAACAACGATGAACAGTACGAAAAAGATAATCAGCGACAAGGGGAGCGACCCGACCAGCGGCTGCTGACCCAGACGATTAAACCATTCGGGGAAGTTGCCGATGGAGCGGTCTTCAATCAGCATTTTTGCCAAGCCGCGATATCCAATCAACCCGGCTAATGTCACTGCCAGCGAGGGTAAACCGACATACGCCACAAAGAAACCACTGACGATGCCGCACAATATGCCCGCACCTAACGCGCACAACATGGCGATCTCTATCGAAATACCTTGTTCGTAAAGGTTAGCGATCAAACACGCACTCAACCCCATAACCGACGCGACCGATAAATCAATTTCGCCATTGATGATGATAAGTGCCATAGCCAGGACGATGATGATTTTTTCAATATGGAGACTAAACAGGTTCGTGAGGTTATCTGCACGCAAAAATATGGGTGACTGAGTAATATTGAACACCACCACGATGAACAGTACCGCGGCGAGAAGTGTCTCCCAGCGTTTGAGTACTTCCCATTTAAGGTTAACTTGCATGGGTGGTTTCCTTTTCGGTCGGCAGCATGGCGGAAAGCGCACGCTCTCGACCCCAACGCGCCCAAAGATTACGAAGCTGATTCAAAATTACGGAATCGCTGGCGACGGCGAGTAGGATAAATAACCCAAGCAGCGCATCGCGTACGAATTCGCTGACCTGTGGCGTTCGCAGCAGGCTTTGTTCCAGTGTGCCGATGAGCACTGCACCCAAAAGTACGCCGAACATGGTGCCCGACCCGCCGAAAATATTGACTCCGCCTACCACGACGGCGCCAATCGCTGCCAGTTCGAGTCCTTGACCCGCCGCAATCGTGATCGTGCCAAACCGCACCAGAAACATGAACCCTGCCAGCCCCGACAGCGCTCCACATAAGATATAGGCAGTCAGCACAATGCGGCGTGCTGGCAACCCGGCAATGCGTGCTGCATCAGGGTTTGATCCAATTGCATACAGGCGGCGACCAAATGGCAGCGATGATAGACAGAGTTGAAAGATGATCATGACGCCCAGCGCTAACCCAACCATCACCCGAACATCGACATCACCAATGCTGATGATGTTCTGCCGAGGCAGGTCAATCAACCACGTCGGCATCATTTCTGTGGTAATGGTCTTTGCCTGTGCATAATCCACCAGCACGCCCCGATAGATCGCCAGCATTCCTAAGGTAACAATGATCGCCGGAACGCGCCCATAACTGACAATAAAACCGTTAATGCCGCCGAGCAGTGCTCCAAAACCGACTGCGATGCCCACGACCACCAGCGGCGATAAATCCTGATTGGCAGAGACTTGCTGACCCGCGAAATAGGCGGCAAAGCCAACAATCGAACCGACCGACAGATCGATATTACGGGTCAGAATGACGAGTGCTTGCCCAACGGCAACCACAGTGATGATGGCGATGCTCGTCGAAATGCGTGTAAAGGTGCGTCCACTGACATAATTTTCGATATTTGAACTAAAGAACAGGATCACCAGCAAAATAATGATCACGAGGCTGAGCTCGCGTATCTGTTCTGGGCGGAGCAATCTGCTAAGTCTGATCATGCTGGGTTCCTTACCGGGGCTTGACCCATTGCCGCTTTCAGGATCGTTTCTTGATCGACATCCTGACGATTGAAAATACCCATCTGCCGCCCTTCACGCATGACAAGAATGCGATCGCTCATCGCCAGGACTTCGGGCATATCGGACGAAATGAGCAGAATTGCCAAGCCTCGACTCGCCAGATCGTTGATGATCCGGTGGACTTCGGCTTTTGCCCCGACATCAATCCCACGTGTCGGCTCATCCAAAATCAATAGTTGGGGGTGCGTATTCAGCCATTTGCTTAACATCACTTTCTGCTGGTTGCCACCCGATAGCTTTCCAGTCTCCGTCCAAATTGACGGCGTGCGTATAGAAAGCCGCTCGCGATACATGGTGGCAGTCTTTGTTTCCTCGCGTGACCGAATAAGTCCAAGTCCATTCAAATAATTCTTCAAGGTCGCTAAAGTGATATTCGCCGCAACCGACATCGGCAGGGTGAGTCCGAGCTGACGTCGATCTTCGGTCACATAAGCGATGCCCATTTTGAGCGCTTGTTCTGGCGTCTTGATTTTTTGAGATTCGCCTTGCCAGATGATGATGCCAGAATCTGCTGGCTCAATACCGAACAGCGCCAAACCAACATCGGTTCTGCCCGACCCGACCAGCCCCGCAAAACCGAGCACTTCGCCCTTAAAAATATCGAAAGAAATATTCGAAAAAACCCCTTTTTTGCTCAACTCACGCACCGAAATAGACAGGTCGCTTTTTTGCCGTACTTCTTTGACAAAGAACTCATCCAGATTGCTTCCGACCATGTCACGAATGAGCTGCTCGTGATGGACTTCGGCAATGGGGCGGCTGGAAATATGCTTGCCATCGCGAAAGACGGTCACGCGGTCAGCGATCTCAAAGATTTCCTCCAGACGATGGCTGATAAACAAGATCGCGACGCCGCGTTCTCGTAAGATACGGGTGAGCTTGAAAAGTTCGGCGACTTCATGCGCTGATAGCGATGCAGTCGGTTCATCCATGATCAAGACACGCGCATCGAGCGACAATGCTTTCGCAATTTCAACGGTCTGCTGCGCGGCGAGCGTCAGCCCGCGTGCCTGACTGCGTGGGTCAAGTGAAACACCGAGTTGATCGAAAATCGCCGCCGCTTCGCGGTACATACGCCGCCAATTTACAATCGCGCCGCTCGATTGATGACCAATAAAGATATTTTCCGCCACGCTTAGATCAGGAAACACGAGCGGTTCCTGGTAGATAGCGGCGATGCCATGCGCTTGTGCTTGCGCCGCATTCCCGATCTGTATGGGATTTCCGGCGAGCAGAATTTCACCCGAATCCGGTTGATAAATCCCGGTCATGATTTTGATAAGTGTCGATTTCCCCGCCCCATTTTCACCGAGCAGTGCGTGTACCTCTCCCGCACGAATTTCAATGTTGATATCGTCGAGTGCGCGAACGCCGGGAAATACTTTGCCAATGTGCCGTAATTCTAAAATTGATGTCATAAACCACTCTATGTTTTGGTAGTGCTACAGAAAAGTTTTTGTGGCGTGTCGATCTTTTTGACGTACTAATTGGATATGATGAGCTTCTTGAATCGACCGTAGGCTTCTTCCCATGCGCGCGTGTTTTTAGGCTCGTAATATCCCATGCCACTGCCTTTGCTGAGCACTTCGCGCGCTTCGGCAATGCTGCTGAATTGTCCCAACGCCATAAACTGCACGATGGCGTTACCGAGCGCTGTGGCTTCGATAGGTCCCGTGATGACGACACGATTACACACATCCGCCGTCATTTGTGATAACAGCGCATTACGCGAGCCGCCGCCGACGATATGAACCCTTTCAACCGTGCGCCCGGTCAGTGCGATCAATTTGTCAATTGTGAAGCGATATTTGAGCGCCAGGCTTTCGTAAATCGTCCGCATAATCTGCGCGGGTGTTTCGGGAATGCGCTGGTCTGTCTCGTGGCAGAATGCCTGTATCCGCGAGGGCATATCTCCCGGCGCGAGAAAACGGTGTTCGTCCGGGTCGATCAATGAGCGGAAAGGTGCGGCTTCAGCGGCTAAATGTGCCAGCGCTTCATAGTCGAGGTCTATTCCTTGATCACGCCATGTCTGCCGTGATTGCTGCGCCAGCCATAAGCCCTGTACGTTCTTGAGCAGTCGAAATGTACCACCGACACCGCCTTCATTCGTCACATTCGCTTCATACGATGCATCGTTGATGAGCGGCGCGGAAATCTCCATGCCGATCAAACTCCAAGTGCCGCTGCTGATATAAACATAATCGGGGGTTGTCGTGGGCACGCCAACGACAGCGCTGCCTGTATCGTGGCACGCGGAAAGCAGTACTGGCACGCCGCGATCTTCGCCGATTTTGGTGCCGGGCGCAGTCACAGGTGGCATTAAGTGACGGGGAACACCCAACGTATCCAGCGTTGCCCAATCCCAATCGCGGCTGCGTGGGTTGACCATTTGCAGCGTTGTCGCTTGCGTAAATTCGCATCCGCGATAGCCGCTCAGCCAGTAATTGAACAAATCGGAAATGGTTAGAAAAGTCGCCGCGATGTCGAGCAGCGGACTGTGATCGCGGATCATGCTGGCAAGCTGATAAATGCCGTTGATTTGCATGAACTGAATGCCCGTGCGCTCGAAAAGCGTTCGGCGCGGTACACGGTCAAAGACCCATTCCATCATGCCTTCAGTCCGCTTGTCCCGATAGTGCACAGGATTGCCAAGGAGCTGTCCATTACGGTCGAGAAGCGCGAAATCCACACCCCATGTATCAAGTCCGATGCCAGCAGCATCGGCGTGCGCCCTATCGATTCCTGTACGAATATCCTGCCACACGCGCAGCACATCCCAGTGAAGCGTTCCCCGCACAGATACGGGAACGTTTGCAAAGCGGTGGACTTCATCCATATGGAAGGCGTTTCCATCGAATCCAACGGTAATAACACGCCCGGACTCGGCGCCCAGATCGACGGTGATGACGTTTTTGCGCTTCATGGGCGGCTCATCGCACGTATGCGCCAGGCACGCCGCCGTCAACCGTCAGGATTGCGCCCGTCGTTTTGGCGCTGCGTTGGCTGGCAAGAAACGCGATCGCTTCTGCCTGGTCTTCGGGTAGAATTTCGACCTGCAGCGTGTTGCGTTTCTTGTAAAAGTCGTTGAGTTCTTCCACCTTTATGCCGTATTGTTTCGCGCGGGCTTCTTTCCATTCGCTGCCCCAAATGTTGCTGTCGCGGATGACCGCATCTGGCAGCACGGAATTGACACGAATGCCATGTGCGCCGCCTTCTTCGGCAAGGCAGCGCGCCATATGAATTTCGGCAGCTTTTGCGGTGCTGTAGGCAGATGCACCTTTACCCGCCATCAGACTGTTCTTGCTGCCAACGAAGACCATGCTCCCGCCGACTGCCTGTGTTTTCATCACCTTGAAGGCTTCACGGGCAAACAGGAAGTAACCTGTTACCAATACATCAAGTTGAAGCTGAAATGCTTGCAGCGTTGTTTCTTCAATGGGCGCCCCGCCCGCGATGCCCGCATTGTTAACCAGAATATCGATGCCGCCATAACTCAGAACCGCCTGACGTAACGCATTCTGGACGGCTGCTTCTTTTGTGACATCGCATTGCACGAACACCGCGCGTCCCTTGCCAAATTTCTTTTGCAGCTCATCAACGGTCTGTTCGCCGCCCGATACGTTAATATCCGCGATGACAACGTGCGCGCCATCCTGCACCAATCGGAAGGCTGTTGCTCGCCCAATGCCACTGGCGCCGCCCGTAATCAGCGCGACTTTACCCGCGAAATCCTTATCTGGTGGCGCAAGTTTGAGTTTGTACAATTCGAGCGGCCAATATTCGATGTTATAGGCTTCTTTGGCAGTCAGGCTGTTGAAGCCACCGATCGCTTCGCTGGCACCGATAACCGCAATTGCGCGGTGATACAGTTGGCGGCTAACATCGGCATTGGTAATGTCTTTACCCGTTGTGACCATGCCAATGCCGGGAATAAGAATGACACGGGGCGCAGCGTCGCGCAGTTCGTCGCCTGTTTCTTTGTTCGCCTCGAAATACTCGATATAGCGCGTTTCATAGTCGGCAATACCTGACTTAAGTTTTTCGATCAGCGTTTCGACGCCTTCGGCGAGCGCCCAGTCTACAAACAGCGGCTGCCGCTTGACGTGGACGAGATGGTCGGGGCAGGCAGCGCCTTGTTGGCTGATTTCACCTGTGCGGCTGCTGCCGACATAATCGAGTACATCCGCGCTGCTGTCGTGCTGAAGGATCGCGCTGCGGCGCTTACCGACCGCGCCACGAATGACGGGCAGCACTTGCGCGAGGATGTTTTCACGCTCGGCGTCGCTCGCCGCTTGCACGGTCAGATCGCCAAAAACACGCTTTCCACGCTTTTGATCCGCTAGAAAGTCTTCGGCTTCTTGAATGAGGCGGATCGTATTATCGTATGACGTTTTGCTGTCGTCTGCCCATGTCACCAAGCCATGCTTGCCCATGACCACACATTCGATGCCGGGATTATCACGCACTTTGCCGCCGATCCACTGGCTGAGCGTGAAACCGGGACGAATATAAGGGACATATGCCATGCGCTCACCATAGACACGGCGCGCGGCAGCCTCCGCATCCGGCGCGCAGGCAAGGCTGATGATTGCATCTGGGTGGGTGTGATCGACATGTGTTGCTGGGACGAAGGCGTGAAGCAGCGTTTCGATACTTTGGCGTGGACGACCCGGTTCAAAGACGGTGCGTTCAAGATACGCGACCATCGCTTCGTCGGACATCGACTCGCGCTGAAACAGCGGGTCAATGTCATCCATCCGCAGCAGTGCAAACCCGCCCTGTGTGATATTCAGAATATCAGAGCCGGACGCTTTGACTGCCAGCACGCGCGTACTGCGTCCCATGTGGTCAGTCAGCATAAGTTTAGTGCTGGTGTTGCCACCGTAGACATTTACAACACTGCGATCACGTCCGAGCAGATTACTGCGATAGACCAAGCCGTCAAGGTCAGGCAGATTTGCCGCCTCAGCCGGATTCCATAGATTTTGAGGCATCAATTAAAACCTTTTGATTAAGGCAAAAAGTCGTAACTGCTCAGCCATCGCCCTAAATTCCTCTTCCACAATGGGGAGAGGGACTTTCAACTGCGTTTCTCCCCTTCTCGTTTGTAGGAGAAGGGGTCGGGGGCATGAGGGATACCTGAGCGGTTACAAAAAATCTATTAAATCGCACTTATAACAGCCAACATAGCGCGACATGTTTTCATTTGCTTTCATTCTCAAACAGTGTATATCAGTTCAAACGAACTTGTCAACAATTCGTGACGAGTCTACGAATCAATCACATTGGTAATCTGAATATGAATACCAGCGCTGCGAAACTGTTCCAGCATCAAGACAGAAACATCAGCAGACGTAATGAGACGTTCAAGTTGTTGTACTTTAATGACCGTAAAGGGTGCGACTTGTCCCCATTTACTGGCGTCGAGCAGAATAACCGTGGAAACACTGCGAGCGATCATTGCCTGTTTCATCATGACCTCGTCCGGGTCAACATCGCTGACGCCTTCGGTCAATGTAACGCCGCGCCCGCTCATAAAACACACGTTCAGGTTGAGATCGGGCAGACCTTCTGGTCGTCCAACAATTGAGATCGAATCGCGTCTTAGCCGACCGCCAGGCAGCATGACTTGAATTTGAGGACTATCGAGAAAGCTTTGTGCGATCACGAGGCTGTTGGTGAGAATGGTCAGTTTATTGAACTTCTTGAGATACGGCACGAGCGCATATGCGGTTGTACTCGCGTCCATTCCTACGCTGAAGCCTTCTTGTACGAGATCGGCGGCGGCGGCGGCAATCGCTGTTTTCGCGTCTCGGTGGCGCTTCTGCCGCACATGAAACGACTGTTCGGGCATACTGGTTTCGACGACACGGTTGACCGCGCCACCATACGTGCGTTCCAGCAGTCCTTCTTCTCCCAACGCGCGTAAATCCTGACGAATGGTAACGGTACTGACGCCCATCGCATCGCTCAGGGTTTTGACCGAAACCCGCCCATTTTTGCGGAGATCATCTAAGATTGCGCGTTTTCGTTCTTCGACAAATAACGGCTCGAACACCATTTGACACGACCGTTCAAAACGCCTACACTGACAAAGAATGAAAGCAAAAGAAAGCTAATTGAAGTTTCATTGTATAAGTGTTGTCTAAAAAGGGACAAAGTCAAGTATGAATCACACTGCTCATTACGAATCCCTTGCCGACCAATTAACAAAACGGGATATCGATGTCGAGGACGTAAAAGCACAACTTAAACGGCAGCATATCGAAACCCCTTCGTGGGGATACAGCAACGGCGGAACACGTTTCAAAGTATTCCCGACTGTAGGCGCGGCGCGAAATATACACGAAAAACTGGCTGATGCGGGCTACGTTCATAAGTTGACTGGGGTAGCGCCGACTGTTGCTATTCATATTCCATGGGATAAAACGGATGATTATACGGCGCTGCGTGACTACGCTGCGTCGGTTGGCGTCAGCATTGGGGCAGTCAACCCAAATGTGTTTCAAGCGGAGAAGTACAAGCTTGGCAGCATTACCAACCCCGATAACGGCATTCGTGAAGAAGCGTTAACGCACTTGATCGAATGCTGCGACATTATGGAAAAAACGGGCAGTACACTGCTCAGTTTGTGGTTTGCAGATGGCACGAATTACGTTGGACAAGACGATATTCGCAAACGTAAGCAGTTGATGGAGCACGCGCTTGCAGAGACATACAAACACCTTCCAGCCAGAACGCGAATGCTGATCGAATACAAATTCTTTGAGCCCGCTTTCTATCATACTGACCTGGCGGATTGGGGAATGGCATATGCGACAGCGCTCAAGCTGGGCAAACAAGCCCAGGTCTTGGTCGATACAGGGCATCACGCGCCTGGAACCAATATCGCTCATATTGTCGCTTTCCTGCTCGACGAAGGGCGGCTCGGCGGGTTTCACTTCAATGCACGTAAATACGCCGATGATGACCTGATCGTTGGCACGAACAACCCGCAAGAACTATTTGAAATCTTTCACGAGCTGGTGTCCGCAGGCGCGGCGGCAGATGACGTTGCCTATATGATCGACCAGAGTTTCAACATCGAATCCAAGCTGGAAGGTATGATCCTGAGCATCGTCAACTGCCAGACTGCGTATGCAAAAGCGCTGCTTGTCAACCGTCGGGCACTGCGCGAACGCCAGATGAACGGTGATATTCTCGGCGGCTACGAAGTGTTGATGGACGCTTTCGAAACCGATGTGCGTCCGCTGCTGGCGCAGATGCGCGTCGAAATCGGGCGCGACCCCGACCCAATCGCGACTTTTCGCCGTGATGAATACGCACAGAAGATCGCGAAAGAACGCGGGATCGCGGATGCGAGCGGAAGCGGTTATCCGACTTCAGATTAATCATCTCACTGCCCGCGCAGGCTATCTGACAAAAGACTGGAGTGCCTCTTTCGTCACCCAGGTTTCGTAAAGCGTGTCGCATTGATCCAAGTCGAACCACGACGCGCACACATATTCAATCGAGAGTGCGCCTTGATAATTCACGTGCTTCAAATGATCAATAACGGTCGTCCAGGGAATAGTATTTTCGACATAACGGGTTTGTAATTTTCCCTCGCGCGCCGGGCGGATGTGGACATGTCCGGTGTATGGAATGCAGGCGTAAATGCGATCCATTGAAATATATTGCAATATGAAATGAGAGCAGTCGAGCGTAATCTTTGCGTCGGGGGCGAATTCCTGCACCAATCGAATCGCAAGTTCCGGCGTGGGCGCAACTGAACCCATATGCGGTTCAAAGCGAATTTCTACCCCATACTCGCCAGCGATTTCGGCCGCACGCTGGAGCTCTGCACCGGAAACCTCAAGATTTTCTTCATGTTTGCGACTGAGATGATCAACGCCGGGCAAAATCGTCATGCCGGGAATGCCGAGCAGTTTGCAGAACTCGGCGCAGCCGCGAATCAGCGCTTGATTTTTCTCGCGGATCGCCGGATTCGGGTCATTGAGCGAGTGTTGATCTGGCGACGTGCCAAACTGTGGAAAGAAATCGCCACAGTGAAGCTCATAATGCTCCAGCAATGCCTTCATGTGGTCGGCGTGCCGCTGTGGATCAGCCGTTATCGCTTCGGGCTCAATGCTGGCACGCCCTCGCGCGTGAAAACCCGAAAGATCAACGCTCGTAAAGCCCATGTGCTTAACAATGGATAAACAGGCTTCGAGCGGCAGAACTTCAAAAGAATAAGCGCTTGCGGTAAGGTGCATCATACTCACTCCTGTTTTTACTCGCTCATGAGGTCCCGTATTGCCTGTGAAATGCGTTTGACATTTGGCACGACTTCGTCTTCTAAGGGTGGGCTATAAGCGACGAGTGCACCGCCCATGTTGACGCGCTTCACAGGCGCATCCAGCCAATAAATCCCTTTGTCGGCAGCCATTGAAACAATATCGCCGCCCCAGCCGCCCGCGTGCGGCGCTTCTTCGACCACAATCAGGCGGTGTGTTTTCGCCAGTGAGGTCAAAATCGTCCCCTCGTCAAGCGGTGCCATTGTGCGCAGGTCGATCACTTCGACATCGATACCTTCCTGAGCAAGTATTTCGGCTGCTTCGAGCGAGCGCTGCATGACCAACTGTGTCGCTACCACGGTGACATCTTTCCCTACGCGGCGCACAATCGCCTTGCCGATGGGAACATGTGTTAATTGATCGGGCACGTCTTCGGCAAAGTTGTACAGAACTTTATGTTCCAGCACGATGACCGGGTTATTTTCTTCAATCGCGCTTCTCAACAGTCCATACATATCAGCGACCGTGCCGGGGACGACGATTCTCAGTCCGGGGATATTCATCAACCACGATTCGGCGCATTGCGAATGCTGTGTTCCAAACCCAGCGCCTGCGCCTTGCGCAGCACGAATCGTCAGCGGGACAACGAACTGTCCGCCGCTCATATAGCGATATTTGGCAATCTGGTTGACGATCTGATCCATTGCGACGGGGATGAAGTCGGCAAACATCAATTCCGCGATTGGACGCAGCCCGGTAATTGCAGCGCCGAGCGCCGCACCAATGAAAGCCTGCTCGGAAATCGGCGTATCACGCACGCGTGAACCCCCGAATTCCTCGTACAAGCCGGGCGTGACCTTAAACACACCGCCAGCGATACCGACATCCTCGCCAAACAGCACCACATTTTCGTCCGCCCGCATCGCGTCAAAGAGCGCCTTCGTTGCCGCCTCACGATAAGTCATTTTTGGCATATCCGACTTTACCCTTCGTAATAGATATCCTGATAGAGCGTTTCGAGCGCGGGAAACGGCTCCGCTTTTGCCCATTCAACAACATCATGGATGTTGCGTTCGATTGCACCGCGTAGTTCTTCGTATTCGGTTTCGTCGATCTGTCCGTCAGCGATCATCCGCGCCTTCAAAATGACGATTGGATCGCGTTTGAGCCATTCTTCAAGCTCACCTTCGGGACGATACGGCGCTTGATCGGTGCGCGAGTGACCGCGAAACCGATAGGTTTTCAATTCGATCAAGACCGGACCTTCGCCATTCCGGGCACGGTCGGCGGCGGCGCGGACTTCGTGATATACGGTCTCTACGTCCTGTCCGTCTACGATAATGCCGGGCATTCCATAGCTGGCGGCGCGGTCAGCGATGTTGGCAACCGGGGTCGTCGTGTGCATCGGGCTGTATTCGCCGTAGCGATTGTTTTCACAAATGAATAATACGGGTAGTTTCCACACGGCGGCGAGATTTAGCGCCTCGTGAAACGCGCCGATATTCGATGCCCCTTCGCCAAAAAAGGTGACGGCGATGCTGCGTGTCTTTTTGACTTGCGCTGTGAGCGCCGCACCGACGGCGATTGGAAGCTGCGCGCCGACAATCGCGTTCGCGCCCAGTAAACCTAACGAAGCGTCAGTCATGTGCATACTGCCGCCTTTTCCCTTGCACGCGCCGCTTGCTTTGCCCATCATTTCGGCGATCATCGCTTTTAGCGACATGCCCATCGCGATGGCATGACCGTGTCCGCGATAGGTGCAGGTGACGGTATCGCCTGGTTCCAATATCGCGGCAACGCCCGCGCTGCACGCTTCCTGACCGATACATAAATGGGTGGTGCCGCGAATCAGGTTTTCCAGAAACAATCCCTGAATGCGTTCTTCCGCCGCCCGAATTTCCATCATCTGTTTGAGCACATGCTGGCGTGTTTCCATCGCCAACGGCATCACCTGCGTTACTTCTGCCATAAGACATCCTCTATTTGTGAAATTTATCGAGTGCTTCTTGAAATGCTGCCATGTAACGAGCGAGGTGCATCCCATCGACGGCGCGGTGATCGCCGCTAAGGGTCAGATAAACGGTATGTTGGATGTGCAAACCACCATTGATGACGACCGGGCGCTGCTTCACTGTGCCGACTGCCAAAATTGCAACTTGTGGCGGATTGATGACCGCAGTAAAACGCTCGACCTGCTTGACCATCCCTAAATTGCTGATCGTAAACGTGCCACCCTGCAAATCATCCAATTTGAGTCGTTTTCCGCGTGCCCGCTCGATTAACGCACGCGCTTCACTCGCGATTCCCTGAAGTGAGTAATGCTCGGCGTGGTGCAGCACAGGCGTGATCAATCCATCGTCGAGCGCCACCGCGATTCCCAGATTTACGTGATCATAGACGTACAACCGATCATGTTCGTAAGTCGCATTGAGTTCTGGTACGTCCAGCAGCGCGCGTATGCTCACGTATTGAATCAGATCGTTCATACGTGTTCCGGCGGGCAATGCTTGTATTGCCGCCTCAACGCTGAATTCGCCCGACACATAAAAGTGCGGTGCATCGCGTTTGCTCTTGCCGAGCCGCTCGCCGATCACCGTACGCGCACGGCTGAGGATGATTTCGCGCGCTCCCTCGCGGCTTGCGGGTTGATATGGGACGGATTCGATCTCGTCAGGACTCGCCGCTGCCGACAAAGCCGACTGGTACTGCACGAGGTCAGCCATCGTAATGGTGCCACGAGAACCCGTTGCACCAACCTGAGCCAGGGTAATGCCCGCATCACGTGCGGCTTTGCGGACTTTCGGCAGCGCCAAAATATTATCCGGCGAACCCGTGACGGTTATGATCCGCGCTTCGATGTCACCACGCATGATTCTGCCGCCCAATCCAGACCCGGTAACATCGCTGAGATCGATGTGGTGTTCCTCTGCCAGACGGCGCGCTACCGGAGAAATTTCAGAGGGGGTTTTCCTGCCGCGAACGCTTGTCGGAGCGAGTTCGGCAGTTTCGCCAATACGGGCGATGACCGCACCAACGTTTACTTCGGTATCGGCAGGGAAGAGCAGCTCCAAGACAACCCCTGCGGCAATGCTCTCCAGCTCGACATTCGCTTTGTCGGACTCGACTACCGCAAGACTCTCGCCTTTTGCCACCGAGTCACCAGGCTGTTTCAGCCACTCTATCAACCGCCCCGACTGCGTGTCGAAGCCGAGATTAGGCATGACAACATCAACCGCCATAATACTTATATACTCCAATAATGAATAGCAAGGCACTATTGAACGCATTTGACAAGTAATCGCCAGGTCGCTATCTTCGCATAATCTACAGCAAAAAAACTTACAGGAAGTTTATGACATGGCTATCACTATCAAAAAAATTGATATTTATCCACTTGGTTATCAAGAACCCAATGATGATAACGCCTGGCGCTACATAACGCTTGCGCGAATTGAAGCTAGCGATGGCACAATCGGGTGGGGTGAGTGTATCAGCCAGTTCAAAGAGGCGACGTATGCGACCGCCGCAATGCTGGACAACGGCTTGACCGACATGCTTATTGGAAAAAACCCGCTTGAAAATGAAGTGTTGTGGAATATGCTGCGTGGGCAGGTGTGGTGGTATGGCGATGCGGGCGGAATTGCCGCCTTCGCTATCAGTGCGTTGGATATGGCATTGTGGGATTTAAAAGGAAAGATTCTGGGCGTGCCGTTGTATCAACTGCTCGGTGGCAAACAACAGGAAAGATTACCTGTATGTGCCAGTACGCACCCAAAATCGTCCGATATTGGCGACATGGCTGCGGAACTGGCTGTACACATCCAGAACGGTTACAAAATCGTCAAGGTCGGCTTTGGCAAAAAAGGTCACGCCAATCTGGGTACAAACGCGACACGCGACATCGAGTTCGTGAAAACAGTGCGCGCGGCGATAGGCGCGGACGCCGGATTGATCATCGATATTGGCGCGAAGATGCATTGGACAGTGCCGCACGCGATTAAGATGGCGACGGCATTCGTCGAGTACAATCTGACATGGCTCGAAGACGTTTTTCAACCCGATAATCTGATCGGTTACACCCATTTGCGCCACGCGGTACCCGAAATAATGATCGGTTTTGGCGAACGGTTTTGGAATCGAGCCGATTATTTGCGCTTGCTGCAAGCGGACGTGTGCGATGTCATTCTGGTCGATCCGGGTCGCACGGAAGGTGTGACAGGGATGCATCAGATCACCCAGTTAGCAGCGCGCTACAACGTGGGGATGGATCCGCACTGTTGGAGCAGCGCCATCATCACCGCCGCCAGTTTGCACGTCGCTTTCGCTTCGACAAATGCGACAATCTTTGAAATGAAGCCGTTTGAAAACCCGATGCAGCATGAACTTGTCACCCAACCTTTTCATCCTGTGGATGGCTATATCGTCGTACCAGACGGTCCTGGATTGGGTATTGAAGTGATCGAAGCGACGGTCGAAAAATATAATTTGAAGCGGAAATAATCAGGATGGGCATTTTTATCCGTATTGATATTGAAAACGCGGATTTGTCACCGGCATTGATTCATCAACTGGTCGATGTGTGTCCGGTCGATATTTACGCGATCGAAGCCGATAAACTGGTCGTGCGACCCGATGAAGAAGACGAATGTACACTCTGTGAACTCTGTTTGAAAATTGCGCCCGTTAACGCAATCCATATTCACAAACTGTATAGCGGTGAAATTCTGGTTTCGACGGCGGATAATCCACGATGAACGAAGCCAAACATCTCACAACACCCCTTACCGATGAAGTCGTGCGTTCGCTGCATGTTGGCGAACGGGTGCTGCTGAGCGGGCGCGTGTATACGGCGCGCGATGCTGCACACAAACGATTGGTCGAAACCCTGAACGCGGGCGGCACGCTGCCGTTCGACCTTGTTGGTCAAATGATTTACTACGTTGGTCCGTCGCCGACGAAACCCGGCGATATCATCGGCTCGGCGGGACCTACGACCGCAGGGCGGGTGGATGATTACACGATCCCACTGCTCGCGCGGGGTCTCAAAGGCATGATCGGTAAAGGAACACGCAGCGCGCCTGTTCGTCAGGCGATGGTCGAGTACGGCGCGGTCTATCTGGTTGCCGTGGGCGGTGCGGCAGCACTGATCGCAGACCGGATCAAGCGCGTTGATTTGATCGCCTATGAAGACTTGGGAACCGAAGCGATCCGCTGTCTGGAAATAGAAGCGTTTCCGCTGATGGTCGCCAACGATGCGCACGGCGCAGACGTATATGAACAGGGGAAAGCCGAGTATCGGCGGTTGCCATGAGAACAATTGATGTCAATTTAATTACGGAGTCCATCCGCGCTGCGGTGCAAACTATCAATACCCAAACGCCGCAACCCGTCATGATTCAACTAGAGCACATTTTGATGAATGAACCTTCCCCGTCTGGTAAGCGGGCGATGGAAGATATTGTGGAAAATCGGCACATTGCTTCGGCACGTCGAATGCCAATGTGTCAGGATACAGGCATGGTGATCGTATTTGTCGAATGTGGGCAGGATGTTCATTTGATCGGCGGCGACATTAATGAGGCGATCGCGCGCGGCGTACGTTTGGGGTACAAAGACGGTTTTCTACGCAACTCAATCGTGGCAGAGCCGCTTTTTGAGCGCAAGAATACGCAGGATAATACGCCGCCTGTCGTTCATTTTCATATAGTCGCGGGTGATCGTCTATCGCTGATCGTCGCGGCGAAGGGATTCGGTGCAGAAAATATGAGCTGGGCGCGCGTATTGACTCCTGCCGAAGGCGTTGAAGGTGTCAAGCGCGAGGTGCTGCGCTGCGTAGAAGCTGCGGGACCCAACGCGTGTCCTCCCGTCATTGTTGGCGTGGGCATCGGCGGCACGCTTGAAATGGCGACTCTGCTTGCCAAAAAAGCCTTGATGCGAGATATAGGCGAACGCCATCCCGATATGCGCTATGCAGCACTCGAACATGAACTTCTCGACCTCGTCAATGCGACCGGGATCGGACCGCAGGGGTGGGGTGGAGTCAACACTGCTGCCGATGTACGTGTCGAATATTACGCAACGCACATCGCCGGCATTCCGCTGGCGATCAATCTGGATTGTCACTTGCAGCGCCATATGCGCCTCGAATTTTAATCATGATCATTGTTGAATATGAAGCCAAAAATCTTCTCAAAGCGCGCGGATTACCCATTCCGCACGGATTGATCGCCGATTCGCCGGAAGAGGCGCGGCGTGCCGCCATGCATATCGGCGGGAATGTCGTCGTAAAGGCACAAGTCCCCGTTGGCGGACGCATGAAAGCCGGAGGTATCCGATTTGCCAATTCGCCCGATGAAGCAGCAGCAGCGGCAAGCATCTTACTGGGCATGAACTTACGCGGCTTTATCGTCGAACGTGTGTTGATCGAACAGAAACTCACGATTATCACCGAACTTTTTATCGGGGCGACATACGATGCAGCAGCCCGTTCCGCGCTGCTGCTTACATCAGCCCAAGGCGGTATCGAAATTGAGTCGGTCGGCACTGTCGGTCGGATTCATTTTTCCACTGCATATGATGGACTGCCCGCTTATGTCGCGCGCGAAGCCGCCGCGTCACTGGGCATTCGCGGGCGCGCATTTCAACAACTCAGCAGTTTGATCAAGCAGGTCGGCGACGCCTTCATTGACCTTGATGCGCTGTTACTTGAATGTAACCCGGTTGTGCTGGATGATCACGAACGCTGGTGGGTGGCAGATGTGCATTTTGAACTCGATAATGATGCGCTGTATCGTCAAAAATCGTTGATCGAATCGTCACCGTTCAGTGCCGCGCTTGCCAATAACCGAACCGCGTTTGAAAACCGCGCTGTAGAAATTGATCAGGCGGATCATCGCGGTGTAGCGGGGCGATTGATCCCGTTTGATGGCAATATCGGTTTGCTCATTGGCGGCGGCGGCGCCAGCCTAACGACGATGGATGCTGTTCTCGATGCGGGGCTTAAACCCGCCAATTATTGCGAGATCGGCGGCAATCCCAGCGTGTGGAAGATCAAAGAACTGACGAAATTAATTCTGGAGCAGCCACAGGTCGATCGGTTAGTCGTGATCATGAACGTGGTAAGCAATACACGGGTTGATCTGGTCGCGCGTGGTGTAATCAAGGGAATTCTTGAATTGGGACGTGATCCCAGTACCGTAATCTCGGCGTTTCGAATCCCAGGTTCATGGGAAGATGAAGGCTATAAACTGCTCGATCATTATGGTGTGCGCTATTTTGGGCGCGAGATGACCATCGAACAAGTCATAGAAAGCATTGTATGACGATCCTGGCAGATGCAATGACGCGCATTTTAGTGCAGGGGATCACTGGGCGTGAGGCGGCAACGTTTACCGCCGAATCGATTGCGTATGGTGCGCAGATTGTCGCGGGTGTGACACCGGGCAAGGGGGGTATTACGATTCATGGTGTGCCAGTATACGATACGGTACAGGCGGCGGTGAGTGCGCACCCAGTGGATGCATCCGTGATCTCGGTTCCCCCGCAGTTCGCGCTGGACGCGGCTTGTGAAGCGCTTGCCAACGGCGTCAAACTTCTGGTGGTTGTGACGGAGCGTATGCCGCGTAGAGATGTCGTGACCATGCTTGAAACCGCCGCACGTGCTCAAGCGCGTGTCGTCGGACCGAATACGCTGGGGGTGATTTCACCTGGGCAAACCCGCGTCGGTATGGCAGGCGGCTCGGCACATGCTGTGCGTCGGGCATATTCGCCGGGAAATGTCGGCGTGGTCTCGCGCAGCGGCGGCATGATGACCGAAGTTGCCAATTTATTGACTCAAGCGGGCATCGGACAAAGCACATGTGTGAGCATTGGTGGCGACCCCATCGTCGGTTCGACGATTCTTGATCTGCTGCCTGTATACGAAGCCGACCCCGATACCCACGCCATCGTTATGTTTTCGGAACCGGGCGGCATTATGGAAGAGCGTTTGGCGGCGGCGGTAAAAAAACATAAGCCACGTCTTCCGATTATTGCTTTTGTTGCTGGGCGTTTCGCGGATCGGATGCAAGGCGTTCGTTTTGGACATGCGGGTGCAATTGTGCAGGGCACACAGGGCAGCCCCGCTGCGAAAATCGCTGTAATGCGCGATTCCGGCATTATTGTCGCCAACAAGCTTTATGAAATCCCTGATTTAGTGCGTGAAGCGCTGCTGAGACGATAAGAGGCGCGGCGTTGCCGCACGCGCCACCGCAGCTTGGTTGTGCATTAGCTGATGCGATACTTCTCGATGATCTCCTGATTGAGCGGAATACCAAAGCCGGGTCCTTCAGGCACGTACATATAGCCGTCGGCGATACGGGGACTCTCAAGCGGCAGATCGACCCACATCGGGTCGCGATCATAGTTGGGGAAAATCTCTACATACAATGTATTGGGAACCCCCGCGAGCAGGTGAAGGGCGAGTTGTGGCTCTTCATGATGCGCCATTTGCACATGAAACATGCCCGCCATAGCAGCGATTCGCCGCCATTCGGTTACGCCTCCGGCAATCGTCACATCGACATTGAGAATATCGACACAGCGATTCATCACCAGATCGCGGCATCCAAACGCCGTTATTTCGCCTTGTCCGGCATTGACGGGAATCGTCGATTGTTCGCGCACCATGCGCAGTCCTTCTGACTGGTCGTGCCAGCGCACTGGCTCTTCGATCCAACCGAGTTTCAAGGGTTCCGCCAGACGGCAGAATTCGATCGCATCGCGTGGATTCCAGCCTTGATTCGAGTCGCATACGATGATGAACTCATCACCGATTTTTTCGCGGACGCGTGCAACCCGTTCGATGTCTTCTTTGACGCTGACACGACCGACCTTAAATTTGACGCCAGCCATTCCCAGCGATTGGTAATACAGCATCTCATCGATAAGTTGATCCTGCCCTTTTTTCGCCTGATAGTAGCCACCAATCGCGATCACCGGCACTTTTTCGCGGTAGCCACCAAGCAGTTTTGCGACCGTGACGCCGTGAATCTTGCCAATCAAATCCCAAAGCGCATTATCGACCGCTGCAATCGCTTGTGTAAACATGCCTTGATTATTCAAGTCGAGGACATGCAAACCACGATTGCCAAGGTCAATGCGCGTTTTCCACATTTTGTCCCACAAGCGTTCGACATTGAGCGGGTCTTCGCCAATTAACTGAGGCGCAAAGTAATCGCGGACGCAGCGCACAACTTTGTCCTGCGCGCCATCTTCGTCACCGCCGAATGTTTCACCGATGATGCCTTCATCGGTATAGACGCGCGTGACGATCGTATTGCGGTTGGCGATGCGATAGGTTCCTCCCTCAAAAACTTGTTCGAGCTTGCGCTGTAAGGGAATGATTTCGATGCGTGTTATTTTCATCAACGTTGTCCTGTATCGTGATTATTATCTGCAAAAGATGTTGGGTGGATAAATAAAAGATGCTTGGGGTTGCCAACGCACCGCTTAAAGGTCTGCCACGCTGAATGGCTTGCCGTCTTCGCTCGCCGAACGGTATGCCGCATCGAGCAGCTCAACCACGCGCACACCAATTTCTGCTGGTGAGTCGTTCACGCCTTTGCCTAAAATCACATCGACGAGATTGTTTCCGGGCGCGAAACTAGGAAAGCGCTCTGCCGCTGGCGTTTGCTCAAAATGGGTTTCGGTGGCGTCATGTTTGCGGACATAAAGTGTACCCGACATCAATTCCAGTATCAGGCGACCGCGCTCACAACACACCTGTAGTTCATTGATGCCGCCGTCGCCTATGCCAAGATTACCTGTGCTTCCTAACACGCCAATCGGCGCAGTGCGACCCTGAGGTTTGAATCGAACTGAGACAGCATCCGCGACATCGACCGCCAGATCGAGTTTATTCATAAATGAAGACACCCGATCGGCTTGTAATCCAGTGACGAAGAACAACGCCCCGGCAGAGTGGGTCATTTGCAAATGACCCTGCCCACCGCCTGATAGTTTTGGGTCGCTGTACACGCTGCCAGGACCCATGACAGGGAACTTGAAATGGTCGCGATATTTTTCCTGATCGCCGCGATAATATTCGATCACCATCGAGTTGAATAACGACGATACATATTCAATCGCGCCGAGTTCGCCCGATTGGATAATGTCGCGGGCGCGGCGCATATTGACCGTGTAATTCCAGGTGTAGCCGATGATCAATTCAACGCCTTGTGCCTGGGCTGTTTCGCGCAGATCGTAAGCGTCACGGGCTTTAAGCACCATCGGCTTTTCCAACATGACATGCAGACCGCGTGATAAACAATCTTTCGCGATTTGATAATGCGTACTGTGATTGGTCGCGACGATGACGCCGTCCAACGTTTCGTTGTCTAACAATGCCTGATGCGATGTGTAATGCGGAACAGCTAATTTATAGGTCGCGGCGGCACTCATCATCGACTCAGGGCGTGTATCCACGAGCGCTACGAGTTCAGCATCCGGGTTTTGCTGAAGACACGGAATATGAGCCGTAGTCGACCACCAGCCCGTGCCAATGATGGCGATGCGTGCTTTTTGTTTCATGATCGTTTGCCTCTTGGGTTAGCGCGTTGGCGGACTGTGCACGGCGAAGAATTCTAACGGAGACTCGCCTGTATTGATGACACGATGGCTTAATCCGGCGGGAATTGTGACGGTAATGCCGGGTAAAAAGTGATATTCCGCCGTATCCGTAATCAGCTTGCCTTCACCGCTGAGCACGTACGCGGTTTCGGTTTCGATCAGATGGGTATGAACCGGAATGCTCCCGCCGACCGCAACACGAGCGATCACAATACTCGTCGTTGGATGTGACGTGCGCGATTCGATCAATTTGATGCCAACATCGGGGAAGCGTGCGTCTTGCTCAAATTCTATTTGTGCGGTGTCCAGATAACGTAGCTCAGGCATTAATTTCCTCACCCGTAAAAGTGCTTTTTTTGACATTCATCGGCGGGTTGTGCATACTATACGTAACGTCCTGCATTATATATGGCGCTCTAGATTTAACGCAACTTTTGAAATTTGCATTTCTTTGGAGGTTAATAATGGGTATTAAGCGAAATTGTCTCGTTGCTTTCATGCTGGTCGCGTTGTTGGTCGGGCTGGTCGTTCCAGCATCGTTTGCACAAGAGGAAGAACTGACGATCGGGTTTGTCGTGCACGTGGTCGGCAACCCGTTTATCCAACAGATTATCGAAGGTGCGCAGGCAGCCGCGGATGACCTCGGCGTTGAACTGGTCGTTGGCGGTCCGGCAGGTGGTGACGCTGATGCACAGTTGACCGCCGTACAGAACTTCGTCGCGGCGGGTGCTGATGGTATTGCAGCGTCCGTCCCCGGTGAATCGATGGCAAATGGCTTAAACGAGATTATCGACAGCGGTATTCCGGTCGTGCAGTTTAATCTGCTCAGCACGGCGGTGAATGCGCCCTATGTCGGTGAGCGCTCCAGTGAAAGCGGACGCATTTTAGGTCAGATGGTATTGGATCGGCTTGGCGGCGCGTCGGCGACCGGTAAAGTAATCATTGGCAACTGCTTCCCCGGCTTCCCTGTGCTTGAAAATCGTTCGCGCGGTGTACAAGAATCGCTTGCAGCAGCCCCCGGTCTGACGGTATTAGGTCCGTTCGATGTCGCGGTTGACCCGGTTGAAAATTACTCGCGCTGGGAACAACAGCTCGCCGCTAACCCCGATGTCGCTGCTATGATCGGGTTGTGCGCGCCAGATATTGCCAGCCTTGGACAACTGAATCGCAACAGCGGTACATCGTTCATCGCAGGTGGTTATGACTTGACCGAAGATAATCTTCGAGAAATTCAGGATGGTTTTGCGACGGTAACCATCGGTCAGAGCGCGTTCGTGCAAGGTTACATGCCCGTTCTGATGTTGGTCGACTCGCTTCGCAATGGTGTTCCGCTCGGTACTGGCTTCGTCGATGCAGGGACGCAGATTGTCACTGGCGATTCGGTCGATCTCGGTAATGGACTGCCGTTGATTAGCTTTGACGAACTGCTAGCACTGTCGGCTGACCCGGCTGCGAACCGTACGTTCTATGCGCCCTGGTCACAATGTGCGACGGGCGAAACCCCGACGTGGGCGTGTGTGCTGGAACCCATCGAAAATGAAGCCGCGTAGTGACACTTTTTGGATGGGGTAACGCCACATCAATTATCCCATCTAAAAGATCACGGTTCCTGGCGGATGACTAACACGCTTGTCTCAGTCAATAAGCTCGTCAAGCGCTATGGCGGTGTTATAGCGCTTGACGGCATGTCGCTCGATGTCCAACGCGGCACGATACATGCTGTCGTCGGTGAAAATGGTGCTGGTAAATCCACCCTGATGAAAATCCTCGCCGGGGTGGTGCGACAAGACAGCGGAACAGTGCTGTTTGATGGGCAATCGGTCACATTCGACTCGCCGAATGCGGCGCGCGAACGTGGGATCGGTATTGTTTATCAAGAACTGAGTCTGTTCCCAGAACGCTCTGTGTTGGCGAATCTATTTGTCAACCGCGAACCTACCCGTTACGGATTGATCTCACGGCAGTTGATGCTTGAACGCAGTCGTCCAATGCTCGATCAATTGGGTCTGCGTGTCGATGTTGATACTCCGATTGGACGGCTGTCGATTGGTGAGCAGCAATTGATCGAGTTATGCCGCGTATTGCTGGAAGACCCGCAGTTACTCATCCTTGATGAGCCGAATTCAGCCTTGAACGAACGCGAGACCCAGCGGCTGTTCACCGTACTGCGCGGGCTTCGAGAACATGGAATAACGATCTTACACGTATCGCATCGGCTTGAAGAAGTGTTTGCCATTGCCGATCACGTTACGGTAACACGGAACGGAATGGAAGTCGTGAGCAAGCCGATTGGCGAGATCACGATCCCCGAAGTCATTGAGGGGATGATCGGCGGGCGACAAGAAGCGCTTTTCCCGCCGCCGCTGCCTGTCGAAAATGCCCCAGTTGAAAAACGCTTAATTGTCAACGGATTGAACTCAATTGATCTCCGTTCTATTTCTTTTGAGGCGCGCGCTGGCGAAATTGTCGGTTTGGCGGGTTTGGAAGGATCGGGAGTTTCGACGCTGCTCGGAGTTTTATTCGGGATCGAAAAAGCCGAAGCGGGCGAGGTTGTGTTTCCAGATGGACAGGGTGCGCCGTCAAGCCCAACGCACGCCGCACGACGGGGCGTTTGCCTCGTCCCAGCCGATCGTCGGCGCAACGGATTGATGCTGGAAAAGTCGCTGATCGATAATTTAGCGCATGTCGTCGTCGGTGCGCTGCCCGGTCGTCAGCCATGGCTGTCCCATCATCAGATGCGTGGGATCGCGGATAAACAAATCGACAATCTTCGCATCAAGGCGCGATCACCGTACAGCCTCGCGAACCAATTATCGGGCGGTAATCAACAAAAAGTCGTCATTGGCAAATGGCTGGAAATTGCGCCGAATGTTGTATTACTTGATGACCCAACACGCGGTGTCGATGTCGGGGCGAAGCGAGAGATTTACCTGATCATCCGTAAATTGTCCGCAGAAGGGCGAATTGTCTTATTCAGTTCGACCGAACTGCCTGAACTGGTCGGATTGTGTGATCGTATTCTGGTGCTGTATCGCGGTCGATTAGCCGGCACATTGGCGGGCAGCGCGATCAACGAACATGACCTGCTGCACATGATTAACACAGGCGAGATGTTTACTGGCTCGCCAGCGTGAGCATGGCTATTTGAAAAATCTTGAAACCGACGTTGCTGATACCGATACATGCATTTTTATCAGAAAAGCGCCGTAAGACCCCTGCCTTCAGGCATGGGGATATAAGGCGTCGGTCTTGTGTTTTTTTATATGGAGATCACCAATTATGAAGCGTGTTGCCTTTGTTATGCGGCTCAAAGAAGGTGGTTTGGCAGAGTATAAGCGTCATCACGATAACATCTGGCAAGAACTCGTCGATGAAATCGAAAAGAGCGGCATCGCCCAAATCACCATTTTTGAGAACGACCCGATGCTGGTCTTGTACTCAGAAATTTATGATGAGGAAGCGTGGACGAAGTTGTGGAGTTCGGGAGTCCATGATCGATGGGGCGAGATTATGAATCCGCTCATGCATTTCAATGCGGAAGGCAAGGTTGATTCGACCGCTGTGCGTGAAATCTTCCACCTCGAAACGAACGCCGGTAAGCCGTGATGACGGCACAACATCTATCGGGCAAGATCGCGGTTGTCACCGGGTCAAGTCGGGGCGTCGGGCGTCGGATTGCCGTCCGACTGGGTACACACGGAGCGGTTGTTGCACTTGTTGCACGCAGCCATTCTGGACTTGAGGAAACTGCGGCAGAGATACGCGAACAAGGCGGTCGGGCAGAAATATTCCCCGCTGACCTGAGCAAAAGTGACCCGGCAGCCATTGCAGCCCTTAAAGAACAGATTGAATCGCGCTTAGGGACGCCGTCAATTTTGATCAACGCGGCGGGAATTTTTGGACCCATCAGTTTAATCAAAGATATGGATGCGGCGGCATTCCTGGAGACAATAGCGATCAACGCGATCACTCCAAGCCTGTTATGTCAAGCATTCGTCACGGGTATGATCGCGCACGGCTGGGGACGTGTTGTCAATGTCACCTCGGCGGCGGCACTGCATCCACCAGGACCTACCAACAGCGCATACGGCACAAGTAAAGTCGCACTCAATCAATTTACGCGGCATCTGGCGTCTGAAGTTGAAAACACAGGCGTGACGGCAAACGTCATTCATCCTGGCGATGTCAAAACGGAGATGTGGGCGGATATTCGCGAGAAAATTCAATCGATGGGGTCAGAGGCGGATGGCTATCGATCGTGGGTGAAGTGGGTGGAAGACACGGGCGGCGATGATGTTGAAAAAGCGGCTGACCTGGTGCTGAAATTGATGGGCGATGCCGCTGCACGGGTCAATGGACAGTTCCTGTGGATTGACGGTGGGTTACAAGCGCCAATTCCCAGTTGGGGAGAAACCACCATAACGCAACCGTGGCGTGAATAGAGGAAACCATTTATGACGGTTGAGAGAAATTCGATAGAAGTCCCTATACTCGCACCCACACGTCGTAAACTGCGTCTCCCGGATGAGATCGGGGTGATCGGCGTATTGGTGGTAATGGTGGCATTCATTGGCATCGCCCACCCGGAATTTCTCAACCCGATCAATTTGCTGCGCCTTTTTGGGAACACTGCTTTTTACGGCATGATTGCGCTGGCGATGGTCTTTTTGCTGGCGATTCGCGAAATTGATCTCTCGGTTGGGTGGATATTCAATTTCTCGGCAGTCATCGCGGCGATTTTGATGGTCAACGGAATCGATCCGTGGATCGCGGCGCTCGGCGGCGTGTTATTTGGCGCGCTGCTTGGATTATTCAATGGTGTGCTGGCGGTCGGGCTGAAAATTCCGAATATCATCGTGACGTTAGGCACGTTTTCGATGTTTCGTGGGCTGTCACTCGTCGTCAACCAGTCACGTGCCGTCGTGCCGCCCGACGAAGCGACAGCAAGCAGCTTTTTCACGTTTGCCACGACGCGTTTGTTTGGCGTGATCCCGATGGTCGCGGTGATCTTTCTGGTCATGGCGATTGCGCTTCATTTTGTCTTACATCGCACCCGTTTTGGTTATCGCGTGCAGGCGATTGGCAGCAACCCTGAAGCCGCTCGATTGGCAGGTATTCCAGTATCGTGGGTACGGCTGCAAACATTGATCATGATCGGTGCGGTCTCCGGCTTATCCGGTTCACTGTTTGTCGGTTTTCGTGGCGCGATCGACCCTACGTCGGGGCAGGATTTCGCGCTCACGGTCGTCGCTGCGGCGATCATTGGTGGCACGCCGCTTTCGGGGGGGTGGGGAACCGTGATTGGTGCTGTCATTGGCGTCTTGATTATCGCTGTCATCAGCAGTGGCATCATCTTCTTCGGCATTGATGCCAAATGGAGCACGTTTGTCACCGGGTTAGTCACGGTGATGGCGGTCGTGCTCGATCAACTGATCAAGCGACAGCGCAATCGTCGATTACAACGCGGGGATACTTGATCGGGGTGAACCCATGATGGATTTCGTGAAATTGGTAGGGCGGACATGCTATTAGAGAATCGAGTGGCGATCATCACTGGCGCAGCACGCGGCATCGGCGCGGCGACCGCGGAGCGCATGGCGCGCGAAGGCGCAAAAGTCGCAGTCGTCGATATTGATCGCGATGAGGCGCAGTCGGTCGTTGATGCTGTTCGTTCGCAGGGCGGTGACGCCAGGGTTTTTGAGTGCGATGTCGCACAGCCAACCAGCATTGATTCATTGGTCGCTGATGTCATCAGCCATTTCGGTACGCTGGACATACTGGTCAACAACGCTGGAATTTGTCCCCGCATCTCGATTGATGATATGACCGAATCCATGTTCGATACAATAATCAATATCAATCTGAAATCGGTCTTTTTCTTATCGCGCGCGGCAGGAAACGCCATGAAAACGCACGGCGGGCGAATTATCAACCTGAGTTCGACGGGCGGACGTATTGGCGGGGTTTTTAATGCGACTGTATATGGCGCAACCAAAGCGGGTATTTTGGCGATGACCAAATCGTTCGCGCGTCATTACGCGCCTTACAAGATACTGGTCAACGCTGTCGCGCCCGGTGCGGTTGAAACCCGTATGATGACGGGGATGCCAGATGACACCTTGAGAAGTGTCATCGAAGCTGCACCCCTGAAACGATTGGCTGAGGCGGCAGAGATCGCCAATGCGATCGTGTTTTTAAGCTCCGCTGAAGCGTCGTGGATTACAGGTGCGACTTTAGATGTAAATGGTGGCACGTTGATGCTGTAATCGTGCTGGTATGCTCATTAAACACCAGCACGGTTTTCGCGCTCGTGAAGTTGACTTGTAAACTAGGTTTTTGCGGGCACCTTGACATCGCCCGCGCTGCAATAAGCACCCGATGTGTGTACCACATGGACGATCTTGAGTTCCTGCGCCCGATCGTCACTATAGTCAGGACGATATGACGCATCGACCTTCCAATCGAACTGCTCGGCAGCAGGAAAAGCAGTCTGATGCGCGTCCAAGCCTAGCGGGATCAGACGCAATCGTCGTTCGACCCATTCTACGTCCCACGGACCCTCAGACACAATCTGTTCGGTCGCGCGAAATTCATAATAGAGTGTGCGGCGGCGCGCTTTGCCTTCAACTTCTGGTGATCCATGCGCCACCATCACGTCATGCAGCAGCACATCGCCTGGCTGCATTTCAACGACGACGACATCTGGTGGATTCCAACCATATTGTGCTTCGAGTTTACAGAAATCCTGCTTTTGTGCTTGTGTTTTGGCAAGCACACGCAGCGCGCCGCCATCAGCGGTAGAGGCGTCCAGATATAAATCATAATTAAAAATACGAAAATTTCTTGGATGCACCGCGTCCTGATGCCAGATAATCGGTGCGCCGTCGTTTTTCTCTTTGAAGACCATCGACTCATACGTCGGAACGAAGTTGCGTCCGCACAGACTTTCGGCGACCGCCAATACTTGTGGACTGCCTAAGAGTTCTAACGAGGCGCTTTGCCCTTTGTTATGCAGGTAATTGACGCGATACAGCACACGACCTGAAGGGCGGTCAGCATAATCAAAATCTTCGGTATCACGCTCACTTCCGACAGTTTTCTGGAGTTCGCGTCCTTCGTTAATCCATATATTGCCAGCTTCTTGCAACCGCTGGAGCATATCGGCGGGAATCCAATCACGCAGGATTAAATATCCATTGATGTCGAAAAACTCTACCTGCTCATCGGTGAGGTGATATTGCGTGCGTTCTGCGATATAGGGCACATTATCATATATTTTCGTCAACATTAGGGTCTCCACCATCGATAAACAGTTGAATGTAATCTTCGATCCGTGTGATATAAGCGTATACTGGCGATACCGAACAATCATCTTGAATACTGATACACTTTTCCTGAATCCTATGAATTTGCTGCGCGATTCCGAACTCAATACCTTTGGTCTGCGTGTGTGGGGGGGAAGCATCGAAACGTACTATCCTCCCCATCGTCATAATGAAATCGAATTGAACGCGCTCGAAACGGGCGCTATCACGTATATGCTGGCTGGGCAACAAACGACGGTCATATCCGGTGAAATTGCGTTATTCTGGGGCGCAATTCCTCATCAAGTCATCCACTATGTGCCGAACACCCGTCTGTATTGGGTAACGCTTCCCTTGAATCATCTTCTGCATTGGGAGCTGCCGCGTTCATTTTTGCAGACGCTTTTATCGGGCAGCTTGTTTCGCGGACTGCTGCCCCTGTACAGCCTCGATTTTTTTCGTCAGTGGGAAGCGGATTTGAAAGGGGGTGAAAGCACAATCGCCTTGATGGAGATGCGCGCATTATTTTTTCGTGCGGCGTCCAGCGCGGATTTCACGCCGCACCTGCCGTTCGACCCTGTTGTGGCAGAGACCACCGACAGACGTGCCCGCGATATGGCACGCTGGATCAGCCAACGCTTTCAGGAACCGCTCAGCGTGCGCGCGATCGCGTCAGTCGTCGCACTGCATCCAAACTATGCCATGAACATTTTTAAGGCAGCCTTTGGCATGAGTTTGATCGAGTATCTCACGCGCCAACGTATTGCTCACGCACAACAGCTGCTTATTTTGACCGATGCGACGGTCGCAGATATCGCATTGGAGTCTGGATTCCAAACCCTCAGCCACTTTTACGCCGCCTTCTATCGATTGGTCGGCATTGCGCCTGGAAAATATCGTACATCTGTTCGCACCTGACTTTTTTTGCGCCAGCATGACTCTCTGCCAACGATTAATTAAATGATCATCAACGCGCTGTAACTTAAGCCATGTTTTGCAGCCAGTCCAAAAAGTACGGATCGAAATTATGTCTGACGACGTGAGTGTTGCCGCATCGCATGACTCGCTGCTTTTGCAAAAGTGGTAATATTCCGTGGATGGACAGATTAAGTGCTACAAGTATTACTGTGTGGTCTGCGAGGCTGGATAAACCATCGCAACAGGTTGAGCGTTATCTGACGCTGCTTTCGCTGGAGGAGCGAACGCGTGCGGAACGTTATCGCCTGGTACAACACCGCCAGCGCTTTATCGCCGCGCGGGGTCAGCTTCGCTTACTTCTTAGCCAATATATCGAACAACCGCCTGAAACGATCACGATTGATTATAATGAACACGGCAAGCCCTACCTTGTAGACAGTCGTTTGCAATTCAATCTTGCCCATGTAAATGATGAGATGCTGTGCGCGTTTACGTGGGATTATACTGTTGGTATCGATATCGAGGACACACGGCGCGAGGTCGAAATTATGACCGTGGCCCGTCTGTTTTTCGCGGCAGATGAAGTGATACAGCTTGAAGCGCAATCGCCAGATACACAGCGGCTCGCTTTCTTCGACTTGTGGACACGTAAAGAGTCATATCTCAAAGCGCGGGGAACAGGACTGAAGTTTGACCGTCACAGCACATCGGTTCCAGCAGGTGGCAAATCGTTTCTGTCACCCGACGGAACGCATTGGTCAATCCTTAGCTTTTCTCACGCACCTCACATGCGCGCCGCACTGGTCACATCAGCACCGACATTATCGATGAGCCTACGCACATTCGATGGGTAGTGTCAAAAACCTCATGCTTGCGCCCCCAGCCTGAAAGACACGACTTTTGATCGGGTTAGCGCGCAGTCGTTCTGGAAGCTGCTTGGATTACTGCTTCAGACCACACCAAACATTGACCGTGCCGTAACTTAAAGGTAAGTTTGGCGTTTTTACTATCTGATGGAAAGCTGAAAATAGACAATAAACGGATGAAGGCGCTTATCAGCACACTACCCGCCATTTTACGGGTATTCAAGCGCGCGTCCCACGATCGTCTGATGTTGTTTTCGTGCTTCCATAAGCCATCATCTGTATATCAGCGCTAAGTTAACGCAAGCGCGTTAATGGCGATTAAATTTCTGTATCTGTCACAGTGTCAGTTAGGTGAGAAAGTTTTATTCAATGCAAAGTCTGAGCGTACAACTGCGGAATAACCCAATTGCGATCGTTGGCATGGGCGCAATAATGCCACAAGCCCATAACCTGCGAGAATTCTGGAACAACATCGTTGCCAAGGTCAACTGCATCACTGATGTTCCCGTCACTCATTGGGATATCGAGGACTATTACGATCCTGATCCTTCCGTGCCCGATAAAACCTATTGCAAACGTGGTGGTTTTATGCCGGATGTCGATTTCGATCCATTGGAATTTGGATTACCCCCCAATATTCTCGAAGTGACCGATGTTTCGCAGATGTTATCCTTGTTGGTCGCCAAAGAAGCGCTGACTGACGCCGGCTATATTCAGAGCGATGACAAAATCCGCGAACGTACTGGCGTGATCCTCGGCGTGTGCAGCGGGCAAAAGTTGATTACCCCGCTCGTGTCTCGGTTGCAGTACCCGGTATGGGATGAAGTGTTCAAAAGCTATGGTATTGGCGACGCTGATCGCGAAAAGATCATCGAGCGGCTTAAGCTGGCTTATGTGCGTTGGGAAGAAAACAGCTTCCCCGGTATGCTCGGCAACGTCATCGCGGGTCGCATTGCCAATCGCTTTGACCTAGGCGGCACGAATTGCACGGTTGATGCTGCGTGTGCCAGCACGATGGCAGCTTTGAAAATGGCTTTGAGCGAGTTGATGGAACATCGCGCCGATATGATGTTGACGGGCGGGGTAGATACCGACAACTCGATTTTTACGTATATGTGTTTCAGCAAAACCCCCGCGTTTTCCAAAGGCGAAAACCCACGCCCGTTCGATGCTAATTCGGATGGGATGATGGTTGGCGAAGGTATTGGCATGATGGTCTTGAAGCGCCTCGACGATGCCGAACGTGATGGCGACCGCATTTATGCCGTCATCAAAGGGTTAGGTTCATCGAGTGATGGTCGATTCAAGAGCATTTACGCGCCGCGTGGCGAAGGTCAGGAAAAAGCACTCCGACGTGCCTATGAAGATGCCGGTTTCTCGCCCGCGACGGTTGGACTGGTCGAGGCGCACGGCACGGGTACTATCGCTGGTGATACCACTGAAGTCACGACAATCATCCGCTACTTTAATCAGCATGATACCGAACGGCAGCATATTGCGTTGGGCAGTGTCAAATCTCAAATCGGACACACCAAAGCATCGGCAGGCGCTGCGGGTCTGATCAAGACGGCGTTAGCGCTGCATCATAAAGTGCTGCCGCCGACGTTGAACGTCGATGAACCCAATCCTAAATTCGATATTCCAAACTCGGCATTTTATATCAATACGGAATCACGCCCGTGGGTGCTCGCCGTTGATGAGGCGCCACGCCGCGCAGGGGTAAGCTCGTTTGGGTTTGGTGGTACCAATTTCCATGTGGTTCTCGAAGAATATCAGGGCGATCACCAAACAGCCTATCGTGTCCATACTACGCCACAGGCGATCATTCTGAACGCGGGCAGTGTTGATCAGCTTCGTCAGCAAGTGGCGACGGCGCTGGATGCTTTGCAATCTGAAGATAACGCGGGCTATTTCCTGAATCTGGTGCACGCAACGCGCATGATGGCGGTGCCGATGGCAGCGGCGCGCGTTGGGTTCATCGCATTGACGGCGGCAGAAGCAGTAACGCTGTTATCGGTCGCACAAGAGATGCTCACCAACAAGCCCGATGCTGATGCATGGCAGCACCCGAAAGGCGTCTTTTACCGCCGCAGTGGGATGAATGTAAATGGACGGGTCGTCGCGTTATTCTCCGGTCAAGGATCGCAATATCTGGAGATGGGGCGCGAACTGGCGCTCAATTTCCCAGAAATCCGTCAGTCATTCGCGCACATCGATACCCTGATGACACATGATGGCAAACCCACGTTGTCGAACGTTGTATTCCCGCGTCCGGCATTCAGCGCTGACGAAAAACAGGCGCAAGAAGTTGCCCTGCAACAGACTGATTACGCGCAACCCGCTATTGGCGCGGTAAGCGCGGGTATGTTCCGTGTGCTTCGGAACGCTGGTTTTCGCGCCGACTTCACCGCCGGACACAGTTTTGGTGAGGTAACTGCGCTGTGGGCTGCGGGTGCGTTGAGTGACGAAGATTATGCGGTGCTGGTCAAGGCACGCGGCGCAGCGATGGCACCGCCCGATGATGCCAATTTTGATGTCGGCACGATGATGGCTGTAACCGGTGATGTTGAAGCGATTGAGCGCAAAGTTCAAACGCTGCCCGGCATCCAGGTTGCCAATCGTAATTCACGGACACAGGTTGTCGTTGCGGGGTCAAAAGATGCAGTCAAGGCGGCTGAAACAGCCCTGACAGCAGCAGGTTTCAAGGTTGTGCCGCTTTCTGTAGCCGCTGCCTTTCATACGCCACTTGTTGGACACGCTCAAAAGCCGTTCGCACAGGCGATTTACAACGCCGCGTTTAAGACACCGAGCATCCCGGTTTTCAGCAACGCAAGCGGCAGTGCGTACCCGACCAATCCAACAGCGATCCAATCGATTCTTGCAGATCACATCCTGAATCCGGTTTTGTTTTGTGATGAAATCGAGAATATCTATGCTGCTGGCGGCACGGTTTTCGTCGAATTTGGTCCGCGCAATGTGCTGACAAATCTTGTCAAGGATATTCTGGTCGACCGTCCGCACGTTGCGATCGCGCTCAATGGCAGCCGACAGAAAGACAGTGATCGTCAATTCCGTGAAGCGGTGGTTCAGCTTCAGGTGTTGGGGGTAGCGCTTGGCGATCTTGACCCCTACGCGCTGCCCATTGAACTGCCAGTTAAAAAGAAAGGCTTGAGCGTCATATTGAATGGCGCTAATTACGTCAGTGACAAAACGCGCGCTGCTTACCAGGAAGCGCTTGGCACACCATCAACCGTGATCATCGAAACGGCGCCTCAAGCGGATGCGCGATCACCGCTGGCGACTTTCGTCATTCATACGCCATCCCAGTTAGAAGTTTCAGCGTCACCCCCTGTATCCTCGGTGTTCGTAGACCACCCCATATCGTCGGATGAACCGCGAGTAGAAGTTGACATGTCCACTATCGTGCAGATGCTTGAACAGAGTTTCACACAATTCGGTGAACACCAGCGCGAAAGCGTGCGTGTTCATGAGCAGTACGTGCAAAGCCAGAGTGAGTATTTCCGAATCTTCTTCGAGCTGACGCAGCAGCAGCAAACGCTCCTTGCCTCGCAGACACTGCCGCTTGGTGCAGCCGAATCGCTGACACAAAATATGCTGCGTTTCCATGAATATCAATCGGAAACCCTGCATATGCACGAACAGTATATGCAGCATCAAACTGAAGTAGCGCAAGCGCTGCTCACGATGATCGGTCAGCAATTTGCGGGACAAGCAAATGCGCCGATTTCTGGGAATGGTACGTCGCCCAGACCCGTACAGCCGCGCCAACAAGAATCGTCCACGACGATTCAACCGTCTGCGCCTGTTATCACGCCGACTGCCCGACCTGCCGAACCAATCGTACAAATACCGCCGCCGCAACCGATAATCGCGCCGCCGAGTGTATCAAATGGCGCAGCGCATGATGTCCAACCTATCATTGTACAGCAGCCCACTGTACCTACACCTGCTCCTGTGACTGTGGCGATTTCTACTCCACCAGCGCCCGCCGCAAAGAGCAACGGCGCGAATGATGCGAGTTTGAAATTGTTGTCGGACGCCCTGCTGCGCATTATCGATGAGAAAACGGGCTATCCTGTCGAGATGCTCGAACTGAGCATGGATATGGAAGCTGACCTCGGTATCGACTCGATCAAGCGTGTGGAAATTTTAGGGGCGATGCGTGACTCCTTCCCGCACTTACCTCAGTTCAGTCCCGAAGAACTCGGCGAACTGCGCACGCTTCAGCAAATCGTCGATTACATGCAGTCTCGGTCGGTCGGTGAAGCGGTCCCAAGTGCCGTTGCCGCCACCCCTGAGCCTATCGCCGTCAATCATTCACCGCCGACTCCGGCGTCCTCTGCCCCAATCGCTCAAGTTGCACCTGTCGCAGTTGTGGCTGCTCCAGTTGCGCCTGTGCCGACGAGCAACGGTACGACTTTGAAACTGCTCGCGGATGCGCTGCTGCGCATTATCGATGAGAAAACGGGCTATCCTGTCGAGATGCTCGAACTGAGCATGGATATGGAAGCTGATCTTGGTATCGACTCGATCAAGCGCGTCGAAATTTTAGGGGCGATGCGTGACTCCTTCCCGCATTTACCTCAGTTCAGTCCCGAAGAACTCGGCGAATTGCGCACGCTCCAGCAAATCGTCGATTACATGGAGGTGGCGAGTCGTCAAGCGTCCCCTTTTGATGTAGCCAGCAGCTCGGAAGGGTCACTGACCGTCGATATGGCAGAGAATATTTCCGCCTCGACCAGTGATGGGCTGCCGGCTTTAATGACATTCAATACGCATGGTATCGAACGCCGTGTCGTTCAACTGCGACACCTGACCGCCCCTGATTTTCTGGAATTTGCGGTTTCGGGTGACGTTTGTCTGCTGACAGATGATGGTACCGCAGCAACCACCATGCTAGCCAAAGCGCTGACAGCCGAAGGGTGGCAGGTTGTCATCCTCAGCCTGCCGTACACGCTGATTCCTGCGAATCTGCAACTCAACGGTGCAGCGCAGGTAAAACTCGATGCTGTGAACGAAGATAGTCTGCAAAATGCATTGACCATGATTGCCAACCGCTACGGGACAATCAGCGCGTTCATTCACCTCAGTCCCGCCCGAACACCATTGTTGTTTGATGCGACGGATACAGCGCTGGTGAAGTTCGCGTTCCTGATGGCGAAGTATCTGAAATCGCATCTGACGCGCAAAAGTATAACCCCGCGTTCATGCTTCATCACCCTGGCTCGGCTCGACGGTGCGCTTGGCACGTCGGTCGAAGCGGATTACGGCGTGAATACGGGCGGATTATTTGGACTGGTGAAGACGCTGAGTCTCGAATGGGATAGTGTGTTCTGCCGCGCTGTCGATATACACCCGAACATTGGTGGCGAACAGGTTGCAGCTTACATGCTCGCCGAAATGCATGATCCTAATCGACTGCTGACCGAAGTTGCCTATGGAACACAGGGCAGAACAACGCTGGTCGCACACCTCAACGGAGTCATCTAAAAGGTATGGAGAAGATCACACCTGCAACTGTGATTCTCGTGAGTGGCGGTGCCAGAGGCATCACCGCTCATTGTGTCATTGCTTTAGCACGTCAGTTTCGGTGCAAGTTCATTCTATTAGGACGAACGCCGCTTCAGGAAGACCCCGTCTGGGCGCAGGGAATCGTTGATGAGAGCGACTTAAAACGGCGCGCGCTTACCGATGCACAGTCACGCGGCGAAAAAGTGACCCCTGCTCAGATTGGGAAAACGGCGAACGCGATTATTGCTCAGCGCGAGATTCGTGCGACGCTCGATGCCGTGCAAAAGGTGAGTGGCGAGGCGTTGTATCTAAACGCCGATATCACCGACCCGGTTGCGCTGCGTGAAAAACTGATGACGGTGGCGAGTTTTGGACCGATCACGGGTATTCTTCACGGTGCGGGTAATCTGGCGGACAAACTCATCGAAAATAAGACCCCGGCGGATTTTGAAAATGTCTACGCCGCAAAGGTGACGGGACTGGAAAATTTACTCGCCGCCATATCTGCTGACGCGCTGCGCAATCTGATCTTGTTCTCGTCGGTCGCGGGGTTCTATGGCAACATCGGACAAGCCGATTACGCGATCGCCAACGAGGTTTTGAACAAAACTGCCTACCGCTTCAAAAAGCTTCACCCAAATTGTCGCGTCATCTCGATCAATTGGGGACCCTGGGACGGTGGTATGGTGACCCCCCAGCTCCGTGAATACTTCGACAACCTGAATATCAAAGTCATTCCCGTCGAAGTCGGCACCCAGTTACTGGTGGACGAATTGAACGCGCCGAGCGACTCACCTGTGCAGATTGTCATTGGCAGTGCGATCCGTCCGCAACCTGTTGCACCCTCCGGCGATCTCAATACCTACGCGCTGCGACGCATCTTACGCCTTGCCGAAAGTCCTTTTCTGGCGGATCATGTCGTCAACAATCGTGCAGTCTTGCCAATGGTTGCCGGCATGTCGTGGATGACCAACGCGTGTGAAGGGCTGTATCGCGGCTACCATTTCTTCAGCTTTGACAATTACCGCGTGCTCAAAGGCATTATCTTTGATGAAACGCTGGCAGACGACTACACACTTGAGCTTAAAGAAGTGAGTAAAAGCGCGTACGAAATCGTCATTGACGCGCTGGTGCGCAGCCACAGTCCCGAAGGCAAACCACGTTTCCATTACAGCGCACAGATAGTGCTGCGCGCCCAAATCCCTGCTGTGCCCATCCTGCAAATGAGTGCTATACCAGCGTTGACGCAGGCAATCCCTGGCTCTCAGTTCTATCAGGATGGAACGCTGTTTCATGGCGTTAGTTTTCAGGGTGTGGATCAAGTCCTTGAACTGAACGAAGCCGGTGTCGTCATGCGCTGTATCATTCCTAAAGTAAGTGATGATTATCAGGGACAGTTTCCGATTCAAGCCTTCAACTATTACATGGCGGATATTGGTCTGCAAAGCATCGGTATTTGGTCGCGTCATTTCTATAAAATGGGCAGTCTGCCCCTACGCGCGGGTCAGGGTCAACACTATCGTCATGGAGTCATGGGACAGTCGTTTTTCGTGACAATGAAGGTTCGTGCGCACAGCCAAACCAACGTCAGCGCCAGTATTACACTGCATGACGAAGAAGGACATATTTACCTCAGCATTGATGATCTGGAAGTCACCATGAGCCTGCGTCTGAATGACCTCTTCTTGAAAAACCAGCTTGTGGAAGCGCTTTAATGAGTAACCAGTCAAATCAGGAAAAAATCGCCGTCATTGGTTTCTCGTGCCTGTTTCCTGGCGCAACTAACCCCGATGAATATTGGAATCAGCTAATCAATGGGGTGAATACGACCTCATTCGCAACCGCGATGCAGTTTGGCGCTGACCCAACATCTTATTACGATCCGCAGCGCCGCAATCGTGATACCACGTATTCACTGCGCGGGGGATACATCCAGGCAGGGCTGGAAGATGAACTGGCGGCGTTGGGAAAGTCGACCGGGTGGTCATTGTATGTCGCGCGTGAGGGATTGCGGCACAGTGGCTACTTGGATCAGCCGGATATTTTGTCGCGCTGTGGGTTGATCCTGGGCAACTTATCGTTTCCAACGCAAGAATCGCATGGACTGATTGCCCCAATTTATACGCCCGTACTGGAACGCGCGATTGCTGACCTGATCGGCGTCGATGATTTCCGTCTTCTGCCTTCTTTAGAGGTCGCCTCGACTGAGGCTTTAGTTTCCCCGGCAACGCGCGTCGCTCAGCGGTTGGGTTTGGGTGGAAATACCTTTACGATTGATGCGGCATGTGCTTCATCGCTCTACGCCATCAGTCTGGGATGCGCCTACCTGCGAAACGGTCAGGCTGATCTTATGCTGACCGGCGCGGTAAGTGCCGCCGACCCGCTTTTTATCAATATGGGTTTCACGCACTTCGGCGCTTATCCAGATCGCGGCGCGAGTCGCCCGCTCGATGTCGAGTCAGAAGGTTTGATTTCTGGCGAAGGCGCGGGGATGCTTGTGTTGAAACGCTGCAGCGATGCGGTACGCGATGGCGACACTATCCATGCGGTTATTGGTGGGATCGGGTTGTCCAATGATGGACGTGGCAAGCACCCGCTCACGCCAAACTCACGTGGGCAAACGCTCGCTTTTCAGCGTGCGTACGCAGAAGGGGTTGATCCGCGCAGCGTCCAATATATCGAATGTCACGCCAGCGGCACGCCTTTAGGCGACAAGACCGAGTTGAACTCGATGGACGAGTTCTTCAGCGGCAGCGCAACGCTGCCCCGAATCGGCGCTGTGAAGGCAAATCTTGGACATCTTCTGACCGTAGCGGGGCTGGCAAGCATTCTCAAAGTAATTTTGAGTATGCAGCACAATCAGATTCCGGCGACGATCAACGTTGAACACCCCTTGTCCTCAGGGCGCTTTGGTGCAGCACAGATCGTTCGTCAAAATACGCCGTGGTTGGACGCGCATAAAACGGCTGGAATCAATGCGTTTGGGTTTGGTGGTGTAAACGCCCATTTGATCCTGCAATCGCCCAGCGCTGTTTTATCTCAAACGCATTCAAACGCACAGACTCCAGCCTCGCGCTTGGCAATCGTTGGCATGGACGCACATTTTGGCAACTGTGATGGATTGGAAGCGTTCGCCCGAACTTTATATGACGCCAAGCAGCACTTTCTCCCACTTCCGCCCCACCGCTGGAAGGGATTGACCGATCAAGCGCCACAAGCCGCGTATATCGACTCATTTGAAATCGATTTTCTACGCTTTAAGTTCCCACCCCGCGAAGACGATCAGCCGACGCCACAGCATCTGCTTTTGCTCAAGGTCGCTGATAATGCTGTGCAGGATGCTCAATTGTTGAATGGCAGCAACGTCGCGGTGATTGTCGTCTTAGAGACAGAACTAAGCCTGCATCAATACCGCAGCCGCCTCGATCTCTCGTGGCAGATCAAACAAAGTCTTGAGCGTCAGGGAATACAACTCGATACTGATCTTTCGGAGCTGGAGCAAATCGCCAAAGATGCGCTCAGTCCGCCTGGACAGGTCAATCTATACACGAGTTACATCGGGAATATCATTTCCAGCCGTGTAAGTGCGTTCTGGAATTTCTCAGGACCCGCCTTCACGCTGTCTTCCGCTGAAAACGGTGTCTATAAAGCACTTGAAGTCGCACAGCATTTGTTGGCAGATGACACGCTTGATGCCGTGGTCATTGGCGCGGTCGATCTCGCCGCTGGCGTTGAAAATGTTACGCTTCGTCGCGCACAACACCCACTTAACAGCGGAGCGCTGACGTTGAGTTTCGACCAACACGCGAACGGTTGGCAAGCGGGCGAAGGCGCCGGGGCGGTTGTCGTCAAGCGGACGGATCGTGTACAGGCACAGCATGTCTATGCGACTATCGAAAGCGTCGCGGTGCGACCCGGAAGCGATGCAGCCAGCATCGTTCAGACTCTCGATCATGCATTGACCATCGCTGGGTTAACCACCCACGATGTCGGCTATGTCGAGGCATCCGCCAACGGGATCGCCGCGCAAGATGAAGCAGAAATCGTCGCCTTAACCCACGCCTACCGTAAAAACGGCGATACCCTCCATACTGCGCTTGGGAGTGTGAAAGCCAATATCGGGCACACAGGCGCGGCAGCAGGGATAGCGAGCCTGATAAAGACGGCGCTTTGCCTTGATCGGCGTTTTATTCCGGCGACACCCCATTGGACTCGACCAAAACAACCTCAAAACTGGATCGATAGTGCGTTCTATGTGCCGCCAGAATCGCAGACCTGGTTTAGCCCGAAGGGTGTCCGTCGGTGCGCCGTGATCAGCGGTCTTGGAGACGATGGGACGTGCGCGCAGATCGTCATGACCGAAGGGGATACGCCGTCCACCGATACAGGCAGCGCCTATCTAAAGCATAAGGGGCTGTATCTGTTTCCAGTCGATGCCGATGACCGTGATACGCTCCTTCAGCGCCTCAAACAGCTTGACAGTGATCGACCGTTATCAGTGCTCGCACAACGAGCGTTCTCTACGTTTCGCAACGGGCGTTACGCGGCTGTCATACTCGCCCGCAACCCCGATATGCTGCGTCGTGAGCTTCAACTAGCGCTCACGGGTATTCCTCAAACGTTCGAACGCGGTGGAGACTGGCAAACCCCCGCAGGCAGCGCGTTCAGCGCAAATCCGGTCGGTTCAACGGGTGGCATCGCGTTTGTTTATCCGGGCGGGTTCAATTCGTATCCTGGTCATGGGCGCGATTGGATGCATCTGTTTCCAGCGGCGCTTGATTATGCGGCATCACTGGGTTCTGATATCGGGGATCAGCTTGGGGAAACCTTGCTGTACCCGCGTTATGTATCTACGCCTGATCGTACGCAGGTACGCGTGGCACGCGCTCGACTGATGAATGACCAGAACACCATGATGAGTTCTGGTATTCTGTTTTCGACGATGTATACCCGCGTCCTGCGTGAGGTTTTTAAGGTTAAACCGAACCTGACTTTCGGCTATAGTTTGGGCGAAAGCAGCATGTTATGGGCGCTGAGAGTGTGGCGGGATGCCGAATCCGCCCGCGCTGCACTGCGTGAGTCGCCGTTGTTCAAATCGCGCTTGTACGGGCGTAAAGAGGCTGTCCGTGAAGCCTGGGGGCTGCCTGCACATCAGGAGAATGATTTTTGGGCATCATTCGTTCTATCCGCGTCCGCAAACGTTGTGCTGGAACAACTTGTCCACGAAACGCGCGTTTATCTGACGCATGTGAATACGCCCGCCGAAGTCGTTATCGCGGGTGATCCAACAGCATGTGAGCGCGTTATTGCACGGGTGGGTTGCGAAGCACTGCGTGCGCCCTTTGAAACCGTGATCCATAACGAAGCGATGATCTCGGAATATGATGCGCTCTTTAGCCTGCATCACTGGACGGTTCATCCTGTTGAGGATAACATCACGTTCTATTCAGCGGCGGATTACGAACCGCTTCGGCTGGATAGCGATCTGGTCGCTCGCAGTGTTGCACGGGTATCGTGCAAGCAAGTGGATTTTCCTCGACTGATTCATAATGCGTACCGAGATGGTGCGCGCGTGTTCATCGAGCTGGGTCCCGGAGCAACCTGTACACGCTGGATCAGTGACACGCTGCGCTCGGAACATCGGGAGCATCTCGCCGTCGCGATTGATCAACTGCGCCTCGATGATCACACGGCGCTGCTGAAGTTGTTGGCTCGTCTGGTGAGTCATCGCGTCCCTGTCAATCTCTCCGTTCTCTACGATGAGACTATGCCTGTTGTAGAACACAAGCAGTTGCTGCGTACCATCGCACTGGGCGGCGAGCCAGTGCGGGACGTTATCCTCAATGAGGACAATCGACGGCGAATCGGTCGGAAGCCAGTACAACGTCCTGTTCCTGCATACGAACCGGAAATAGTGCAGCCCCAGCGTGTGGCAGTGGCAGACGATCACAGCGCGCAATTGCAAAGCCGTTTACAGGGACTTCTTGAAATCGGTGCTTTGATTAAGGCGCAAGCCGAATATCCAACTGCCGCCGCGCCAGCCGCGCGCGTCATCGAACAACCATCGCCAGTCACCCGGCAGAGTCGCGCAATTTTTGATACCGCCGCGATTGATCAGTTTGCCAGAGGATCGATCAAGGCGTGTTTTGGTTCAGAATATGCGATTTATGACAACAAGCGTGCGCCTCGCATCCCTAATACCGATCTGATGCTGCTTTCGCGTATCGTGGCGGTGGACGCGGTGCGTTTGGTGACAAAGACCGGAAGCAGCATGGTGGCAGAATATGATGTGCCGCCGGACATGTGGTTTTTCCGCGATAACAGTGCGCCGTTCACGCCGTACTCTATGCTCATGGAAATCGCGTTGCAACCGTGCGGATTCCTATCGGCTTTTATGGGACCCACGCTGGCGTTTCCCGACACGGATTTTTACTTCCGCAATCTTGATGGTACAGGTCAACTTGTACGTGAAGTCGATTTGCGCGGTAAGACGCTCGTCAATCGTGTCGAACTGGTCTCATCGACGGTTTTGCAGGGCATCATCCTGCAAAAGTATACCTTTGACATGCAGCTAGATGGCAGTTCGTTTTATGTCGGCAGCTCAACGTTTGGTTACTTCACAAGTCAGGCGCTTTCAAGTCAGGCGGGGCTTGATCGCGGCGCCCCCCCCGCAAAATGGCATGAAGCACAACCGACATCGCCGCTGGTACGGTTAGCAGGCAATCGCACTGCCGCACCGCGTACCAACTCGATGCTTTCGCTGCCGACGCGTCAGCTTGCCTTTCTGGACGATGTACTCGTCAACGTACACGGGGGCACTCATGGACTCGGCTATGCGTACGCAACGAACAAAGTTGACCCAAATGACTGGTATTTCGCCTGTCATTTTTTCCAAGACCCCGTAATGCCCGGATCGCTTGGCTTGGAAACTATCGTGCAGGCGATGCAAGCGTACGCGCTGCAAGCTGGTTTATCCAATGGGATGCGCGCACCACGTTTTGGATTGGTAGAGAACCACACCATGATTTGGAAGTATCGCGGACAGGTACTCAGCGACAGCAGCAACGTCGCTGTCGAAGTGCATATCACCCAGGTTGATCGTATCGGCGATGATGTGATGATCCACGCGGACGCCAGTCTGTGGAAAGACACGCTGCGAATTTACGAATTCAAAAATGTAGGTGTGCGAATTACAAGCACACCAGATCGCTGAGAAAGTAGCTCATGTATAACACTCAAGTTGAAAATGGCATACAGGCGCGTCTGGCTGATGTCCATAACAGGCGCTGGCACGGCAATCCACAGGCGCTGGTTTTCGATCAAACGGGGATCAAAAACTGTCTCAGTCGCCTTGATAAACCCGTATATGTTGTCGAATATGACGGGCGCGTCGGAATCACCAACGAGGGTGACGAAACAGCGACGGGTGCCTTGCGACTGCTTGGTACAGCGCTCCCTCTGCGACCCGAACAGCTCGGTGATGCGAGCTTCCGTGAGGCGTACGGAGTCCGGTTGGCGTATGCAACAGGGGCGATGGCAAATGCTATTGCATCCGTTGAACTTGTCACTGCGATGGGACATGCGGGATTATTGAGTGCTTTCGGCGCAGCGGGCGTGGTGGGAACGCGGCTGGAAGCGGCGATTCATCAGGTTCAAGCCGCGCTTATCAGCGAGCCTTATGCGTTCAACCTGATTCACAGCCCAAGCGAAGAAGCAATGGAACGCCGTGCTGTCGAGTTATTTCTGCAATATGGCATCACGATCGTCGAAGCGTCGGCTTTTCTTGATCTCACGCCCCACGTTGTCCGCTATCGCGCTGCCGGTTTGAGCCTTGATGCACAGGGCAATATTGTCATCAAAAACCGTATCATCGCCAAAGTCTCTCGCGGCGAAGTCGCCCAAAAGTTTATGGAACCCGCACCTGATCGTCTGCTGCAACCGCTTGCCGACGCCGGATTGATCACCCAGACACAACTGGAGATCGCGCGCCGCGTGCCGATGGCGGATGATGTGACGGTAGAAGCCGACTCAGGTGGTCACACGGATAACCGCCCACTCGTGGTTATCCTGCCGTCGATCCTGAGTCTGCGTAACGAACTTCAGGCGAAGCATCAATTTGCGACGCCTGTACGGGTCGGTGCAGCGGGCGGGATCAGCACGCCATCATCCGCGTTGGCAGCATTCATGATGGGCGCGGCGTATGTGGTGACGGGCTCGATCAATCAGTCCTGTCTTGAAGCAGGCGCGTCGCCTTACACCAAGAAACTGCTGAGCGAAGCGGACATGGCAGATGTGATGATGGCACCTGCCGCCGATATGTTCGAAATGGGCGTGAAAGTTCAATTGCTTAAGCGCGGCACTATGTTTCCAATGCGCGCACAGCGATTGTACGAACTGTACCGAGAATATGACTCGATTGAAGCGATCCCCATCGCCGAGCGAGAAAAACTGGAAAAACAGATTCTCAAGCGTCCAATTGAGGATATCTGGCGTGAAACCGTGCAGTATTTTACGGAACGCGACCCGGAACAAATTCAGCGAGCAGAAAACAATCCGAAGCGTAAAATGGCGTTGATCTTCCGCTGGTATCTTGGTTTGTCGTCGCGCTGGTCAAATACAGGCGAACAGGGACGAGAACTTGACTATCAAATCTGGTGTGGTCCTTCGATGGGTGCATTTAACGCATGGGTAAAAGGATCATTCTTACAGGAACCTGCCAACCGTAACGTCGCAGATGTGGCGTGGCAGATCATGACAGGGGCAGCCTATTTGTACCGCGTACAAAGCCTGAAGACGCAGGGATTGGTGTTTGCGCCCATTTATGAAGCCTATGTGCCGCAATCCCGCCTGATACGGTAGAATGGTCACCGCCCCACTTTATACAATGGATTTTTGAGGAGAATAGGCATGTTGAAAAAAGTAACGCTGCTGCTGGTGCTGATCATAAGCGCCACGCTGTTCGGTCTGGGAATAGCGGCGGCTCAGGATGCACCCGTAATCGCTGTGTTGACCCCTTATTTGGCACAGCCGGGAACGCAGTTTATGGTCGAAGGCTTCCAAGCCGCTGCTGAATCACGCGGCTGGACAGTCAATGTAATTGATACGGCGGGCGATGTCGCTGCGTTGAACAGCCGCGTGCAGGATGCGATCACACAGCAAGTGGACGCGATGGTGATCAATGTTGACCCGTCGCAAATCCCGGCACTCAGCGAAGCGGCGGCGGCGGGCATTCCAGTATTCGGCATGGACGCGGGCAGCACGCCAGAAGTACTGGTCAACGTGACGAGCAACGGCTATGAAATGGCGGCAGTCACCGCGACCTATATTATCGACCGCTTGAACGGCACCGGGCGCGTCGTGATGTTCGGTTTCAATGCTTATCCGCCCGTGCAGAAGCGCGGCGTTGTCGCGCAAGCCGTTTTCGGAAATACGCCGGATATTGAAATTATCGAATTCATTGAACCGGATGTGACCGACGGTGGCATCGCAGATTCGCGCGCACGTATGGACGCAATTCTGGCGGCGAACCCCGAACCGGGCAGCATTTCGGCGGTGTGGGCAGCATGGGATCAGCCAGCGCTGGGCGCACTGCAAGCCATCGAAGCGGCAGGGCGTGAAGGTGAAGGCATTATCATCACCGGAATTGATGCCAACCCGCAAGCACTCGACTCGATTTCGCTGGGCGGCAGTTTCGAAGCCAGCATCGCGCAGGATTTTAGTGGCATTGGCAGTTTGGTGGCGGAACAGATCGAACGCTATCTGAACGGTGAAACGCTGACGCAGCGTGTGGTCTATGCACCCACCACGCTCGTCACCGCTGCGAACGCCGCCGATTTCGTCGCCGCGCCGTAAATTCTCGATTGGATGCCAGTGGGGTAGGGGATAATCCTTACCCCGTTCGCACTTATCATTTTATGACTCCGTCGGTTCTTCTTCGTATTCGCCGCGCCTCAAAAAGTTACAGCGGCATCCCCGCGCTGATCGATGCCGATCTGGATTTGCTCGCTGGCGAAGTCCACGCATTGATGGGTGAAAATGGCGCGGGTAAATCGACCCTGATCAAGATTCTCGCGGGCGTAACCTCGCCTGACAGCGCTCAAATCGAGATTAAGGGGCAATCTGTCACTTTATCCAACCCACAAAGTGCTTTTGCGCACGGGCTGCGCTTCATCCATCAGGAACTTCACGTTGTGCGTCAGCTTTCTGCCGCTGAAAATATTTTTCTCGGTCAGTCTTACCCGACGCGCTTTGGTTTTCAGGTGCGTTGGAAACAACTTTATCAACAGGCTGAACAGGTTCTCTCTCAGTTGGGGATTGACCATATCGATCCACGCCGGACGATGGGACATCTCAGCCCCGGCGACCAAATGTTGATCAACATCGCTCACGCATTTGTGGGGGATGACCTGAGCCGCGATAGTGCTGGGGCGCTCGTGTATGTCATGGACGAACCCACAGCGGCACTTACAGGTGCAGAAACCGCGCAATTATTTCGTGTGATCGACGCCTTGCGCCGACGGGGATGCGCGGTACTGTACGTGTCGCATCGCATGGACGAGATTTTTACCATCGCGGATCGTGTCACCGTGATGCGCGATGGACGCATCATCGATACCTGCCTGATTCGTGAGATAACACCGCAAGCGCTGATCATCAGGATGACTGGTCGTGAACTTGAGCATATTTATCCGCCGCGTCTCGTGCTGCCTTTCGAAGATGTGCTGCTCGATGTGTGCGGCGCGCAGACGCGCGTCGTAAAAGGGGCGACGTTTCAAGTCCACGCCGGAGAGATTGTGGGGGTAGCGGGCTTGAATGGTTCAGGGCGTACCGAACTCCTGCGCGCCGTGATGGGTTTGGATCGACTGACGGCGGGTGAGGTGTGGTTGGCAGGCAAACGACTAACCCGGCTTACCCCGCCGAGGGCATGGCGAGAAGGGTTCGCGTTTGTACCAGAAGAACGCCGATCCCAGGGACTTGTCCTATCGCGCAGCGTGGCGGACAATCTGACCCTGCCGCAGCTTGGGCATGTCAGTATCGGAGGGTGGTTGCTCGCACATCGGCGCGAACATCGTACCAGTCTCGATACTGGCGCGATGGTACGCTTGAAAGCACATGGACCTGCACAAACCGTGCGCGAACTCAGCGGGGGTAACCAGCAGAAGGTGGTATTTGGGCGCGCACTGGTTCGTCCGCCACGCTTGCTATTGTTGGATGAACCGACACGTGGAGTTGATGTCGGCGCGAAAGTCGATTTGTATCACCTGATCCGTGAGATCAGTGCGCGTGGAGCGGGAATTTTACTCGTCTCGTCAGATTTGCCAGAATTAATCGGCATGACCGATCGCATCTTGATTGTACGCGGTGGGCAGGTGATGGAAACTGTTTTATCGAATGGGCTGACCTCGGAACGATTGTTAGCATTGTGCTACGGAAACATGGAGCATGTTGGCTCAAGAAACGCTATCCGCTAAACCACAGTTCGCATGGGCGCGTTTTCTCCGCACATACGGCACGCTGATTGGATTCTTGCTGATTGTGCTGTTCTTTGCCAGCCAGCGCCCACAAACGTTTATGAGTGTCCGTAACCTGTTGAATATCACGCAGCAGGTGAGCATCTTAGGCATCGTCGCGTTTGTGATGACGGTCGTAATGGTCATCGGTGATTTTGATTTGAGTGTCGGTACGATGGCTAGTTTATCTGGCATTGTAATCGGCACTCTGCTGCAACTTGAACAGCCGTTAAGCGTGGTGATTGGTGCAGCGCTGGTCGTTGGCATGATCGGCGGGCTGCTCAACGGCGTACTTGTCGCTTACATCGGCATTACGCCATTCGTCGCCACCCTTGCCACACTCACGATCTTCGGCGGGCTTGCATTCTCGATCAGCGGTGGACGCACAATCTTCGGGCAGGTGTTCCCCGACGTGCTGACTGATTTTGCCAACGGTGGGGTTGTGCTGGCGACCGTGAACGATCAGGTAATTCGGCTGCCTCATTTGACAATCATCGCCTTGGTTGTGCTGGTGATTGTCTGGTTTGTGCTCGAACATACGGTGTTTGGGCGGCGGTTGTACACGATTGGTGGGAGTATGGAAGCCGCACGATTGGCGGGTGTACGTGTGCGCCTGCTGCGCCTGCTGGCTTTTGTGATCACCGGCTTTGGGGCGGCGCTAGCCGGGGTAATGCTAAGCGGGCAACTAGCGACGGCAAACCCAACGTTAGGCGATGGACTGATGCTCAATGCGATCGCGGCGGTCTTTCTTGGCATGACGATGAGCCAGGAGGGCGAACCGCACGTGTTAGGGACGCTGGTCGGCGTGCTGTTGATTGGTGTACTGGCAAACGGCTTCACGCAGTTGGGCGTTGATACTTATGTGCAGCGGATATTGACGGGCGCGATCATTATCGCGTCGGTCACGTTAAGCAGTATTTCCCGACGTAATCACTAGCGTACACGGCACTAGACCGACTCGTTGAAAAGATGAACGATCATGATGAATGACGCTTTGTGGCTGATTATCGATATAGGGACGAGTGGCGCGAAAATTGCGCTGATCACGGCGGCGGGGCAACTGCTGGATACCACCACTCAACCCTACGATACGTTCAGCGCCGATGGCGGCGTGAACGAACAGAATGCTGCTGATTGGTGGCAGGCGGTCATTGCTGCTTGTCAGTCGTTTGGCGCGAAAATGGCACCCGTAAGTGCGGTCGCTGTGACCGGACAAATGCAGGATGCGATCTTGATTGACGGCGACGGTACGCCAACGCATCCGGTGATTTTGTACAGCGATACGCGGGCGTCTGCTGAAGCCGAGATGGTCGTGGCGCGCGTAGGAGCAGAACGATTGAAGGCGTTGACAGGCAATGAACAAGGGGCGGATAGCTTGTGGGCAAAACTGCTCTGGCTGACTACGCATCGTCCCGACGCAATAGAAAAGGCGTACAGCATTTTGTTCGGCGCAGCGGATGCTGTCATTTTTCACCTGACTGGTAAGCCGAGCACAGATACCACCACTGCCTCGACCACTGGGTTGATGGATTTGCATGAACGGCGCTGGCTTTCTGAAGCGCTGCTGGAAACAATGGGAATCAGTGCCAGTGCAGGGAAGCTGCCTGAGTTGGTCGCGGGCGGCTCGCAGGTTGGCACGGTGACAGCGCGCGCCGCCGCTGTACTGGGTCTTTCTATCGGTATTCCGGTTTATCATGGCGCGGGGGATGCGGGTGCGGCGACCATTGGGGCTGGCAGCGGTGAAATCGGGCGGGCATATGGCTATCTTGGCACGAGCGGGTGGGTTGCGTTCACGGCGGATACGCCCGGATCGCCTGAAAATGGTGTCTTCACGCTCGCGCATCCGCAGCCGAATCGTTTTATTCAGATTGCGCCGCTGCTGACCGCCGCTGGAAATTTGGAATGGATACGTGACCTGTTTGCCACCGAATCGGTTGAGACTTTGATCGACGAGGCGTGCGCGCGTCCTGTTTCGAAGGTGATTTATCTACCATACCTGAATGGGGAGCGCACTCCGTTCCGCGACCCATTGGCGCGGGCAGCCTTCATCGGGATGGGTAGCACGACCGAACGCGCCGATCTGGTACGTGCCGTGCTGGAAGGGGTGGCGTTTGGCTATCGTCATGCGCTTGACGCGCTGATGCCGCAGCCACCGAGCCACCTTATGCTAACGGGTGGCGGAACACGTTCGCTGAAGTGGTGTCAGATATTCGCAGATGTGCTTGGTCTCGATATTCTGATTGGCACAGACGCGGATCATGTTGGTGTACGCGGGGCACTGCTGTCGGCACAGGTTGCCAGAGGCGTATTTACGAGTTACAGACCTGTAGGATTTACGCCGAGCGAACAGACGCTCACACCTCATCTGGTTCAGTATGGGCTTTATCAAGCCAAATATGCTGTATATCGTGCCGCCTACCCCGCGATGAAAGACCTTTTCGGGCAGCTACAGCAATAAGCGTTCGCTCGCTGAGCGATTTGCAGATTTGACTTATGCGGCAGAGGCTTCTTCTTTCATTTCAATTGTTTCGATGCTCTCGACCACACGAAATCCTATCGCCATATCATCGCGGGAGAATCCTCGCATACGGATGCCGGAACGATAGCCAGCCAGCGCAATCGCATGGGTGCTGACGGGCAGCGTGAGCAGCGCAAACAGCGCCAACGCGATCACTTTGAGCGTGGTGGACGGCATCAAGATTGCCGCGCCGAGCAGCAGGCTGCACAGCCCTACTGTTGATACTTTACCCGATGCATGAAGTCGTGTGTATATATCGGGCAGACGAACCAGTCCAAGAATACCAATGGCGCAAAAACCAATGCCGATCCATAGCGCGACGAGACCAATGATTTCCATTAGAATGTCCTTTTCTCCGAAATAAAACGGGCAAGTGCCAGCGTGCCAATGAAGGCGAACGCTGCAAGCGCAATCGCAATATCCACAAACATAACATCACCGCGAATGACCGCCAGTACAACGATGATCCCGATCAACAGCGTCGTGATCGTGTCGATGACCTGTAAGCGATCAGCGGCGCTCGGTCCAACCCAGAGCCGATAAACGCACGGGAGCATCAGCACGATCAAGACCAACAGGGCTGCATGAATCCCAAAGGAGACCACATCACTCATGCTGCTGTCACTCCCATGATGCGGCGCAGCAGCAGCAGACGTTTGGTCTGTGCGGGGGGCGCGTTCTGCGCGGATGCTTCCACATCGAGGCAGTGAACGAACATCGTATGACCCTCTGCAAAGTCCATGACGAGTTCGCCAGGAGTCAACGTGATTCCGTGTGCGCTGAAGGCAGCGATGATGTCATTTTTGCTGAAGTCCTGAGTAGGTACGGCAAGAATGCCGGGATTGATCGGCATGTTGGGGTTTAGCACAAGGCGAGTTACGTCAAGGCTCGAAATCACAACATCGCGTCCGAGCGTCACCGTGTAGATGAAGAATGCGAGAATCTGGTCAGGCAGGCAGCGCAGATTCACGCTTGGGCGTTCGCTGTGGAGCAGCAGTTGAATCGCAATACCCAACAGGCTGCCGACGAAAAAACTCTCCAATGACAGGCTCGAAGTCACTACCATCCAAATCACCGCTAAGGGGAAAGCCAGCAAAACGGTCGCCAACATATCAGCCTCCTAGAACCGCACGGATATAACTCTGGGGATCATTTAAACGAGTCACGGCAATTGTGGCAGCTTCCACTAAAGGCACCGCGAACAAACCAAACAACACGCACAAGCCAAGCAGCATCAACGGAGCGACCAAACTATCACCCTGCGCTTTCAGGTATAGTTGATCGACAGGGTTCTGCTGAAAAATATGCTGCCATGTGCGGACGACATACAGCAGGGTAATCAAGCCAGCAGCGACCGCCAAACCGAGCAAAATCCAGCCTTGCGCGTCAATACCCCCACGAATGATCGACAATTTGCTGATGAATCCATTGAGCGGCGGCACACCTGCTAACGCCAGCCCACCGACGAGATACAGCCCGCCCAGCACAGGAAAGTTTCGCCCGGCTCCGCCAATATCTTTGAGCTTTGCAGATTTGTTTTGCATATGACTGGCAAGTGCCCCGGTGATCATCAACAGGGATGACTTAATGAACGCATGGTTGACGGCGTAGACAATCGCGCCGATCAATGCCAGCGGCGTTCCCCAACCAATGCCCAATAGAATGAAGCCGATTTGTCCGAAGGTAGAGTACGCCAGCATACGTTTGGCGTCATAGGTACGAAGGGCGGCTAAACTGCCAAAGAAAATGCCGATGATGCCGAGTAGGAGCAGAAGGTTTCGGACGAGCGGCGCTTCAGCGATGAACAACAGCATCGTCAAACGGATTAAGCCGTACACCCCAACTTTGACCACCACCGACGACAGTACCGCATGGACGGGCGTCGGTGCGGCGGTGTGAAAATCCGGCTGCCAGAAATGGAACGGGAAAACTGCGCTCTTGAGCAAGAAGGCGCACATCAACAGGACGGCGGCAGTCTGCGCGAGGAGCGGGCGTTCGCCGCTTTCGAGTAACCGCGCAATATCCGCGAGCGTGAGCGTGCCGAAGGAGGCGTAAATCGCGCCGATGCCCAACAACAAAAACAGTGAACCCATCGCGCTAATCAGTAGATATTTGATCGCCGCTTCAACGCCAAGTCGGTTGTCCGAAATCGCAACCAAGACCACTGACGACATGATCATCAGTTCTTGGAAGACAAACAGCGTAAAAATGTCACCCGTATAAAATGCACCATGCAAACCACACGCCATGCACAAATACAAAGGCATGAAGGCGGGGTAGGTCACGCACTTGTCACGACATCCAAGAATGTAAATTGCGCCGCCCATGACGACGGTCGAAGCCATCGCCGTAAAAATCGCAGCGAGCATATCTGGCGCAAGCACAATGCCGTAAGGAGGCATCCACCCACCCAACCGATAAAGCTGTAGTCCATCCGTCCAGTTGAGCGCCAGAATTACAAGGCTGGAAAGCCATGCCAAAATCGTCGCGCTCACCCCAATAATGCGCTGAACACGGCGAAAATGGGCAAACAGAATGCACAATGCTGCTGCACACAGCGGGAAGAAAATCGGTCCTAGGACGAAAGGATTGTTCGGAAGCACATTCTTCAGCCCTTCAACTGATCGAGCGTATCCAGATCGGCAGTCTTGTAGCGACGGGCTGAGATCGCAATCAAACCGAGTAGAATGGCATAAGAACCAAAACTGATGACAATCGCGGTCAGAATGAGCGCTTGAACCAGCGGGTCGCTCGGCTGACCCACGCTCAAATTCTGCGAATATGCGGGGACCTGACCGTTAAATGCGCCAACGGCGAAGAAAAACAGATTGATTGCTGTGAACAGGATGTAGAAGCCCATGGCTGACTTTATCATGTCGCGTCGCAAGAGTTGAAATACGCCTAAGGCGAACATCAATCCGGTTGCTACTGCGAAAATCACGTTCATAGCGGTTCAATTTCCTTCGGATAAGTGATTGCTTCCATTACAGTAGAGGTACACCCCAGTACTGTTAAGAATATGCCAGTCTCGTAGATAAACGTTGTGGATAAGTGCAAATTTGCGGGCAGGTAAATTTGGTCAAAGTTGACATGCGCCGCAAATGGCAGATTCGACAGCATCGGCGCCGCGGCGTTCAAAATCACCAGCAAGAGCCCCGAACCGATCAAGTAGCGCGGCTTTAACCAGCCCAAACGCCGTTGTGCTTCTTGATAGCCAAACACGACATACCACAACGTAATCCCCAGCCCACTGATCACGCCAGCGGTAAATCCATCACCGGGTGCTTCGCCCCCATAAAATAACTGGGATAGTGCAACCAATAACGCAAACGGCAGCACCAACTGCGCAACGATCCGTGTAAGCGGAGTCGAAAGAACCGAATCAGGCGAAATTTCGTCGTCGTTCTCGTCATCATCGTTCCCTTCTGGCATCTCAACTGGCTGATCAGGCTGTGCATCAAGGTGGAATATTTTCAGCCGCGCTTCCGGTTGCGCTATATGGATGCGCTTGGAGATAACGCCGCCGGGACTCGGTTTCGCCAGCAGAGTCAGCACTCCTAATGCCGCGACGCTCAACACACTGATCTCGATAATGGTGTCCATGCCGCGAAAGTCAGTGACAATTGCGCCCACAACATCAGAGAAACCTAACAGCGGGAGCGCGTTCTCCAAGTGCCATGCGGTGACAGTCATTGTTTCGGCAAGTGCGCGGTTGTTGATTGCCGCTAAAGCGAACAACGCCACGCCAGCACCGATGATCGCGGACAAGACAACATCACGCACTAGACCGAGACGCGACTGTTTCCACAGGTTATCCATAGCGACCTGTCGCTGGTGCGCGTTGATCTTCGCCAGCATAATGATGATAAGCACTGTCCCTAACGTCTCTATCATGAATTGCACAAGCGCGACATCGGGCGCGGGTTCAAGCAAGAACAAGCCGCCCACGCTGTAGCCCGCAACGCCCAACGACAGCGCCGCCATGACATGACGGCGAAAGACGATACTGCCAACCATGGTGCCTAACGCTAACAGCAGCAGCATCAAGCGCAGAAAATCAACTTCACCGTTCCATTCAAAATCGACGGCGGTCACGTGGGAAAAGCCCGCACTCAACTGCAACAAACTCACCGCGCCCAAAATGACGAATAGGTAGTAACGCAGCTTGCCGTTTTGCGAACGCAGTACGAGGTCACCGGCTTTTTCGACGCCGCCGACAAGCGCATTGTAGATGTTTGTCGCGTTGGGTAACGCCGGGATTGCCCACGCACGCCAGCGAGTCCGCGCCGCGAAGACCGCTACACCTAAGATGATCGCGGTGACGCTTAAGATCAGGGGCAGATTGATGCCGTGAAAAAGCGCGAGCTTAACCTCTTGATCGATCATGGGCTGGATGAGCGGACGCACGAGCCAATCCAAACTTAAGCCTGCGATCAACGCGCCGCCCGCCAGCGCGCTGGGACCGACCAGCATCCCCCATGAGGACTCGTGAAGGTGATGTGTTTCACGGGGCTTGTCCAAAAACACATCCCAGATGAATATGAGCGCCATCGTTACAGTGAGCGCCGCGCTCGTTACAATCACAACCAATGCCAGCGGCGACTCGATCATCGCTTCAAGCAGTGCTTCTTTAGCGACAAAGCCCAACAGCGGCGGGAGTCCTGCCATCGACAGGCACGCCAGCACGCAGACGATTGCCCAACCGGGCATAGCGGCGGCGAGTCCGCCAAGTTTACGTAAGTCGCGCGTTCCAGCGGCGTGATCGACTGCACCCGCTATGAGGAACAGCGTCGCTTTGTAGAGGCAGTGCGCCAATATACCGATCAAGGCGGCTTGTATTCCTTCCCCATGCGGCAAGCCGATCAACGCGACCAACACGCCAAGCTGACTCACCGTCGAGTAAGCAAGTGCGGCTTTGAGGTCGTGCTGACGGAGCGCCAGCAACGCTCCGATCAACATAGTAGCCAAGCCGAAGCCCATCAAAGCAGACTGCCACAACCCTGTATCGCCCAATGCGGGGGAAAGGCGCAGCAGTAAATAAATGCCCGCCTTGACCATTGTCGCCGAGTGCAAATACGCGCTGGCAGGAGTCGGCGCGGACATCGCACCGGGAAGCCAAAAATGGAGCGGAAATTGTGCGCTTTTGCTAAAACACCCTACGAAAATGAGGACAGTGAACGCCGTATACCAGGGGTGATCTTGCAGTGCCGATCCGCTTAGAATTTGGCTGAGTTCGCTCGTGCCAGCAGCCGTACTCATGAGTGTCAAACCAAGCAGGAGAGCCAAACCGCCGCCGCCCGTGATGATCAAGGCGCGGAGTGCGCCCGTGCGTGCGTCTGCTGAATGATCGCCGTGAAAGCTGATGAGCAAAAACGAGATGATGCTCGTCAGCTCCCACGCAATGAACAGGGTCAGCACATTGCCAGCGACGACGAGCGCCAGCATTGCCGCCATAAACGCGAACAGCAAGCCGTAAAATCGACTGAGTACGCGAGAATCTTCAAAGTAATAGCCTGAATACAGGGCAACTACCGCGCCTACGCCTGTGATAATGAGCGCGAACAGCAGCGACAGACCATCAATGTAGACGGAGAGAGTCAAACCAAGTTCAGGAACCCAAGGGACAGACGACTGAATCACACCGACTTCGGTCACAGTGGGCAGGTACGATAGCAGAAGGAAGAATAAAAGTCCTGTCAGCGCCGCAACAAACCACGCCAAAGGAATTTTGAGTTCGCGCGATATTGGCGTGCTGCTGCTAAAAGCGAGTTTCAAGCGTATAACCTCATGTCAGTCACGATTCATAAATAAGGGCAGACCTGTAGCACAAGTACGCCCTTACAAGAAGCACATCGTATTTTCATAGGGAGTGAAAATAAGACTTTTCACTCCCTAAAACTTTGCTAGTCACCCATTGCAGGCGCGGCACTCTTTGCAGTTAAGGGTGTAGCTCCTACTGCATTGGGCAGGGGGAGAATATCGGGCCACACGGTTTGACCATGTTCGTAGTTGTCGATGAAGTTGCCGTCCACTTCGGCTGCCGCGTTGACACGCAGACGACCAACTGCTTTGAGTGCGCCGAACATGAGAACCGATGTGACGGCGACCCACGCAATTGTTGCGGCAGAACCAAGCAACTGGGTTCCCAGAATGTCGGCGCTGCCACCGCTCACCAGTAAGCCGCCCAAGCCGCTTTTCACGTTCGCGGCAAAGGGGGTCAATGTCGGTTCAGCGAACAGCCCAATGGCGATCACACCCCACACACCGCAGGCGAGGTGAACTGATGAAGCGCCCACCGCATCATCGACTTTGATACGTTCCAACAAATCGGTCCAGAGCAGCATGACAACCCCCGCGACTCCACCAATAATGATCGCTGACACCGGGCTGACGAACGCGCAGCCAGCGGTGATGCCGACCAGTCCAGCGAGGGAACCATTTAGAGAAGCGGGTAAGTCCCATTTGCCCGTACGGAAATACTGGAAGAACAAGGCAGATAGCGAACCAACGCCGCCGCCAAGGGTCGTGTTGAGGACAACGATACCGATTGTTCCACCTACACCGACTGCGCCGAGGGTCGAACCGGGGTTAAAGCCATACCAACCGACCCATAGAATCAGCGTGCCGATCAGAGCAAGTCCGAGGTTGTGCGGTGTCATGGCTTTACCCCACACTTTCCCTTTACGCGGACCCAACATCCACGCACCGATCAGGGCGATTACACCACCGACCGTATGGACGACATTGCTGCCCGCGAAATCGAAGAAGCCCTGCTGGAACAGCCAGCCGCCACCCCAAACCCAGTGAACGACAATCGGATAAATGATGGCGCAGACAATCACCGAATAGATGATGTTGCCAATGAAGTTTGTGCGTTCCGCCATCGCGCCTGTCGTGATGGTGCTGGCGGTAGCGGCAAAGGCGAACTGAAAGAAGAACATGGTCAGGACGCTGATGTTGCCGTAGTAGATGACATCCGCAGTTTCAATGCCCGGCATAAACAATGTCGTCCCAAAAAGACCACTGCCGTTATCCACGCCGAACGCTAAGCCGAAGCCCACTACCCACCAACAAATGGCACCAATCCCTGCTTCGATAAAGTTTTCGAGCAAGGCGTTGACTGCGGCGGTCTGGCGAATCATGCCAGTTTCAAGAATAGCGAACCCAAGCTGCATGAAAAAGACAAGGAACCCAGTCATCATTACCCAAGCGGTATCAATACCGATTTTGATAGCTGTGATATCATCCATCGTGGGGATAGCGACTTCCTCCTGTGCGAAGGAGGCACGCACACCAAAGGCAGCTAGAAACAAGGTAGCAACGAGCATAATCAACAAACGCTGCCACATGCGATTACGTGTTTTCATTTCCCCCTCCAAGGTAGGTCTGTTAAGATGGGGGCAGTTTACAAGCTTTATGAAACGCCGCTCAACTAAAAAGTAGCTAACGTTTTTGGAGAGTTATTGTAGATATTGAGCAAATTTTGGCGTTTTCATAAAAATTATAGCGGCATTATGGGGTCTACTTGGAAGAATTGACTAGAATACCTGTGAATAAATAGACAAGATGTGCAGCGGTTAGATGGTTTGCACAATAAAACCAGCTTGGACTGACGCCGAAAATGGTGACTCATTCGCAAATTGTGTGAAAAGCTGAGCGAACTGCTTGCTCGGTGTGGTCGTTGTACCGGATTGAACACTTTTTTCTCTTGTCGTGACCAAATTACTTCATATCAAAGTGCGGATGAGCCATTAAACTGGGCGTAGACCAGGATGACCTTACCCTGATTCAACGGACGGTCAGTCAGAATGTCAGAGGCGGTCAATCTGCTCGCTTTAATCGCTATCATTGCGGCATACTGCCCAAAAGCAAGGGCGATTATTTCATGTCCGCTGTGATTTTATGTCCGCTGTGATCGACCCCATGACCGATATGCCCCTTATGGCTATTGGGAGCATGACCAGCATCGTGATCGCCATGTTCTTCCTGTGTATGTTGATGCGTCGATGGCATCATTTTATGTTCCATGGTTGTCATCCTTCCTATTAGATAACCTACAGAATAAAATTTCTGAGAGAAAACGAAAGTTTCACTTCCCCTCAGAGAAATTATTTTGAAGTTTAACTATTGAGTATCTACCCGTGTGCGTCCGCTGAATTGCTACAGTATGCATCCTACAACTGAGTAGCTTTTCTATCCCTAGTCGATCAGATCACTGGCTGCCTGCTTAAAGCACTTCTTCGGGCACATGCTTGTCGCCTTGCCATTGATCTTTGCTCAGGTCAAGTCTCTGAATAAGCCAGGGCATACTTGTGGCCTGCACAAGTGAAGTGAACAGCACTACGCCGAAAGTCATAATTAATAAGGAGTCACGCTGCGGCAGATCGCGGGGCAGACTGAGCGCCAGCGCCAGACTCACCGCTCCACGTTGACCACCCCAGAACATAATATGCCGCCAGTTTATCGGCAGTGGACGCTCACGGTGGAAGAGGCGGGTATGGAGCGGCGCAAGTCCGTAGACGATCACTATACGCGAGACCAGCACCGCAAAAATCGCCAATGCCGCCAGCGGCAGATGGGATAGAAGGTCTTCCAGATTAATCGTGAGTCCAATCAACAAAAAAATCGCCGCGTTTGCCAGTGCCGCAAGATAAGCCCAGACAATATTCACGGTCTCCCGAGTCAGTTCTGACATGTTACTGAAGCCCATATATCCGTGCATCAGTCCAGCAGCAACGACTGCGAGTACACCACTGACATGAAGTTGTTCCGCTGCCAGATAAGAACCGAAAGCCAGGCAGGTTGTCAGCATCATTTCAACAATGGGATTATCGATATGATAGAGTAGACGCGCCACCAGATAGCCGATTATTCCACCAACCAGTACGCCTCCGAATGCCACCCGTGCGAAATCGAGCAAGCCGGTGAAGACATTCAAGTCCCCGCCGCTTTGTACCGCTTGCAGTACAATCGCAAAAATAACAATCGCCGTGCCATCGTTCAGTAAACTTTCACCCTCGATGAGTATTTTCAGACGTGCCGAAACAGGATTCTCATTGAATAGGGCAATGACCGCGACCGGATCAATCGCGCTGATGAGCGCTCCAAATACAGCCGCCAGTAGAAGACCCATCACTGGATTCAGCAGCGCGATAATGACGGCGACAATCACAGTCGTCAGCAGCACACCCACCGTTATGAGCAGGGCAATCAACGAAAAATTCTTGCGCAGTTCATGTATATTCAATTGATAGGCTGCCTGAAAAAGAATCGGCGGCAAAAACAGCGCCAGGATCAACTCACTGGTGAGTTCAGGCAGTTCAATATCAAAGGCAGGAATGATCGTCAAGATCAATCCTGCCACCACCAGCCCAACGGTATAGGGAATGGGTAGTTTGTTGCTGATCCAGGTTGTGATCGCAATCACCAGCAAAAAGAAGATGATGATTTGCTCAACACCAAGTACGTTGAAGTCCACTTCTATGTGACTTGCTTTCTCTAATCTCTGACGGATACTTGCAACGCAGCATGCTTATCACAGTCTATGCTCTGCAAATTCTTGCTGGGATTGCCCGTTAATAGTTGCGCTGTTTTTCACGATGTTCACGGACCTGGCGTTCGACAGCATCTAAAGCACCGTCCAATGTAGCTTCAAATTGCTCACTTTTCTCCGTTGCAGCGATGTTCTTCGGTCCCATATACACCACAATCGTAACTTCGTAGATGTAGGCTGTCTCCCGTCCCTGTGCCGGCTGCTTGAAGTTAACAACCGCACCTGAAATATCAGTGTGACCTTCTGCCAGCTTATTGAGTCGTTTGACAGCAAGCGTGTAGAATTCGTTTTCACTTTTCTTTACATCATCGACTTCATTGTTAAACTCAATCGGAAAATTCGCTGCGTCCATTTTCTTCCTCACCTTTGGTTGGTTAAATAACAGCACTTCATGCAGCTATGGGATTTGGTTTTCTCGTATTCTTCACCTGAATGGCAGGTCTAATACCGGAGAACCGCAGCAATGGGCGAGTCGGTCGGCATGTCCTCTTGAAGCAGCGCGTACACACTCCCGTCCTTTTGCAGGGTCTGCATTGCCGCAAAATCCAACAATGCGAGATCGTCTTCCTGGCTTTGTCCCGCCTGGTAATGAACAACTTTGCCCGTGTCAGGATCGAATATTCCCCATATTTGGGCATCGATGGCTAAGAGTAGCTTGTCCACCCGCCCATAAAATGCGGCGGCAACAATCTCCTCGATGTTATCTGTTGCTTTAGCGGTGACGGCAAGCTGCTGATATTGTTCGACAGCCTTTTCCATCTCCTGACGGAAATAGGATTCTACAATCGTCCATGCCTGTTCCTGCAATTCTTCAGGTCGCAGATGCTCAGGGCTGCCGGTGATACCTTCTTTCATGATGTGCGCGTATTCGCTGACCTTATGGTAAAGCGGCAGTAGATACTCAACACCCGCTAAGACAAGCGGCGCTTGCGTCTCGCGAAATATTTCTTTCAGTCCAGCATCGACCAGATTGAGATAACGCTCGATTCGCTCTTTCTGTTCCTCGTCGCCCGGACCCTGTCCATGAAACATGCCTGTACGTATTCCACCCTGTGACGTGCCAGTATGGAACTGCAACTGCTTTTCTGGATCATCGAACTTGAGCGCTTCATCCAGACTCTCAGGTGTTCCTTCCGGCAGGTCAATTTGGCCGACGCTGTAACGAGTTCCTTCAAACAGGCGAACCTCATCCTGACTGATTGCCAAGACGTAATAATGCCCATTGTTGGTAAACAGTGGTAACACAGGTTTCACGTAATAGGATCGCGCGATGATGAGCAGTTCTTCAACACGAAACGGCAGATGATAATAATGGAAGTCATCAGAAGCGATAAATACAGCTAACCCATCGCGCTGATGCTGCCAGAAATACGCTTCATCTAATAATGCCTGAGCGGGTTGCAACAACGCGCTCACTTCACGGGGACCCATCCCTTTATCCAGAAGGCTCAGTTCGGCTTCTCGAAGAAGGTTCTTGAAGCGGATAGGGTCTTGCTGAGTATCCTGACCAGCACGATGGGTCGGCAGAAAAATTGAGATGCCTGGACTTTGGATTTGTTGTGCCAATCCCTTGATCTGATCTAGAGTCAAGTTTTTCATAAGTGATTCCTTTGTTGTTTTACTGTTGATCGGAGTTAACCGACTGTTGAGCATATTTCAGTGAAAGATAGGCTGTTCCGTATCTTATGAGTCAAGAGCAAGGGCAGGATGTACTATTGTATTTTGCGCATGCACGAAAATGATGTAGTGACTGTCGGGAGTCGGAAATACAAGGTCTGGCAAATTAAAAGTAGTATTGCTGCCGTCTCCATCGCCGTGTTTGACACCAAGGACTTTGTATAACTCCGAGTAACTGTCTCGCCTCAGCATTCTACCGTCACAGGGTAGCCAACTCTCAGGAATGTTTTCGCCAGTGTACGCCATGATTTGACCCGCTTCCGGGGGCACTTTCTCAATCGCGGTTACTGTAAAACCCTCAATGACATCGCTCATTATGTTCTCCTCATCTCAGGCTTATTGGGCAACATACCCGCCGTCCACCAGATAAGCGCTTCCTGTAACGAACGATGCCCCTTCCGAACATAGCCACAGCACTAAATCAGCGACCTCTTCTGGCTTGCCCATCCGTTTCATCGGGTGAAGATTTGCAATCGCGTTATATGCGTCAGTTCCTTCAACTATGCCACCACTCTCAAGGAGTGGCGTATGGATAAATCCGGGGCAAACCGCGTTGATGCGGATATTCTGTTCAGCGTATTCAATGGCGGCTGTCTTGGTCAATCCGATGACACCATGCTTAGCCGCCGAATACGCGGGAGCATTAGCAAATCCAACCCAACCCAAAACAGATGCCATATTGACAATCGCGCCGCTACCTTGCTTGAGCATCTGCTCTAACTCGTATTTCATGCACAGCCAGACACCGGTCAGATTAATGCTAATCACGCGGTTCCAGTCGTCTTCGGTATAATCACCCGTCGTCGCCGATGATCCGCCAATCCCCGCATTGTTCACAGCGAAATCTAGCAGCCCATAGGTCTCCACCGTTTTCCTGACAAGTGCCTGGATATCGGCAGATTTCGATACATCGACTTTGACGAACATAGCGTCGCCGCCAGCCTTCTTAATATTCTCGACTGTTTGGGTGCCGTCTTCAATATCAGCGATGATCACTTTCGTGCCAGCCGCCGCAAATGCCTGTGCTATCGCCAGCCCAATGCCAGAATTTCCACCCGTTACAATTGCAATCTTGCCTGAGAGACCGTTCATTTCTTACCCCTTATTGAACTTATTGAACCCGATCATGGATTTTCACAAACCGCATAGCTGAGTTGGAGTCATAAATCTATCAAATTGTCACGTATAGAAATCCATAGTGATCCTGCGGGTATGCCTGTTGCAACCGTTGGTCCCAGACGAAGCTGCCAGCCTTGAAATAGCCCTGTAACTGTGAATCGATCCCATTCAGCCGCTTCTCTATTTCTGGGGTTAGCGCGTTAAGTTCTCGATCTTCGTTGACTAATACCTGCGCCAGCACGCGCTTTTCGACCAACGCGGGATACATCTCGTGGCACTCATCATGATTCTGCCTGTACTTGTTCAAAAACTGGTTCCATTCGTTGATGCGCACTGTCAACTCATCGGTAGTTGTGTTTGTGTAAGCAACCAACCACGCTTGTTTGACACTATCTGCCTGCTGCTGCGCCGTAGCCAGACTTGCGCGCTGCTCGTCTGAAAGCAGATTATGCAGTAGCGCGAGACGATGCAGCCGCATCAGCAGTCCACCTATCGTCAGTTTGGGCAGGTCATCAGGCGTATAGCCGAAGATCGCATTCTCATAGACAAATGGAACAAGCCGCGAAGCCATCGCTTGCATGGCATCAACATCATGGTTCAAGTCATACTGGAATACAGGGCTTACTGATGGCATAAATAATATCCTTACTATATTACATGTCTCTATTGGGATTTGTTTTGTCATCCGTCGTGTAGAGATTGTCTATGTCGTCGATACCAAAATAGGTGCCATCGTCCTCTAAGGTGTCGATTAGATATGACACGCCATCATGCTCCAGAATTAAGCGCCCTTGCGAGTCGAAATAGGGTGCCATTTCCCCGGCATCCTGGGTGTCATTCTCATTGATCTCGTCGCTATCAAGCACAGACGCGCGCTGCTGAAGCTCAAGGAGCCGTCCGCCCCCAAAGTCATCACGGTCTGCGTCCGGATTCGTTTCATCAGGGAATAACCAGCGTCCTATGGCTTCCTGACGGATTTCGGCTGCGTTGTGCCTATTGGAAGCAACTTCCCACAATTGAGCATCGTTGAGCGTGTCTAATTGATCCATTTCATAGATCTTCATTCCGTTTTCCACCTTCGCTTGTGCTTTGCCGTGAGCTACCGAGACATTTATTTCAGTCAAGAGCACTGGCGGTCGTATGGGCAGCAGCACAGCATAGTTATCCACTCGTTACCGCCAGATAAATCCATCGGCATTTCTTCCACAATCGTGCACACGCCAAGAAGATGGTTTTAACTTAGCCTACATGAGCATCAAGCTCAATCGGTCACAAGTAGGATAAAAAGATCGTCCTTTTGGTTGAGTAAATCGCCAGTAAGCCCTTGTGCAAAAAATTCGACAAGCAGCATGAGCAGATCCGTGACTGTCTGAATGTCTTGGGTGAGATTACTATAGACTGACACAGAAATGATGGACACAGAAATTGTCCGCTAGACTGAATAAAAGAGGGGATCAGGAAGATGAAGAGACGGAAGCAGTACCTTGAGGAGTTTCGGCATGAAGTGCTGCGGATGGCGGAGAACACGGCAAAGCCGATCAGGGAACTGGAAAAGGATTGCGGTTTATCGCAGGGACTGATCCGCCAAGGCAGCAGCGCTATCACGCCGACGAAGCAACAGCGACCGCTACAATCGAGCAGTAAACGGGAAGCGGAGATACATCGATTGTAGCGTGAATTGGAGATCGTCACGCAAGAATGGGACACCCTAAAAAAGCAATCTGGGTGATCTTCGCACGGGAGCAACGTCCATGAAGTGCCGGTTTATCGACACCCACAACGCTGTGTATCCGGTGGGTCGGATATGTCAGGTCGCGTGCAGTCGCCAGCGCATTGCCCACCTGCTGCGCCAAGGTCGGCTACGGGCGGTACAGCGCCAGCGCTACTAACAGACCGCTCGTCCCAATCCGCGTTTGCCTGCCGCACCAAACGTGCTGAACCAGGACTTCACTGCTCAACGTCCCAATCAGAAATGGGTGGCGGATTTTACCTACATTGCTACGGCGCAGGGTTGCTGCATCACTCGGACTGTGGCAGTCAGTATGCCAGTCATGATTATTAGAAACTACTGGCGAGAGAACACATCCAGGTGAGCATGAGCCGAAGTAGCAACTGCTACGACAGCTCATAGCGGTTGAAGAAATTCTGCGCCGCTATGAGCAGTGCTTTGACCGACTCGAACAATTCACAATGGGTCACTTCCCGGCGAAACTGCCGCCAGAGCAATTGAATTGGGTTGAGCCAAGGACTATAGGTCGGCAAATAGAGCAAAATGAGCCGACCGTCAGCGGTGTTACCTAGCTCAGCGCAGCGATTTCCAAGTCCGTTTTCCCCTCAATTCTCCATAACAGCATTTGCGCCTGTTGCCGCTCCCGCCGGGTATGCTCTCCGTGCTTCAACACATCTGCCAACTGCTCAACTTCTGGCTCACTCAACACCACCGGGTACTTCTGCTTTTGTCCACGCAAGAGATACTCCTTTTTCTCGGAATATACTTCAGCTTTGCCTATCGGCTGCGCTTGCTCAATGGGTCGAACTTTCGCATTCTCAAGTTCGGTTGGGAGGATGGTACACCCCTGATGGTGAGTGTGCTGCTTATGCCGAGAGAGCGCGTGAAACTGCTCATGCGTTTTGGTAGTGATCCCCGTCTCTACGTCTTTCATTGCCACAACCTCGAACACGAAGACTTCGGCTCAATGCGAAACTATCGGGTCGAGTAAATCAAACTCCGACGAAGTGTAACTGCTCAGGCTGAAAAACGGTCGGTAATAAAGGGAGAAATGACTGTTGGCGGCAAATGGGCGAATATCAGGCGCTCGGACTTTCATGTTAACGAACGACTGACAAGCGCCTAATCCACCCCTACATCCACGTTTCTAGGGGTATTTTCCTTTTTTCTTCACGTCTTCATGCCTCCCTATTTATTTTCTTCTGTATCTATAGCTGAGTAGTCACGATAGAAGTTACTCACTTGAGCAAGGATTTCGATGGACACAATGCGCAGTTCGTCCCGACTGGGAATGCGCCAATTAGATAAGTTCTTTATCGTAGTTGTTAAGAATTGACTGACGCGACCGCTCTCTCTACTACTCTGATGCTGTTGGCGAATCGATTTTATCTAGGGTCGGCGTGTCTTTTTTGTGGACGCGCAAGGCATTGCGCCCCTACGGATCATCTCCTGTTTTGATTCGCCAACAGCATCTACTCTAACGTCAGTGATGGATAAGGACGGATAAAAAGCAGTGCTTTGTCCAGACGAAGAAGGTTTCGTGAGCTGAAAACAGTAGGCAATCATCCCGCGATGAGGTGTGTCCGGAAGTTGAGAGGGCTGCGATGGCGAGCACGTTCAAACGTGCTCACTACATCTAACTTCAATGAATCACAGATTTGATAATCCCCACCCCGTCTGACCTTCGGTCAGCGCCCCCTCAGCCATGCAA
>Ga0163154_10000372_pt1 | contig 67642 bp, 49 predicted proteins | sample OliLakLV19MP9P1_FD_148649 | JGI IMG/M metagenome (GOLD analysis project Ga0163154, IMG submission 148649) | Freshwater microbial mat bacterial communities from Lake Vanda, McMurdo Dry Valleys, Antarctica - Oligotrophic Lake LV.19.MP9.P1 | ecosystem: Environmental > Aquatic > Freshwater > Lake >... | reverse complement strand
CCGACAAAGCAACGAAGTCCGGTGGGAAAAGCCACCGCCCAAATCGGGAAGTTATTATTTCGGCGTTCCTAAGGTCGGGAACCCCCGCCTCGGTTAGAATCAAAATGCCTTGCCAGGAGAAAGCGACACTTATCAATTCAGCGCCCCTAAAGAAAGCGAAAGGCGGAAAATAAATTGTGGCAAATAAAAAAACTAATCATGCCAAGGATTGTAAAATCAGGATTGATCCAGATGAGCCTGCCACTGACGGAGGGTCAGGGCAGCATCGAAGAGATCAAAGAAGCGATGGTGCAAAAACACCTGCCATTCATTGACGCTGCCGGCAAACAAGGCGTTCAGATTCTTTGTTTGCAGGAAATCTTTAACACACCATATTTCTGCCCGGGGCAGGACAATAAGTGGTACGCTTCTGCGGAATCGGTGCCGGGACCCACGACGGAACGCATGGCTGAATACGCCAAAAAGTACAACATGGTACTCATCGTGCCGGTTTACGAAAAGGAGCAGGCCGGGTTTTTATACAACACGGCCGCTGTGATTGACGCGGATGGAACTTACCTCGGAAAATACCGCAAAAATCACATTCCCCACACCTCAGGGTTTTGGGAAAAATACTTTTTTAAACCCGGAAACCTCGGCTACCCGGTTTTTCAAACGAAATATGCAAAAATTGGCGTCTACATTTGCTACGATCGCCATTTTCCGGACGGTGCACGGATTCTGGGTCTGAACGGTGCCGAAATTGTATACAACCCGTCGGCAACAGTGGCCGGCTTGTCTCAATACCTCTGGAAATTGGAACAACCAGCGCATGCAGCGGCCAATGGCTATTTCATGGGCTGCATCAACCGCGTTGGCACGGAAGCGCCCTGGAATGTTGGAAAGTTTTACGGTTCTTCCTACTTTGTGGATCCCCGGGGACAGATTTTTGCACAGGCCTCCGAAGACAAGGATGAATTGTTAGTCGCGGAATTCGACTTAGATATGATCGAAGAAGTCCGTAATGTCTGGCAGTTTTTCAGAGACCGGAGGCCCGAGACGTACGGGAAGCTGACGGAGTTGTAACGTACCGCCGAACTCCGATTCGGCGGGCATTCGTGCAATTAGTGTTTATATTTCCGCCGAATCGGAGTTCGGCGGTACAGCAGATTATTTGCGCCGAATCGGAGTTCGGCGGTACAGCAGATTATTTGCGCCGAATCGGAGTTCGGCGGTACAGCATAAAAAAAAATAGCATGGCAGAATTTCAACGCCCAACCAACGAACAAGAACTCACGCAGCATTTCGAGCAGATCAAGCCGTACATGAATCCTACGATGGCTTATTACGAAAGCTCCCGCTGCCTTTTTTGCTACGATGCTCCCTGCGTGCAGGCTTGCCCCACTGGCATTGACATTCCTTTGTTCATCCGGCAAATCAATACCCAAAACATAGAAGGCGCAGCCAGTACCATTTACAGCTCAAATTATTTCGGCAATATTTGCGGGAAAGTATGCCCCACAGAGGTGCTTTGCGAAGGTGCTTGCGTGTACAATCACCAGAATGTGAAGCCGATAGAAATCGGGCGACTGCAAAGTTTTGCGACATCATCGGTCATCAACAGCCAAAAACAACTCCTCCACCCTGCGCCGTCCAATGGCAAAAAGGTCGCCGTGATTGGCGCTGGTCCTTCGGGCATCGCCTGCGCCTGCGAGCTTCGGGCGCACGGTTATGAGGTGGCTATTTTTGAAGCCAAAGACCATCCTTCCGGCCTCGCGCTGTATGGTTGCGCGCCGTACAAAGTAACCAACCAGGATGTGCTGGACGAAGTGGCCTGGTTGCAACAACAGCTTGGTTTTCAGATTCATTACAATCAAGCCATCCAAACGCCGGAGCAATGGCACAAGCTGGAAAGTACTTACGACGCTATTTTTCTGGGCGTCGGGCTGGGCAAAACCCGCGCGCTGAATATTCCCGGTGAAAACCTCGAAAATTGCATCGGTGCCACAGCATTCATTGAGCAGGTCAAACTCAATCCGTTAAAAGCAAAAGTCGGAAAAAAGGTCGTCGTCATCGGCGGCGGCAACACCGCCATGGATGCTGCTTCCGAATCGGCTCGGCTGGGCGCGGAAGAAGTGATTTTAGCTTACCGGCGGTCAAAGGCTGGTATGGGTGCGTATGAATTTGAATACGAATTAGCCAAAGCCGTTGGTGTGAAAGGTGTTTTTAATGCTTTGCCTGTCGCCATCCTGGGCAATCAACGGGTAGAAGGCATTCGGTTGGTGAAAACGCAGGAAGAACAGGGTCGGGATGCGGTCGTTCCGGGCAGCGAATTTGAAATCGCCTGCGATGTCGTCATTTTAGCCACCGGACAATCCAAAATGACGGAATTATTTTCCCAAATACAAGGACTTCACGTGGATGGCCAGGGGCGGATCGTGGTCAACCCTGCTACCCGGCAAACCGCCCATCCGAAGTATTTTGCGGGTGGCGATGCGGTGAATGGCGGCGCGGAAGTAGTGAACGCAGCAGCAGAAGGCAAAGCAGCGGCGAAGGGGATTCATGAATTTTTACAATTTAATTAAGAACTTGTTCGGGATTTCATCAACGGGCTGCGAACAGCAAATTTTATTTTCTAGTGCGTTGGATTTTTTTGCCGTAGCTGCCAGCTACGTCTGCAAAATCCGCCTTCTCTAAAACAAAATTTCCTCGTTCTCGCTCCGCCATGAAAACCCGAACAAGTTCTAAAAATAAAAAACTGACCTAAACATGCTGATCAATCTTCAAACAATTCCTTCATTTTATAAAAAATACGTCAAGCTGGTGGAAGAACCCGACCTGCTTCAGGCTCTGCGCGTATCGAATTACCGGATGCTGGATGTTTTGGCGTCCATCGGAGAAGACAAACAGGATTTTCGCTATGCAGAAGGCAAATGGAGCATTCGGGAACTGCTGTGCCACATGATTGACGCGGAACGAATTTTCGCTTACCGCGCTCTTCGTTTTGCCCGGAACGATAAAACGGCTTTGCACGGCTGGGACGAAAACGATTATGCGCCGGAAGCCAATGCCAGCGCACGCAGCCTGCGCCAGATTGCGGACGAAATGAGTTGTTTACGCGCCTCTACGCTCCATTTGTTTGAAGGATTTACCATAGAAATGCTTGGTCGCAAAGGCATTGCCAACGACAATGAAATGTCGGTGCTCGCGTTGGGCTTTATTATTGCCGGCCACGAAACGCATCATCGGAAGATTTTGGTGGAGCAGTACCTGTCCATTGTCAGTTGTCAGTAATCAGTAATCAATCATTTATCATCAATAAACCAGGACTATGCCAAGCCTTTCCGCCAACCTCGCAGGCATCAAATCGCCCAACCCATTCTGGCTGGCTTCTGCGCCGCCAACGAATTCCGGCTATCAGATCATGAAAGCTTTTGACGCCGGGTGGGGCGGTGCCGTTTGGAAAACACTGGGGGTGCCGGTCATCAACGTGTCCAGTCGCTATGGAGCGATCAATTACCGCAGCAACCGCATGGTGGGTTTCAACAATATCGAGTTGATCACAGACCGGCCTTTGGCAGACAACCTGCGCGAAATTGAGGAAGTGAAAAAGTACTTCCCTCACCACGCGGTGATTGCCTCTCTCATGGTGGAAACCAGAGAAGAGTGGCAACAGATCGTAAAAGACGTAGAAAACGCCGGGGCTGATGGCATCGAACTGAACTTCGGCTGCCCTCATGGGATGTGCGAACGCGGCATGGGGTCGGCAGTAGGGCAGGAGCCTTCTATTTTGCAAATGATCACCTCGTGGGTGAAAGAAGTGGCTAAAATTCCGGTCATCGTCAAGCTTACGCCCAATATTACCGACATTACCGAACCCGCCGAAGCGGCAGCCCTCGGCGGTGCCGACGCCATTTCGCTCATCAACACCATTCAAAGCATAGTGGGCGTGGATTTAGACCATTTTGTGCCTTATCCGATTGTGGACGGGAAAAGCACGAATGGCGGGTATTGCGGCCCGGCGGTGAAACCCATTGCCCTGAATATGGTGAAAAACTGCGCGCAGCACAGCGGGATCAATATTCCCATTTCGGGCATCGGTGGCATCGAAAACTGGCGCGATGCAACGGAATACCTGCTGCTTGGCGCCAGCAACGTGCAGGTGTGTACGGCGGTGATGCACTATGGCTTCGGCATCATCCGCGAGATGACCGCCGGACTCGAATCGTACATGCGGGAAAAAGGATTTGAACAACTCGATGACTTCATCGGCAAAGCATTGCCCAACATCAAAACCTGGGAAAACCTGAACCTGCACTACGACGTGAAAGCGCACATTGACCCGGCCAAGTGCATCCAGTGCCAGTTGTGCTACACGGCTTGTGAAGACGGGGCGCATCAGGCTATCGGTCTGCCGGTGGATGGCCGCATCCCCTACATCATCGAAGAAAACTGCGTGGGCTGCAACTTGTGTTCCCTCGTTTGTCCGGTGGAAAATTGCATCACGATGGTACGCAAAGACGATGGCAGCCAAAGCGAAAATTGGAAAGATTTTGTTGCAGCGGGCAAAGCGCCGGACTCCTTTAACGACCAGCGTGCAGGCGGCCTTGGGCATTGGGTGCCCGAACCGGCCTCTGCTTTGGTAAGAAAAAAATAGACCTATCGCTCATGGATATTTTTCTGCAAGCGGCCATTGATGAAGCCCGAAAAGGGCTGGAAGAAGGCGGCATCCCTATTGGCAGCGTTCTGGTACATCGCGGCCAGGTCATTGGCCGCGGCCACAACCGGCGCGTTCAGCAAGGCAGCGCCATCCTGCATGGCGAAATGGACGCTTTGGAAAATGCAGGCCGGCAAGCTGCCGAAGTATACCGGGAGTGTACCATTTACACCACTTTATCGCCTTGCTCCATGTGCAGCGGCGCTATTTTGCTGTACGGCATTCCCAGAGTCGTCATTGGTGAAAACCAGACCTTTATGGGGGAAGAAGCCCTGCTGGAATCCCGGGGAGTGGTCACCGAAGTATTGAACGATGCGCAGTGCATTGAAATGATGGAAACCTTCATCTGCGAGCGGCCGCAGTTGTGGAACGAAGATATTGGGGAAGTATAAGTGATCAAATCAACCATGAACGACAACCGCGCACTCCTGCTTTTTGTCCGAAATCCGGAAAAAGGCAAGGTCAAAACCCGCTTAGCACAGGATTTGGGCGACGATAAAGCCTTAGCAATTTATCTCGAATTGTTAGGCATTACGCGTACTGTGGCTGTGGCCATTCCTGCGGGAAGGTTCCTGTTTTACAGCAATTTTATTCCACAAAGTGACGACTGGCCCGATGCTTTATTCCAAAAACACCTGCAATCCAGCGGCGACCTCGGTGCGCGCATGGAAGCCGCATTTCAATTAGCTTTAGAAACCCATCAAAAGGCGGTAATTATTGGCAGCGACTGCCCGGAACTCAGCCCGGCCATCATCGAACAGGCATTTACTCAATTAGATCATTGCGATGCCGTGCTTGGCCCTGCCAACGATGGAGGCTACTATTTGCTGGGACTAAAAAACGTGATCCCGACCGTTTTTCGGGAAATGGTCTGGAGTACAGCATTCGTGTTGGCCGAAACCCTTGCACGATTGGATGCAGCCGGAAAAAGCTATGCGTTGCTGCCGGAGTTGTCGGATGTAGATCATGTTGAAGACTGGGAAAGGTATTTGTTGGTTCGTTGAGTGTTTGGGCGACCGCGAAGGTCGCACCCTACTGGCGCTGCCCCGCGCTCAAAATCCTCAAATCCTCAAATTTCCCTATATTTATCCTCAAATTCCAATACCATGCCATTAACCCAACGCCTTGCTGAGCTTCAGAAAAATATCCGGGAAATCCTGATCGAGGATTTGCCCGCCGCCATCAGGGCGTTAGGCGGACTATTGCCTGATGGTTCTGAAAAACACAGCATAGCCCTTTCTATGCTTGCGCAAATCAACGAGGCAAACAAAGCGCATTTCCGAAACACCCTCAGTCCGGAAGAATACGCCCGCAGGATAGATACCGTACGCGCCAATTTTCTCGACCTCCTGAATGCGTTGGAGGAAGCGGATTTTGAAGAACCTTTAGTCGTGGGGAAAAGCAATACCTCCGCCCGCACCGGCAGCGTCCTCTACCGCGTGCCGCACCGGATGCCCCTGCGCAAACCCGTCATCTGCACCATCCGCGTCGCCATTGATGAAGACGCCCTGCTCGAAGACATCGTTTTAGACGCCGATGTGCGCGTGAAGCAACGCGTGGAAGTTTCGGATATGATGAAAGCCGAACTACTCGACCCCGAAGGCAATGTTTTCCAGGTACGCAACCTGAGCGAACCCACCCAGTTGGTGCGCGAAACCGGCAAAACCCAGTGGCTGTTCAGTGTGACGCCGCTGGCGGAAGGGCAACACCAGTTGCTGGTGAAAGTGTCTATGATGGAATTTGTGCCTATTCTGGGTAAGTATGTTTCAAGAGAGGTGTCCATATTGGAAACAGTGACGATTGTGACGGAAACGCCACGTACCGATGAGGAAGAAGCGCCGATGAAAAGCGCGGGGCAATCATTCGCGATGAGTCAGCCCCTCCCCGACCCTCCCCGAGGGGGAGGGAGTGAGCGTGGGGATGTGATGGAGATTGAATCTTCAAAGGGAGCTTCGGAGCCGCTAAGTCCGCCGCCGCCTGCGCCGATAGCGCCGCCTGCTGTGGGGCCGGTGATTATGCCGGGTAGAAGCATCAGTCTTGAACCGACAACCACAGCCAATGCAGAATCCTATATTCCGGCGCCGCAGCCCATGATTCAGCCGCGCCAATCCCGGCCCATTTTCGGCAGGGTGCGCGCGGTCTCTTTTTTTCTGTTGTTCCTCATTGTTGGCTCCACGGGTGCCTACGCGCTGACGCCGCCGCCTGTGCGCGACTTCTGGTTTGCTGAACTCAGCGGCAGCGCCGAAGCCTTTGCGGCTTACATCGAGGAATACAAAAACAACCCGAAAGCGCAGCCCCGTGTGGAAAAAGCGTTCTACCGCAAAGCCCTGAAAACAGAGGCTTTGGGCGACCTGCGCGCCTACCAGCAGGCCTACCCAAGCGGCCAATACCGCGCACAAATTGCTGAAAAAGTAAAAAACCTCGAAGTGCGCGAAGTGGAAAGCATCCGCCGCCAACCCACCGGCGTCCGCATCCGCAATTTCCTGAAAAACTACCCCGAAAGCACCCAACTGACCGCCGTCGCCGAAGCCGCCGCTTCCGACGAACAAGTGCTCCAGGACGTGCAACCCGCACTTGATGCCACGCTGGAACAAAAAGCAGAAACGGCCACTACCACCGGAGAAGTCCGGGCTTTGATGCCCGCCCTCAGAACTGCTGCCAGCGCAGCAAGCGTAGCGCGCGTGGAAAAAATTATAGCCAGGAAAACAGAGATTCGACAGGAAGTGCAGCCGCAGTTGCAGGAAATAAAAACGGCGGTGCAGGAACGGGAAAAGAAGACTAAAGACGCGGTTGTTGGGAAAATTGAAGCCCTCGTAGGCCGGCTTTCTGGGGGAGCCGGGGAGGGGCTTGACACGATCGCCGACGGCATGGTCTTTGTTAAGGGCGGCACCTTCACGATGGGCTGTTTGGATGGACGAGATAAAGACTGCTACGTTGATGAAAAACCATCGCACTCCGTTACGCTGGATGGCTTTTACATCAGCCGTACCGAAGTCACCCAAGCCCAGTGGAAGGCGGTGATGAGGAGTAATCCTTCTGAATTCAAAAATTGCCCTTCCTGCCCCGTAGAAAGTGTAAGTTGGGAGGACGTACAGGATTTTTTTAAAAAACTGAACGCCCTAAGCTCCGGGGCTAAGTACCGCCTGCCCACCGAAGCCGAGTGGGAATATGCGGCACGCGGCGGAATAAAGAGCAAAGGCTATTTGTATGCTGGCAACAACGATCTTGGGGAAGTGGCCTGGTACGGCGAGAACGCAGGCGACAAAACCCACCCGACTGGCAAAAAAAAGACCAACGAACTGGGCTTGTTCGATATGAGTGGGAATGTGTATGAGTGGTGCAGCGATTGGTCCGGCGATTATGCTTCGGCGGCTCAGAAAAACCCGACAGGCGCGAAGAGTGGCTCCCTCCGCGTCCGGCGCGGCGGGTCGTGGGCTTACGACCCGCGGGATTGCCGTGTAGCGCATCGCAGCCTCGGCACACCCGGCTACCGCTACGACGACGTTGGCTTCCGCCTGGCCAGGACCAAATAACCCTTTAGTTCTTTTACCCTTTTACCCTCTTCTGAAAAAAGGGGCGAGTTACAACATGGCTCGCCCCTTTTTTGTGTGTGAAAGCCGCACGGATATATACGTCTATATATAGCGCAGCATATATAGCGTATATATAAACGCGCAGCGCTTATGTGTTGCCGCTTTTTGTATATATCGGAAAAAGCGGCGCTATATATCCGCTCGCGCGATGGCTCCGCCTCGCGTGTTCTATTCTTCGGACGCCTGCCCGAAATGGCCTTTTGTCAGCATCAGAATTTTCAGAATTTTCAGAATTTGAGAATTTTCAGAATTAGCCGCATCCTGACGCCCGATTCTGAGAATTCTTTAATCCTGTGAATTCTGATTCAGACAATTTTCGCTGGCGACAGGGCGGTAAGTGAGTTGGTGGCTGAGCGACTTGTACTGAGCGAAGTCGAAGTAAGTCCAAGCTCCGCCCTCGCGTGTACTATTTTCCAGGCTCCTGCCTGGAACAGCTTGAAAAAAAACTCGTTACTAAAACAAAAATCGTAACTATACAGCCGCCTTCGGCAAGGGCATTTTACGTCCAAAATCGCCACCTAATCAGGTGACACAGCGTTCCACGGAGTAAAGGGAGTCTCGCGGAGGAGCTTAACTCCGCGAGACTCCCTTTACTCCGTGAGACTCCGCGCCATATTGGAGTCCTCAGAGGCTCCTTGATATTGATGGTGTTCAAAAACATCAATATAGCTGTGATTCGCATGAATCATCCCAAAATTTGTTGGAGGACAGAAATGGCCGCCGGAGGCGGCTGTATAGTTACCAAAAATCACATTTTCACTTAAAAAGCCTTATTTTTGTTTCAAATTAATTCACCTAAGAATGATCTTGCGGAGCAAAAAATAGCCTTCATTCGGGAGGTCTCCGAAATTGAAAATGAGAAAACCTTATCTGCATTAATAGCAGCGTACCTGCAAATCACGGCACCGGCAAAAGCAGACGCCAAACCCAAACCCATTCGCAAAAAATTCGATGCGGAGGCCATCCGTCATAGCCGTGGCGGGGTTGGGCACGATAAAGACAAAATTATGGGTCTTATTCGCGAGATGGATATACAGGAACCTATTGAGCAATTGCTGAGCCAATTAAGCAAATGATTTATCTTTTTGATTCAAATATCGTTCTGCACTGCGCGCGCGATGGCTCCAGCCTCGCGTGTTCTATTCTTCGGGTTCCTGCCCGACGCTCACCAAATAAAAAAAATAGAAAAAACAACGATCCCTGAAAAAGCCCGCTCACAGAATGTATCTTTGCGGCGCTTTTCACGAACAGCGCGCAAAGCCAATGAACGAACTACAATCTATGCCTGCCATATTATTATTGGAAGATGGAACGGCCTTCCACGGCAAAGCCGCCGGCAAAATCGGCACCGCCATTGGCGAAGTCTGCTTCAATACCGGCATGACCGGCTATCAGGAGATTTTTACCGACCCTTCCTATTTCGGTCAATTGCTCGTGGCCACCAACGCCCACATCGGCAATTACGGCACAAAAAACACCGAAGCGGAATCCGGCGCCATCAAAATCGCCGGGCTGATCTGTAAAAATTTCACCAACGAATATTCCCGCGCCAAAGCGGATTTGTCCATCCAGCAATACTTTGAAAACGAAGGATTGGTTGGTATTTCGGACGTGGATACCCGCGCCATTGTGCGCCATATCCGCAGCAAAGGTGCCATGAATGCCATCATTTCTTCGGAAACCACCGACCTGGACGAACTGCGTCGCCGGCTCGCTACCGCGCCGCAGATGGAGGGCCTCGAACTCGCTTCCAAAGTAAGCACGCTGGAGCCGTACCTTATCGGCAACCCCGATGCGGCGCTCAAAGTGGCGGTCCTCGACTTCGGCGTCAAGCGCAACATTCTGCAAAACTTAGCCGATCGCGGCTGCTATCTGAAAGTATTTCCGGCCAAAACCAAGATTGCCGACTTGCGCGACTGGAATCCCGACGGCTACTTCCTGTCGAATGGCCCCGGCGATCCGGCAGCGATGGGCTACGCGGTGGAAACAGCGCAAGCCATTCTGGAAGAAGACAAACCGCTGTTTGGCATCTGTCTGGGGCATCAATTGCTGGCCCTGTCGGTGGGCATCAGCACCTTCAAAATGCACCACGGCCACCGCGGCATCAACCACCCGGTGAAAAACCTGCGCACAGGCCGTAGTGAAATTACCAGCCAAAACCACGGCTTCGGCATCAACCCCGATTCGGTGGCTGCACACGCTGAAACCGTAGAAATTACACACGTTAACCTCAACGACCATTCGATAGAAGGCATTCGCCTCCGGCACAAAAAAGCGTTTTCGGTGCAATACCACCCGGAAGCGTCGCCGGGGCCACACGATGCGCGGTATTTGTTTGATGATTTTGTAGAATTGATGCAGTAGGGGGGTGACCCTCGCAGTCGCCCGAAAAAAAGGCAAAGCCTCCTAAATAGTAGACACGAGGCCGGAGCCTCGCGCCAGCAAAAAAAAAATGAACGACATAAAATACCTGAAATGAGTACGATAATTGACATTCGCTCCCGCGAAATTCTGGACTCCCGCGGCAATCCGACGGTAGAAGTAGAAGTAATGACCGAAGACGGTTCCGTAGGCCGGGCGGCGGTGCCATCTGGTGCATCCACCGGCAAACACGAAGCCGTGGAGTTGCGCGACGGCGACAAAAGCCGTTTCCTCGGCAGGGGCGTATTGGGCGCTTGCCGCAATGTGGACGAAATCCTGCACGAAGAACTCATCGGGGTGGATGTGTTCGACCAGATTTATATTGACCGGCTGATGATCGAATTGGATGGCACACCCAACAAGTCGAAACTCGGTGCCAATGCCATCCTCGGCGTTTCCATGGCGGTGGCCAAAGCTGCGGCAATCAGTCTGGAACAACCGCTCTACCGCTACATCGGCGGGGTGAACGCGCATGTACTGCCCGTGCCGATGATGAACATCCTCAACGGAGGCTCACACGCTGACAATAGCATTGATTTTCAGGAATTTATGATCATGCCTATCGGTGCCGACCTGTTTTCGGAAGCGCTGCGCATGGGCGTGGAAGTTTTTCACCACCTCAAGACTGTGTTGAAAAGCAAAGGCTACTCCACCAACGTAGGCGATGAAGGTGGCTTTGCCCCCAACATCAAATCGAACGAAGAGGCCATCGAAATCGTGCTGAAAGCCATCGAAGCGGCAGGGTACCGGCCCGGCGAAGACATCGTGATTGCCATGGACGCTGCCGTATCGGAGTTCTACGACGACGAAACCAAAATGTACCATTTCCACAAATCCACCGGCGATAAACTGACTTCTTCTCAAATGGTGGATTATTGGGTGAACTGGTGCAACAAATACCCGATCCTGTCCCTCGAAGATGCGCTGGCAGAAGACGACTGGGCCGGCTGGCAGGCGCTGACGACGAAATTGGGCGATAAAGTCCAGTTGGTGGGCGACGACTTGTTTGTCACCAATACCACCCGCCTGCAAAAAGGCATCGAAATGGGTGTGGCCAACTCGATTCTCATCAAAGTGAACCAAATCGGTACGCTGACGGAGACCATCGAAGCGGTTCGCTTAGCCACGCGCAACAGCTATACCAGCGTGATGAGCCACCGTTCGGGTGAAACAGAAGACACCACCATTGCCGACCTCGCTGTGGCGCTGAATACGGGCCAGATCAAAACCGGTTCGGCTTCGCGTTCGGACAGGATTGCAAAATACAACCAGTTGCTGCGCATCGAGGAAGAACTGGCGGATTCGGCAATCTACCCCGGCAAAGCGATTTTTGGCTTGTAAATTTTGAATACTGCCGGAATGTTTGAATTTTTGGGTTTTATTTGATTTTTTTGTAACTATTTAGCATAGAGCTGTTGGAATAAGTTTGATGATACAGGAAGCGGACTGAAGCCCGCGAAACGAAGCAGCGCACACCCTCGCCTCGTCAGCACTTCGTCTCGCGGGCTTTGTCCTGCCTAATCCATAGCCATACTTATTTCCGCTGAAAAGTGGTAAATAGCATGCTGCTGGACATTTTCAAGAATCAGAGGGAACCGAAGTAAATCAACCGAAGTAACGTTTACTAAACTTTGAAAGTTTAGTAAACGTCATGTTGACTAAACTTTCAAAGTTTAGTAAACGTCATGTTGACAAAAATATCCAGTAGTATGGGTACATAGCTATATTTTTTTACCATGACTTGTCCCGTGCAACGGGATCGTTCATATTATGTGGTAAAAAATACAAAACCAGAACCTATGCCAAATCCGCTTCAACCGCTGTTAGAGCAATTGCCCAAGCCCATGCGCAACAAGTATTTTGTCGTGCTGGCCGCTTTCTTTTTCTGGATGATCTTTTTTGACAAACAGGACATCATCACCCAATGGCGCCTGCAAAGAATGGTCAACCGGATGGAAACGGATCGGGAGTATTACTCAGTCGAAGTAAAAAAAGCGGAGTTGGAGAGCAAAGATATTCAGGAGAATCGTGAGCGCTTAGCCCGGGAACAATACTACATGAAGCGCCCGGATGAAGATGTTTTTATCATTGTAGAAGAATAGACCTGTTGCAATAATTGCTGCCGAAACAAGTCTAAAATTAAAACAACAACATGTCCGTACTTGTCAACAAGCACTCCAAAATTATCATACAGGGATTTACCGGTAAGGAAGGCACTTTTCACGCAACGCAGATGCTCGAATACGGCACCAATGTCGTAGGCGGCGTCACCCCCGGTAAAGGAGGAGCGCAACACTTAGACCGCCCGGTTTTTAACACCGTAGCCGATGCCGTCAACCAGGCCGGCGCTGATACTTCGGTCATATTCGTTCCCCCGGCATTTGCAGGCGACGCGATTATGGAAGCTGCCGACGCCGGCATCAAAGTCATTATCTGCATCACCGAAGGCATTCCGGTGCAGGACATGGTGAAAGTGAAAGAATACCTGAACAGATACGATTGCCGGCTCATCGGCCCCAATTGTCCGGGCGTCATCACGCCGGATGAGGCCAAATGCGGTATTATGCCCGGGTTTATTCACAAAAAAGGCTCCATTGGCATCGTTTCCCGCTCCGGTACCCTGACTTACGAAGCCGTGGATCAGGTCACTAAGGCCGGCATGGGACAATCCACCTGCATTGGCATTGGCGGCGACCCGATTCCGGGCACTACGACCAAAGAAGCAGTTGAGTTGCTGATGAACGACCCGGAAACGGAAGGCATCATCATGATCGGCGAAATCGGCGGTACGATGGAAGCCGAAGCGGCCTATTACATCAAAGAACACGGCACGAAACCGGTCGTCGGCTTCATTGCAGGCCAAACGGCGCCAAAAGGCCGCACGATGGGCCACGCAGGCGCCATCATCGGAGGAAAAGACGATACCGCAGAAGCCAAAATGCAGATCATGGAAGCTTGCGGCATCCATGTGGTACGCTCGCCTGCGGAGATTGGGGCAACGATGCGCAAAGTGTTAGGAAAGTAAAGGTCTGTTTTAAAATCCGATAGCTGCGTTATGCTCAGCCCAAAAATCGTCATTTATGCGAGTAAACTCCGGTTTTTGAGCCTTTGCAAGCCTTGCTTTCGACCTTTAATTCCAGACCTAAATAAATAGACACAGCTACTTGCAATGGACGTCAGCCCGGCATCTAATATCTGAGGTCTAATATCTAATATCTAAAAGGTGGATCACGAACGCGTCATACTCAGCCACGAGCGCTTCAATCTGACCATTGAGCGGCTGTGCTGCCAATTGATCGAGACGTTTGGGCGGCTGGAAGATACCTGCATTGTAGGCATTCAGCCACGTGGGATCTGGTTGTCGGATCGCATCGTGGAGCGGTTGAAGGTGTTGGCCGGTCTCCCGGCTTTGGAATACGGAAAATTGGACATCACGTTTTACCGCGACGACTTTCGCACACGCGCCAAACCGCTCAAGGCCAGCGAAACCGTTATGAATTTCCTCATAGAAGATAAAAAAGTCCTCCTGGTAGACGATGTGTTGTTTACCGGACGGACGGTTCAGGCGGCCCTGACTGCCCTAAACCACTACGGTCGCCCCCGACACGTGGAGTTGCTGGCGCTGGTAGATCGGCGTTTCAACCGCGATTTGCCCATACAGGCAGATTTCATTGGGGTCACGGTGGATGCGCTCGATCAGGCTTATGTAAAAGTAGAATGGGCCGAACAATGCGGGGAAGACCGCGTGATTTTGTTTCCTGAAAAAACAAAAGCAGACTGAAGAGCATGAGCGGGACGCAGCAACTCAGCACGAAACACTTATTGGGCATCAAAAACCTGACCGCTGCCGATATTCGCCTCATTTTCGATACGGCGCGTGAATTTAAGGAAGTCATCAACCGACCCATTAAAAAAGTACCTTCGCTGCGCGACATTACGGTCGCGAACCTGTTTTTTGAAAGTTCCACCCGCACCCGGGTCTCTTTTGAATTGGCTGAAAAGCGCCTTTCGGCAGATACCGTCAATTTTTCCGCTTCCACTTCTTCCGTTGGCAAAGGCGAAACCCTGCTCGACACCGTCAACAACATCTTAGCCATGAAAGTGGACATGGTGGTGATGCGCCATCCCGCGCCCGGCGCACCGCATTTTCTGGCCAACCACATTTCCGCCAACATCATCAACGCCGGCGACGGCACCCACGAGCACCCCACGCAGGCCCTGCTGGATGCGTACTCGATGGAAGAATATTTTGGCGAAAGCCTCGAAGGGAAAAAAGTGGCCATTTTTGGCGATATTCTGCACTCCCGGGTTGCCCTCAGCAATATTTTTTGCCTGCAAAAACTCGGTGCGGAAGTCACTGTTTGTGGCCCGCCAACCCTCATCCCACAACACATTGGCGCGCTCGGCGTCGGTGTTTCACACGATGTGCGCAAAACCCTGCAATGGTGCGATGTGGCCAACGTACTCCGCATCCAGCTCGAACGCCAGGACATCAAATATTTTCCTTCCCTGCGCGAATACACGCTTTACTACGGCATCAACAAAGCCCTTTTAGACAGCTTGGACAAACCGGTGCTCCTCATGCACCCCGGCCCGATCAACCGCGGGGTAGAAATTGACAGCGCCGCCGCCGATTCTAACCATTCCATCATTTTGCAACAGGTGGAGAATGGGGTAGCGGTGCGCATGGCGGTGTTGTATTTGCTGGCGGGGCGGAGGTGAATGGATTTGCTGCCGGATTCAATAATTTTCTTTATTTTTGTTCAGGCGCTCGAAACGTGCGCACGTTAACCCCCCTCCTTAACCGACTGAAAATTGAATTTAATTAAGTAATGGCAAACCAAAACCCAGAACAGATAGCAAGAGATCACATTGACTCGGCACTTGTGCGGAGCGGCTGGGTTATTCAAAGCATTAAACAGATAAATTTGAATGCTGGAATTGGGGTTGCCGTAAAAGAATATTTGACCGATGTGGGCCCTGCCGACTATGTTTTATTCGTAGAAGGCAAACCTTGTGGCGTAATTCAAGCGAAGCGGGAAGAAGAAGGACATCGAATGAATGTGCACGGTAACTATTCAGCGTGTGCAGCTCGATATTTTTAGGAAAAGCTAATACGGATGCAGACAACGAAGAAGCTATTGGCAAAGCTTTTGAAGGTGCTGAAAATATGGTTATTGATAAAAGAATTAAAGATATCGCAAAAGGGGTTTTTATTAATGCTGATATTGTTGAACTCGACCAAAGCGACATGGAAGCACATCTTTTAAATGAAAGTAATAAAATTTTAGAGCCATTAGGTGTGCATTTAAACTTTATTACATTGACATTTGACCTTGATGAACAGACCAGGCAAGCCATTGATGTTACAACAGCAATGAAAATTTGTGAAAGTAAAGGTTTACAAGAAATCGGAAAACAAGTAATGATACAAAGAGCTGGTGCAACTAAGATAATAATCGAAAATAAGACACCAATTATAATGAGATCGCCAAACGAATAAAATCTGTCTCGCTGGCATAATATGTTCGTTATTAAGTATCTAAATACAATACGTAAGCTGCTCATTAGGGTCTGGAACCCGCAACGTGCCGCCAGCAAGTCTCTGCTCGTCTTCCTCCGAGACGGCAACCAAAGCGCACGAAGTCGCTGCATGGGTACGAAATACGACGATTATGGTCGCCCGACACAAAGCGGTTTTGTTTCAGGCTTCCCAACGGATCCCAATGCAAGTTTTACCTTTTCGGAATTGCTGAGCAAGACTTACTACGACGGCTATGACGGAACCACGCAAATAAGCCTCCGCCACGGCGGAAAGCACCGCCAGCACTTACGACTGGGCCGACAATAAACTGACGGAAAACCGTACCCATAATCCCGGCGCAGGCGCAATTACCGGCATCCAAACCCTGCCGGTAAAGCCATCCAAATCGAGTTTTCGCAAGCCTTGACACAAGCTCTAAACGTGACCGATGCAGCCGGGGGCTTAGTGCTGTCTCAAAACCTGGAAAGCAACCTTGTCCGCGTTTCAGTCAATACCTCCGCACAGGCGGCAGGCGCTTATCAATTCCGGATCATCGGGGAAAGCGGCACCACGGTGCGTCTGATAAGGATCCTGAAATAGGCGGCGAGCCCGTTTCCGCTTCCCGGAGCGCAGCTTTATGCTTTTGATCATTTTTTTTTCAAGGAAGTAGGAAATATTCAAAAGCTACTTCCTATCTTTGCACCCCGTAAGGATCAAACAACAAATTTTTTGTAAAAACAAAGACCAGTATGCTCATCATTGAGATTAAAGACGGCGAACCCATTGACAAAGCGCTCAAGCGCTACAAGCGTAAGTTTCAGAACTCAGGCGTGATGCGCGAATTGCGCACGCGTAAGGAATTCACCAAACCTTCTGTGCAGAAAAGACACAAGAAGCTGAAAGCCGTTTATCGCGAAAAAATCAGATTGGAAGAAGAGAATACCGAAAATTAAATTGGTCTTTTTGGGTCTCGCGCCCTGGTCTTTCATCTATATATAGCTTTTGTTGCAGCATGACAGCTGCACAGCCAAGTCCGGTAATCTGTACCGGACTTGGCTTTTTTTGTGTTGAAAAGAAAACATGGATTTTTTGAATGTAATAAAATGCTTTCTTGGTGGCTCTTGCGAGAGGTTGTTTCCCGCAAAGGCCGCAAAGGATACGCCAAGTCCGCAAAGCGGGACACCCCCTTAGCGTCCTTAGCGAGACCTTTGCGCCCTTTGCGGGAAATTTTAGACGAAAGGGTCAAGACTTGTTTTTTAGCTAACTCAAAATTGAAGCAACTAAGAAATAAACGTTCAATTTATTAATAATCAATTATTTAAAACATAAATTCAATCATATAAAATCTCAAAAAACAGTTCCACGCCTGCATTAAGCCCATAAAGTCCACCCCTGATTTTTTTACCCCCCTGCTCCATTTGCACCCCAAAACCCATGCCTGCCAGGCGAAGAAAGCTAACTTTATCTCTTGCGCAATCCGGCGCCCCATTCAGTCCAAACAAAGCGAATCAAACTATGGCATCACAGGAAATGGTATTGGCCACCGCAATCCTAATATTGGTTTATGCTGCGGTCATTTTGTATTTCGTGTACCGTGGTGCGCGCAAAAACCGCTCGATGGCCGATTATGCGCTGGGCAGCGTTCAGTTTTCACCGGTCACGGTAGGGTTGTCTTTGGCGGCTTCGATTACCAGTGCGGCCACCTTCATCATCAACCCCGGGTTCATTGCCCTGTATGGGGTGAGCGGGATTTTAGCTATGGGGATTGTGCTGCCTTTGGGGTTATTCATCTCGTTGGTCATCCTCACCAAAAGTTTTCGCAAACACGGCGCATCGGTCAAGGCCCTCACGATGGCTCAATGGATCGGCAAGCGTTATGGTAGCCCGGGCTTTTCGCTCTATATGGCCTTTTTATCTTTGCTGCTCATCACCTTTATTGTGCTGATTTGTGTAGGCATGACCAAGGTTTTGGCCAGCGCGCTTAATGTGCAGGAGCTATATGTGCTGATCGGGATCGTCATTTTCGTGTTTGGATATATGATGTTCGGCGGTGCCAACTCGATGGTCTACACCAATACGATTCAGGCGGTATTGATGATTATCGTGGCCTTTATCCTGTTGGGGTCGGGCTACGAACATTTCAGCCAGGGCGTTCACGGCTTTATAGATAAACTCAACGCCATTGATCCGGCGCTGACCCAGGCTACCAACCCCGCCAGTTTTTTATTCCGCGATTTTTTTGAAGTCATTTTTTGCAATTTCATTGTAGGCATAGCGATCGTTTGCCAGCCGCACATCATCACCAAATCCCTGTTGCTGACGGAAGAACGCGATGTAAATAAATACCTCATAACGGCCATTCTCGTGGAAACCCTCTTCTTCCTGGTAGTGATTGCCGGCCTTTATGCCCGGCTTAGTTTCCCCGATTTGAAAGCCAATGGTGCTGTGCTTCCGGTAGACGGGATCATTCCGGCGTATGTGGTGCAGGAATTCCCGGTTTATGTCGGGCTGCTGGTGATCCTGGGATTGCTTTCCGCCGGACTTTCCACGTTGGAGGGCCTGATTCAGTCGGTCTCCACCACCATTACTTCCGACATCATCGAACCGCTGTTTGGCAAACATTACGGTGAAGGCGAAGCGCGGGGCAAGCGGTTGATTTTCACCAACAGAGCCGTCATCATTGCTTTGGGGGGCATTGCGATTTTGCTATCGTGGTACCAGTTGATCAGCCCCAGCCTAAGCGTCGGCATTTTTGCCCAAAATGGCGTTTATGCCTATTTCTCTGCAGCATTCGTTCCGGTTTTGTTTGGCATTTTCGTCAAAGAAGCGCCGCGTGCTGCCCCTGTGTTGGCTTCCGTGACAGCCATTGTCGTCCATTTTTCCATTTATTACGGCGGACTTACGGCGTATATGAAAGAACCGGTTCGCAACCCGGCTATCGCTGCGGCATTGGCTATTTTGGCGTCGGTGCTGGTTGGGTTGCTGGTGCTTGGCTGGTATCGAATGAAAAAAACGCCGGGAACAAAAAGCCTGCTCCTGTTGCCAATTTTTGCTTTGTTTGGAACTGCTGCGTTCGCCGCACCTACCCAAAACAATGTTGACCGTCAACTCAATCCAATCATGACAACCGATTCCCTCACCAAGTTTGTGAAACTATCGAACGGCATCGAAATTGCCTACACCGAAGCCGGTGCCGGCAGCAAAACCCTGTTGTTTATTCATGGCTTAGGCAGCAACAAAAAAAGCTGGCAAAAAAACATCGCTGCGTTGAAAAACCAATACCGCTGCATTGCGCTCGACTTGCCGGGCTACGAGGAATCCTCGAAAGGCGCTTATCCATTTTCGATGCAGTTTTTTGCAGAAACGGTCATCGAATTCATCCGCCACCTGAAATTAGAACGCGTAACGCTGGTGGGGCACTCGATGGGCGGACAGGTTTCCACAACCCTGGCGCTGACGCAGCCCAGCCTGACCGAAAAGCTGATCCTGATCGCTCCGGCAGGGTTTGAAACGTTTACAGAAGCGGAAACAAACTGGTTCAAAGCCATTTATACTCCCGCTGTCGTAAAAGGAACCTCAGTAGAACAAATCCGCAAAAATTTTGAAATCAACTTTTTTGCCTTTCCGCAAGATGCGGAATTCATGATCGAAAACCGCCTTAAACTGCGGGATACACCGGACGCTTACGACTATTACTGCAATATGATTCCGCAAAACGTGCTGGCCATGCTCAATGAGCCGGTATACGAACGCCTGCAAAACATCAAGGTACCGACCCTCATCATTTTTGGTGCCAACGACCAACTCATTCCCAATCAATTGCTCCACAAAGGGCTGACCGTGTTTGAAGTTGCCCGCAAAGGGCATTTTAAAATCCTCGGAAGCAAGCTCGCTTTCCTGCCCAACAGCGGCCATTTTGTGCAGTGGGAGCAGGCGGGCGCAGCAAATGAGGTGATTGCATTATTCGTGGAATAGTTTGCCGATTTTGTCAAAAAAGCCCGTTTTTACCCACCAATCGAAGCTTATTACCCCATCTTTGTTTATAATCACTTCTTGTAACAAGAACACTAATGTTTATGAACAAAGCCCCGCTATTGCGCAGTTGTTGCCTTGTCGTTTTGTGCGCGCTCCTTCAACAGGTACTTCCGGCTCAGGTCACACAAGACAGCATTCCGCCAACTACTGATGCACTTATCTCCATAGACGACGCGGTAGTGAACGGCGATTACCGGGGCATCAGTCTGGTGGATTTGCTCTCCATCTGGCAGGAGCGCTTCGGGGTGAAGTTTTATTTTGACCCTGAAATTGTGCCCCAATACAAAGTCTACATCCAGTTCAAAGACGACCGGTTTTATCCTGCTTTGCGCAAAGCCTTGGATGGCAACAACCTGGCATTTAGTTTATTAAGCAAAACAACAATCGTCATTGCGCCCCGGCAAAGCCTGAATAAAGAATACGCCATAAAAATAGCGGCTGAGTGGGAAGCCGGACGCTACACCTGGCCCGATCGAAACCTTGCCACAGAAATGTCACTGAGTTTTGGTTCAACCTCTGCTTCGGCACTGGATGCGAAAGCATACCGTTTTCGTGGGAAACTCTACGACGAACAAACCGAAGAAGCCATTATTGGTGCCACACTTTTGGTGCAGGCCTTAGCGCGCGGCGCGGCTACCGATGCAGATGGCCGTTTCGACTTATCCCTGCCGCCCGGCAAACATCAGGTTTTGGTACAATCGGTGGGTTACCGCAACCTGACCATTAACTTAGAAATCTTCAAAGACGGGCAGGCAGACATCGCGCTGGCGCAATTTGCAATGAGCCTGGATGAAGTCATCGTCAGCGCAAAATACGCGGATGCCAATGTGCGCAACACCCAGATTGGCGTGGAAAACCTGAGTGTAAAAACCATCCGCGAACTGCCGTCCCTCCTGGGCGAACCAGATTTGATCAAGGGTCTTGAAACCTTAGCCGGCGTGACTACCGTGGGCGAAGGCGCGGCAGGCTTCAATGTGCGCGGCGGAAATATTGATCAGAACCTGGTGCTACAGGACGGCGCGCCTTTCTACAATACGGCGCACGCGCTGGGCTTTTATTCCGTGTTCAATACCGACATCATCAGCAATGTTTCCCTCTACAAAGGCGCTATTCCGGCGCAGTATGGCGGACGCACCTCCAGTGTGCTCGATGTGCAATTGCGCGAAGGCAATTTCCAGGAAGTCCACGGCTCCGGCGGCATTGGCCTTGCGTACAGCCGGCTGAGCATCGAAGGGCCGCTCTGGCGCAACCGCGTTTCTGGCATTGCCGCTATACGCGCTTCTTACTCCAACTGGATGCTGAAGGTGGTGCGGGAGTACGAAATCAGAAACAGCGCCATTAATTTTTACGATTTCACAGCAAAACTCACTTTTAAGCTCACTGATCGCCAAACGCTTACGTTAACCGGATTCCAAAGCAGCGACTACTTTCGCTATTCCAAAGAATTCGGGTACGAGTGGAAAAACCAAAATGCCTCTTTGGGCTGGAACGTTATTTTTTCAGACCGGTTTTCGGCTGCTTTGCGGGCTGTTGTGGGCAAATACACCAGCAGTTTGTTTGAAGAAGCTGCGACCAATGGCTCGCGGCTTGGAAACGGGTTGACGAATATTTCCCTGAAGCAAAGCGTTTTTTTTCAGGCGAATGCCGACTGGGAGTGGATGGCCGGTGTGGAAGCGACGCGATACCTGCCCCGGGATGAACGCTTAGAAGCGTATGGCGAAAGCTCGACCGTGGCACCGATGTCGCTTCCTAAAGATCGGGGCGACGAATGGGGGGCATTTTTGCAAACAGAAGGTAAAATTTCGGAGCGGTTGTTCTTTTCTGCCGGCCTTCGTTATTCGGGCTTTATACAACGTGGCCCGCGTTCGGTTTATACCTATCAGGAAGGGGTACCCAAAGAGATCAGTACCATCATTGGCGTCACCGATTATGATAAAAACGAAGCCATTCAAAGCTACAGCGGCCTGGAACCGCGCTTTTCCATCAAATGGCAATTGAGTCCCGAACGTTCGATCAAAGCAGGTTACAACCTCATGCGGCAATACATCCACCTCATTTCCAATACCGCTGCCGCTACCCCCGTTGACCTTTGGCAGGTGAGCAACACGCACATCCGCCCACAATTAGCCCATGTGTATTCGCTTGGCTATTTCCATAATTTTCAAAAAAACCTGTGGCAGTTATCTGCCGAAGTTTATTACAAAGACTTAGATGGGATTGTCGCTTACAAAGAGATTCCCCGGCTGCTGATCAATGAATATTTAGAAACCGAGTTACTCAGTGCTGTTGGCAAAGCTTATGGCGCGGAGTTCTCGATTAAAAAAACATCAGGCCGTTGGAGTGGGCAGTTTTCTTACGCGTGGTCGCGGAGCCTGTTGCAAACCCATGACGCTCTTCCCACGGAAACCGTCAACGGCGGTGCCTGGTTTCCTTCCAATTTCGATCAGCCCCACCAAGTTAACCTGACGCTGAAAAGGCAGGTCAATCCGGTTCATGCGTTCACCGTCAATTTTACCTATCGAACCGGCCGGCCATTTACGACCGCTGAAGCCGGATACAGTGTCGGCGGGGTGGTCATTTCTCACTATTCGCTGCGAAATGAAGGGCGAATTCCGGACTACCACCGCTTAGACATCAGCTATACGGTGGATAAAACAGCAGCCAAAGAAAAAGGCTATCGCAGCAATTTTACGTTTTCAATTTATAACCTCTATGCCCGCAGCAATGCCTTTTCAGTTTTTTATAAACGCAATGTTTTCAACCAGCAACAAGTTTACCGGCTGGCAGTGATTGGTACGGCTTTACCTGCGATATCGTATAATTTTATCTTTTAAAGTGCGACAGCCAGCGGCCCACTGAAAAACTGCCTATTAAATAAATAAACGGATTCAAGATGTATACTTACAAATATTCAATCGTTGCAATGCTGCTGGCAAGTGGCATCTTCCTCCAATCCTGCGTGGATGCTTTAGAGTTTAGTCCCACGGAAGGGGAAAAGCTATTGGTGGTGGATGGGAAACTGACAACGTCGGGCGAAGATCAGTTCGTGCGTTTATCGCAGACTGCTGCGGTAGGCCGGAGCGATAATTTTCCGCCTGTGATTGGTGCCAACGTCACCCTCCGCGATGATTTAGGCAATTTCGTGAATTATGAAGAAATCCAACCCGGAAGCTACCAGCTTAGCGGCAGCGCCATCCAGGGTGCTTCGGGTAGAACTTATACCCTGCGCATCGAAGCAGCCGGAAAAGTTTATGAATCGAAACCCGAAATCATGCCTCAAAGCATAGAAGCGGACAGCAGCTTTTTTACCATTGCCAACCAGAAGTTTGTTTACGTAAACACCAGCGTTAAAATCCCCACTGATTTGGTTCAGGGGCCGTTCCTCAAGTGGCGCATTGACAATGTGTATCAGGTGAACGAGGTTTATTGCGGGCCTTTCGATCCGACCAATACTTGTTATATAAAGCAGACATTCGGCAATCAATTGTTGCCGATACTCGACGGCAGCCTGCTCGCCCGGGGGGAAACAGCCAAGCCTTTTGTTGCGGTAAAAGAAGCGGATATTACCTTCGGTGAAGTCGTTTATTTCAATCTGTACATGGAAACCCTCACGCCCGACGCTTTCAAATACTGGAATAAAGTATCCTTGCTGTTGACCCAAAGCGGCAGTATTTTTGATGCTCCTCCCGGCGCGATCCGGGGGAATATCACGAACATCAACGACCCGAATGAATTTGTGCTGGGCTATTTTTATGCCGCACCGGAAGACACGACCCACGTGAAAGTCCTCGCTTCTGATTTTTTGCCGTACACGATCAATCCTTATTGCGGGGTAGCGGGTTTTCCGCCTTTTCCTTTCCCGCCGGAGTGTTGCACTTGTACACTGATTTCGAATTCGACGCTGGTGAAGCCGGATTATTGGGAGTAAAAAGGGGTCTGTCTTTATGATCCGATTGCTGGGGCAAGTGACGCCCTCACTAAGGAGTTTTTTTAAACTCCAACCCGTCAAACTCCAGTTTTTCAACGCTTCCCGTAGTATTCAGGGTGAACTGCGCAGTCGCATTGCCATACCAGGCTTTTTCATAAGGGCCGTAGAAGGTATCGTAATGCCAGTGCTCCAGCGTGGCTTTTACGAAATTATTGACGTTGAAAACGAGTTGGTTGTCTGAAATTGAAACCTGGATTTCCCCGTTAAGCGGGTCGGTATATTTGCCGGTATAGGCTTCCAGGGGCAGGGAAGACCGGGTATTCACCACGCGTTTTGCTTTAAAATCTTTTTCGGCTTTGTCTCCTTGCTCGCGAAGGCCGTCATAGAGTTTCAGGAACTCGGCGCTCCAGTCGCGGTTGCCGCCCAAGGCAAAAAGGTCGAATGCTTTGTACATCAGCGCGTGGCGAACTTCCGCGTGATCTAAATTTCCGAAGACATAAATTCCGATTTGTTCTTCCGGCATTTGCCCGTGAATGGCAATGGCACCCGCCAAGCTTCCAGTGTGGAAATTTACTTTTTTGCCTTTGTAGTCGTGCTGAAACCACCCCAGGCCATAAGTCGTCCAATTGGGTTTGGTGAGTTGTTGGGTGGGATAAAACTGATTGGCCGGAACAAGGGTTTGCGGTTTGAAGAGTTCCTGAAAAGTGGCGGCCTGAAGCAGGCGGCCACCTTCGTATTTACTGCTGTCGAGCATGCACAATACCCATTTGCCCATGTCCCCGATGGAAGACCACACCGAACCGGCAGGCCCAATCTGGTCGGCACTGGTGTTTTCGATGACTTCAATTTTGCCGTTTACCAGGTAGTGCGGGCTGGTTTGGTTGGGATCGTCTGCAGCCGCTTCCCGCGTGGGCCGGGTACGGGTCATTTTCAGCGGCTCAAAAATGCGTTGGCGGATGAAATCTGCCCAGGGTTTGCCGCTCGCTTTTTCAATCACCTGGCCAGCTGCGAGGTAAAAAACGTTTTGATAAACGAAGCTGGAACGCAGAGAGTAGGAGGGTTTCACGAACCGCATTTTTTGGAGCACCTCGTCGGAAGAAATGTTCATTCCTGCCCAGAGGAAGTCTGAATTCCCAACCCCACTGTTGTGGATGAATAGGTCTCTGACCTTTAATTCGCGCGTCACAAAAGGATCATACAACTGAAAACCAGACAGGTAATTGATTACCGGATCATCCCACTTTATTTTGCCTTCATCCACCAAGATACCCATGCAAACCGCCGTCATCGCTTTGGTGGTGGAAGCGCAGGAGAACAGGGTTTGGGTGTCCACCGGATCCGGTTTTCCGAGTTCTTTTAGGCCGTAGCCTTTTGTAAAAATGATCTGGTTGTCTTTGACCACCGCAACGGCCAGCCCCGGCGTTCTCCAGGCTTGGCGGGCTTGTTCCACATAAGCGTCGAATGCTTTGATTTGTTTGGCATAACCTGTGAGGGGGGCTTTTTGCGCAAAGCTGATTGTTGTTGCCAGACATAACAGGAAAGAAAGAAGGCTTTTCATAGAATTGATTTTTAGGTAAATTCAGGAAATAGCCCGGTCAACCCCTCCTCGGTGGCCTTGCAAACGCCCCGTTCTGTTATCAGTCCGGTCACCAACCTCGCAGGAGTCACATCGAAGCCATAATTGGCCGCTGGGCTACCCGGCGGCGTCAGCAACACCTGTATAAGTTCGCCGTTTTTCCAGCCCTGAATATACTGAACTTCCGTAGCACTGCGCTCTTCGATGGGGATTTCTGCGACGCCGTCGCGCATGTTCCAGTCAATGGTGGAAGAAGGCAGCGCCACATAAAAAGGCACTGCGTTATCTTTTGCGGCAAGCGCCTTGAGGTAAGTGCCGATTTTATTGGCCACATCGCCGCAGCGCGTGGTTCGGTCGGTGCCGGTAATGACGAGATCCACCATACCGTGCTGCATCAGGTGGCCGCCCGCGTTGTCAGTGATGACGGTATGTGGCACACCGTGTTGCAGCAACTCGAAAGCGGTGAGGCGCGCGCCCTGGTTGAGCGGACGGGTTTCGTCCACCCAAACGTGTACGGGAATGCCTTTGTCGAAAGCGGCATAAATCGGCGCAGTGGCCGTGCCGTAATCCACGCAGGCCAGCCACCCCGCGTTGCAGTGGGTAAGGATGTTAACGGGTTGTCCGCCTTTGGCCGCGCTGATGGCTTCGAGCAGTGGCAGACCGTGTTCGCCGATCATGCGGCATTGTTCAGCGCTTTCGTCGGCGATGAACTGCGCGGTTTGACGGGTCTGCGCGATTTTGTTTTCGCGGCCTTCTACTTTGTCCAATTCCCGGAGCATCAATTGCAGCGCCCGGGACAAATCCACAGCGGTCGGGCGCGTCGCATTCAGGTATTCCGCTGCTTGACGAACATGCGCTTCTAATCCATCCCCATCCGGCGCTTCCCGCACGGCAAAATACATCCCCCAGGCTGCTGTGGCGCCAATGAGTGGGGCACCGCGCACGTGCATGTCGCGGATGGCGCGGGCGCAATCTTCCATTGTGCGCAGATCCATGATCTCGATTTCGTGCGGAAAGCGGCACTGGTCGAAGATTTGGACGAGGCCAGACGTGGCGTCCTGGAGCCAGATGGAGCGGTAGTGGTGGTGGTTGATTTTCATAGGATCTGGTTGATTTCTACTGAGTAGATAATTTAAAAACAGCATAAAACCAATCTAAGAAAAGCTTTATAGAACTAGCGTTCAAATTGAAATAACCGGCATTAATTGCCTGCCCAAATGGTTTACCAGGATCGCGTTTCCAGGCTAACCAAGTATGCAAGTTTGCTTTTCCGATTTTTGTGGGACGAAGTTCATTGAAGGATTCATTGACGAGTTCCCCTTTCAAGAACAGCGTTTGCACACCTAAAAGCAAGAACCCCTCGTATGGAAGCCCGTCTGGCTTCAGGCTCCTGGTCATTCGCATCAACAATAATTCCAATATTAGTTAGGTTGGCATTATCCAAGGAATCTCGGAGGGCTTCAAGCGCTCTATCGTATCCACCTGCTGACTTCACAAATTCTTGTTGAAACTTGGAAGGGGATTCATACCCTACTGGTAGCGGAAGCCCCTTCTTTTGGCAGAGTACAGCCAAAGCAATGGCATCATTCCCTTCTACGATAAGTCGTTGTGCCATATCACCGCGTTTCGAGTTCAAGCTCCAACGCAGATTCTAATCTGGATAGATCATACGCAATTACTTCTATCTGCTCGGTTTTCCTGTTTTGCTGGAGCCTGAAGAATGCGCCTGCTCCGCCGTTATCTGCCTGCTCCATCGCGTAAGTGAACGCTTTCACGGTATTTTCACTATGCGTTGTGACAAAGACCTGGATGTTCCATTTTTTGGCATACTCGAAGATTTTGAGCCATAAACCTTCTTGTACGGTGTGGTGCAGACCGGCTTCTATTTCATCTATCAGCAACATTTTATCTTTGGCACTGACTAAAGCGATGGCCATCAGCAGCATTCTTTGAGCGCCGTCACCCAGGTTTTTGAGTGGGATAGGGGCTTTTTCGCTGGCTAAACGCACAATTGTGCGACTTTCTTTAACATCTAAGCGAATGAGGTCGGGAAGTATGGTTTCACGCAGGATGTGAACTACGTCATCCTCTTTTTCAGTAAGGGCTATTTTATCCCATAATTGATCCAGAGGGAAAAAAGCTTCTCCCCCAAAGGGTATGTATATCGCAGCGTCATTCGGATGATCAATGGTTGCGTTAAGATCAAGGGTATTAGGTACTGGTTGTCCATGTACCAATAAGGCAAAGTGCGAACGCTGTTCTCTGATTAGCTTTCTGGAAATGCTAATTGTTCCGATTTTGGCTTCCAACGGCTGTTCATATCCTTGCGAAGCCAAAGCCGGGCGATAAAACAGCGACTCATAAGATTCTGGCCATCCCGGTGTAAATTGTCCGCGTGTAGCGATAATATGATTAATCACCGTGCTATCACCCCGGACTGCCCAAATGCGAAGGGCTTCCAAAAGGGCTAATTTGCCGCTATTGTTTTTACCGGCAAACAGATTAACTTGCTTTAATCCGTTCAGATCAAGGCTTTTAAAAAGTCGAAAATTTTCCAGATGGAGTTCATTCAGCATAAGCAATAATTTCTTAGCCCGGAGGTAAAATTACTACTTTTCCCGTTATTCCATATAAAACGTCTCCTCCGCCGGCCTCAGCGCCCGTTTCAACCACAACGGTCTCCTCAACCCATTCGGGCCCGGCGCAGGTCTTGCCAGTTCTAACCATTTTTTATACACCTCGAACGACTTTTTCGTATCCACAAAAATATCGCCGTAGGCATCGCCAGGAAGGGCTTTTTCCAAACGCACTTTCTGATGCCAGCAGTGCATGCCGCTGATGGGGTCGGGGTGAACCGGGAAGGTAATGTTCTGATGCACGCCGCCGTCGCTCCAGAAAATGCGGGCGCTGTCGGCGTCTTTGCTCTCAAAGGGTTGAATGTCAGCGATGGTTTTCATGCTCCATCCGCCCTGGCCGTCGGTGTCTATTTTTACGGTATTGGTGGCCCAGCGGTTGGCGGGCACATCCTGCGGCCGCCGCCAGCGACCCAAGTGGTGCGAACAGGCCACCACGCCGGGTTTCATGCCTTCGGTGACCCAGACCTTGTCTACAAAATAGCCGATTTCCGTATTGATGCGCAGCAAGTCGCCCGTGTCTACACCAAGCGCCTGAGCGTCTTCCGGGTGGATCCAGATCGGGTTGCGGTTGGAAATTTCGTACAACCACTTGGCATTGCCGGAGCGGGAGTGGATCAGCGTGGGCAGGCGGAAGGTCGGCACCAAAGGGTATTCGCCTTTAGACCGATCCATTTCTTCCTCGTGAATATGGCTTTTGATGTAGGTGGGAATGGTGTATTCGGGCCACTTCCAGTCTATCATGGTTTGCGAAAAGAACTCGTTTTTGCCGGAAGGCGTCGGGAAGCCCTCCACTGGTTTGCCCTGGTGCATGACGCCAATCGTTTTGCCTTTTTTGCGAACCCTGCCATCTTCTATGGCTGCGCCTTCGAGTTCTTTTTCGGACAACTCGCGCAGGTTTTGGGTGTAAACGGATTCTTCCACCAAAAAAGCGCCGTATTTGCGCATGTAATCCAGCGCAGTCAGGCCTTCTTTGGCCGCTGTTTCAGGCAGCCCTTTTGTATTTTCAAAAATAAACTGGTAGTATTCGTCCACGGTCACTTTTTCTCCGGGGCGATAAGGTGAGATAAAGTGCTCGCGGATGCCCAGGGAACCGTCGGGGTCAATGCGCCACGACAATTCGATCCAGAATTCGTCTTCCTCCCACACTTCGCCGGGGTTGACTTCGTAGGTAAATTCGATTTTTCTGCCATCGCGGCGCGCTTTTTCGCGCAACACCGGCTGTCGGAAAGCAATCCAGACGCCCGCATGGGTTTCGTAGGTATTCAGGTCGTGACGCTCGGAAGCTAAGCCCACAGGGAGCACATAATCAGCAAAATAAGCCGTTTCACTCCAGGTAGGTGTCAGCGCGATGTGTTGTCCGAACATGGATTCATCCGAAAAAGCTTCCATCCAGGAAAAGCCGTCGGGATAAGTCCACACCGGGTTAAATACCCTCGAAAAATAAACATCCATTTTGCCGCGGCCTTCTTTAAGGAAATGGGGCAACAGGAAGGACATTTCAAAAAATGCCAGCGGGTATTCTTTCGGAAAATGCAGTTCGTTCCAAAATTTTTGTGCAGGTGGATGGTCGAAAAACTTGGGGTGGTATTTGTTCCAGGTATTGGGCGATGTGCCGCCTTCCGTGCCCACCGAACCGGTCAACACGTTGAGGAAATGCAAACAACGCGCCACCGCCCAGCCGCCAAGGTTGCCGCTGCCGGCAGAACGCCAGTTGTGCGAAGCAAAGCGCGTGCCTGCTTCGCCAATGACTTTGGCGACCTCGCGAATCATGGAGGCTGTTGCCCCGCTTTCCGCTTCAGCATATTCGGGGGTGTATTCGGCGTATACTTCTTTCAGCACTTCGATGAAGGTTTCAAATGTGCAGGGGCGATCGGGATAAACGGCTTTCAGGTATTCATCCCAATTGACCCAATTTTCAACATAATCGCGGTTGTACCAGCCGTTGTTGATGATTTCGCGGGCGATGGCCAGCAACAGCGCAGCTTCCGAGCCGGGGTAAGTCGGCATCCAGTAGTCGGCCATGCTGGCGGTATTGGAGAGGCGCGGATCCAGTACGATGAGTTTGGCACCTTTCATTTTGCCTTCGATGATGCGCTGCGCGTGGGGATTGAAATAATGGCCGCTTTCCAAATGCGCTGAAATTAGCATGATGGCTTTTGCGTTGGCGTGGTCGGGCGAAGGGCGGTCGTGGCCGTACCAGAGCGCGTAGCCGAAGCGGGCACCCGAAGAGCAAATATTGGTATGGCTGTTGTGGCCGTCTACGCCCCAGGCCTGCAGTACGCGATCCATATAGCCTTCGTGGCCGGGCCGCCCGACGTGGTAAGCGACTTCGTTGTTGCGTCCCTCCTGCAAGGCTTTGCGGATGCGTGCAGAGATGTCGTTGAGCGCTTCGTCCCAGGAGACCCGATCCCATTGGCCCGCGCCGCGTTTGCCATTCCGCTTGAGCGGATAAAGGATGCGGTCGGGGTCGGTAATTTGGTTAATGGTAGCGGGGCCTTTGGCGCAGTTGCGGCCCCGGCTGCCGGGGTGCCACGGGTTGCCTTCAAACTTCCGAACCTCGTTGGTTTCTTTGTCAATATAAGCCAGCAGGCCGCAGGCGCTTTCGCAATTGAAGCAGGTCGTTGGCACAATGGAGTAGTGTTTGGCTACTTTTCTGGGCCAGGCTTTGGCTTCGTATTCCTTCCAGTCGTCCCACTGATCGGGCGGCGGAAACTGCGTCAGATCGCCCGGTTCCGTGAGTCGGTTGACCTCATCTGCCGGAGCGGTCTCCTTGTGCAAATTGGGGATCAGGCCGATTTTTTCGGCGAAGGATTCGATGAAAGATGGTTTATGTTTGTTGTTTGCCATGATGCGAACTTTGCTGTAAAATGAATGATCACTTGCGCCAAAGCGCTAATCAAATTATCTTTGCACAGTTTTAGAAACTTAATTTAAATAGGATGTCAATGGTCACCACCAAGTTGAATCCAATTCAATAAGAATTGCTCAAAGTGTACTCCTTCCAACATTCGGAAGAGGATCTTTTGGCGATAAAAAAGCTTTTGGCAGAATATTTTGCCAAAAAGTTAGTCAACGAGGTTGATGAAGCAGTGAAACGCAACAATATTACAGACGAAGACTTAGATCGCTGGTTAAATGAAGAGTAAGCTCAAAATCGTACTCAACACGAACGTATTCCTTGTCTCTTTAGCATCTGGTTACAAGCTTCACTGGATATTTACATCGCTTATTGATGGTGCCTTCGACATTTGCATTAGCAATGAAATACTTACTGAATATCAGGAGGTCATAAGTAAAAGATACGGGTTAGAAAAAACCGCATCTCTACTTTAGATTTTCTTCTCCTTTTACCCAATGTCAAATTTACTGATCCATTTTTCAATTGGAACCTGATCGAACAAGATAAAGACGATAATAAATTTGTAGACTGTGCTGTTGCTGCAAGTGCTGATTTTATCGTCTCTAATGACCGACACTTCAATGTACTGAAGGCTGTTCCATTTCCCTCTGTCAGCGTTCTGACAGTAGAAGCATTTGAATCATTGTACAAAGAACAACTTATTTAACTTAGCGGAATCCGCTGCGGCGCTTCCACCCAAATCCGCTCGGTAATCAGTATCCCCACCAGGGCCAACGCGCCGGCAACCGCCAATAAAATCGAAGTACCTGCAACGTACAGGAGTACCAGCGGCAAGAGATTACCCACGAGCACAGTTCCCAACCAAAAGTGGCGGCTATAACGGCCTTTTAAAATCATGTTCACGGTTGCTGCGGCATCGGAAGAACCGTGTGTAGTGCCGAGTTCGAGCAACAGAATCAGGAAGTTTGCCCCGATGGCAACGTAGAGCATATTTTTCAAAAACAATTGCCACGCAGGATTCATATCCAACAACATTCCTGCAACTAAAAAAGCAGCGGCACCAGCCATCAGGCTGTGTACCAGCATGTGCAGTGGCAAAACCGGGCTTTGCCAGAAATCGCGGCCTTTGGCTTGCGCAAACAAAAAAGCGGTATAAACGGCAGTGATGACGGCGAAAATGGCCGTTGCCACCAAAACGCCGGCTTTAAGACCCTCCCATTCAAACCAGATGGTTGCGACCCAGAGGGTGAGCAAGCCGCCATAAAGCGTCAGCGCATAACCGCCTTTTACTAACCAAGAGCGCCATTGCGGGCGCAGCAGGACGTATACAAAGCGCATCGGCTGGTCAAGGTCTTTGACCAGCAGCGCGGTTGTAAGGATTAGAAAAAGGAAAGACAACCCCGCGCTCATCCACCAGTCACTTGTTTTCAGGATTTCGCCTTTTCCCAAAAGCCAGGCTAAAAACGGCACGAGGAAAGCGCCGGCTGCAATGGCTTTTGTCCATACGTAGCCCCAGACTTCACTGCCCCAAAGAATGCCTTTATCGGGCGCATCGTAGTAGCGACGCGCTTCCTGCCCCATGAGGGCGTCAATGGATTTTACGCCAACCGGTTTGCCATTCGACACTTCATCGGCAGCATATCCGTTTCCGGTGGCAGCCAATGCTGCCGTGACCAAATTATCGCCATCAAAAGCCAATTTTTCAGCATAATGCCCTACGCCGCGATCCTGGGCACTGAAAGCGTAGTTGCTCCTGGAGGTTGCGGTTGGGTTGAGCGACCACTCGTCGCCGTCAATGTAGAATAGATTCGGCACGGTTCCTTTAGCGGGTTTGCGCACCGTCACCTGTTCCTGCGAAAGCAGCATGGAAATTTCGCTGTGGGGGTTGTCCATATCGCCCGAAATAATGGCGTGTTCCGGACAAACATTCACACAGGCGGGTTCCAGCCCGACGTCTATGCGGTGCGCGCAATAATTACACTTGGCGGCGGTGTGGCTCTCCGGATCAATGTAGAGTGCGTCGTAAGGACAGGCCTGCATGCAGGAACGACAACCAATACAGCGGTTCTTATCGAAATCCACGATCCCGTCCTGGCGGAAATACAGCGCTTCTACCGGGCAGATTTCTACACAGGGCGCATTGGTGCAGTGGTTGCAGCGCATCACCGAAAAAACGCGGCGGGTGTAAGGAAATTTACCTTTTTCCACCTGTTTTACCCAGGTACGAAAAACGCCCAGCGGAACGTCGTGCTCCTGTTTACAGGCAGTCGTGCAGGCATGACAACCAATGCATTTGCGGTTGTCTATAACGAAACCGTATTTCATCCCTGGAGATATTAGATGTTAGACATTAGATTTTAGACACCGCACCCTATCTACGTTAAACAGTATGCGCGGGCAATGCTTCAGAACGTGGCATATCCGTTTTGATGATCTCGTTGTAGCCGCCGGCAATATCCACCAAATTGTGAATCCCCCTGGCTTTCAGGATGGAAGCGAAAACAACCGACCGGTAGCCACTGCGGCAAATCAGATAATACGGGTCTTTGCTGTTGAAATGATCCATCTTGTCGTTGATGAAATCGAGCGGCACATTTTCTGCATCGCGCAGGTGGTCGCCGCTAAATTCGGGAGGTTTGCGCACGTCAATCAGGTTGATGTCGGGGTTGTTGTGGTAAATTTCGGCCAGCTTCGCAGCAGGTATGGATTCCAGTTGTTCGATATCTTTGCCCGTTTTTTTCCAGGCTGCTATCCCGCCATCAAGGTAGCCGATGCAGTTGTCGTAGCCCACCCGAGCCAAACGCACCACCGTTTCTTCTTCACGACCAGCCTCGGTCACCACCACAATCGGAAGCGTGAGGTCGGTAATCAGCGCGCCGACCCACGGCGCAAATTGCCCGTCCAAACCAATCGAAATGGCACCGGGAATGTGGCCCTGGCAGAATAGCTGGGGTGCCCGCACGTCCAGTACCAAAGCATTTTCGTGTTCAACGGCATCTACCACTTCGTCCGGGGACAAAGCGCGGGCGCCGCGTTCCATGACGAGATCAATGCTTTCGTAACCGGTTTTATTGATTTTTGCATTTTTGGCAAAATACTGTGGCGGAGCAGCCAAGCCTTCAGTGACTTCATGAATGAACTCCGCTCGGGTCATGTCGGCGCGCAGGGCATAGTTGCTTACTTTTTGCTGGCCAATTGTACTCCAGGTTTCAGAAGACATATTTTTTCCGCAGGCCGAGCCGGCACCGTGTGCCGGATAGACGATGACGGCATCGGGCAACGGCATCAATTTGTTGCGCAGGCTGTCGTAGAGCCAACCGGCAAGGTCTTCTTTGGTGAGCGATCCTTTTTTCTGCGCCAGATCCGGACGGCCTACATCGCCGATAAAGAGCGTATCGCCGGTGAAGACTGCGTACTCCTTTCCAGATTCATCGTATAGCAGGTAGCAGGTACTTTCCGGCGTATGTCCGGGCGTGTGCAACACTTTGAATTTTAGTTTGCCAAGCTGAAGTTCTTCGCCGTCTTTGGTTTCATGTTTGGCAAAAGCCGTATCTGCATTGGGGCCATAAACGATGGTTGCCCCGGTTTTTTCTGCCAGATCGAGGTGGCCGGAAACAAAATCGGCGTGAAAATGGGTCTCAAAGATATACTTGATTTTTGCGCCGCTTTCTTCCGCGCGCTTCAGGTACGGCCCAGTTTCCCGCAAGGGGTCAATCACCGCCGCTTCTCCATTGCTCTCGATGTAATAAGCGCCTTGTGCGAGGCAACCGGTATAGATTTGTTCGACTTTCATGTGATCTGATTTTTATAATTCCAACACCTCAATCGCATGCCGCTGCATGATAATTTTTCCGTGTTGTTCTAATTTTTTCAACAGCCTCGACACCACTTCGCGCGAGGTATTCAAGTCGTTGGCAATCTCCTGGTGGCTGATGGTCAATGTTTTGCTTTGCGTTTCGCGGCACTGCCGTTTCAGGTAAAATTCAATGCGTTCGTCCAAGCCCCTGAAAGCCACATTGTCAAATGCCAGCAAGACCTCTTCCAAGCGATACCTGAATGTATCAATGACGAAACGCCCCCAACTTTTGTAGCGCATCAGCCAATCTTCCATGTGGTTATGGGAGACCATTATCGCATCTGTTTCTTCCACTGCCACTGCGCGAACCGTACTGATTTCATTGCGTTCGGTGCAGGCAATAGACAAAGCGCAGGCTTGTCCCGGCTTGATGTAATACATAAAAAACTCAGCGCCGTCGTTGTCCTCCCGATAAACTTTCACCAGCCCTTTGGTGATGAAAAACATATTGCGCAGGTAGTGCCCGGGGTGCATCAACTGTTCGCCTTCCAAAAAGCGCCAGACGGTGCTTTCTTTTTCTAATTCAGCCAGCAGGAAAGGTTCCAGATCGTGAAAAAGCTGCCGCATGTGGCTGTGTAATTCGGTTTTGTCTTTGATTTCTTTTGCCATCCTGTAATATCTCGGTTCATGATTCGGATCGAGCCGGACGGCAATTTCGCAATTTTTTCACGCCTTTCCTTTCAAAATCATATTCCAGTACATCCAGGGCAATAGGCGGCGCTTCACTTGGTACATACTCCATTGTTCTTAAAATTCACGGTGCTAAATTAGGCATGGCCAACGGATGGCAACGGTGACATTAGTCACAGTACAGGAATTATTGAAAAAAACATCCGCGCTCAACCCAAGGCAAGATTTTTTCGCGCCAGTTTCCAAAATCTAAAAGTCAGCACAAAAGCGGCAAATGCCAGAGCAATCACATCGGCGTACCAAATGCCATGAATGCCCAGATTGAGCGTGAACCCAAGCAACAAGGCCAGGGGAATCCAGATGACCCAATAGGCGACAAACGTCATCAACGTTGGAAAGCGCACATCCTGCAAGCCGCGCAAGGTGCCCGCCGCAACGCCCTGGGTGCCGTCGAACAATTGAAAAATGGCGCAAATGATCATCAGCTCTGCTGCAAGGCGCAGCACTTCAGGTTCTTTCACTCCATAAAGTAAAGGGAATTGATGGCGCAGCAAAAAAATGGTCGTCGCCATGATCAACATGCAAACTACGCCAAGGAGCAGCGCAGTATTGCCTGCACGCTGAAGGTTGGGGTAATCGCGGGCACCCAGGGCGTTGCCGATCCGGATGCTGGCACCCACAGAGATGCCAATCGAGATCATAAAACTCAGGGCAGAAAGATTCAACGCAATCTGGTGGGCAGCACGCGCTTCAGACGCATTGGCTAACCAGCCTGCCATGATGGAAGCGCCTGAAAAAGCGGCCACTTCAAAGAAAATTTGAAGCCCCATCGGAATGCCGAGCCGGAAAATCCTCAACAACATGGGGTTGTTTGCCTGATACGGAACCCGAAAAGGCAAAATCCTTTTGGAATACAGCAAAAATAAAAGGATGGCCCCAGCCATGAGCACCCTGCAAATCAATGTGGCATATCCGGATCCAGCCAATTCAAGCCTTGGGAATCCCCAATTGCCAAAAACCAGTAACCAGTTCAGGAAGATGTTCAGCAGAACGCCTGCGAGGGTAATGACCATACCCACGCGGGTGAGCGACAAACCGTCGCAGTATTGCTTGCCGCCAATAAAAAGCAGCATCGGAATATTGGTTAGGGCAAGAATGTACAGGAATTCCTGCGCCATGGCTACCTCGTTCTCCGGTTGCCCCATCCAGGGCAGGAGCAGCGCCGCTAAGGCGGTGAGCAAACCGGTGGCAATTCCGGCAATCAGCCCCGCTAATAAACTTTGCCATAAAAAATCACCCGTTGCAGTCTTGTTTTTTGCCCCCACGGTTTCGGCGACTAAAGGCGCGATGACATTCATAGCGCCAATACCCAGAATAGCTGCCATCATATAGGTACTGGTGGCAAGCGACGCTGCCGAAAGGTGGAGGTAACTGACATTGCCGACCATCACATTGTCGGTGATGTTCATCATTAAATTTCCCAACTGGCCAATGACGACAGGCACGGACAACAAAATGGTTTCTTTGAAATGGACGGGCCAGGATTTTAACGGGTGCATGGTCGTATACGCCAAGCCGTTTTGTCGGGAAGGCAAGTTGCAAACCTAAAGAAATTGAAGAAAATTTCCGTGCTTATTTGCCTGGGAGTAACGCCTGCAACGCCTGCATATTTACATCGGCATAAAATAAGGCGCAAACCGGAATGCTGAAGCCGCTCAACACCTGGCTTTCAATGATTTCATCCCGAGTAAGGACGTAAGGCTCGAAATAAACAGTTGTATTTTCAAGCAAAAAATAGAGTTCTACTTGTTCCCGATCAGGGTCAATGATCCAGAATTCTCGGATGCCGTGCGCAGCGTACTCGGTTTTTTTGATGCCCCGGTCTTTCGATGCCGTGCAAGGGGAAAGAATTTCTACAACTAAATCAGGAGCTGGAAAAAAAGCTGGTCTTTGGTAAATTTGTCGGATTTGCTTTTTTTAAAAAAGACAAGGTCTGGTTCATAATCGTTTCGCGTAAGCGAAATCATCGCTTTTTCAGACCAAACGGCACCCAAGCCTTTAATTAAAGTATAAGTATGAAGTAGTCCGCCCAGAAGTCGGCTGATCTCCAGATGCTTTTGCTTGGCCGGTGAGTAATAAATCGTTTCGCCATTGATAAACTCTGCTTTTACGCCATCGTCTACCCACTCGCGGAAAGCGCGCCTGCGACCGGCTTCTTCTGCCAATGCAGCCTGCAACTGTTCGAAAACCTAAACTGCATCAGGTCGTTGCAGGATGCGTTCAACGGTATTCGCCATATCGGAATCATTTTATACAAAGATAAGGCAAAAAGTCATTATTTTGGCTGCTTAATTCCTATGATTCCCGTTCACAACTTAAAACCGCATTCAACATGCCCGCAGCAAGCACCAAAACTCTTTACGCCCTGATGATCGCCATTGATGCTTATCCCATCGAGCGGCATCGCCTCAACGGTTGCGTAAACGACCGCGACGCACTGAAAGCCTACATCGAACAGCGTATCGGCGCACAAAAAAATCTCAAGCTCAACCTCAAAACCCTGACCGACAAAGAGGCGACCAAAGCGAATATCATCGCCGCGTTTTCGCATTTCAGCAAAGCCAAAGCGGACGATATTTGCCTGCTGTATTTCAGCGGACACGGTTCACAAGCACCTGCGCCGCCTGAGTTCTGGCACCTCGACCCCGATCGGATGAACGAATCGGTTGTTTGTTGGGATAGCCGGATTTCTAATGGCAAAGATTTGATGGACAAAGAATTGTCCTATCTGATCTGGAAAGCAACCTTTGGCAAAAAAGTCCACTTCGCTGCTATTTTTGATTGTTGCCACGCCGGTTCCAATACCCGCAATGCCGATGCGAATGTTACGCCTCGTATGGCCGAACCCAGCCCGGTGCCGGCTACCTTGGAAGACTACCACGGCTACAAGGCGTACAAGCGCGTCACAGCAGGCAAGGTTGTGGAAGTCAGCCCGCCACGCGGCAATCACATCCACTTAGCTGCCGCCAAAGCAAACGAAACGGCGAAAGAACTGCGCATTGACAACAAAACTAGGGGCGTATTCACTTATACCCTTATTGAAACGCTGGAGCTAAACGGCGGCCAGATCAGTTATGCCGATTTGATGCACATCATCGGTGTAAAAGTAGGCAACCGGGTGGTCTCCCAAACGCCGCAATTGGACAGCGTAGAGGCACAGGGAAAAAACAATTTTTTCCTCGGCGGCGCAGTGGAGAAAGCTTCCTCCGAATACCTGCTCACCTACCGCAGCGGCAAATGGACGGTAGATGTCGGCGCGATTCATGGTATTCCGGAAAACGGCGGGCTGTTGACGTTGAAAGACGGCGGCGAAACGGTGCGCATCACTAAAGTGCTGCCCAATTATTCAGAAGTAGACGGCCTTGCGGCCAAAGACACCAATAAAAGCTACAAGGCGGTTGTAAAAGACTTAGCCGTCCGGAAGTTAAAAGTGGCTTTCGCCAAAGGCGTAGACCGCGCCGGAGATGCGGCTATTCGGGCAGCCCTGAAAAGTGGTGGTTTCCAACTCATAGACCTTATTAATGATGAAAAAAATGCGGAATATCATATTCGCACTGGCAACAAAGCTTTCCAACTGACGCTGCCTGGTGAGACCCGGCCTGTTTTTAGACGCGTTCCGGATCTGAAAGCAGAAAAAGCAAAAATCTTTTTAACCGATGTGGAAACCATTGCGCGCTCGCGCAACCTGATTGGATTGTCCAATCCGCGCACTACGATCAGAGACGAGGAGTTTGAAGTAGAACTCTACCGCATCACCACCCCCGGCGCCGATGCCGATGACGCGCCTAAAGAACTGGCAGACTGGAAAAAGCCGGCTGTTTTTCGTTACGAACAGGACGGCGGCGTCTGGAAATCGCCCTATTTCCAATTGAAAATTAAAAACAAGAGTACCCGAACGTTTTATGTGAGCGGTTTGTACATCGAAGACACGGGCGGCATCACCAATAAATTTTTGGCAAAGCAAGAACTGGGGCCGGGCATGGAAGCCTGGTTTTTAGACAACTACCAGGGCACCCAATACAAGTCTATTCCGCTGGAAGTCAAAAAAGGATACCATACCTGGGGGATTACAGAAGTGACGGAACTCATCAAACTCTTCATCAGCACCGATCCTGCTCTGAATACGGATCGTTATAATCAGGAAGGTTTGCCTTTAGATGTGCCGCCCGGTTTTCAAAGCAAACGGGCCGGACGCAATGAACAATCCTACCCCGCTGTGCCCGACTGGACAACGAAGGACGTTGCGATTACCATTGTACGTCCAATGGAGCAGGCACAACTCATTCCGGGCAGGGCTGTGACGGTGCTTGACGCGCTCACGATTGAAGCTCCGGCAGGAGTATCGGCTCAGGTTTCGCTGACCTCGGTGCCAGAAGCGGCGCGTGGCATGGAAGGCAGCGGTGCTTCGCCCGACAAATCGCCGGAACGTCTCTGGGGGGCTCAAAAGGAAACGCAACCTTATGCCTTTTCGGCGGGCAATAACCTGTCACCCTCGCTGAGCGTGCTGGAATTGCGCGGGGTTTCCGGGAAAGACAAAATTTCGGCAGATACCCCCCTCCGGGTAAATTTGGGACACCAACTTGGAGAAGATGAATTTGTAGCCCCGCTGGCGTTCGACGAAAAATCCGGATTGTACTACTTCGTCGGCATGTCTGACCAATCTGGGGTGGTGAGTATTGAAATGCTGCCGGATGAAAGTGCGTCGGGCACGCGAAGTCTTGGCGGCTCCATTAAAATCTTCTTTTTTAAAGTCGTTTTATCCAAGCTCGGGTTTGAATACAAACACCCGCAGTTGTCTATGGCGGCTTTTAAATCAACAGACGTCGAAGACTACGATTACGTCACCGATGTAGGCAAAATCAAGGCGGCTGTGGACAAGGCGAGCAATATTGTCCTGTTCATGCATGGCATCATCGGCGATACTTTGGATATGGCCAAATGTATGCGGCGCGCCAAAGTGCAGACAACGAATGAACTCATTGACCGGAAATTTGACCTGGCGCTGACCTTCGATTATGAAAACCTGAAAACGGAGATCAACGAAACGGCGGTTGAATTCAAGAAAAGATTGGAAGCAGTTGGCCTGAAAGCCGGACACGGAAAACAACTCACCATCATCGCACACTCGATGGGCGGGTTAGTGTCGCGCTGGTTCATTGAAAAAGAGGGCGGCAACCAGGTGGTTACGCACCTGATCCAAGTGGGGACGCCAAATTCCGGATCGGCCTGGTCTGATTTGTATGAATTATCCAGTATGTTGATGTCGCGCGCCGTGAATGGGGCGGTATTTTTGAAACCTTATATTCTTCCGCTTTCATTACTGGGCAGGTTAGCCGGGAATTTATTCATCACCCTTCAGCAAATGGATCCGGGCGGATCATTCCTCAAGCAGTTGAATGATGGCGCTGACCCTGGCATTCGCTACACCATTGTAGCGGGCAATACGCAGCTCATCCCCACTAAAAATGAGCGGGATCAGGCCAGTCTGATGAAAAAAATGATTGCCCGGTTCAAGTTGCGCGGCCATTATGATGCGCTTGACCTGCTTTTGTTCAAAGAAGCGAACGACATAGCCGTGGCTACTACCAGCATTTATGGCATTCCCGGAAAAGAAAAACGTATTTACCGGCCGGTAGAAATTACTGTTGCTTGTGACCACATCAGTTATTTCTGTGATCCGGAAGGGTTGAAGGGGATTGGAAAGGCGGTGGGTGGATAGTTCCACTACCTTTCTTCTGCCAAATCGTTTTTTAACCAACTACATCCAAAACATTCATGAATACCAACGAACAAAACAAGTTTAAACCGTATGTGTCGCCCGGCCTGACGATGCCGGAGCTGACGCTCAAATCCATCCTGCTGGGATCGCTGGCGGGCATCATTTTTGGTGCCGCAACCGTTTATTTAGCCCTCAAAGCGGGCTTGACGGTTTCTGCCTCCATTCCGATTGCCGTGTTGGCCATTTCGTTGGGGCGGCGGTTTTTTAAGACCAATATTTTAGAAAACAACATCATACAAACGACCGGGTCGGCAGGCGAATCTATTGCTGCAGGGGTCGTCTTTACTTTACCTGGCTTCCTGTTCCTTTCCGGAGGCGATGATGGTAAAAGCATCGGCGAAGCTTATTTCAATTACTGGACCATCTTTATTCTCGCGGTTTTGGGTGGTATCCTCGGCACATTAATGATGATTCCGCTTCGGCGATCGCTCATTGTAAAAGAGCACGATACCCTGCCTTACCCGGAAGGGACGGCTTGCGGTTCGGTGCTCGTGGCCGGAGAGCGCGGCGGCGATTTTGCCCGCACTGCTTTTTGGGGCTTAGGTTTTGCTTTCGCTTATGCGATGCTGCAAAAAATCTTCCACGTCATCGCCGAAGTGCCACGTTTTGCGACGGAACAAGCCAACCGGTTTTTCCCTTCAGCAGTAGTCAGCGGTGAAATTACACCGGAATACCTTGGGGTTGGCTACATCATTGGGCCGCGGATTTCCGGCGTTTTGGTTGCTGGCGGTGTTTTGGCCTGGCTGGGTTTGATTCCACTGTTGGCGACCCTCGTGCCGATGGAGGTAACCGCAGCACAATTGGTGAAATTAGGCTATCTGGGCGGATTGGATGTCGTAGGAGGCCCTGGAGACTGGGATCCGGCAACCCGTACTTTTGGCGATTACGCCGCTGCCATTTACCGGGCTTATATCCGGCAGATTGGTGCCGGCGCTGTGGCTGCCGGCGGTTTTATTACCCTGATCAAAACCATTCCGACCATCATTTCTTCTTTCCGCGACAGCATTGGCTCGCTGAAAGACAAAGCGGAAGGCAGCACCGTAGAGCGCACCGACCGGGATTTGTCCTTTAAAGTGGTCATTTATGGCAGCCTCGGCCTCGTTGTCATCATGGCTTTGTTGCCACAGGTACCGGGTGAAAGTATTTTTAGCAAACTAGTGCTGGGCTTGCTGGTCATTGTTTTTGGAGCGTTTTTCGTTACGGTTTCCAGCAGAATTGTGGGATTGATCGGTTCGAGCAATAACCCGATTTCGGGGATGACCATCGCGACTTTGATGGGAACTTGTCTCATTTTTATCGGCATCGGCTGGACAGGCCAGGTCTTTGAACCCATGGCACTTGTAGTCGGTGGTATGATCTGTATCGCTGCCGCAAATGCCGGGGCGACGTCTCAGGACTTGAAAACGGGTTATATCGTTGGCGCAACGCCGAGAAATCAGCAGATTGCACTGTTCGTTGGTGCCATTGTTTCTTCTATCGTAATTGGCTTGACGGTCAAATTGCTCGATACGCCTACCGCTGAGCAAGTAGCCCAGGGCATTACCCACGCCATCGGCACCGACAAATATCCGGCACCTCAGGGCACCTTGATGGCAACGCTCATCCGGGGTATTTTGTCTTTCAATTTAGACTGGCAATTCGTACTGGTTGGCGTTTTTCTGGCCGTTACGCTTGAGTTGTGCGGCGTTAAATCACTTTCTTTTGCGGTGGGTGCTTACCTGCCGTTGTCTACGACCCTGCCGATTTTTGCAGGCGGCGCTATTAAAGGTTTGGTGGATTGGAAATTGAAGAAGCGTGGTGAAAAAACAGAAGACGCAGAATTGGGTAAAGGCAGCCTGTTTGCGACCGGTTTGGTGGCAGGTGGCGCTTTAGCCGGGGTGATTGTGGCATTGCTTGCTGTGATTCCTTCGGTATCCAGTTTCCTTGGTAAGCTTAGCGCAGAAGGCACTCTATCCGGCTGGTTTGGCGAATTTGGTTACCACGTATTGGGCGTTGCGTTTTTCGCCTTTATGGGCTGGGTCGTGTATCGCATTGCGATGGGAAGAAAATAATTAAAGAGCAAGGGGCGAAAAGCAAAGAGCAAGGGGCGAAAAGCAAGGGGCAATTAAGTAAATGCGGAAAGTCATTTTATTTGATTGCGTTAATATTAGATGTTACGGAACAAAATTGCCCCTTGCTTCTTATCTTTCTGCTTGGGCGAGACAGGTCTTGCCTCTTTTATGAAAGACCTGAGATCGTTATCTGTTCGCACACAACCATTCTAAAGCAATGGCTGCTTTTTCTATAGTGTCAGCAGGGTAGGGTAGGGCTGCTGCAAGCGTTTCGCGTTTCAAATCAGCGGCTGTTTCCCGCATTTCATAGCGAAGCAAACCTTTGTACAAAAACCAGTTCAGCGTCCATTCGTGAGGGTACAATGTTTGTTGCAGCAGGGATTCGTGCATGACTTCCGCCTGTTCCTGAGTGGGGACACCCGCCGCCATAGGCAAAAAGCTATTTTTGGAAGGCGTTCCTGTTTTTGATTGCCGGCGCAGGTCATAAGGCAAGTAGCAACTGGCGTTTTTATCCCACAATTTTTTATTCATGCTCCAGATGGCCAGGTCGTTCCATTCGATCAGTTCCAGCACGTCTTCGCCCAGCAACCCGCCTATGCGGATCAGGTGTTCGTTAGACCAAATCAGCATGGTGTTGAAAAAAGGTTCTTCAACATAATGAGTGAGGGTGTGACTTGAAGTCATGCCCTCACTTGTTTCCCCATGCGCCGTTGCAATTAACCCGTCCCGGCTGAGATCGTAGTTGGTGTAGAGATCTTGATGCAAAGCAACAATTCCGCAATAAACAGACCTGATCTCCTTCAACAAAGCAGGCTTGTTTTTTGATGTCTGGTATAAATGCCCCAGCAACCACCCATAAACGGGCAAGGACGAAGGTGCTGATGCCGGAACACTTCCGCCTTCACGATGATTAGCAAGTGCATCTTTCAGCCAATGAAGGGCTTTGTTTTCATCTAATCGCGAAAACGCAAGTGCAAGCCAGGCAGCATGACCGGTGGCATTACGTACTGTTTGTTCAGCAAATTCGCACTGTTTTAGACAATCAAGCGCGGATTGTTGCAGCAGCTTTTTATTCAAAACCTAGCTTCTTTAACCGTAAAAGGGGAGTCGAAAAGTGGGAGGGAAGCACAAAGATAAGGAACCCTCAGAAGGAGAAGGCATCATTTTTTTGAGGCGAGCAAAAAAATCTCAAAACCTGTTACTTTTTAATGGAGTGCCGTCTATTAGTATGTCGCGAATGTTATGATAGCGTGAAAGTGAGGGGAGTTCGCGAACAAAAAGACAGATCAGAAGGTTTTTATGATTTAATATGGGTTTTAGGTGTTTTTCCGGGGGGCGTTTTTGCCCCCTTTTTTGTGCCTGTCTTTAGCGTCCGATAGCTGCGTTATGCTCGGCCCAAAAACGGTCATTTACGCGAGTAGACTCCCCTTTTTGGGCCTTCACATGCCTTGCTCCCGAACGCTAAAGTCCAGCCACTATTTGCCAATTTGCCTCTTGCCTCTCGCCTCTCTCTGCCTCTTGCTAAATATTCTTCGGCGCGCTCACTTCCACCCACATCCCGGCCGTTCGGGCATTGATGCTGTTGTCGTACATGGCCTCACAAGACACAGCTGGCAGGTAAAATTTACCTTGGTAGGCTGCATTTAGTTGCACCCGATATACGTGCTCAGTCCCTTGTGCCAGATCAAAGAAAATGTTGACGCGGTCGTCCCGGTAGTCGCGGTAGTCTGAAGGGCTTTCCACGGCAACCGTTTGCACTGCATCCATCCGGGAGTTGATAATTTCCCAGCCCGAAGGGAATACCTGCGCCAGCGCCAGTTCCTGATAAGGGAACGGCCTTGAATTCGGGTGCCTAACCCGCACTTCGGCCATAAAATCAACGCCTTGTGAGAGGTTATTCGGGCTGATCGTTTTGCCTTTCATGTCTTTGTAGGTCACTGTGATGGCTAAATCGCTGGCGCGCGCTTCCTCCTGACCTGCAGCAGGTTGTCCGCGAAGGATGAGCCGGGCAAAAAGCACGCCTTTACCCGTGTTTTTGACCATCACTTTTTTCCCGTTCCCGTTGTTGAAGGGCACTTCGATTTGTTGCATCGGGGAGTTGGCACCGGCATTCACCGCCTGTCCGCCATTGAGTTGGTACGTAAACTGCAATTTATCTGAAACGCCTTCCACTCCGACAAACTTACCCACCGCCAAAAGCGCATAAGCAGTCTCCTGCGTGCTGAGCCACCGCTGGGCACTTAGTTCATCGGAAATATATTTCACCACTTCAGCCGCAGCTGTTTTACTACCCAACAAAACCATCGTCTCCAGAATCATGGCCCGATCGCGAAGGGGTGAGCCGAAAGAGTAGGAGAGTTCCCGATACTTTTTGACTTGCGTGCCGATGTTCTGCGTCAATTCCTGCGCCACTTCTTTTTTGCCGGCAACAGCATAAGCCGCCGCTAAGCGCCATTTAGTTTGCATGTTCAGCGATTTCATTTCGCGCAACCGGTTCATGGCGCCCATTTCTGCTTTTTGCGCGAGCGCCAGGGTGTAAAGGCGGTAAGCCTGGTCAAGCTCGAACGACTCGTCGCCAAAAAAGCCAAATTCTTTCCATTTTGGATCCCAGGCACGTGCCGTTTTTTTCTGGTAATTCAGCCATTTATCCAGCATGGATGCAGGTACCGCATAACCCAGCGCCTTGGCTTCCAGCAGGAAATGCCCGGCATAGGTACTCGACCAGGCATTGGGCGTAGCCTCGCCTGGCCAGTAGGCAAAGCCGCCTTCATTAGTCTGGAATTGCTTCAAGCGGTCAATGGTCGCTTTGATGTTGATGGGCACCTGTTTTTTCATGTTTTCATTCAGATCCATCAGTTTGTTGACATAGAGTTGCGGGAAACCGCCCGACAAGGTTTGTTCCAAACAGCCGTAAGGATATTGGATCAAATATTCAAGCCGTTCGCCGAGGTTGATCGGCGGGATGGTGGATAATTCCAGCACGCCCTGATTCGTTCCTGGCATGCCCACTGGTTCGAAGCTGTGGTTCCAGGTTTCGCCATTGGCCAATATTTTGCTGTCTACATTAGTGGCCATCGGGTTCGCGTTGCGTACCTGAATTTCAATTTCATGCGTCGCTTTTTCACCAGCGCCTTCTGCCGTAATCAGGAATTTAGCCACACCGGTGCGTTGGGCCATCTCCACATCAAAATTGAGCAGCTTATCGCCAACCTTGGAAAAGTTAACTGTTTGCGAAGGGCTACCCACTATTTTTGCCAACCCGTTCATTTCTTTTACGGTCACCGTCGCTTGCTTTACTTTGGCTTCCATCGCGAAGATGTTTACCGGTAATTTGACCTGCTCGCCGGGGCCGAGCACCCGTGGCAGCGTTGCCAGCACCATGAGCGGCTTGCGCACGGGCGTCGTTTTTTCGGTACTGCCGTAAGCGCCTTTACCGGAAGCGACCACCATGGTACGAACCGAGCCGACGTAGTTCGGGATATTAATTTTGTGTACCGCTTTTTTTCCTTTTTCCAACTGGAAGGGCCCCAAATGAACCACCATCGGTTTGAAGCGGTTGGCGCGGTCGTCCTTGCCGGATCGCACCAATTCCCCGTCGCCGCCGATACCCAGAATACGCTCTAATTCGCCACCGTAAGCCCCCAGTACATAGTCGTACAAGTCCCAGGTTTTTACGCCCAAAGCTTCCCGTGCGTAAAAGGAATTCCAGGGATTGGGGGTTTTAAACCGCGTCAAATCCAGCAACCCCTCATCCACGATAGCAACGGTGTAGGCCATTGCGCGGCCATTACTTTCCGAAACTTCCACCGTAATGGTCTCTTCCGGACGTAAAACCTCCGGCATGGCCAATTTGGGCGAAAGGTGGGTGTTTGGGTCTTCCACCCCAATTGGGATGACGCCGTAAAGCCGGATCGGGAGGTCGTTTTTTACTTGCGCGTGGGGCTGCACCAGCGTGACATGAGCGTACACCGTTGGCGCCATGTCCGCAGTCGTTTTGAAGGTGAATTTATTTTCCCCTGATTTGGATTCCACCCAAAAAGATTGCAGCACTTTGGTTCCGTTTTCAAGGGTGACTAATGCGCGGCCAATTTCGCCAGTTGGGAGGGTCAGACTCACGGTTTCCCCAACGTTGTATTTCTCTTTATCGGATGAGAAAGCCAGCATTGCAGCAGCATCGCGGGCCGATTCGTCATTTTCATACCAGGGATAGCCGGCATAGAAGAAATCGCCGGAGCAATGGCCGCTTTCGGTGTCGCAAACGCGCACCAGATAGCGTCCCCATTCCTGTACGTTCACCGTCCATTCTGCTTCCCCTTTACCGTTGGTAGTCAGTTCCGACCTTTGCAAGGCGTTGAAATGGGTGCCGGTATTGTAGCGCGAGACATTGTCTTGTCCTTCATCCCACCACCAGCGCCACTCCACACGGTACAAACCAACGGTCAATTTTTGGCCACTTTTTGGGGCACCGCTTTTATTCAGCGCAGCAAAACGCAGCTTCCCATCCTTTTTTACATCCAAGCGCTTTTCACCGGTTTTATTTTTGGGCAATTCCACACCAGCATACACATTGAACGGGTGGTAAGGAATTGAAAACTGATCAGTGCTAAAGTCGCCACCCCGCTCATATACCCGGGTTTTGAAACTTGCCGTGAGCTTGCCGGGCAGGTTCCCATCTTCAGAAAGCGTCGCGTTGAGCCGGGCCTGGCCGCTGTCGTTCAACTCATCGTCGAAAATGGTGCGCGGTTCTGTTTCAATGGCACGGGACGGATCATCGAATTCAAAGTTGTCGTATTTCGGGAACGTGGTATTGGAAGATCGCAACTGCACTTCAACCTGCGCCCGCAAGCCGGCAGCCGGAGCGCCGTGCAGCCAGGAAGAACTCAACTGCCCCTGCTGGGGTTCGTCAGCCCTGCTGAGTTCTTTTTTTCCAAAATCAAGTTCAATTTTCAGGCGGTTGGGTTTCACCGTTTCAATGCGTACCGCCTGCTCGAATGTTGCGCCGCCTGCTTTGACCTTAGCCTGCCAACTACCAGTCGGGGCATCCGGGTGGGTGACGAAATGCAGCGGGTAAACATTGCTCACATTGCGCGCAACGGTACGTTTTTCCTGGAGTTGTCCCCTGGCATCGTACAATTCAAACTGGATCGGATAATTGGGCGGCAGTTTGGCTAAGCGGTCTTCCAGGACAAAATTGAGATAAACCGAATCGCCCGGGCGCCAGACGCCGCGTTCGCCATAGATATACCCTTTTAGTCCTTTTTGCGAAGAGGCACCGGATACATCGAAACGGCTCAATGACAGCGAATTGCCGTCTTCTAATTTTAAATAACCTTTTTGATCGCCCTGCTTGGCAATCACAACAAACGGCTTGCGCGATAACGTCACAGTCGCCATCCCTTGTCCGTCCGTTTTGGAAGTTTGCAGCAATTGTTGCTGGAAATCGTAAAACTCCAGTTCAGCGCCTGAAACGGGGTTGGCCGTGCGGATGTCAGCCACCGCTACAAAATAAGAATTGTCGGTTCCGCCTTTGGCAATCAAGCCCAGGTTGGATGCAATAACGTTGCGGCGCAGGAAGCGCTCGGAATTGTAATAAGCTGCGTAGCAAGGGTCTTCACGCTGCGACCAGTTGTAGTCTTCGTAATACCCGTCTATGCCGTACCAGCTTTCCATGAAGCTTTCCGTTTCGCCGTCTTCTCCCAGCAGGAAGGTTGCAGATTCCATATCGTCCGAATTGGAAGCTGTCGTGGCTTTATCCCCGCAATAATAAGTGGAATAAGCGGGCCGAAAACCAATGCGAACCTGGTAGAACGCGTTGGGATCCTTTTGGATCATATCGCCAAGATCAAGCGCATACCGCGTCCAGTCGGAAACTTTAGCGTTTGGATTGAGCTTTTGCAAAGACACTTTTTTGCGCATAATGACGCGGCCTACCCGGTAGAGGTCGTAGAAGCCGTCGAGGTCGTTGGTTTGCAAAAACTGCAGGATATTGTTGTTGAAAATTTTGAAGACTTCTACTTCGATGGCGTTCAGTCCAATTGCTTCGAAGGGGAAAATCAGGCCATCGGAATTGGGCAGCACCACCCCGCGGCCCACTAAGCGCACTTCGGGCTTGGCATCTTCGAAAGACACCGTCCATTCGCTTGCGTTTTTCATGGCCTTTTCGGCCATGTTTTTCAAACCGGGACTCACGTTTACTTTGTAGCTGCCTGCGAGGCGATCGGCAGGATAAACGCGCAGTTGCTGGCCACTGATGAGGATGCGCGAACTGATGTTGCCGTCGCCGATGGTCACCAGACCTTCAGCGTTTTGGGATTCCAGCAGCGGATCAGAAAAATGGAGCAGGATGTATTGTTCGTTGCTTTGGACGGTGCGCGCTTCCATGATTTTGAAATCATTCAGCGCGGGCACTTCAAGCGTCCGCTCTCCTTTGAGTTTTACACCCAACGGTTTGCCGTTCCAGGTCAACTCCACGCTGGATGCAGATTCGCCACGGGCGATGTTTTTAATGAAAAAGGTATGGGTGATTTGCTCTGCATCGTGCTCCCACTGAACGGTGAGGTCTTTGCCGGCCTGGGTTGCAGCGATTATTTTTTCAATACCTGAAGCGTCTGCCGCATCCGCTGTGTAAACAATCCCCTTGAGTTCTTGTTTTGATAAATCCCGGGGATTGGGTGCAAACAAACCATCTACGCTCAGTTCGAAATACTGGTCGCGGGTGCGAAAGTCAAATTCAAAACTGCGCATGCCTTTTGGGACATTCACAACGATTTTGTCGAGGTTGACTTTGGCTACGTAAGCCTGGCCCGACGAAAGCGGTTCTGCGGGGTCAAACCGCAGGGTGCGCGTGTCTTCCCACACTGCATTGCCTTTGACAGAAGGGGAAATGTTGATGAGGCCGTTAGGTGCCGTTTCGCCGATTTCGTTTTCATCTACCACGGCATTCACAAAGCGCACGCGAATGGGCGTACCTTTGGAGACAACGCCGGAGGTAAACGCATAAACGTATTCGCCGATGCCTTCGGGTAGTTTTTTCGCTTCGGATTCCCGTTTGCAGGAAGAAAAAGGGATAAGACCGAAAAAGGCAACTGCGAGTAAATACAGTGCAGTTTTTTGGCTGAAGTTCAGATTCATGCTACAGTTTTTTGATTGCTTATAGAAAAAGATGACTTTAGTTCTTGTCCGGGAAGTACGAGGAAAAGATAGCGCTATTTTGCGCTTAAATAATGAACTTTGCGACAAAATATTTCACTACAGTTAAACAAAAAATGCAATAAAATGATTTTAACCACATGTTTATGATAAACATGATTTTAAATAATTATTTTTTTTACATTTGATAAACGACATTTCCCTAATTTTATGCGCAAATTGATCCCGATGTTCCCTTTACAGTTAGTTGTTTTCCCCGGAGAGGAACTCAATCTGCATATTTTTGAGCCGCGCTATCGCCAACTGATCGGCGAGTGTGAATCGGAGGGCATCACGTTTGGTATTCCGGCGTTTATTGACGGCAAAGTTTCGGAGCTTGGAACGGAGATTCGGTTAATCAATATTGAAAAGCGACACCCCGGCGGCGAGATGGATATCCGCACAGAAGGCGTTGGCGTCTTTCAGATTGACCGGTTCTATCGGCAGGCGTTGGAAAAGCCTTACTCGGGGGCTGAGGTGACATCGCTGGAGCTCGATCTGGACGAAGATGAATCCGTGAACGAACAAATCTTAGCCCTGACCCGCGACCTTTTTCAGGTACTTGGCATCCGGAAAAAATTGCCAGAAACGGCTGATAATTTCCTGACCTATCAGATTGGGCACCATGTGGGTTTTTCTATCGGACAGGAATACGAATTGTTATCACTGCGCAACGCCATCGAGCGGCAGGAACTCATGTTGCTGCACTTAGAGCGCGTTGTTCCCATGGCAAGGGAAATGGAAAATCTGCGCGTACGTGCCCAAATGAACGGACATTTTAAAAACGTCATTCCTCCTGATTTGAAAAACCTGTAAGGTTTGGCACCCCGCTACTTCGAAAAATGGCTGAAGTGAATCATCATACCCTGGTCGTAAAACTTTGTATCGGAAGCGCCTTTTTTCATCCAGGCCTGCTCGAAGCCATACAGCCAGCCCTCTAACTTGCTGTCGCTCAAAGTCCCCGTTTTTTTGTGGGTAACAGCATCCGTTACATAGCTGTGCAGCAAAGCGGGAAACTGCTTTTGAAACAGGTCCGGGTGTGCAAACACATCGGTGCCAATGATTTGGTCGCCGTTTACCGCAACCACGCCCACTATATTTTCCAGGTTCCCAAATTTACCTTCAAAGTAGCGCAGGTATTGCCCGCGTGCTTCAACGAATGCTTCGGAATCTTCCAGACCGGTATAGGCGGAAGTGCCGTTGGTGGCGCCGTTTGCGGACGTAATGTCGCCGACTTTTGCCCAAACTTCGTTTTGGTTTTTGGTCTCTTTCACGGTGCGGCGCAATTCACCGGACGCAACGTTGTAATAGCCTTTAAAAGCGTATACTTTTTTGGCGGCTGCATCTCCGGCGTCTTCTTCCCGGTATTGCCAACGGCCTTGTTCCACACAAAAGACCGGGGCATCGGCGATGGCTACGGGTGGCACCACCATATCTTCGGCGATGATGCGGTCCTGGTTGCCGCCTTTCACTACATCGCCCGACATGAGGAATACGGGGTGATTGGTCCGGTTTTCAACGGTCAGCATATTCACAGCGCCGTGGTCATCGAACCGTCCAAACGGCTTTTTCTCCACGATGCGAAACTTTGGCATTGCCATGGCATCTTTCAGTCCAATGTAGTTGCCCGCAGCCGCATGGCCTGCAACGAAGGCAGCATCAGCGACAAGCGGGTAGAGGCGCAGGTTTTCGTGGCGCCATTCCGGGTTGTCTGTTCGGTCTATCTGGATACCGCTTGTTTGCGGTTGCGAGGTGGGCTGGCTCTGATCGCCGGTTTCGGTTTTACAGGCGCCAATGGCCAACAAAAAAAACAAAAGGATGTGCTTCGACTTCATGTTGTCTGGTTTTGTATGCAAATATAGGAGAGATTATGAGGTAAATGCAAATTATGGGTAGATGCCTGCTGCTGGCTGATGATGTGCTCGATATGAAAAGAAAAGTTTACAACTAAATCCGGTTTAAGACAATATTCACAACGGAAATTGGCTCTTAATGCAATAAATTGTCGAGTAGCGGGGGTAAATTGCTTGCTCATTTTGAAGCGACCGATAACCTTTTGAGCGCACGAGCTTTGGCTAAACTAACAATGTGCTCAACCAGCATAAATTGTTCTACTTCATTTTTTTCTACCTCCGATAATCCTTCTGGATTTTTGGTTTTTGAAAGTAAATCATCCAGCCGCTTCTGCGCTTTTGAAGAAGTATGAAAGGCAAGAACCTGTTCAGGATTTATTGAAGCAAGCAAATCTGCCAACTCTTCAAATATGTAATGTGTTGTTATAGCCATGATCATTGCGAGCGCTATGAACTCTTTGACACAAATAATGATACTATACCTACAAATATAAGATTTGTTGTTCTCAAATTCCATATTTTATTGAAATCTTGCACCAAATATTCTGCAAAACACGAACATGAACACTTTCCTTCCTTTTTCCACCGAGCACTGTACCGCAGACGAACTGTTACAGCGCAGCCGCGAATTTTACGAATTCATGAACCACCGCCGCACCCTGCGCGATTTTTCAGACCGGCCAGTGCCCCGGGAGGTGATTGAAAACGCAATCATGACGGCTTCTTCGGCACCATCGGGCGCGCACAAACAGCCCTGGCATTTTTGCGTGGTTGCTGACCCCGTCGTTAAAAAAGCCATCCGAGAAGCGGCGGAAGCAGAAGAGTACCAAAACTACCACGGCCGCATGACGCAGGAGTGGCTGGAGGATTTGCAACCATTTGGCACCGACTGGCACAAACCATTTTTGGAAACAGCGCCTTACCTGATCGTCGTATTTAAACGCCTGCACGATGTTGTTGGAACTGAAAAACGAAAAAATTATTACGTGCCGGAGTCGGTCGGCATTGCCTGCGGGTTTTTATTGGCGGCCATCCATCAGGCGGGTCTGGTTGCGCTGACGCATACGCCCAGTCCGATGAATTTTTTGCAAAAAATCCTGAATCGCCCCGATGAGGAACGCCCTTTTTTGCTGATCCCGGTTGGGTACCCGTCAGAAGATGCGACGGTACCGGACTTACAACGGAAAGGAAAAGAGGCGGTGATGACGTTTTATTGAGTTCTTATCCCGCCGAACAGAGTTCAGCGGACGGGGTGGGAGCCGCCGAACGGAGGGCTTAAAATTTGACCTTCGTGGCTCACCGAAAGCACATATTTGCCTTTGGGAAGCTCACTCAGGTTCAGCAGGCGCAGGAACCCGTTGTGGTTGCGAATTACGTGGGTGTAATAGGAACTTCCTTTCAGGTCTTTGAGCTGCACGACCGTTTTTACCTGTTGCAAGTTCGCTAAGTTGACTTTCAAAATTTTACCTTCTTTAAGAACTACTTTCAACAAAATTTTCCCTCCGGGAATGGCTGCCCGAGCATTTACAGACATGCTGATGACGCCCAACAGCAGGGCTGCCAGAAAAAAGATCCGTTTCATAACAATCGGGTTTAAAAATGTGTGAACAATCGGGTTGATAAATGATTTAAAAGACAGAAGCGAAGTTGGAGGGTTGCCTCAAAAATGAAGCGTTTATCCTGAAAATCCGGATTCGATCTATCCTATGGGGCGCTTTATCGAGAATAGTTTGGCAGAAGTGGCGGCTTTTCTTTACTTCGCAGTATGATTTATGTCAACATTCCTTTTTCCATCAAATACCAATCAACTATGCAAAAGCAATTTTTTAGCCTACTGATCGCGCTTTGCGCTTTTGTAGCCGTTCAGGCACAAACCGCAGATGAAATTCTGGCAAAATACTTTGAAAATACCGGCGGCCTCGACAAGTGGAAAAGCCTGGAAGCTTCCAAAATGATTGGCACCATGAGCATGCAGGGCATGGAATTCCCCGGCACGATCTACTCTGCCCGGCCCAACAAGCAACGTGTGGAAGTCAGTGTACAGGGCAAAAACATCGTTCAGGCTTACGATGGCATTGATCCCTGGTGGATTAACCCGTTCGCAGGCAGCGAAGAGCCTCAGAAAATGCCGGCTGAAATGTCGGAAGAGATGACCAAGGCAAAGTTTGAAAGCGAATTCCTAAACTACAAAGAAAAAGGCCATACTGTCGAATTGGTAGGCAAAGAAACGGTCGAAGGTACCGAAACCTGGCAGATCAAACTGACCAAAAAGAATGGAGATATTGAACACCACTTCTTTGATGCCGAATACTTTGTGCTCATTATGACCCGAACGGTGATTAGCAGTGGCCCGATGAAAGGCCAGAATTCTGAAATGTACTTCAGCGATTATCAGGAAGCAGATGGTATTATGTTTCCGTTCTTCATGGAAAGCAAAATAGGTGGGCAATCTGCACAAAAGATTACCCTCAAGTCTGTGGAACTCAACGGCAAATACGACGATGCGTTTTTTGCGATGCCTAAGAAGTAGTTTTAACGGTTAACGGTGGACGGTAGACAGGCCGTCCACCGTCCACCGTCCACCAACTCAAACCAGAATTATGTATAAAAAAACACCTTACTCCTTTGCTATCCTGTTTTTACTAAGTCTTACAGGGCTTCAGGCGCAGTCTGACAAATTATCCGGGTTGCTCGGCTCCATTCGCGCCCGTCACATCGGCCCGGCAGTGATGAGCGGCCGCATTTCCTCGTTAGATGTGGTGAACTCCAAACCGGAAATTATTTACATCGGCGCTGCAGGCGGCGGCGTATGGAAATCCATCAGCGGCAGCGCAGATTTTCGCCCCGTTTTTGATGACCATACGCAGTCAATCGGTAAAATTGCGATTGATCAAAACAATCCGGAAACCGTTTGGGTAGGTACCGGCGAACCCTGGGTGCGCAACAGCGTTTCCGTGGGCACGGGTATTTATAAAACCACCGACGGCGGTTCTAACTGGAAACATCTGGGGCTGAAAGACTCCGAACGCATCAGCGATATCGTCATCCATCCCAAAGACCCGAATACGGTCTACGTCGCCGCTTTGGGCCATCTTTGGAATGCCAACGAAGAGCGCGGCATTTTCAAAACCACCGACGGTGGGGCCACCTGGAAAAAAATCCTTTACTTAGATGAACACACCGGCGGAACAGATCTGGAAATAGATCCTCAAAACCCGGATATCGTTTACGCAGCCATGTGGAGCTTCCGCCGCCTGCCCTGGACGTTCGACTCCGGCTTTAGCGGCAAAAGCGGGTTGTATAAATCCTCTGATGCCGGCGCAACCTGGAACCTTGCGCACAACGGGCTCCCGCAGGAAACCCTGGGGCGTTTGGCCGTAGCGGTTGCGCCATCCAACAGCAATGTTGTGTACCTGACGGTGGAATGCAAAAGCAAAGACAAAAAAGGGTTGTACCTGTCGGAAGACAAAGGCGGATCCTGGAAAAAAGTCAGCAACGACTTCAACACCACCGTTCGTCCGTTCTATTTTTCCCGAATGGTCGTTGATCCCAAAAACGACAGCATCGTGATGAAGTGCGGACTCAATATGATTATCACGGAAGACCGGGGGGATCGCTTCCGCGCCATTGACGGCACGGTACACTCTGATATTCACGATGTCTGGATTAATCCGAACAATACCAAACACCTCATCATTGGCACCGACGGCGGCGCTTATGAATCGTTTGACCGTGGTAATTCCTTTAAAATGTGGATGAACCTGCCCTTATCGCAGCTCTACCACGTGAGTGTGGACGATGAGAAACCGTTCAACGTTTATGGCGGCTTGCAGGACAACGGCTCCTGGTACGGTCCGTCGCGCAAAGCAGGCGGCATTGGCAATTCCGACTGGAAAAATTCCTTTGGCGGCGATGGGTTCTATTCCTTCCGGCATCCGACCAAAAAAGAATTCATTTTCAGCGAATACCAGGGCGGCAATTTCGTCCGCTACAATAGCAAAACCGGAGTGGCCAAAGAAATTAAGCCCTATCCCGCAGTTGGAGAAGCGGAATTCCGGTTCAACTGGAATACGCCCATCCACCTCAGCCCAACCAATACCGATCGCATGTATTTCGCTTCGCAATACCTCTTCATGTCGAATGACCTTGGGGATACCTGGAAGCGCATTTCACCGGACCTGACCACCAACAACCCGGAAAAACAAAAGCAAAAGCAATCCGGCGGTCTGACGATTGACAACTCTACTGCTGAAAACCACTGCACGATTTACGCCATTGCCGAATCGTATAGTGATGGCAATATCGTTTGGGCAGGCACCGACGACGGCAACCTTCAGGTAACGGCCAATGCAGGCGGTTCCTGGAGCAATGTAACCGGCAATCTTGGCGGCCTTCCGGCCAATACCTGGATGAGTTTCATCGAACCCGGGCGGTTTGACAAAAATACCGCTTTCGCCACCTTCGACGGCCACCGCACCGGAGATATGAAAACGTACGTTTACAAGACCACCGACCTCGGCAAGACCTGGAAAAGCTTGGCAACGCCGCAGATCGAAGGCTATGCCTACTGCATCCGCCAGGATCTGGTGAACCCGGAATTGCTGTTTTTGGGCACGGAATTCGGCCTGTACATCTCTGTGGATGGCGGTGCAAACTGGGCGCGGTTTGAAAACAACTTTCCAAAGGTAGGCGTCCACGACATGGTCATCCACCCGCGCGACCCTTCATTGGTGCTGGCTACCCACGGCCGAGGAGTTATCCTTTTAGACGACATCACGCCGCTGCGTCAGTTGAGCCCGGAAGTGATGAAAGCGCCGCTGCATTTTTTTGAACTGACGCCCACGGTGTTGCGCGATCCCGGCGCTGGCGGCAACTGGTTTGGCGGCTCGGGGAATTACGTGGCTGGAAATCCGCCATCGTCCGCGCAGATTGCCTACTACATGTCGAAACGCCACACCTTCGGCAAAATGGACATCGAAATTTGGAAAGACGGCAAATTGCTGCGCACCATTCCGGCAGGAAAATCGGCTGGCATCAACGTGGTGGAAATGCCGACGTCAATGGAAAAACCGAAAGCGCCGCCCACCAACAACCGCAATGCCCTGTTCGGCTCGCTCTTCGGCCCGAACCTCGAAGCCGGCAAATACGATGTCAAGGTAATCAAAGGTAAGGACACCTACACCAGCAGCTTCACGCTGGCGACTGACCCGGAATCGGTTTATTCAGACGCGGAACGCAAATTGCAGCGCGAAACCACGTTGGGGCTTTACAATATGTCGGAACAGTTGGCGTATATCTACCACGTTTTTGGCGACATCGAAAAGAAATCCGGCGCACTGGCCAGTACGAAAGGCAAATTGAAAAAAACGCTGGATCTGCTGATTCAAAAAGCCAAAACCGGGAAAGATACCTTAGTGGCCTTGGGCGGCGATTTTTATGTGGATGAAGATGAACGCCTTGGCGAACGCATTTCCGACCTCTACCGGCAGGTGAGCAGCTATCCGGGGCAACCTTCCAATTCGCAATTGCAGCGCACCACAATCCTGAAAGCAGAAATGACTGCCTTGCAAAAGCGGTTCGACGCATTCCTAAACAAAGACCTGGCTGAAGCCAACAAAGCTTTGGTTGCCGCCAAAATGGCACCGATCACGTACAACACCTTCGAAGCGTTTAAATCCACTGACGCTGGTGGAAGCAGCAAAGACGGCGGGCAGTTGTATGTTGATGAAAACTTGATGTACAAGGGGCTGACCCGATCGGCGATGGGGCAGTTCTGGGTTTTGAGTTGGTTGAATTTGTAAATTGCGTCTGTTTTTAGAGGCCTATTTCCAACACCATGATTCAAGTATTTGTAACTGGAGGCACTTTCGATAAAGAATACAATTACATCACCGGTGAATTGTATTTCAAAGACACCCATTTATCGGAGATGTTCGATTTGGGGCGTTGCACGGTCGAGATTGACATCAAAACCCTGATGATGGTGGACAGCCTCGAGATGACGGAGACTGATCGGGAGATCATGTCGCACAATTGCCATCGCGCGGCCACGGACAAAATCCTCATCACCCACGGCACAGACGGCATTGTGGAAACCGCCGGCTTTCTCGCAAACGCGAGTATTGGAGGCAAAACTATTGTCCTCACCGGTGCCATGATTCCTTATGCTTTTGGTACTTCTTCTGACGGGTTCTTTAACCTCGGCAGTGCGATGGCGTTTGTGCAAACCCTGCCGCCGGGGGTTTATGTGGTCATGAATGGCCGCTATTTTGACTGGCATAATGTGGTGAAGAATAAAAAAACCGGCCTGTTCGAAGAACGAGGGTGAGCCAATGTCCGGGTTAGAAAAAATCCCCCTGATATTTCAAAAGATTCTATTTGAAATTGGCCTGCTTTACAGCAATTTGCACCTTTCAATTTTAAAACGGTTCCGAACACATTTCGGATGATCAATCCTTAGATATGAAAAACGTACTTATCGCCTGCCTCCTGTTGTGCAGCGCCGGGTTAAGCGCTCAACCCGCACTCCCCGAATTTCAAACGACAAAAGCCGAAGTAGAAGCCCATCTCCGCTTTTTGGCATCAGATGCTTTGATGGGACGCCGCACAGGCGCGCCGGGCAACAACATCGCCGCAGCGTACATCGCCGCCCACCTCGAAGCTTATGGTTTTCAAAAGGTTGCGGGCGCAACCGGTTATTTTCAGTCCATTCCATTTGAAGCCGTCAAACCGCCGGCAAGCGGCAAATTGACGCTGGGAAAATCGGCTTTTGTGCAGGGCGAAGAATTGCTGATCCTTTCCGGAGAAGCCGCTAACCTGAACACAACCGCAGTTTTTGCCGGCCATGGCTGGGTAGACGCCGCAACCGGGCATGATGATTACAAAGGACTCGATGTGAAAGGCAAAGTCGTATTTGTATTGCCCGGCTCCCCCGACGACAAAGACCCGCTGGCTGTTTTTCGCGCCATGCGTACCAAACGCGACCTCGCTGCAGAACGGGGTGCCGTTGCCCTGATCGAATTGTACCGCCTTTCGTTTCCCTGGAGCTTTTTCAGACAGTATTTCAACAAAGAAAACCTGCGCGCGGCCTCAAAAGAAGGCGAATCGGCTGCAGCTAAAAAGATGGTCTACGGCTGGTGGAAAGAACCCTCAGCAGAACTGGTGAAAAACTTAGCGGGCAAAAAAGCAAAAGTAATGCTGGAAAGCAGCGGGTACAGCAGTCGCCCCATGCCTTCTCAAAACGTGATCGGCGTGCTGGAGGGCAGCGATCCGGTTCTGAAAAACGAATACGTGCTGATCACCGCCCATTACGACCATGTTGGCACGGGTAAAGACGGCGGCCAGTTCACCCCGCAGGATTCGATTTTTAACGGTACCCGCGACAACGCAATGGGCACCGTGGCACTGATTGCGGCAGCCAAATCTTTTTCGTTGCAACGCCCCAAGCGTTCCATCCTTTTTCTGGCGGTAACCGGCGAAGAACTGGGTCTGCTCGGCAGCCAATATTACGCTGAAAACCCGCTTGTTCCGCTCAACCAGGTCATTTTTAACCTGAACATAGATAACGCCGGTTACAACACCACCGAACATATTTCCATCATCGGTCATGGCCGCACCGGCACCGATGACTTGCTGCAAAAAGGCGTGGAAGCGTTGAATCTGAAACTCTTCCCCAACCCTGCACCAGAGCAGAACCTGTTCGACCGCTCCGACAACGTTTCTTTTGCCGCCAAGGGCATTCCGGCGCTTACTTTCAGTCTGGGCGTCACGGCATTCGACGAGGAGGTCAACAAATATTACCACCAACCCACCGATAACCCGGATTCGATTGACTACGATTATTTCCTGAAATATTGCCAGTCTTTTGCCTATACGACGCGGTTGATTGCAGATGATGCCGGGAAGCCGAGATGGGTGAAGGGGGATAAGTATGAGAAGGCGGGGATGAGTTTGTATGGGTTGGGGGAGTGATGTGGCCACGAGATTAATGCCCAGCACCTATTGTCGAAACCCCGTACAAAGGCACGTTTGTCATCCACGCTTGTGTTCGGAAAGGGCTCATCGAGGTGCGGATTGCCATGTCGGGTTTATATTTTTATAGAAAAACCTTCAAACTCTTTGACTTTAAATTTTCTTCCGCTTTCACTTCAATCGGGATGATGCCGTTTTGGGATTGAATCAAAAAATCAATTTCGGCAGTGGCATTTTTGGCAGTCCAATAATAGAGTTCATGGCTGATTTTCAATATGTTGCCCACCTGTCTGGATGCTTGCAAGATTAAGGAATGTGACGTAAATAAGTTACCTGGATTCGGCGAGGCTATTTTTTCATCAGGCAAGGCGCGAGAAGGGAGCTTAGCCTAAGCTACGCGACCGACGATCAACGCAGCCTGATGGAAAAAGCCACCGCGCAAACCGGTCAATTATTTACGACACGCTCCTAAATGGATGTTTTCACGTTTTTTTAAATTTAGAGCTTGTTCAGATTTCCTCACCCGCGCTCAAATTGAAGATTCGACGTAATCAATCGTGAGTTCAGCGTAGCTAATCACGAAAACCAGAACAAGCTCTAAAGACAAGACACGGGACTAAATGGACAGACACTAAATAGGGAATGTGCAGAATTTATTGACTTTTACGTAAGAAAACCCTGTTTTTGTATATTATGCCAAACTCCAATACCCTTACCCCCCCATCGCCTCCCCAACAATCCACCCACCCGTCCACGCCGCCTGAAAATTAAATCCTCCGGTCACCGCATCAATATCCAGCACTTCACCGGCGAAATAAAGCCCCGGCAGCAGCTTACTTTCGAACGTTTTGAAATTCACTTCGCGCAGGCTGACGCCGCCCGCTGTCACAAACTCCTCTTTGAAGGTGCTTTTCCCGCTGACGCGAAAACGACCCGCCGAAAGTTCTGTGAACAGCGCCTGGAATTGCTGTTTGTTTAGATCTGCCCATTTTGTTTCGGGGAGGATGCTGGCAGCGGTAACCAAACTGCGCCACAACCTCGACGGCAAACCCAGCATAGGGTGGGGGAGAACCTGCTTTCGGGCTTCGGTTTTTCGACAGTTTTCGAGCGTCGTTTTCACCACGTCGGGCGGTTGTCCCGTCCAGTTGACCAACAGGTGGAAATCGTATTTTCGATCCGCAAGCAGCCGGGCGCCGTAGGCGGAAAGCCGCAGAATTGCAGGCCCGCTCATGCCCCAGTGCGTAATGAGCAAAGGGCCAGCGTCGGTTAGTTTTTCGCCTTCAACGGCGGTGAACGCATTCGGCACGGAGATGCCCTCCAGCCCCAGAATGCGCGGGTCTTTGATGTTGAAAGTGAACAGCGAAGGCACAGGCGGAATGATGGTGTGCCCCAGTTCGCGCAGCCATTCCCACACTGCAGTGCTGCTGCCGGTGGCCAGCATCAGCTTGTCGGCGTAAAGCGACTGGTCTTTGGTATGAATCGTCCAGGCGGGTTGTTGATCCGAAGGCGGGGCGATGCGGTCTACGCGCTGTTGCAAAAAAACCTTCACCCCGGCTTTTCGGGCAGCATCCCAAAGGCAATCCATGATGGTTTGGGAGTTGTCGGTCACCGGGAACATGCGGCCATCGGCTTCCGTTTTGGTGCGCACGCCGCGCTGTTCAAACCAGGCCACCGTATCGGCGCAGCCAAAGCGGTGAAAAGGCCCGAGTAACTCGCGACCGCCACGGGGGTAGCGTTTGACCAATTCTGCGGCGTCGAAGCAGGCGTGGGTGACGTTGCAGCGCCCGCCGCCGGAGACTTTCACCTTACCCAGCGCTTCTTTGCCGCGTTCCAGGACGACGACTTCGGCGTTCCTGTCCACCTCAGCGCAGCGGATGGCCGCGAAAAAACCTGCGGCGCCCCCGCCGATGATCACAACCCGTTTGATTTGATTATTCATCGTTTTTCAAAAGTTCCTCCACGCTGTTCCGGCTCACTGCGTGATAGCCCGGTTTTGCTTTTTCAAAAATCTGCCGGGCCGTTTCAACTTGTCCGCTTTCTTTGAAGGCTTTGTAAATCGGCATGAGGAAGCGACGGCGGCCAATCTCCACCAAAAAAGCTTCAATTTCGGGTAAAATTTGTGGCGAATAACCTTGCCGGATTGCTTTGTCATACCAAACGCACAGGATCTCGGCGTTGCCCGAACGGGTGAAATTAAAAGCCTGGTCCACTTTGCCTAATCCTGCGGCATCTAAGGTATCCGGCAAGTGCAGAATGTAGTGTACCCATTCGTGGGAGGTCCATCGAACGGTCTGCAACCGGGAAGGCAGGGTGCCCTGAGCCGCCGATTCCGCCTTTGAAAGACGGTTGGATTCCGGTTTTGGCGCATTGTCGGGAAGGCCGGGTTCAAAAATCCATTCCCGGATCGTTGCCTCCATGCCGGCAGTTTCTGGCAGGTTCGTTTTCAGGTACTCCAAAAACTTTTCCGTGGTCATGGTCTGGAACTCGTGCGCTTTGAAGTATTGCTTCAGAAAAGCGTCGAATTTTTCTCGACCAACTTTTTCTTCGAGCAGGTGCAGAAACAGGGCACCTTTTTGGTAGGCGATGGTCGTGACGCCTTCATCGGGATCGCGGTTTTCCAAGTCGAGTTTCAGCCGCGTATCGGGACTGGTAGCGCCGAGGTCTTCGAGTTCACTTTGCAATTCCCCGTATTCCAGCAGCGCAAGCATGTTCGTATAGTCCTTGCCATAAAGCGCCTCCATGATGCGCCGTTCAAAATAAACGGTGAAGCCTTCGTTGAGCCAAAAATCATTCCAGGTGGCATTCGTGACTAAGTTACCAGACCAGGAGTGGGCCAGTTCATGCGCCACCAGCGACACCAAGCTGCGGTCGTGCGTAATGACGGTTGGCGTTGCGAAAGTCAGCCGCGGGTTTTCCATCCCGCCAAAAGGAAATCCTGGCGGGAGCACAATCAGGTCGTAGCGCCCCCAGGCGTAGGGGCCGTAAAGCGATTCGGCAGCAACGAGCATCTTTTCCATGTCGGCGAATTCCCAGGCGGCATCGGGCAGCACCTTCGGTTCTGCGTAGACACCCGTGCGGTTGCCCACCGATTGAAAAGCAAGTTCTCCAACCGCCAGCGCGATGAGGTAGGGCGGAATGGGTTGCGCCATGCGGAACGTGTATTTGCCATCGGGCGATTGCTGTTGCGGGTTTTCGGCGCTCATCACAGCCATCATGCCAGCAGGCGTTTCGATGGCGGCGTTGTAGGTGATGCGAATGCCCGGGCTGTCCTGGCAGGGAATCCATGTACGGGTTAGGATCGCCTGACCCTGCGTGAACAGGAAAGGCGATTTTTTACCGGCAGTCTGGGCGGGATCCATCCACCCCAGCGCCGCTGCTTCCGGACGCGTGGCGTAATAAATCGTTACAATTTCAGTTTTTGGCTCGATGCGCACGGTTAGCGCGCTTCCAAAAATTGGATGTGGTGCTGCAAGCGTCCAGGTTGTTTCTTTTTCGGCAGTGCCGAGGGTGACTTTTTGAATGTCGAGGTCGCGGGTATCGAAGACAATCGTTGTCGCATTGTCCTTGGCGGAAATAATCCATCGGGCATGGCCGGAGAGGATTTTTTGATCAAAATCTACTTTGAGGTTCAGGTCGAGGTGTTTGGTTACCGCTTCCTCCGGACTGGAAAAACTGTGGGGATCGGGAAGTTCGGACGTTTTTTTCGACTGGCACTGGAGGCCAATAATCGCCAAAAGTAAAAAAGAGATTGTTCTTAAAATATTCATAACCAATGGTTGTGACGTAAATGATAATGTTCCGAACACGCTCCTAATTAAAGTTCCGGATTGCCTCAAATAGCAGAATCACCAACAGGAAGAAACCGATCAGAATCAATCCATTCAGTCCAACCCCTGTCCACTGTTTAAGGCCGCGGCCTTCCCGTTTCAAACTTCGGATACCCAAAACCAACCCCCAGGAGCTGAGCGCGAAAATCAAAACCAACAACACTTGCGTAATCCACTGCATGCCTGGAAAGACGGACGGCGATTTTATGAAAAGTAAGACACTGGCACCTGCAACAAGGGCGATAATTAAACTGCGACGAGAATTTGTCATGTTTTTTTTTGCATGATGAAAATCGAATCCTCAAACATACGCCAGCGTCGCGAATAATTACCACACGAGATACTTGTGTATTGAAAAAAATGCCCGTCATTTGCAGCAAAAATAGATCCATTATGATGAAGAAACTTTTCCTCGGCCTGGCAGTCGCCGGCATATTTTCATTTTTCACGGTAGCAAATGCCCAACCGGGTATGGGATCCAAGCGCACCATTACCGTTTTTGGAACCGCCGAAAAAAGCGTGGAAGCAGATGAAATTTACCTGAGCATCAACCTTTCAGAGTATCAGGACGACAGCGGCCTTAAGGTGGGCTTGAAAGAATTAGAGCAGCGTTTCCTCAAAGCAGCCACTGATGCCGGTATTGCTTCCGCCGATATTCGCGTGGAAAATATCAGCGGCTTTGGCTCTTATCAGATGGAAGGCCAGGGTTTTATGGCTTCCAAAAGCTACCTGCTCAAAGTCAAAAACATCGGTGCCGTCAACATGTTGATGTCCAAATTAGGCGACTCCGGCGTAGCGAGCGCCAACACGATGTATTATTCGCATTCACAGGTGGATACGTACATGGGTGAACTCAAAGTGCAGGCGCTGAAAAATGCCCGTACAAAAGCGGAGATGCTGGCGGCCGCCAACAAACAAAAAATTGTCGGAACGCTTGCTATCGAAGACCTGGAAGATTTAGGCAATATGGCCTATCCGGGCGGCATGGGCAACTATTCGCGCAAGCCCCAACTGGGTGGCGAAACCAAACCCATGACGAAAGACGTCGGTATGCTGATGGTTAATTTTGTGACCTCGCTGAAGGTGACTTTTGAAGTGGAGTAGGGGGTAATTTGTTGCTGTTGATTGGTTATTGGTTACCGGGAGAAGCCCGGTAACCAATAGCGATCGAGGGTGACCGCGGGGGTCGCCCCTACGTGACCACCCTGCACTCCACCCTCCGATTTCGTTTCCGCCCCGCCTCCGTTTCATTCCCCGCCACCGGTTTGCTTTCGCCATAGCCTTTGGCAATCAGGCGTTCGGACGCCACGCCTTTTTCGGTAAGGTATTGACAAACCGCTTTTGCCCGATTTTCCGACAACACCGCATTGGCCTGCGCTTCGCCGATATGATCGGTGTGGCCGCCGATTTCCACACGCAATTCGGGTTCTTCCAGCAAATAGGCCGCCAGGGCATCCAATTCTGCAAAAGATTCCTGCAGTACAACGGCTTCGCCGGTATTGAACAACACTTTGGTGAGGGTGTAAGTCTTTTTGGCGCTCAGGGCAGTTGCAATTTTTTCTCTTTCATTGTCGGGGCGGTACTCCTCAATGCTAACATCGTCCACGCAGTAGTAGGCGATGCGTTTCAGTTTTTGGTAATAAGGTTTATTGCTGTTTCTCAGCGCCATGATGGAATCCGAGACCACCGGAAAAGTCTGTGTATGCGCGTCGCTGCTGAAATTGCCGATGATGAAGTGGCGGTATGGCTTGTCGGCGGTGAAGGTAGCAGTGACCTGCGTCCAGGCACCGGGCTTGTTCCGTACTACTTTGGTTTCCACCACGTGCGGCTTGACGCCAAAATCCCGTATGGTTTTGTTGAAATCCTCCGTCGGCTTGATGGGGGCTTCCGTAAACCACACCCCGAGGTTGTTGCAACTCACCGGGATGATGGTAGCGCTGCGACCAAAAACGGCTTCTAAATGCTTGATGGCGGTGGAGTCGTTTTGTTGCACCCAGTAGCTGATGCGGTAGGTGACGCCGGGTTTCAATGGCCCCTTCAGTTTGCCCTGAATCAGTTCGTGGTAATCGTTTCCATGACCGGAGTCTATGGCCGGGTGGTAGGCAATAATGCCCGCCATGTTGTGGCCGCTGCGGGGTTTGGGATAAGGACAATTGCGCAGCGAATCGTGCCAGATGATCAGATCAGGGGTGTAATAATTGAACGCGCTCCAGTCCTGTACCGAATTGGTGAATACCTTGCCGTCGCGGATGTATTGACAGGGTTTGATGGCGGAATTGGACTTCAGGGTTTCAAAACCCGGATTGAGTACGATGTTTTGAGCCGGCAAGATAAGCGGCAACAGGCAGGTCAGCCAGAGCATTACTTTTTTCATTTTATTCAATTTTGAATTAGCATTTCGTATGATTTTTCGTGCCATAGGTACGCAATGTCGGTAGCCCCAGCGCATTTCGTACGGTTTTTCGTGCCGTAGGTACGCAATGCCGGTAGCCTAATTTATTGATTTTCAAAATTATAAAAAAATAAAATCATGAGAGAATTTCTTTTTATTGTGGTTATTGCTTTGTTGGGATATGCTTTCCTGGCACAAAAAAGCTCAAAACCTGTGCTTTTTATCTCTGATGAAAAGATTGAAGTGAATTTTGTAAAGGGGATGAGCAAAGGTGAATTGGATGATATTCAAAGCAAATTGCTGGAAAAGGCCATTAAACTGAACTACATCCACCTGGAATTTGAAGCGGACCGCCTTACGGACATAAGCTTTGATGTGAAAAATAGCCTAAATATGGGGGGTAGCGCCCGCACTTCCTTCCCATTTTATGCCATCCGTCGGTTTGGATTTATGTTTTTGCAGGAAGCGGGGGATTCCAGCATGGTGGTAGGCCGGTTTTAAAAAATGATTGTAATTCAGATAAAGATGGAGTTGCGGGGTTGTGTAAAGAGTCGAACCCCGCAACACGGGACAAGTTTTGTTGAAATAGTTGAAATAGTTAAATTCGTCAAATACAGACAATAATAATGATACGAATTTAACAAATTCATCACTCTTTACACAACCCTCTCCCTCCCCCCCTCTCCCCCAGGGCAGACGCATTAAAACCGGAGGTAAAATGAGTTGACTTAGTACCTTTCAAGCAAAAATCTATTTGCCATGGAAG
>Ga0163154_10000371_pt1 | contig 67645 bp, 71 predicted proteins | sample OliLakLV19MP9P1_FD_148649 | JGI IMG/M metagenome (GOLD analysis project Ga0163154, IMG submission 148649) | Freshwater microbial mat bacterial communities from Lake Vanda, McMurdo Dry Valleys, Antarctica - Oligotrophic Lake LV.19.MP9.P1 | ecosystem: Environmental > Aquatic > Freshwater > Lake >... | reverse complement strand
GGCGATGCATCTTCAGCAGCTTGTTCACGTCCTGCACGCTGGTGCCGCTGCCCGCCGCGATGCGCCGCTTGCGCGAGGCCGCAAGCACTTTCGGACTGCGCCGCTCCAGCTTGGTCATCGAGCCGATGATCGCCGACTGCCGCTTCAGCACGCGGTCGTCGAGGTTCGCGTTATCGAGCTGCTTTCGCATCTTGCCGATGCCGGGGATCATGCCGAGCACGCCGCCCATGCCGCCAAGCTTCTGCATTTGCTGAAGTTGCGCGGCGAGATCGTCGAGGTCGAACTCGCCCTTTTTCATTTTGGCGGCGATCTTGTTCGCCTGCTCTGCATCGATGGTCTCCGACGCGCGTTCCACGAGGCTGACAATATCGCCCATGCCGAGGATGCGGCCCGCTACGCGCTCGGGGTGGAAATCCTCCAGCCCGTCCAGCTTTTCGCCGGTGCCCAGCAGCTTGATCGGCTTGCCCGTCACCGCGCGCATGGAAAGGGCAGCGCCGCCGCGACCGTCGCCGTCGATCCGCGTCAGCACGATGCCGGTGATACCGATGCGCTCGTTGAAGGTTTTGGCGAGGTTCACCGCGTCCTGGCCGGTGAGGCTGTCGGCCACGAGCAAGATTTCGTGCGGCGCTGCGATGTCGCGGATTTCCTCCGTCTCCGCCATCAACGCTTCGTCGATGTGCAGGCGGCCGGCGGTGTCGAGCATCACCACGTCGTAACCGCCGAACCGGGCCGCTTCCATGGCGCGCCTGGCGATCTGGGGCGGCGTCTGGCCTTTCACGATGGGTAGCGTATCGACCTTGATTTGCTCGCCGAGCACCTTCAACTGCTCCTGCGCGGCGGGGCGGCGAGTATCCAGCGAGGTCATCAGCACGCGCTTTTTATCGCGCTCCGTCAGCCGTTTAGCGATTTTCGCCGTGGTCGTGGTCTTGCCCGAGCCTTGCAGGCCGACCATCATCACGGCGACCGGCGGCACGGCGTTGAAATCGAGCGGCTCCGCCTCGCGCCCCAGCGTTGCGATAAGTTCGTCGTGCACGATCTTGACGACCATCTGGCCCGGCGTTACCGAGCGCAGCACCTGCGCGCCAATAGCCTTCTCGCGCACCCGGTCGGTGAACGACTTTACCACATCGAGCGCCACGTCGGCCTCGATCAGCGCGCGCCGGACCTCGCGCATCGCCGCCGTCACGTCCGCCTCGGAGAGAGAGCCGCGCCCGGTCAGCTTGTCGAAAATACCCGATAAACGGTCGCTTAAGGATTCAAACATGCTATTTATGCGGTCCTGGTTCGACGTCGCAGCGCGTTGTCATCCAAGCGTACATTGTGCCGCGCAAAACAAAAAACATCCGCGGGCGAAACTCGCTGACGGATGTGTTATATTACTGCTTAAGCCGAATGTGCGGCTGCGTCAATCGCAAAGCTAAAACGGATTCCAGCTCGATTTATCGGTGAATTTCAAATAGCCGACATTTGCGCCGACGCGTAGGCCAAGCCCGGTGCGGATAGGCACAATGATGATATCCCTGTGTTTGAGCACCGTCAGGCCGACGCCTCCAACCACATAGGCAGAACCTTCAAGCCCGCTAAAACTCTCATACATCGCGCTAGACTCGTTGAGATTATACACAAGCAACATTACATTTGACCCCGACGCGCCGAAATCCAAACCGAGCGATGGGCCGCGCCAATGGATGCGCTGCGGCTCCTGATTTTTCAGATTCAGCTTGCCTTTGCCCCAGCGAAGCCCCGCTAGCAGCGCGCCACCGCCTTCGCTGCCGACGATATAGGCGTTTGGATAGCCGTAGGACTTGAATGCGTAGTTGATGACGGCGGCCAGTTCAGACGACAGCGTGCCGAACACGCCTTTGCCCGCTTCGCGAATGTCGGCGATGTTATAGCCGTTATCAACCGGCGGAGGCAGATCGGCAAGCGGGGGATAGTCTTGCGGCTCGGCGCGATCAGCCGGATTGGTGTTCTGCAACGGCGGCAGGTAAGGTTCCGGCGAAGGCGTTAACCGTGTCGGAGCATTCGGCTCGACCGGTTGGGGGCGCGGCGGATCGAGGCGCCACGCCGTCGCTGAACTATCAGGCTTTGGCTCGGGCCTTGTTTCGGCCCGGGACTGTCCCGATTTCGCGTCGCTATCGTCCCGCGCAAGCTTCGCATCAAGTTCGGCGATCATGTAACCGGATTTCTGGCCCATGACAGTCAAAAGCTGGTCGCGGGTGCGCCGCAACTCATCGAGCCGGTCACATGAAACGGCCGCGCCAGAAATGCGGCTCAGATCGTCCATGCGTCCAACATTGACCTCGATCTGGCTGTTGAACTCATCAAGCTTAGGATCGTCAAGCTGCGCGTCGGCTTTCGCGAGGATTTGCGTCTCCGTCCAGCCACGTTGCTGACCTGCGGCGCGTATCTTGGCCATGAAACGCTTTTCGCTGTCCGTATTCAGATTTCGTAGTGTGCTTGCGGCGTCGTCGAATGTGGAGGCCAGATCACGGGCGGTGCACACCTTGGCCTGAGCAAAGGCGGGGATTGACGCAGACAGATGAATGGCGGCGAAAGCGACGATTGAGAAGGTTGCGCGCATTTGAGCCAGTTCTGACGAGGTTGAATACTTCCGTCACGTTAATACAACACGGTGACGAAATTAAGCTAGCCTCAAAATAGGGTCTCGCTTTGGAAATCAAACCCTACGTCCAGCGTTTTCACGGAATGAGTGAGCGCGCCCGATGAAATGAGATCGACGCCGGTTTCCGCTATGCCGCGCACTGTTTCCAGAGTGACGCCACCGGACGCTTCCAGAATAATCCTCGGGTTTACGGCGCGCGCGATTGCAGCGGCTTCGCGAAGTTGCGCCGGTGTCATGTTATCCAGCAAGATGGCGTCAACCGGATGCCGCAACACCTCGTCAAGCTGCGCCAGCGTATCCACCTCCACCTCAATTTTAACCAGATGGCCGACAGCGCCTCGCGCTTTCTCGATTGCCGCGCTCACGCCGCCCGCCGCCGCGATGTGATTGTCCTTGATAAGGACTGCGTCGAATAGCCCGAAGCGGTGGTTCATACCACCGCCGCAGCGCACGGCGTATTTCTCAAAGGCGCGCAGGCCGGGCGTTGTTTTGCGCGTGCAGCAAATGCGGGCGCTGGTGTGCGCGATAGCATCGGCGTAAGCGCGGGTAAACGTCGCCACGCCTGAGAGATGGCCGAGGAAATTCAGCGCCACCCGCTCGGCGGTAAGCAGCGCCCGTGTTTTGCCTGCTACCCGCGCCACGATATCGCCCGGTTGCACTGCGTCGCCATCAGTAACCATAGCCTTGAAACGCACATCCGCATCAAGTTCGCAAAACGCGGCCTCCGCCAGCGCCAGCCCCGCGATCACGCCCGGCTGTCGGGCCGCGATCACGGCCTCGCCCACTACATCCGCTACTATGATTGCGTTGGTGGTAATGTCGCCCGCCAGCCCAAGATCCTCAGCGAGCGCCGCCCGCACCGCGTCGCGCACTTGCTGCGGCTGCAATGAAACCTCGCTCATAACGCCGCCGCCCTATGTTCCTGCTTCCTAGGCAAACTTAGCAAGTTCTCGGACAGCGCCTTCGCCTCGCTTAATGTGATGAATATGCGAGCGGCTGGCGCCGACAACTTAAAGTCGCTGCGATAATGGCCGCCACGGCTTTCACGGCGCAGCAGCGCACCGATTAGAACGAATCGCGCAACGTCACCGGCCGCGTGTAGCATGGGTTCAACGGCTATCGCCTCCAGTTCAGACAGCGCCAACAGCAAACCTTTCCCTGTCCGTTCCAGACCGGCTTGCGCAGTCATGAGCGTTTGCAGCTGCGCACTGCCAGACATCATGTCATGGCCGGGCTTGACCCGGCCATCCAGAGCTGAAAGTACCCGCCTCACTCTCTGGATCGTCGGGTCAAGCCCGACGATGACTGAGTTTGATATCTGCATATTGGCAATATCACTCGCCGCGCGGGCGGCCATCACCACTGCTTCAAGCAGGGAATTTGAAGCCAGCCGGTTTGCGCCATGTAAGCCTGTGCATGCGACCTCGCCAATGGCCCACAGGCCATCCACCGTCGTGCGACCATGCATATCGGTCGCGACGCCGCCCATGTGGTAGTGCGCGGCCGGGGCGATGGGGATAAGGTCGTGCTCCGGGTTCAGCCCCGCCGATCGGCAGGCCGCGAACACGGCAGGAAAATCGCGCCATATCCGCGCGCCGAGCTTGCCCCGGCAATCGAGAAACGCCCCGCGACCGGTCTGCACTTCGCTCTCCACGGCGCGGGCGACGATATCGCGCGGCCCCAGTTCCAGGGCTTCATGCTGCCCCTCCATAAAGCGTTCGCCTTTGCGATTGACGAGAAACGCGCCTTCGCCGCGCAACGCCTCGGTCGCAAGCGGCGCGGGCGATCTGCCGATATCGAGCGCGGTCGGGTGAAACTGCACGAACTCCGCGTCGGCGATCACCGCGCCCGCGCGCGCCGCCATCGCGAGACCCTCGCCGCGAGCTTCAAGCGGGTTCGTCGTCACTTTGTAAAGCTGGCCGATGCCGCCGGTCGCAAGCACCACGGCGCGAGCGGGCATATAAAACGGCGCGCCGTTTTCCTTCGCGCACCACACGCCTGTCACGCGGCCATCATGAATGCCGAGTTCGAGCGCGGAGACATTTTCGAGCACGGTGATCGACGGCGTAGCGCGCACTGCGGCGATAAGCGCGGACATAATGGCGCGGCCCGCTTGATCGCCCTGCACGCGGACAATGCGGCGCTCGCCATGGGCGGCCTCGCGGGAGAGTTTCAGTTTGCCTTCGAGGTCACGGTCAAAAGGCACGCCATAATCGAGCAGATCATGAATGCGGTCGCCCGCTTCCCCCACGATCATGCGCACCACGGCCTCATTGCACAGCCCCGCCCCAGCCGCGATGGTGTCGGCGGCGTGTTTGTCAGCGCTGTCGCCCTCACCGATAGCAGCGGCTACGCCACCCTGCGCCCACGCGCTCGACGCGCCCTCGCCGAGCGGCTTCGGCGTGAGGACGGTGACAGGCATCGGCGCAAGTTTCAGCGCTGCGAACAGCCCCGCTAGCCCACCGCCTATAATGATGACTTCGCTCATTCTTTCTCTCTCCTAATAGCCCCTTACTAGTCATGCCCGGGGCTTGACCCGGGCATCCAGATCGCCGGGTGGATCGCCCGGTCAAGCCCGGCGATGACGCGATGCGGATTGTTTTCTTGCAATGACGAAATAGCGTCAGCCGCGCCGCGCCGCCTCAATTGCAGCGATGTCGATTTTCGTCATGCCCATCATTGCATCAAAAGCGCGTCTTGCTTCTTCGCTGCCAATGGCGAGCGCCTCCGTCAACACTCGAGGGGTGATCTGCCAGGATATTCCCCAACGGTCTTTGCACCAGCCGCACGCACTTTCCTGCCCGCCATTACTCACGATCGCATTCCAATAGCGGTCGGTCTCCTCCTGATCTTCGGTCGCGATCTGAAAAGAGAAAGCTTCGTTGTGTTTGAATATCGGGCCACCGTTAAGGCCGAGGCAGGCAACGCCGGCGACGGTGAACTCAACTGTGAGCACATCGCATTGCCTGCCGCCGGGATAGTCGCCGGGAGCGCGATGAACGGCTGAACTGCACTATCTGGAAAGGTTTCAGCGTAGAACCGCGCAGCAGCTTCCGCATCTTTATTGTACCAAACGCAAATCGTGTTTTTAGCCATTGTTTGTCCTTTCCGTTTTCTGGTTTTGCTAAAACGATAAAGGCGTCATTCTACTGCGGCGCGCGCTCGTGTGCGAGGTTGATCATGCGCTCGACGGCCAGCCGCGCCTTCACGGCGACCGTCGCATCTACCGTTACTTCTTCGCGCATAAAGCGCAGCGCGTCGTAGATTTTTGGCAGGGTGATACGCTTCATGTGCGGGCACAGGTTGCACGGGCGCACGAACTCCACATCCGGCAGTTCGGTCGCCACATTGTCGCTCATCGAGCATTCAGTGACGAGCACGACCTTGCGCGGCTGGTGGTCCTTCACCCACTGGATCATGCCGTGGGTCGAGCCGGTGTAATCGGCCGCCTCGATCACATCCGGCGGGCATTCCGGGTGGGCGATGATGCGCACGGACGGATCGGCGGCGCGAAGCTCGTGCAGCTCCTCGCCGGTGAAGCGCTCATGCACCTCGCAGCGGCCACGCCAGGCGATGATTTCGACCTTGGTTTTCGTCTGCACGTATTTCGCCAGATATTCGTCCGGGATGAGCAGCACGCGCGGCGCGCCAAGGCTTTCCACCACCTGAACCGCGTTCGACGACGTGCAGCAGATGTCGGTTTCCGCCTTCACCGCCGCGCTGGTGTTCACATAAGTGACGACCGGCACGCCGGGATAGGCGGCGCGCATCATGCGCACATCCCCCGCCGTGATAGACGAGGCGAGCGAGCAGCCCGCGCGGCTGTCGGGGATCAGCACGGTTTTGTCCGGGTTCAGCAGCTTCGACGTTTCCGCCATGAAGTGAACGCCGCCCTGCACGATCACCTTCGCGCACGTTTTCCCGGCTTCCTTGGCGAGCTGCAGGCTATCTCCCACAATGTCGGCAACGCAGTGGAAAATCTCCGGCGTCATGTAGTTGTGAGCCAGGATGACGGCGTCACGCTCGCGTTTAAGGTCGTTGATCGCCTTCACATACGGCGCGTGCGCTGCCCATTCGAGCGGCGTAACCACGCGGCTAACTTTTGCGTATAGCGGCTCAAGCTCGCGGGCGAGCGCTGCTGAAAACTTCATCTCGATCGCAGGTTCGGCGCGAGGAGCGCGACTTTTTGCCGGGTAACTGCGGCTGAGATCAACTAACGCCATAACTTCCTCCAGACCGACGCCTTTGCGTCTTGTTATGCTCACTCTGAGCATTTCTAGGTCGCCAAATAGGTTGACCTCGCCTTAGCGCTACTAGTTATGCTCACTCTGCGCATAAGGTAGGAAGTTTCTCAACAGATTTCCAGTGGTATTTTTATGGGAAGGACGGCGGAGGGGCAGTCTTAGGATTTCTGCTCTTTAAGCACTTCTCGCATCGAGTCTGCTACAATTCAGGACATATCCCGGCGAAACGCCTTGATCTCGTGTTCGACACGGTCTAGCCGTGTCTCGTTTGCCGTCGTCCGCAGCCGCGTCTCTTCCAAAATAACGATAATTTTGTCAAGCGCAGTATTTGTATGCTCACGCTTTGCCTCAAGTGAGGAAACGCGGTCTTTAAGATCCACTATTTCAATATCATAATGCATAGTTAATCATACCAATCTATTTTAATTTGGCAATCGCCGGTCACTTGACGGTTGGCTCCGCAGAAGCGGCTTCCGGGATTTGGTAACGCGTCAGAAGGCTGATTTGGCTCATCATAAAAATGAAGGTAATCGGCATAAAACCAAAGGTTTTGAAGCTCACCCAGAAATCGGTTGAGAACGAACGCCATATGATTTCGTTGAGCACGGCGAGGCAGAGAAAAAACACGCCCCAGCGCAGCGTTAGTAGCCGCCAGCCTTCTTCGCGAAGTTTTATGACTTCCTCAAACACCAGCTTGAGGAAGATGCGGCCAAAGTACAAACCCGTTAACAAAATGCTGGCAAACATTAAATTGGCAAGCGTAGGCTTGATCTTTATAAAAAAATCATCCTGCAAGTAGAGAGTAAGGGCGCCAAAAACGAGCACCAACACTCCGTTAAAAAGGGGCATTACAGGAATCTTCTTTAGCACAGTTTTGCTCACGATAAGTGAGATCACTGTCGCGATCATAAACACCGCAGTGGCGATGAAAATCGGCTTGTTTTGTGGAGGGAGGCTATTAACGAGCTCTGCCAAACCCGTGTTCGCTAAACGCTCGACAAGCCATTCTCCGCGCGAATTCGCCCAAAAGAAAACCAAAAGCGGGCCAAATTCGGTCGCCAGCTTGATGAGGGGTTTTCGTGTGGCGGGCGTGGTGGCGGCAGGTTGGGTTACATCCATGGGCTTGTCCTCAGGAACTGGCAGTGATGGCGCGGGCGAAATCGCGCGCGCTGAAGGTTTGTAAGTCGTCGATACCCTCACCGACGCCAATGGCGTGCACGGGGATGCCAAATTTATCGGCGATGGCGACCAAAATGCCGCCGCGCGCTGTGCCGTCAAGCTTGGTCATGATGATGCCGGTGACGCCCGCCGCCTTGCGGAACAGTTCGACCTGTTGCAGCGCGTTCTGGCCGGTGGTGGCATCGAGTATAAGAAGCACGTCATGCGGCGCGGTCGCGTCCACCTTTTTCAGTACGCGAACGATTTTTTCCAGCTCCGCCATCAGGTTGGTTTTGTTTTGAAGGCGTCCAGCGGTGTCGATGATGAGCACATCGCGGCCATCATCCTGCGCCCGCTGCAACGCTTCGTAGGCGAGGCCAGTCGCGTCGGACCCTTGCGCCCGCGATATGACCGGCGATCCGGTGCGCTCGCCCCAGATTTTGAGTTGCTCAATGGCCGCCGCGCGAAACGTGTCGCCCGCCGCGAGCATTACGGATTTGCCCGCCTCGCTCAAATCCTTCGCCAGCTTACCGATGGTGGTTGTTTTGCCGGCCCCGTTGACGCCGACAACGAGGATCACATGCGGGCGGTTTGCGTCGTCGAGTTTTAACGGTTTGGCGATGGGGGCAAGCGCTTTTTCCACCTCGTCGGCGAGAAAGCTGCGCACCTCGTCGGGCGAAATTTCCTTATTGAAGCGACTTGCCGAGAGAGCCTGTGTGATGCGACGCGCAGGCTCCAGGCCAAAGTCCGCCTGGATGAGCGTGTCCTCAAGCTCCTCCAGCGTTTCCGTATCGAGGCCGCGCTTGGTGAAGATGCCGGTGACGCTTTCCGACAACTTGGACGAGGTTTTGACAAGCCCGCCAGTCAGCCGCTGAAGCCAACTTTTCTGCGGCGCGGCCTCAGGCTCCGTCACGGGCAAGGATGTTTCATTAGCCGCACGTGCAGGCTCTTCTAAAATCTCGGCATCATAAAATAGAGGATGGATATCTGCACGATCTGCCATCTCCAAAGGCTGAGTCGCACTTTGTGGCGCCTCGATCAATGCCGGGCCAGTTTGCGTTTCATGAGTTTCAGCCTTCGGCGCCTCATATTCCTCTTCAGGCACGAAGTCGCCCGAAAAGAACCGGCTTAGAAAGCCCTGCTTTTTCTTCTCCGGTTTACTCACGCCGAAAGCGCTCCGGTCAACTTGCCCACGGCATGACCCGTGACGCGGGCTGTCACGATGGTGCCTTGCTCGCATGCGCCATCGACGGTCATTTCGGTGAAGTCGCGAGCGCGCCCAAGCTCGGCGTTTTCCATTAGCAACTCCACACTGCGACCGGCGAAGCTTTCTAGGTGACGCCCCACAGCTTCGGCCGCACGGGCGCGAAGGCGTTGCGCACGCTCCTTCACCAGCGCGCCATCAAGCTGCGGCATCCGCGCGGCGGGCGTGCCGGGTCGCGCGGAGAACGGGAAGATATGACAAAAGGTGAGGCCGCAATCGTCGATCAACCGCTCGCTGTTGGCGAACATTTCATCCGTCTCTGTCGGGAAGCCCGCGATGAGGTCGGCGCCGAAGCTGATGTCCGGGCGCAGCCGCCGCGCCTCGGCGCAAAACGAGACCGCATCAGCGCGGGCGTGGCGGCGCTTCATGCGCTTCAAGATCATGTCGTCGCCAGATTGCATAGAGAGGTGCAGATGCGGCATCAACCGCTCCTCCTCGGCCAGCGCGCGCATGAGTTCGCCGTCCGCCTCGATGGTGTCGATGGAGGAGAAGCGCAGGCGGCGCAACTCCGGGCATTCGCGCAAAATGAGCCGCGCCAGGCCGCCAAGCGTGACGCCATCGGCTAAGTCCGTTCCGTATGCGGTAATGTCCACGCCGGTAAGCACGATTTCCGGATAGCCGCGCTCGACAAGCTCACGAGTTTGCATAAGAACTGCGGCGACCGGCACGGAGCGTGACGGCCCACGGCCATAGGGGATAATGCAAAACGTGCAGCGATGATCGCAGCCATTCTGCACCTGCACGTAAGCGCGGGCGCGGCTGCCAAAGCCGCCAATCATGTGATGCGCTGTTTTCGCGACGGCCATGATATCGCCAACGCGGGCGCGTTCCGCTACTCCGCCCGCCAGGTCGCGGAAAGTGTGCGCCGCCATCTTCTCCGTATTGCCAATCACATGATCGACCTCAGGCATTGCCTCGAACGCGCCCGGATCGATCTGCGCCGCGCAGCCCGTGACGATGATTTTCGCATCCGGCTGCTCGCGACGCGCCCGGCGGATGGTCTGGCGCGCTTGCCGCACCGCTTCCGAAGTCACCGCGCACGTGTTCACGATCACCGCGCCCACCAGCCCGGCGGCGCGCGCGTGTTCGTCCATCGCCTGCGTTTCGTAAGCGTTGAGGCGGCAGCCGAAGGTGATGAGGCGATTTTCGTTCATTAAGCGATCCGGCGCGAAGCAAACTCGTTCGTAACCAAAGTCGTTTCGCCTTCATACTCTAGCATCCATGGTCCTATCATATGAATGTGGTTATCGCACTCTCGCCAATGGATGAGAAGGTCGCCTCCAGGCAAACTCACCGTGACCTCGCGTCCAGTCAAACCATTACGCGCCGCCGCTATCCCTGCCGCGCAGGCCGCTGTTCCGCACGCTTTGGTCATGCCTGCGCCGCGTTCCCACACACGCAAAATCATTGAACCGCCGGATGTAATCTGGGCGAGGGATACATTCACCCGCTCCGGAAACAGCGAGTCTGTTTCCACACGCGCCCCAATTGCCGCCAGATTGTAGCTTGCAGCGTCATCGACCCAGAAAATACAGTGCGGATTGCCAACATTGACCGCGCTAGCAAAATCCAGGTTTGGTAGACCATCCCCGGCGAACGCGAAATTTAACGCCTTGGTGTCCATTTCACGCGACAGGGGAATTTCGGCCCAGCCAAAGCGTGGCTCGCCCATATCCACCGTAACCATGCCATCGTCGCGCATCCACGCGGGCAGAACGCCCGCAGCGGTTTCAACCGACACATCGCTGCATTCAAGCTCTTTGCTAATAATTGCTCCGACGCACCGCGTGGCGTTACCGCAAGCCGAGACTTCCGACCCATCGGCGTTCAGAATGCGCATGAACACGTCGGCGCGGGCGGACGGCTCCATGATAATGATTTGGTCGCAGCCAATGCCGGTCTGGCGATCCGCGATGCGGCGCGCTGCAGCAGCATCGATCTCAATACGCGTCACGCGGCCATCGAAGACAGCGAAATCGTTGCCGAGGCCGTTCATTTTGCGAAATCTGGTGTAGGGCATTTGCATAATGTTTATATGGCCGTCTGAATCGCAAAAAACAAATAAATCTCGCTTGGCACGCTGTAAGCAAGCAACTGTATCACGATATCCCTATCGGGACTGCCGTTAAGGATGCCCAAGGAGCCTACCATGTCTGACAGCGCCATCATGTTTATTGCTATTTACCCCGCCGCGATGTTCATTGCCGGGCTGGCCGCCGCGATTATTGCACCGAAGCGTGGACGGGATCAGACCTGGTGGGGTATCTTCTGCTTTTTGTTCCCGCCGCTCCTTATTATGCTGTTATTGATGCCCAACGGGCGGAATTGGCGCACGCGCAATCCCTTAGACGACGCAAACGCGGATGACGGTCACTTTTTCTGAGCCGTCGCCACCGCGCGGGCCTGTTCGATTGCGGGAAGAAGTTGTGTTGACAAGGTGTTGGCGTTGATTTCGCCAATCAGCTTGAACACGACTTTGCCCGTGTGATCGACCACGAATGTCTCGGGCACCCCGTAGACGCCCCATTCAATACCGGCTTTGCCGTCCGCGTCGAAGCCGACCGCCTCGAACGGGTTGCCGCGCCGGGCGAGAAAGCCGCGCGCCGCCTCCGCCGAGTCCTTATAGTTGATGCCGACGATGCGCGCGGCTCCAGCCTGCTGCAGACGCATAAGGTAAGGGTGTTCGGCGACGCAGGGCGTGCACCACGACGCCCACACGTTGACAAGCGTCACCTCGCCATTCGCGAGATCGGCGCCAGACAGACCCGGCACATCGACGTTGTCTGATTTTAGCCCGGGCACGCCGCCTAGCGCGAACTGCGGCGCGGGCTTGCCAATAAGCGCGGATGGAATTTTCGATGGGTCGCCGGTGTAAAGCGCATACACAAACAGCGCGCAAAGTGTTGCGAATAACACCACCGGAATGAACACGAGGCCGCGAGAGCGTTTTGCGGGCGTGATGGTCTCTATAGTCATTCGCTGCTCCTGCCGCGCCGGGTGACGCCGCGCGATTCGAGGTCTTTTAAAATGCGTTGCTGCGATCGCTCGCCTAGCACCACCCACAGGAGAAGGCCCAGCAGCACCGCACCAGTGACGCCATACGATGCGATAATGAAAACCGCGTGTTTGCCAAGATCAAGCATCGCTCACTCCGCCGGCTGGAACTGGAAGTGCGGCTGCGCGGCCTGTTGCATCAGACGCGCAGAGCGGCGTTTCAAAATTTCCACACGCATCGCCTTCAGATGCAGCAGGAAAAACAGCAGGGTGAACGCGATGGCCATCACCAGCAGCGGCGTAAGGATGGAGGAGTGGATGGCGGGCGCGTCCAGCCGTGAGACGCTGGCAGGCTGGTGCAGCGTGCTCCACCACTCGACGGAGAACTTGATGATGGGGATGTTGATGAATCCGACCAGCGCGAGAATGGCGGCGGCTCGCCCTGCGCGGGAGTAATCATCGATTGCCTCCCACAACGCCATCAGCCCGAGATAGAGGAAAAACAGCACGAGCACGGAGGTCATACGCCCATCCCATTGCCAATACGTGCCCCAGGTCGGTTTGCCCCAGAGCGAGCCGGTGACGAGCGCGAGAAACGTAAACGCCGCGCCAATCGGCGCCGCGGCCTTCATCGACACATCCGGAGAGGATGGCGCCACACCAGCGAGCCAATGGCCGAAATTGCGATGATCGTGTAGCACATCATGGCGAGCCACGCGGCGGGCACATGCACGAACATGATGCGCACGGTCTCGCCCTGCTGATAGTCCGGCGGCGCGTTGGCGGCGAGATACAGGCCTGCCGCGAACATCGCGGCTACAATGATGGCGAGCACCGGAATCACACGGCCAGACAGGCGCATAAATGCGCTCGGATTTGCAAGGTTAGAAATGGTGTTCATAGGCGCGCCCCGGATTCATGCTAATTATTAATATAGCGCCTCTGTATTCGCGCGCTATAGTCACAATACGCGGCTTATTGGCGTTAGCGTGGCGTACCGGTGACGAGGGCGACGCCCGCGGCGGCCACCGCCATGCCGAGGAGCGCCAGCACGCCGAGTTGTTCGCCGAACATGGCCCACGCCAGCACGGCGGTGAGGGGCGGCGTCAGGTAAAACAGGCTTGCGACCTTCGAGGCGGCGCCGCGCCGCACCAATATCCACAGCAGCGTCATCGCCCCAAGCGAACACACGATTGCGAGCCACAGGCTGGCGAAAATCAGCTCGCCCGTCCATTGCACGCCCCGCGTGTCGAACGCGAACGCCAGCGCGCCCATGAACGCGGCGGGCGCGGCATATTGGATCGCCGATCCCGTCCACAAATTCATGCCCGCGCAGAACCGCTTCTGGTACAGCGTGCCGAGTGTAAAACCTGACAGCCCGACGAACGCCAGCGCCACGGCGGGCGGCCATACCGCGCCCGCGCCGAGCTTCTCCCACAGCGTCAGCAACACGCCCAGCAGCCCGAGCGCGAGACCGACCCATTGGACGCGCCGGACGCGCTCGCCTAGAACCGCGCCTGCCAGTAAACCGGTGAGCAGCGGCTGCAGCGCGCCAATAAGCGCGACAAGTGCCAGCGGCATTCCCGTGGACATGACCGTAAACATGGAGCCGATGCCCATCGCGTTCATCAGCAGTCCGGCAACGGCGATGTGCCCGGCCTCGCTCCAGCTTCGCGGCCATGGCGCGCGCATCAGCATAAGGATGGGGATAACCGCCACGGCCGACAGCGCCATGCGCAATGCGACGAACGAAAACGGCTCGATATGCGGCAGGCCGAGCCGCGCACCAGCAAACCCCGTGCTCCATAGGAACACAAACGCAGCGGGCATCAGCGCAATCAAAACGCCGTTGCGCGTCTTCTGCGGGGTGAGGGGGAGATTTTCTGCAGACGTCACAGACGGACTTTCGTGTTTAACCTGCGCCTGTATATCCGTCTGTGGACGTATGAGTCACTGCCTATACGCTGGTCTCCCATACGAATTTTCAAACCTTGCGTAATCACGCTTTAACGATCCGCCTGATCTAGCTCATCCGTCAGACGCTCCAGAACCCGGCATTCCGCGACGCTTTCCTTTGCGCAAGCTGTCAACAGCCCTGTAATTCCGTCTCGAAGAACCTGCAACCTTGCGATTTTATCGTCGATTGAATGGAGATGGTTGCGCGCGATGCTGTCTGCGTTGGCGCAGGGCCGCTCGGGGTGCTGGGAAAGCTCCAGCAGCGCGCGGATCGCGGCGATTTCAAATCCCAGGTCGCGGGCGTTGCGCATAAAGCTCAAGCGGCGCAAATGGGTATCGCCATAACATCTCTGTCCGCCCTCGGTTCGCGGCGGCACTGGCATGAGCCCGATATCCTCGTAATACCGCAAGGTTTGCACCGCATATCCGGTGTGCCGAGCTAGCTGCCTATTGTATATTCACCCATTTTTTTCTCTTGAAGCTACAACAGCCATAGGTATTAGGGTGCGCCAGAATTCATTGCAAGGAATTGAAATGTCATCCATTGCTCCATCCATTTTGAGCGGAAGCGTAATCCAGAACAGGCAAGTCTGGAGTTTGCTGTTCGCCGCCTGGGCGGTCGCGCTCGTGTCCACATTTGGCGCGTTGTTCATTAGCGAGGTGATGGGCCAGACGCCGTGCCTGCTTTGCTGGTATCAGCGGATATTCATGTTCCCTCTCGCGATCGTGTTCGGCGTTGCATGTTACGCATCCGATCCAGCGTCATGGCGCTATGCGCTCCCATTGGCGGCTATCGGATAGCTTGTCGCTGCCTATCATAATCTGCTTTATGCGGGCGTCGTCTCCGAGGCGATTATCCCCTGCGGGACAGGCCCATCCTGCTCCAGCGCCGATCTGAACGTTGTCGGCTTTATCCCGATACCCCTGTTATCCCTTGGCGCATTCACCGCCATTATCATTCTTCTTATTCTCATTCGCCGGAGGGCCTCCCCATGACGCAACGCATGATCGTTATTCTGACAATTGCATTCGCTTTAGCGGGATTCGCTATTGCTGGATTTTTTTACAACCGAAACGCGCCAACGCCACAAACGGCTGTAACTTCTGCTGAAAATACACCCTTGTCCGCCCAGCCTCCCCGGTGATTGGACGCGCCGATGCGCCCGTGACTATAGTCGAGTTTTTCGATCCCGCCTGCGAGTCGTGCAGGGCGTTTCATCCTACCGTGAAGCAAATTCTGGCGGAACATTCGAATGATGTGCGCCTCGTCGTGCGCTATGCGCCATTGCACAATGGCTCAGAGGAAGCTGTCCGTATTCTCGAAGCCGCGCGACTGCAGGGCAAATTCGAGGCTGTTCTGGAGGCTTTACTTAATGCTCAACCAATGTGGGCGTCTCAGAGCGCACCCGACTTGAATAAGGCGTGGGACGCGGCTCAAAAAGCGGGACTGGACGAGGTGAGGGCTCGACGCGACATGACCTCACCGGAGATCGATGCCATTTTACGGCAGGATATAGCCGACATGGCCGCCGTGCGTCTGAAGGGAACGCCGACTTTCTTTGTAAACGGCAAACAACCACCACAGTTCGGACGGCGCGAACTCGCCGATTTCGTGCGCGCGGAAGTGCAAGCGGCGCGGTAACCGGCGAACACAATCTCGTTTCAGGGAAAGGCATCATTTTGGGCTTGAAGCTACAGTCGCTGTAGGGATTAGGGTCGTCCTTGTCATCTATGGGAGTTAAGCAAATGTCAGCCAATTGCTGCGGTCACGATGCAAAATTCGATGGATTGTCCGCTGACTACAAGCGTCGGCTATGGATGGTCATAGCGATCAACGCAACCATGTTTGTTGTGGAGATGACGGGCGGTGCACTCGCCGGATCGCAGGCGCTTCAGGCCGATGCGCTAGACTTTGCGGGCGACGCGGTCACCTACGGCATGACGCTAGCCGTGATCGGCATGAGCCTGCGGGTACGCGCAACAGCTGCGCTGCTGAAGGGCGCAAGCCTGTTTTTGATGGGATTGTGGGTGTTCGGATCGACTGCTTATCAGTTGCTAATTCTTGGCGCGCCCAGCGCGCCGATCATGGGCGCTGTGGGGTTTCTGGCGCTCGGCGCCAATGTGGCTAGCGTACTGCTGCTGGTACGCTACAAGGACGGCGATGCTAATGTACGCTCAGTATGGCTGTGTTCACGCAATGACGCCATCGGCAATGTTGCGGTCATGGGGGCCGCTGTCGCGGTGTGGGGAACGGCTACGGCATGGTCGGATTTGATTGTCGCTGCAACAATGGCCGGGTTGTTCCTACTTTCGGCCTACAGCATCCTGAAGCAAGGACTTCGCGAATATCGCACCGGCGAGTTTAGCGCCGCTCCAGCGCATCATCATTAGCCTGTTAATAATGCCGTAAAGGTTTACCCTTCATTCAGATGGGTGAGCCTTTTATCTTGTTAAAACCAGTTTAGCGAACGGCTAAATCATCCCGGCCAAAATCGCCACTCCGGCGAGCAAGATGGCCGCGCCGCCGAATTGCGCCGTCCGCGCCCAGTAAGCATTGCCGTTTTTGGCGATGCCGAGGCCCAGCGCAATGCCAGCGACATGCAACAGCGCGGTGGCCAACATGAAACCAGCCGCATAGGCGGCGCCGGATGTATCGGCCGGCATTTCCGCGCCGTGCGCATAGCCGTGGAATATGGCGAACGCACCAACAAGCAGCATAGCAAGAGGAACCGGCGATTTCCATTGCAAAGCGACCACAAGGCCAAGAACGACCACCGACAACGCGATGCCGATTTCAACAAATGGCACGGCGATGCCCGCGATGCCAAGCGCGCCGCCTGCCGCCATCACGGCAACAAACGTCAACGGCACAGCCCACAGTCCGCGCCCGCCAAGATTGGCGGCGAACATGCCGACCGCGATCATCGCTAGCGCGTGGTCAAGCCCGCCGGCGGGATGCTCGAAGCCATGCATGAAGCCAGCGGTGTCGCCATGACCAACATGCGCAAATGCGGCGGTCGGCAAAAGCAGCGCGGCGAACAAGGCAATGAAGCGAAAAACTGATTTGCGGGATGACATCGGCAAGACCCTTTTCTGAGATTAGAACTGCAAGCGGAAAAAAGTTTTGTTACATTATAAAAGCGGCATTATTACCGCAGGTAACCAAGCTGGTCTGTGTTCATCAAAGCCAGCCCCCGCACGCTATTACTACTTTTGCTGAACTGCAGAACGATGTCAGCAATTTAAGTGAGCGCGGTTGCAACTACCGCACTCACTTAAATCGAGATGTACTAAATCGGTGTTATTCAGCAGCGATCTCAGCGGCGGCAACCTTGTCAAAATATTTAATCAGTTTGTTTTCATCCTCGCTAGCGAAGAGTATAACGGTCATAACATGCTCGCCCAGATCGAACACCCCTGGCACACAGACGGCCTTACATGCGCGCAGGAATGCATAAACTGACTTTGGGTTTTGAAAGTGCATCCTGCCGCCTTAAACTTGTATAATTTTGGCTGAATAACTGCGAGGGTAAGGATGAAAGTCGGTCTTATCCTTACTCAGCTGGCAACGCCCTGCTCCGTAACTCTCAAATACAGCCCGCCACCGTCGGAAATTTTGTAAGGTTTTTCTTTGGCTTTAGCATTCTGGACTGCGAGGGCGGTTAAAGGCATGTTGGTATTCTCCGTAACGGTTTTTCCCGATACCAACAGAAATGCCATTTGAGGCGGACTTAAAGAGACAAACGTATACAAGGAATAATTAAAGCTCGATTTGTTTTAATCTTACAAGGCGTATCGGCCTGAAATCGAACTTTTAGAGCCTGCAAAAAGCTCGAATTGGTGCCCAGAAAGGGACTCGAACCCCCACGCCTCGCGGCGCTAGCACCTGAAGCTAGTGCGTCTACCAATTCCGCCATCTGGGCATTTGCCATTTGAGATAAACCCGCCGCGCCGCCTTGTCAATCAGCCCGGCGTTCGCTGATCCGCTTCCCACGCTTTCGCCATACATGTTAGGAAGCACACAAAGTGATTCGCACGAGCGAGGGTGGGGCGCATGGCGGTGACGTTGGGAAGTTCGACGCTGGTGACAATTTACGGCGGCTCCGGCTTTGTCGGCCGCTATATTGTTGCGGCGCTGGCGAAGACGGGCACGCGGATGCGCGTGGCGGTGCGAAGGCCCGATCTCGCGGGGCACTTGCAGCCGCTCGGCGGCGTCGGGCAAATCCATGCGGTGCAGGCGAATTTGCGCAACGCGGCCTCGGTGCGGCGCGCGGCGGAGGGTGCGTACGCGGTAATCAACCTCGTCGCCATTTTGCAGCAGGGCGGCAAGCAGACATTTCAGGCCATTCACACCGGCGGCGCGGCGGCGGTTGCGCGGGCGGCGAAGGATGTGGGCGCGCGTTGCCTAGTGCATGTATCGTCCATCGGCGCGGATAAGATGTCGCGCTCTGGCTATGCGCGCACCAAAGGCGAGGGCGAGGGGGCAGTGCTCGGCGCGTTTTCGAAAGCGGTTATTTTGCGCCCGAGTATTATTTTTGGCGCGGAGGATGAGTTCTTCAACCGTTTCGCCGCGATGGGCCTCGTTTCCCCCGTATTGCCGCTCATCGGTGGCGGACGCTCGAAATTTCAACCGGTCTACGTTGGCGATGTTGCAAAAGCGGCCATCGCGGCGCTGGATGGGCGGGCGAAACAGGGCGCGGTTTACGAACTTGGCGGCCCACAAGTCTACACCTTTCGCGAACTGCTCGACAAAATCGCCGAATATACGATGCGGCGGAAACCTTATCTCCCGATCCCGTTCTGGCTGGCGAAAATTCAGGGGGCTATCCTGCAAAACCTGCCCGGCGCGCCAATTACGCTCGATCAGGTGCGGATGCTGCAAATGGATAACATCGTCAGCGCCGAGGCGATCCGCGAAGCGCGCACGCTGGAGGGGCTGGGCATTGCACCTCAAGCCGTTGAGAGCATCGTTCCGGGCTATCTAGTGCGTTTCAGGCCAAAGGGCGAATTTTCGACTCGAAGCTGAATTTTGCTTCCATAAGATGAAAAATCTCCCCCAACCTCGGCGGAAAGGGAGATTTTTGCTGTATTAATGGCTTGAGCTGCGTGCCTCAGGCGGGACTTCAGTTATGGGCAATACCAGAGTGGCCCGATAATAATACAGCCACGAGCGCGATATCCACGCGGCCGTGAGGAATACCGGCGCCAGCCTCGTGGAGCGCGGCGATATCGCCCGCGGTTGTATCCGCGTCCGCGAAATCTGCCCCGGTTATATCCACCACGACGCCTTGCTTTATTTCGCGCTTTGTTTCCTTTTCCGGCTTCAATAATGTTAGAGGTAGTCGCGGTTTCCAGCGTTGCCGCTGTTGAAACCGCGTTACCCCTTGATGGCGTGAATGCCGCAAACGACATCACTGCCAATGCAACGATTATTTTGATCATGTGTAATTCCTCTTTATTGACACATTGTCTTAACTCGGCAAATTAGCTGGCGTTCCCAAGATGCACGCTTGATCGCGTTTACGTGAGAGCGTTGTGTGTAAAACCTGGATTTAAGACCCGGGTCAGGATCGCCGTTGCCTTTAATCCGCCATTACAGGGTGGCGACTGGTTGCAAATGCACAAACTTATTCATCATCCCTTGTGCGCGTTTTCGCGCTCGATCCGGCTGGCGCTTGCCGAGTGCGGCCTTGTCGTGGAGTTGCACGAGGAGCGGCCCTGGGCGCCACGACGCGAATTTATGGACATCAATCCGGCGGGCGCGACGCCTGTGCTGCTGACGGAAAGCGGCGCTGTCATTTGCGGTGCTTATGCGCTCGCGGAGTATCTGGCGGAAAGCGACGCGGCTTCGCTTGGCGCGCTTGTCCCGCGCACAGTGCTATTCCCTGGCGCGAGCGATGAGCGCGCCGAGGTGCGCCGTCTGGTGGACTGGTTTCATCGCAAGTTTTATGATGAGGTGACTCAGTATCTGGTAGACGAGAAGGTGTTCGGTGCCTTGTCCCGGCAAGGAAGCGCCGCCGATCCGGCCTTCTTCCGCGCGGGCCGCGAGAATCTGGCCTATCATCTGTCCTACATCAGTTTTCTCGCCGAGCAGCGCCGCTGGCTCGCCGGGTCAAACCTGAGCTACGCCGATTTCGCAGCCGCCGGGCATTTATCCGCCCTCGATTATCTGGGCGAGGCGCCGTGGGAGGAGTTCCCGCAGGCGAAGGAATGGTACGCACGCATCAAATCGCGCCCTTCGTTCCGCTCGCTCCTCGCCGACCGCGTCCCCGGCCTCCCGCCGCAGCCCGTATACGCAAACCTGGATTTCTGAGTTTCCTCGTCATCCCGGCCAAGCGCAGCGCAAGCCGGGGGATCCAGCAGACGTTACAAAGTTGGATCCCGGATAATCGCTTTGCAATTTTCTGGATGACGATTGTGGGTATAGTCCCGTAATGGCTGACTTCGATCTGAAAAGTATTATTTGCGAACGGGCGCGAGGCGAAGGCTTCGACGCGGTCGGCTTTGCGCGCGCGGATCAGCCAAGCGCGGCAGCGCAACGGTTGCGCGTGTTCATCGAGGCGGGGCGGCATGGCGATATGGGCTGGCTGGAGACAACTGCGGAGCGGCGAGGCTTCCCGCAGGCGCTGTGGCCGGAGGCGCGCACAGTAATCATGCTGGGGATGAATTACGGGCCGGATCGCGATCCGCTTCTGGCACTAGAAAATCGCAGTGCAGGGACAATCTCTGTCTACGCGCAGGGACGAGATTATCACGACGTCATCAAGGGCAGGCTCAAGACGCTGGCGGGCTGGCTGCATTCCCGCACCCGCGCCGACGTGAAGGTGTTCGTCGATACCGCGCCGGTCATGGAGAAGCCGCTGGCGCAAGGCGCGGGGCTTGGCTGGCAAGGCAAGCACACGAACCTCGTTTCGCGCGAGTTCGGCTCGTGGCTGTTTCTCGGCGCGATTTTCACCACCGCCGTTATCGAGCCGATGCGCCCGAGGTTGACCATTGCGGCTCCTGCCGCGCCTGCCTCGACATATGCCCCACCGCCGCATTCCCCGCGCCGTATCAGCTCGACGCGCGCCGCTGCATCTCTTACCTCACCATTGAGCACAAGGGCCACATACCGCTAGAATTTCGCCGCGCCATTGGCAACCGCATTTACGGTTGCGACGATTGCCTCGCCGTGTGCCCGTGGAATAAATTTGCCAGCACCGCGCGCGAAGCAAAATTCGCGGCGAACGCAATGACGCGCGAACCGCTGCTCGCCACACTGCTCGCGCTCGACGACAACGCCTTCCACACGGCCTACGCGGGATCGCCCATCAAACGCATCGGCCGCGACCGCTTCATCCGTAACGTTCTCATCGCGGCAGGCAATTCCGGGGATAGCGCGCTGATCCCGCACGCGATAGAATTGCTGGGGGATCAATCGGTGCTGGTGCGCGCCGCCGCGATATGGGCGCTCGGCGAGTTGCTGAACTCTGATAAACCGGCGCTCGATGCGCTAAAGTCGCGACATCAACCGCAGGAAACAGATGCGGATGCGCGTGCGGAATGGGAGACGCTATGAGCACATTAGTCGCATTTGGCCTGGGCTACTCGGCGACGGCGCTTGGCGGCCTCCTGCGTAGTGACGGCTGGCAGGTCATTGGCACGGGCCGCAGCCCATCCAGTCTGGCCCGAACCGCATCTGACGGACTTAAGGCCATGCAGTTCGATGGTGAAAACGTAAGCGAGGAGCTTTTGCAGGCCATCGAGGCCGCCACGCATATCGTGGTTTCGGCGCCGCCGGGCGAAAAGGGCGATCCGGTTCTACGGCAATGCGGCGACGCCATTGCGAGCGCACCGGAACTGCAATGGATTGGCTACCTCTCCACCATCGGCGTTTATGGCGACCACGGCGGCGCTTGGGTAGATGAAACTACGTCGCCCAACCCATACTCAGCGCGCAGCCGCGAGCGGCTCGCCGCCGAAAATGCCTGGGCGAAGCTTGGGACCGAGATGGGGGTTCCTACGCAGATTTTCCGGCTGGCGGGCATTTACGGGCCTGGCCGTAGCCAGCTTGAAAAGCTGCTCGCGGGCGAAAAGCACAGCGTGTTCAAACCAGGGCAGGTCTTTAACCGCATTCATGTGGACGACATCGCCGCCGTTCTTTATGCGGCGATCGAAAAAACGCAGGCCGACGCCTCGCTGGAGGGGGTATTCAACGTTACGGATGACGAGCCCGCGCCCCCGCAGGACGTGACCGCCTACGCCGCCAGCCTGCTCGGCATGCCGACGCCGCCACTCGTTTCCATCGAAGACGCCAATCTCTCCCTCATGGCGCGCAGTTTCTATAGCGAGAACAAGCGCGTGCACAACGAACGCATCAAACGCGATCTCGGCGTTACGCTCGCTCATCCAACCTATCGCGAAGGGTTGGCGGCTATTTATGGCGAACTGCGCAATCGCGGCGCAGTTAAGTGACGAACTCGCCGATAGTTTGCAGGAGCAGCGTCAAATCCTGTTCGCGGGCTAGGCGATGCTCGGCGTCTTTGACCAGTGTCAACCTCACATCGTCGCTGGCAAGCAGTTCGACTAATTTCAGCGAACGCTCATAACTCACATCCGCGTCACGCATGCCGTGAATGATGCGCACCGGGCAACCGGGATCGAACGGCGTCGGGCCAATCATGTGCTGGCGTCCGTCCTCGATCAGCCTGCGGGTAATTTGATAGCCGCCCGCCTCGTAGTTGGTGGGCAGCCGGTAAACGCCGCCCTCCATGATTGTCTGGCGAATGTCGGGCGTGAAGCGCGCCCACATCAAGTCCTCCGTCATATTCCAGGCGGGCGCAATCAGCACGAGCGCAGCGACAGACGCTGGATTGCATTGAGCCAATAACAAAGCGAGCCATGCGCCCATGCTTGATCCGATAAGCACACGGTGGCCTGCGTTGAGCCGCTGAAAGATCGCCGTGGCTTCCTCCAGCCAGTCGCTGATAGCGCCATCCTCCGGTTTTCCCGACGACGCGCCATGCCCCGAATAGTCGAACCGCATCATTGCCGCACCCCGAGCCTTGGCGAAGGCGGCGACCGCGTCCGCTTTTTCGCCCATCATGCGCGACTGAAATCCGGGCAGCCACATCAGCGCGGGTGCATCCGCGCTTGCCCCACCCGCGTAACGGTAAGCAATCCGCCGGATTTTTCCGCCATCTCCGGCAATCTCGTGATATTGCGGTTGCTCATCAGCCATGTTTCATCCTCTAAAGGCCGGGCTGCATCTGGACGCTCCATGACCGATCTCAAAAAGCCGACAATCCTGCAAGTTGTTCCCGAATTATCGACGGGAGGAACAGAGCGGACGGCTATCGAAATTTCTCAGGCTGTGACGCGCGGCGGCGGCGATGCCTATGTTATCAGCCAGGGCGGGCGTCTCGAAGCTGAATTGGAGCGCGCGGGGGGCCAATTGATCCGCATGCGGGCGGCCACCAAAAACCCGCTCGGCATCATGGCGAACGCCTGGCGCATGGTGGCGGTGGCCAAACGGCGCGATGTATCGCTGATACACGCCCGCAGCCGCGCGCCCGCCTGGAGCGCCAGGATCGCCGCGGCCCGGCTCGGCGTGCCGTTCGTCACCACATATCACGGCGTTTACAACCAGCGGGGTCGGCTCAAAAGCTGGTACAACAGCGTTATGGCCTCTGGCGAGCTTGTCATCGCAAATTCAAATTTCACGGCGCGCATGGTGGCGGCGCGGCACGCTCTTCCGCCGGAGCGGCTGCGCGTTATCCATCGCGGCGTCGATCTGGCGAAATTTACGCCCGGTCTCGTCAGCGATGAGCGTGTAACGGCGTTGCGCGCCCGCTGGCTGATCGAGCCGCATGAACGCATTGTTTTGCATGCCGCGCGGCTGACGCGTTGGAAAGGACAGACGCTGCTCATCGACGCCGTGGCGGGTATGAGCGAAGCGCCCGAGCTGAAAGATGTGGTGTTCGTGCTGGCGGGCGATGCGCAGGGGCGCAAAGATTATGAACATTTTTTACGCCAGCGTATCGCAACCCACGGCCTTAGCGGCAAATTCCGGATGACTGGCCATTGTGAGGACATGCCCGCCGCATTCAAGGCCGCGCATTTTTCGGTGGTCTCGCCGCTGGAGCCGGAGGCGTTCGGCCGCGTATCGGTTGAGGCGCAGGCCATGGGCTGTCCCGTTATCGCCACGCAGATAGGTGCGCTCGCTGAAACGCTGAATGCTGGCTCAAATCCGACGGGGTGGCTGACAACCGCCGGTGACGCTATAGCTTTAGGCAGCGCAATCCGCCACGCCCTGGCGATGTCCGCGCCAGAGTTGGCGCCTATGCGGGAAAACGGCATGACGTTCGCCGCATCGCGTTTTTCCATCGAGCAAATGCAGGCCAAAACATTGCGCGTCTACGATGAGTTGTTGCAAACGAGCCTTGCGGTGCATTTCGAGGCGCAAATTACTTCTTAATGACTGTCTACGCGCTTGACTTGATACGCTCTTATTTTATCTTGATAACTTAGATAGTCGTGGCGCGGTCAGGAACCCGGGCCGCGCTAAAGCCATTTAAGTTGCAACATCAAGAGGAGTTCGTCACATACGCCGTCCCATGAACGCCGCGCCTTCCAAGGAAGGCCCAAAAACCAATGAGGATATCACCGCCCGCGAAGTTCAGTTGATCGACGCAACTGGAGAAAACGTCGGCGTCGTCGCCAAGCGCGACGCCTTGACACGCGCCGCAGAGGCCGGCCTTGACCTGGTCGAAATTTCGCCAAATGCGAATCCGCCCGTTTGCAAGATTATGGACTACGGCAAACACAAATTTGCAGCCCAGAAAAAAGCCAACGACGCCCGCAAGAAGCAGAAAGTCATCGAGGTCAAGGAAATCCGCCTTCGCCCGAACATCGACGTGCACGATTACGATGTGAAAATGCGCTCGATCAAACGCTTCTTCGAGGACGGTGACAAGGTGAAGGTGCTGATGCGCTTCCGTGGCCGCGAGATGGCTCACCAGGAAATCGGGATGCAGTTGCTGCTGAAGGTGCGCGCAGAAACCGAGCCGCTGGCGAAAGTCGAGATGGAGCCGCGCCTAGAGGGTCGCCAGATGGTGATGGTACTTTCGCCGCGCTAGGCGATTTAGCGAGTTTGAGCCGAATTCGCCGCTTGCGAAGGCCGAACATTAGACGTAAAAAGCGATCGTAAAGACCGCCCGGCGTGTGGGCATGCCGTGGCGGCTTTCTATGCTTTCTCCAAAGCAATTGGCTGCAAAAGGGGCTGCGTTCGCGCGGACCAGCCAAAAGTAACATCCTTCAGAAAGGAAGCAAAATGCCCAAGATGAAGACGAAAAGCGGCGTTAAAAAACGCTTCAAAATTACAGGTACGGGTAAAATCATGGCCGCTCACGCGGGCAAACGCCACGGCATGATCAAACGGACGCCTAAATTCATTCGCAACGCGCGTGGCACTTTCGTTTTGTGCAAGGCCGATACGGGGATCGTGAAGAAATTCATGCCCTACGGCTGAACGGCAAACGGTAATCCACCCTCATTTTGAATTTAGGAGACCACAGATATGTCACGAGTGAAACGCGGCGTCGCATCCCATGCGCGCCATAAAAAAGTTTACAAGGCAGCCAAAGGCTTTTACGGACGCCGCAAGAATACCATCCGCATCGCCAAGCAGGCGGTCGAGAAGGCGGGTCAATACGCTTATCGCGACCGCAAGGTTCGCAAACGGAATTTCCGGTCGCTCTGGATACAGCGCATCAACGCCGCAACGCGCGAGCATGGCCTCACCTATGGCTGCTTTATTAACGGTTTGACGCGGGCTGGCATCGAAGTGGATCGAAAAATCCTCTCCGACCTCGCCATTAACGAGCCGGTATCCTTCAAAGCGCTAGTCGAACGCGCACGCGCCTCTGTGAGCACGCAGGCCACCGCGTAAAGGCTAGCCACAGCTTTCACCTCTCGTCATGACCGGGCTTGACCCGGTGATCCAGTCGCAAGATAAGCGTCTTCGAGATATGAGATGGATGACCGGGGCAAGCCCGGTCATGACGGATGAGATTTTAAGCCCATGGACGCGCAAGCCGATACGCCCGATCTGAAAGAGCTTGAGGGTTCGTTGTTAGCTGCGGTTGAACGCGCTGGTAATCTCGCCGAGCTTGAGGAAACGCGGATCGCCGCTCTTGGCAAAAAGGGTCGCATCCCAGAGTTGATGCAACGCCTCGGCGCGATGAAGCCGGAGGAGCGCAAAGGCTTCGGCGCGGCTGTCAACGCGCTGAAGGAAAGCGTCAGCGCGGCGATGGAGGTGCGTAAGTCGGCGCTCACCAAAGTGGCCGGCGCGCAAAAGCTTCTGGACGAATGGGAGGATATTACGCTTCCCGTTCGCGCGGGCGCGGAGCAGCTTGGCCGCATCCATCCGCTAAACCGCGTGTGGGAAGATATTACCGGCATCCTCGGCGGCATGGGCTTTGCGGTCTCCGATGGGCCGGACATCGAGACGGACGACAACAACTTCACCAAGCTGAACTTCCCCGTGGGCCATCCAGCGCGCGAAACGCACGACACATTCTTTTTAAATCCGAAGCCGGATGGTACGCGGCTGTTGCTACGCACGCACACCAGCACCGTGCAGGTGCGCACTATGCTGGCGCAAAACCCGCCCATCCGCATCGTGTCCCCTGGCCGTGTTTACCGCAATGACAGCGACCAAACGCACACGCCAATGTTCCACCAGATCGAGGCGCTCGTCATCGACGAGACCACGCATATGGGGCACCTGAAATGGACGCTGGCCGAGATGTGCAAAGCGTTTTTCGAGGTGGACGACATCCGTATGCGTTTTCGCGCCTCGCACTTCCCGTTCACCGAGCCATCGATGGAGGTGGACATTGGCGCAGAGGCCATCGGCAAGCCGGGCAAATGGCTGGAGATCGGTGGCGCGGGCATGGTGCACCCAAACGTACTCGCCAGTTGTGGCATCGACCCCGAAGTTTACCAGGGCTTTGCATTCGGCATGGGCCTCGACCGCATGGCAATGCTAAAATACGGCATCCCCGACCTGCGCCCGTTCTTCGGCGGCGACCTGCGCTGGCTACGCCATTACGGCTTTAGCCCGCTCGACTAGAACAAGGAAACGCGAAGCCAGACACCGCCTTTGGGATGCAGGGTGACGCGGGAAACTGGCTCTGGAAACGATTTGCCATCCCATTCAAATCGCGCCGAGCGAATGAGAGTCGCGAGCACGGCGGTGGCCTCCGCCATGGCGAACGCGCTGCCGAGACAAATGCGCTGCCCGCCACCGAAAGGCATAAACTGCGTGCGGGGATAGGTTGCCTCTCGCGCCGCCTCAAACCGTGTGGGGTCGAATCTGTCCGGGTCGCTCCACAGGCGGCGATGCCGATGTATGCAAAAGATCGGGATAACGACCAGTGCGCCGGCCGACAAAGTTTCGCCGCCCAGTTCGATCTCCGATTTGCACATGCGAACCATCACGGGGGCTGGCGGATAGTCGCATCGACTCTTTTAGAACCTGTTGCGTGAGAACAAGCTTTGAAAGATGTTCGGCGCTGACGGCTGCGCCTGCGGTGACAGCCGCAATTTCCTCGCGCAGCCGCGCCTGCCATTCCGGAGCGCGCGCTAGCAGATAAAGCGTCCAGCTCAGCGCACGGGAAGTGGTTTCGTGCCCTGCCTCCAGCAGGGTTAGCAAATTGTCGATAATCTGCTCATCATCCATATGCGCGCCGCTTTCACCGTCCTGCGCGGCGATGAGGCGGCCGAGCAGATCGTCGTCCGTCAAATCCGAAGCGCGGCGGCGCGTAACGATCTTGGCGACGGCGGCCCGTAGCTTTTTCGCAGAACGGCGCAGCGTCCAGGTCGCGGGATGCGGAAGCCACGTCGGCGCGCCTAGCCTACCGTAGGCCATCTCCCACGAGATATGCTTCAGGCTTCGCTCGGTTTCACGTTTGATTACGGCTGCTTCCTGGGGCTCGCCGCCAATTAGCATCGTGCGCGTAATGATGGCGAACGTGGTTTCCACCATGTCCTTATCAATCGCCTGCAATTGGTCGCTCGGTGATTGCCGCCATCGCGCGACCTGTTCTTCAGCGGCGCGGGTCATCTCTGGCACGTCGCGCGTAATTTCAAGATTGCGGAACATTGGCGCCATCGCGCGGCGCTGCCATCGCCACCGTGCGCCGTCCGCCGTTAGAACGCTCTGGCCAAGAGTGCGCGCAAAAACCCGCTTTTCGACAGGCGATTTTTCAAACATATCCGCATCGCGCAGCAGCACGCGCTCAATAAGCAACGGATCGGAAATCCAGACGATGCTGGTTCTCGGGTATCGAGGCGGACGATTTTTTCTTCGTAAGCTGCCTGTGGCAAACTCGTTAGCGGATTGCGGACAAACAGGTAAAGAAATTTATGGAGCGGCAATGGCCGGGGTGCGGGCTCAACGGTAGGAGGATACAATGCGTCGAAGACACGCTCACCCGAGAAAATCGTAGCATCGACCATTCCAGCCTCATAAGGCTTTACTGTTTAAATCAGCCTCGTCCGGAGCCGAGAACAAGCGTCCAGAAAGTCTGGAACTCCGTCTCAGGGCGGTAAACGACGGCCACGCCCATTTCGTCAGCGTCAGCGAGCAACAGGTTCTCATTATGAGACGGGCTTTGCTGCCATCCTTTAATGACTTCGGCGGGGGTACGCTGGCCGGTGCCAACATTTTCGGCGATCAGGTTAAAAACATATCCGGTGCGGCGCGCGCGCTCCTCGATGTCCGAGCCGTCCGAGCCGAAATGCGAGATGCGGTCATTTTTGGCCAGATCCTGCGCATGCATTTTGGCTGCTTGAGTAAGCTTTGCATTGAGCTTTAGCGGCCCCAGACCTTTTTTGGCGCGATAAACGTTGATGGCGTTCTGCGCTTCAGCCGGGTTGAACTTGGCCGCCATTAAGCCGATTTCGTCAGAAGCGCCCGAACCCTTTTTACCGAACGGCGATTGTATTTTTTCCCAGAAACCGCTGTTTGCAGCCGCCTGTTTTGGATTAGCGTCGAGTTTTTGTGGGCGGGTTGATCCCACATCCTGCGAACCCATCGAGGAGAGAGAGGGCATGCTGATGCCACAGCCGCCAAGATGAATGACTGCGAAACCGGCAATCACGATACGCATGCAACTCATTGACAAATCCCGCTGACAACTCATTCGCGCTGGCCCACCGCCATAGTTGGACATTACCGCAGATTAATTAACGCAGAATTAACTCAACTTTAGCGTGTTAAGCATAAATCGCTGTGGTGAGAGAAATGGACTCAAACCATGACGTGAGTATGGCTGAACGCCTCGCTCACTCCGAAGGTTTAGAGAGCCGGTCAATCTGCGCCTGCATGGCGGCAAGCTGCGATTTAAGCTCTGCGATGTCATCACTTTTCACGGTTGGCGTGGCATCTATGTTCTTGGTACTTTCAGGAGCTGAAATCTGGCGTTTCCCTGAGGTCTGCACGGCAAAAGGTGAGAACATGGCGAGAGTTTTTTCAAACATGGCGATGTTGTTCAAAGTCTGCTCGTGCATGGCCTCCAGCGCGGCAGTGCCAAAAAGCCCGGCAAAATGCTGGTTGTACTTGTCCTGATCCTTAGTGAGCGTGTTTAAGCTGAACTCAAGGTAGCTTGGCACCAGACGCTCGATCGAATGGCCGTAAAAGCGGATGAGCTGGCGTAAGAAGCCAATTGGCAGAAGGCTTTGTCCGTCCTTGCCTTCCTCATCCACAATAATCTGCGTCAGCACGGCGTGGGTTAAATCCTCGCTTGTCTTGGCGTCGAACACAACAAAGTCTCGCTCGGAGCGAACCATCTCAGCCAAATCTTCAAGCGTCACATATGCGCTGGTTTCGGTATTATAGAGCCTCCGGTTGGCGTATTTTTTTATGATAACCTGATCGCGTTTCTTGTTGTCGGCGCGGATCATATCCCGGTGCTCTTTGTCCAGTCCGGCTGCGAGTGCGGCCGATTTAATCGTCATCTTTACGCAACCTCATGTATCCTGAATACTGCACTGCAATAAAGTTATCACTTTTTTTAGGTGCGGCGCCAGAAAATTTGCCATTTCCCGGACTGCGGGGGAACATCTGCAAGAGCGGCGCTGGCTGCTTAGAAAATTTGACGCCGTGTAGGCGCAGTGTGCAATATACAGTGTCACAAATCATTGGCATTTTACCGGGCGGAAACGCGGTAAAGGCGCGATAATCACTGGAGGAAAACAATGTCCGGACAAGAAGCCATCGTCATCGCCAGCGCTTGCCGCACGGCTGTCGGATCGTTCAGCGGCGCTTTTGCCACCGTGCCAGCTCATGAGCTTGGCAAAACCGCGATCAAGGAAGCCTTGGCTCGGGCCGGGGTCGAGCCGAGCGACGTTTCCGATGTCATCGTGGGCCAGGTTCTGACTGCGGCGCAGGGGCAAAATCCGGCGCGCCAGGCTTCCATTCACGCAGGCCTTCCCATTGAGACGCCCGCCATCACGATTAACCAGGTTTGCGGTTCCGGTCTGCGCGCTGTCGCAATGGCCTATCAGTCGATCCGCGCGGGCGACGCAACCATCGTGGTGGCTGGCGGCCAGGAAAGCATGAGCATGTCGCCCCACACGGCCTATATCCGCGCCGGGCAGAAAATGGGCAATCTGGAGATGATCGACACCATAATCCGCGATGGCCTCTGGGATGCCTTCAACGGCTATCACATGGGCATCACCGCAGAGAACGTCGCTCGCCAGTGGCAAATCACACGCGATGAGCAGGACAAATTCGCGGTCGCCTCGCAGAATAAGGCTGAGGCAGCGAAGAGCGCCGGGCGTTTCAAGGATGAAATTGTCTCCGTGACGATCAAGGGGCGCAAGGGTGACACCGTGGTTTCGGAGGATGAATATATTCGCAACGGCGCGACCATCGACGATGTGTCAAAGCTGCGACCCGCCTTCGATCCGAAAGAAGGCACGGTCACGGCTGGCAACGCGAGCGGTCTCAATGACGGCGCTGCCGCGCTGGTGCTGATGACCGCGTCCGAAGCGGAGCGCCGTGGCTTGACGCCGCTGGCGCGCATCGTATCCTGGGCGACAACGGGCGTCGATCCGTCCATAATGGGCACCGGCCCGATCCCGGCCTCAAAAAAAGCGCTCGAAAAGGCGGGCTGGTCAATCCATGATCTCGATCTTATCGAGGCGAACGAGGCTTTCGCCGCGCAGGCTTGTGCTGTCAACAAGGGCCTTGGCTGGGATACGGAGAAAGTGAATGTCAATGGCGGCGCCATCGCTATCGGCCACCCCATCGGGGCATCCGGCGCGCGTGTTTTAGTCACGCTTTTGCACGAGATGAAGCGGCGTGAGGCCAAACGCGGCCTGACCACGCTCTGCATAGGCGGCGGTATGGGCATCGCCATGTGCGTCGAGCGTATGAGCTGACCCGCGTCGCGCAAAACGGAATAACGGATTGTCAGGATTAGCCAGACCGGAGACATAATCCGGCGGTGTATGTTGGGAGGATGAGCATGACACGTGTGGCGGTCGTAACTGGCGGAACTCGGGGAATTGGCTATGCCATCTCCATCGCGCTAAAGAAAAAGGGTTGCCGCGTCGCTGCGAATTACGGCGGCAATGATGAGGCGGCGCAGAAGTTTCAGGCCGAGACGGGCATACCCGTGTTCAAGTTTGACGTGGGCGATTACGAAGCCTGCGCGGCCGGGCTGAAACGGATCGAGGCTGAAGTTGGCCCCGTTGACATCGTGGTTAACAACGCCGGCATCACACGCGACGCAATGCTTCATAAAATGTCGCCTCAGCAGTGGCGGGAGGTTATCAGCGTAAACCTCGACTCCATGTTCAACATGTCCCAGCCAATTCTTGAGGGCATGCGAAGCCGGAATTGGGGGCGCATCATTAATATCTCCTCGATTAACGGTCAGAAAGGGCAAATGGGGCAGGGCAATTATTCGGCTGCTAAAGCGGGTGTGATCGGCTTTACCAAAGCGCTGGCGCAGGAAAATGCGCGAAAGGGCGTCACGGTCAATTGCATTGCGCCAGGCTATATCGACACCGAAATGGTTGCCGCCGTGCCAAAGAATGTACTGGATAGCATCATCGCGCAAATCCCGGTCGGGCGGCTCGGGACGGCAGCCGAAATCGCAGCTTGCGTCACGTTCCTGGCAAGCGATGATGCGGGTTTCATCACAGGCTCCACGCTCACGGCGAATGGTGGCCAATATATCGCTTCATGAGCGATGATAGCGCGGCGGCTTCCGTTAACGGCCAGACGGCTCAACGGGTCGCCACGGCGGTGGGCTTCTGCGCAATTCTTCTATGGGCAACCCTAGCCGCGTTAAGTGTTTCACTTAGCGCCGTTCCGCCATTTCAGTTGATGGCCTTCGGCTTTGCCATTGGCGCCCTCTCCGGCCTGCCGCAGTTATGGAGTCACGCACAACGCATACAACTCGCTGCACAAATTACGCCGCTGGCGCTGGCCATCGGCGTTGGCGGGCTGTTCGGCTACCACATGTTTTATTTCATTAGTCTTAGCCTCGCTCCGCCAGTCGAGGCTAATCTTATAAACTACCTCTGGCCGCTGCTTATTGTGCTGCTCTCCTCCCGGCTACCTGACATGGAGGCATTGAGTTGGCGGCAGATCGGCGGCGCTTTGCTCGCAACCGTCGGCGCGGGCGCCGTGTTGGCAAATGATGCCGACCTGTCTGCGCAAAACTGGATGGGCTATGGCGCAGCTTTCGCCGCCGCTCTGGTGTGGGCTGCGTATTCGGTAGGGGCGCGGCGGTTTACCCAAAGTGTCCCCAGCGTTGCAGTTTCGATTTATTGCGCGATCACAAGCGCGCTGGCGTTTGCCGTTCACCTCGCTGTGGAGACAACCTTTTGGCCTCTTACAACCGCGCAATGGTTGAGTGTCGCGGCGTTGGGAGTTGGCCCAGTAGGCATAGCGTTTTATTTGTGGGATTACGGCTGCAAGCATGGCGACATTCGCATACTGGGAGTATGCGCCAATGCCACACCTATCCTATCAACAGCACTACTCGCAGTTTTCAATCTTGCCGCTGCTGGGCCGTCTTTGTGGATCGCCGCCATGTTTATCGTCATCGGGGCGGCAATCACAACACAGTAAAGCTTAGCCCCGTTCCAAAATTGCTGTGCGGTTTTCGGATGATCGGCTGAATGTATAACTTTAGAGCCGCTGATCCCGATTTGACCAAGTCAATCAAATCGGGATCAGCTAGTTACGTTTGGAAAAGTTAAAGCGCAACGAAGGAAATCTGCCTGTTTCAAGCGGACTTTCCATCTCATTTTCAGCCCCAAAGCCGAAATCTGGCGGAAAAGGTATTTCTTGTCCGGCATTCGGATGCTGCGGAGCACCTCGCTGATAGTTGGAAGCCCCGTTGCGAAGAAAAGTGGCGTCGGGTTTTTCAGCGTCGCCAGCGTTCGATTGGCCGAGCCGCTGTTGCTGTTGCACCTTAGGATACTGAACGGGAGTCGACCGGTCTGTGTCGGTCGCTGTTTGCGGGCCCCACTGGCTTGCTCCGAACCACACCTGAATCAACTGGTGCTCGTCGTCACTGAGATGCAATCCTGCGCCTGAGCATCGCGCCAGCACATAATCGCGGTAAGCGCGGGCCACGGCTGCTGGCGACTGGGTGCGCTCTAGCCACGGGTCGATCTCGTCCACCGCATCAAGCACAAAAGCGACATCCTTTACGGCGAGCTTCAAGCCTGCGTCTTGGGCGCGGACGACAACTGCCTGCGCGGTTGTATCAGGGCGGAAACTACGCTCTCGCACCTCCGCCGCGATCAGCGTAAAGAGCAACTGATATTCGCTTGGCGGAAGCGGTGGCGCCTGGCATGCGTCGTAGATGCGCGTTATCGAGCGTTGCAAATCTGCGATCTTGCTGCTGTTCGATTGAGGCGCAGGCGTTTTGGGCGCGGTTGGCGTATGAACGTGCATGTCACGAACAACCGGCGCGGAGACGGCCTCTTCGCGCATGTTATGCCTTGCCGGGTTATAAACAACCTGCGGCGGCTTTTCGCTAATCGAGAGAGTTGATGGCAGGTTCTGCTGCAGGAAGTTGAGAAACCCACCGCAACCAGCCCAGTTGGTGCCGACAGTTTTTGGCTGGCCGAGCGCCTTCTGCGCCCTGTCGGCAAGATAAGCAAGCGGTACAGGTTTAAGAGAATTCTCAACAATCTCAACGACAAGCTGCGTGATTTCCTGACTGATCACCTTGAAATCGGCGATCAGGGATTGCACGGCCCCATCGCCGTTGAAGCCCCGGCGCTTCGCCGACGCATCGGGTGAGGATACATGCGGCAAGGCCACCTTCGGGCTTTGCAAAGGTAGAAATTCGTGGGCCGCGCTGTCATGCCCAAGCTGCGCACTTTGCTCAGCGGCGCTGATTTGCGGCGCCTGGCCGAGGTAGTTTATCAAATCCGCTTCTTCGACCCATCCATCGCAAAACGCCCGGTAATACGGAGAGGTGTACTCGTTGGTGTATATTGCGCGGCGCCTGTCGAATGAGCGCAGGTTCATCAGAACGGGTGTGAAGTCGCTATCCCCGGACAAAATAATAAATTCGTCGAAGCGGACGGGATGACTCAAATAGTCGCGGATGTCACACGCCATTCGAATGTCGGACGAGTTCTTAAACTGCGAAGTCAATTTCGGGCAATCCACAACTTCCATACCGGCGCGCAGAAAGTTATGGCGCACGAAAGCGAAGCAGTTCGGATCTTCCGGCCCGTTGCGCCCGTGTCGCCAGGGCGCAGGGTTGCCATAACAGCGGGCGACAGCGATTCTGCGTCGCAGAATTTGCTGCCCGTCAGCGCTCTTTATTAGGCGCCCGTTCAAAAGTTGGGAAAACCACGACATCGGATTGCGCGCAAAGCGGCTAGCCGCTTCCTCGTTGCGATTTCGCAAAGCGAGATAGACGTTATCGTAGTCGATGAATAGCGCAGACAGCAAACTGCCCGCGGGAACCGCACCCATTTTCTACCCCGCTGTCAACCCTGCTTCCGATGTTGCCACGGTGCAGGCTATCTTATTTAGTTCGCATACATTTCTGCAAGCATTGTTCGCTTCAAGACGACACAAATCATCTATCGCCAACTTCTATTACTTGCAAATCGCGTAGGCTTTGTTCAACCGCGTCTGTTTTTTTTCGGATCGCCGAGTTGCCCTCTCTACGTTCCGAATCAAACGAACGCTTCCCTCTCAGGCAACGCGATTAAAATCCAAAAGCGTTCCGCCCGCAAGATGTTGTCATTACCTACAGTCTTTTCCACAACAACCAGTGGATGGCCTTTGTTCCGTACCCAATAAAATCCAGTAAAAACAGCGATTTAACGAAAGCTATCTTTCATTGAACGTAATTTGCCGAAAATTTCCCCATATGCGCGCCCCGTCGTTCCAAGACGCTTCTGAATGTCTGGGCTGTCTGGCCTCAGGAATGGATTGGTTGTCAGTTCATCCAAGAGCTTCACCGGAAGCGCTGGCTCGCTTCTGGCCCGCAATTGTTCCACCTCTGTCGCACGCTGTCGCAAAGCCTCATTTTCCGGCTCCACCGACAAAGCGAACTTTGCGTTGGCCATGGTATATTCGTGGCCGCAGTAAATGAGTGTCTCCGGCGGCAACGTCATAATCTTTTGCAGCGAACCCCACATGTCATCTGCGCTGCCCTCCAGCAGCCTCCCGCAGCCAAGCGAGAATAGCGTATCGCCAACAAAAGCAACGCTCGCTTCCGGTATATGGTAGCAGATATGACCTAACGTATGGCCCGGCGTATCGAAGACGTTGACCTGAAAAGCGCCGAACTGAAAGCTGTCCCCGTCATCCAAAGCGGTATCGAGGCCGGGAATGCGGCTGGCGTCTTTTGCGCCCCCAACAATCTCACATCCCGTCTCGGCCTTCAGCGGCAAATGTCCCGCCACGTGATCGCCGTGGTGGTGGGTGGTGAAAATATGGGTCAGCCGCCAGCCTTTTGCCTCTAGCCGCACGCGTATTGGAGCGGCGTCGGGCGTGTCGATCGCGGCGGTCAGGTTTGCGCTGGCATCGTGAATGAGCACGCCGTAATTATCAGCGCCGCACATGAATTGCTCGATTTCTAGTTTTGCCATGTTGCTCATTCTTATTGAATACGGGCTATCAAGGATTGCATTGTTGGCGCATTCACGAGAGAAGGACTATATGCCTTTTGCAGCCAACTGCGCGACAAAGCATTGCGATGCATCCTGACGTTCTCGATCTGCGCGAATTTTACCTCACCCCTTTGGGGCTGGCGGCGCGCCGCATCATAACTCACCGCATTCGCGCCCGCTGGCGGGACACGAAAGGCTTGTCCGTAGCTGGCGTTGGCTATGCGACGCCTTTTTTGCGGCCTTTTGTGGACGAGGCGCACCGCGTCATTGCGTTGATGCCGCAGGCACAGGGCGCGATAGCCTGGCCGGCCTATTCCCCATGCGCGTCGACGCTGGTTGATGAAACGCATCTGCCATTGCCAGACATGTGCTTCGACCGCGTCGTCGCCGTGCATTGTCTGGAGCATTCCGAAAACAGCAAAGCGCTGCTGCGTGAAATCTGGCGCGTGCTTCGGCCTGAGGGGCGGCTGATGATTGTCGTGCCGAACCGTCGCGGTATGTGGGCGCGGACGGAAACGACGCCTTTCGGGCAGGGCCGCCCTTTCAGCCGCGGGCAAATCGAGGCGCAACTGGCGGGGTCCATGTTCGCAGTCGAAAGCGTTAACCCGGCGCTGTTTGCGCCGCCGGTGCAATGGCGACCTGTCGTTCATGCCTCGATTGCGTGGGAGCGGACAGGCGCATATTGCTGGCCCATTTTTTCCGGCGTGCTGATTGTTGAAGCGGTGAAGCAGGTGTATGGGCGGCTACCGCAGCCAAAAGGCAGGCGCGCTCGCGTTCACCAGATGTCGCCCACCCATGCGCGCGCAAGGTCGCTCCCTATCGCGGCTTGCGAGTGAGCAGAAACACCGCTTGCTCGCCAATAATGTTTTGTAAAAACAACGGCACGCCGTTAAGCCTGCGTCCGTAGGCGTTGAGCGCCACCTGCTGCTCCACATCCGCGCCTACCTCGTCGCATAGGTCGAGGAAATCCTTGATCGTGCAGAAATGGATGTTCGGCGACAGATACCACGCCTCCGGCAGGTTGGGCGTCACTGGCATCTTGCCCTCGACCAAAAGCTGCATGCGGATGCGCCAGTTGCCAAAATTCGGAAACGATACAATGGCGTGCCGCCCGATACGCAGCAGCTCCTCCAATACATATTTGGGACGTTGGGTAGCCTGTAGCGTCTGGCTCAGAATGGCGTAATCGAACGCCCCATCCGGATAATTAATTAAATCTCGGTCAGCGTCGCCCTGCACCACCGATAACCCCTTGGCGACGCAAAAATTGACGCCGCTCTGACTGATCTCGACACCGCGCCCATCGACGTTCTTCGTGTCCTCCAGCAGCTTCAGCAACTCGCCAGCGCCGCAGCCCACGTCGAGCACGCGCGCACCCGCCCGCACCATTTCCGCAATAAGGAGCAGATCAACGCGGGTTGTTGCGGCCGCGCCCGCGCTCGGAGGACGGTTAAGCATCGGTGGCGTCCGATACCCGGGTTGGCGCAATGCCGCGCTTTTCGGCGGCGGATTTCAAGAAGCCCGACACGGTGGCGAACAGCTCCGGCTCCTCAAGCAGGAAGGCGTCGTGACCCTTGTCGGACTCGATCTCCACAAAGCTGACATTGGCGGCGACAGCATTCAGGGCATGCACGATGCGGCGACTCTCGCGCGTTGGGTACAGCCAGTCGCTCGTAAACGAGATTACGCAGAAGCGGGTTTTTGACCCCGTGAACGCCTTGGCGAGCACGCCGCCATGATCGGCCGCCACATCGAAATAATCCATGGCGCGCGTGATGTACAAATAACTGTTGGCGTCGAAGCGATCGACAAAGGTTGCGCCCTGATGGCGCAGATAGCTTTCCACCTGAAAATCAGCGTCAAAGCCAAAGCTGACCGTTGGACGATTCTGGAGCTTGCGTCCGAACTTCTGATGCAGCGCTTTGTCGGATAAATAAGTGATATGCGCCGCCATGCGCGCAACCGCCAGACCTTTCGCGGGCATGACGCCCTCTTCCAAATATCGCCCGGCGCGCCAGTTCGGATCGGCCATGACAGCCTGCCGCCCGACCTCATGAAATGCGATATTCTGTGATGAATGGCGCGCCGCCGTCGCAATGGGCATGGCGGCGAACACGCGGTCTTTGTACATCGCCGCCCACTCCAGCACCTGCATGCCGCCCATCGAGCCGCCTATGACGCAGAAAAGGCTGTCTATGCCAAGCGACGTAACGAGCCGCGCCTGCGCGTTCACCATGTCGCTAATGGTGATGACCGGGAAATCGAGGCCGTAGGGTTTCCCGGAAACCGGGTTGATCGAGGTGGGGCCGGTCGATCCCATGCACCCGCCAAGAATATTGGAGCATATAACGAAATAGCGGTTCGTATCTACAGGCTTGCCTGGGCCGATGATGGTTTCCCACCAGCCTGCCTTGCCAGTCACCGGGTGGGCGTTGGCGACGTGTTGATCGCCCGTAAGTGCGTGGCAAACCAGAATGGCGTTAGACTTTTCGGCGTTCAGCGAGCCGTATGCTTGATAGGCAATGGAAAAAGGATCGAGCGATACCCCGCAATCGAGCACAAGCGCGGCGTCTCTGGTGAAGCTGGCGATACGGCTTTTGGCTTCATTTGCGCCAGAGCGCGACGTTTTCGCATTTTCACCTTCGTCTGCCCGCAAAAGTCCTGTCAAGGCCGCCGTCCTCCGTCGTCCTGCGGCCGAAAAACCTGCAGGCTACCTTGCGCAGATGTGATCCATCCCTCACAAAAACACAAGCCTATCGCGTAGCCATACCTCTCTATACGAAAAGAGGCGCGACTCGTGTCCCGCCTCTTTTACAGACTTCACCGAATACAACGTTTACAATTTTACTGGCAGGAGGTCGCCAAAGCGCCTTCAGTGCCAATTGTAAATCTCTCAAGCACTTCGTAGGACTTTTTAATCCCGATCTGTGCGCTTGCCAGTTTTTCCGTCATTGTCGAAGGGCATTTTTTGATCGTTTCGGCAATGTTGTCCAGATAGCCCAAATGTTCGTTGGCTGTCTCACGATAAATGTTTGCCTGTTCGGCTTGCAGTTTGCACTTGTCTGAGCCGCGGCGAGCGGAGGCGTTCTGAGTAAGCGATTTACTCTTCGCCTCAAGCTCCTTTGTTTTGGCTGCATAGTTCGCAATGTTGCGCTCAAACGCTGTTTGGGCCTTGATAAGCTCCACACAGCGAGACTGCGCCGTTGCCGCGGCTTCCTGCCTCTGCGTCGCCTGGACACGCATTGCAACGCCCGCCGACGACTTGTTAAATGTCGATTGCGCTTGGGAAGGCGCGACGAATATGACAGTAAAACACGCCGAGATTACTAACGCGACGAAAATACCCAGAGACTTTTTCATGATATCTCCTCTACCCGTTCAGTGTGAAATTACGCGCCTCATTTCGGCCATGTGGGAATAGGGGCATCACAACTTAAAGTAGCTTACTAACTAAATTCAATCTTTAGGAGAAGACACCACTTAATCAACATATGCATTGAATTAAAAAAAGGATTTGCAGTCTGCGTCCCGCACCGTATCGATTTCTTTCACGGCGAAAAGCCAGGGTTGCGGCGCGTCGTTTCGTCTGTCATGAATTTTTCTCAATTCAATTTCAGGAGCTGTTTTGAAAAGCCCGCAAACATTAAAGGCGCGGTCTTCGATCTTTGACATCGCCACTTACACGCCGGGACGTAGCAGTCTGCCCGGCGCGGGTCGGGTGATAAAGCTGTCGTCGAACGAAACACCGCTTGGTCCAAGCCCAAAGGCCAGGGAAGCGTTTAGCGCCGCCGCAGCGTATCTTGATCGCTACCCCGACGGCGCGGCGACGGCGCTGCGTGAGGCTATCGGCGCGACTTACGGATTAAATCCGGCGCACATCGTTTGCGGCAACGGCTCGGACGAGCTTTTCCACTATCTGGCGCAGGCTTATCTGGAGCCGGGCGACGAGGCGATTTACACCGAGCACGGCTTTACCGTTTACCGCATTGTCATTCTGGCGATCGGGGCGACGCCGGTCGTGGCGCCCGAGACCGGCTACTGCGCGGATGTGGATGCAATCCTTGCGCGCGTCACCCCGAAAACACGCATTGTATTTCTCGCCAACCCGAACAATCCGACGGGCACTTACCTGCCATTCGATGAGGTTCGTCGCCTGCGGGCGGGATTGCCGGAAAACGTCATGCTGGTGCTGGACGGCGCCTATGCCGAATATGTCCGGCGCAACGATTATGAAGCGGGCATTGAGATGGTCGTGACAACGCCAAATACGGTCATGACCCGTACATTCTCGAAAATTCACGGCCTGGCCAGCGCCCGCATCGGTTGGGCGTATTGCCCCGCGGACGTGGCCGCAGTGCTCAATCGTATCCGCAGCCCGTTCAACGTGTCCGGCCCCGGCATGGCGGCGGCCATCGCCGCGTTAGAGGATCGCGCGCATGTGGAAGCCGCAGTTACGCACAACGAGCAGTGGCGCGAATGGCTTGGCCGCGCGATCGCCGCGCTCGGTATCGAGGTGACGCCTAGCGCTGCCAATTTCTTGCTTCTGCATTTTTCGGGCGAGGGCGGACGGACGGCGGCGGACGCAGACGAATTTCTCGCCTCCCGGCGTATTATCGTGCGGCGGGTCGGCGGTTATGGACTGCCGAATTGCCTGCGCGTCACGGTTGGTCTTGAGGACGAGAACCGGACGTTCATCAGCGTGCTGACCGAATTTGTGGAACGCGGCCGTGGCTGATCCAGTTGTGGAGCGGCTTTGTATTATTGGCGCCGGTCATATCGGTTCATCTATCCTGCGCGCTGCGCGCGAGCACACCATTGCTGGCCACATCTCGGTCGCCGATCAGTCCGCTGACGTGCGGGCGCGCATTATCGAGCTTGGTCTGGCCGACGCTGCCCACGCCAACGCGGCGGATGCCGTCGCCGGTTGCGACCTCGTTGTGCTCTGCGTGCCAGTAGGCGCGATGGGAGCCGTGACTGAGCTGATTGCCGGACACTTGAAACACGGGGCAATCTTATCCGACGCCGGATCGGTGAAAGCTTCGGTCGCGATGGCGATGAGCGCTTACCTGCCCCAACACGCGCATCTGGTGCCAGCTCACCCTGTGGCTGGATTGGAGCATTCTGGCCCAGACTCAGGCGTGGCTAGTTTGTTCATTAATCGCTGGTGTATTCTGACGCCTGCCCCGGATGCCGACGCGGAGGCGGTTAGCACCGTTTCCGACTTCTGGCGGGCGCTTGGCGCCAATGTCGAAATCATGACGCCGGAGCATCACGATCTCGTTCTTGCGATCACGAGCCACGTTCCGCACCTCATCGCTTACAATATCGTTGGCACCGCATCCGATCTCGAAAAAGTGACCGCGAAAGAGGTAATAAAGTTCTCCGCCGGGGGTTTTCGCGATTTTACGCGCATTGCATCATCCGATCCGGTGATGTGGCGCGATATTTTCCTAAATAATAAAGAAGCCGTTCTGGAAATGCTGGGTCGCTTTACGGAGGATTTGTCCGCGCTTCAAAAGGCAATCCGCTGGAGCGATGGAGACGCCCTTTTCGACCTGTTCACGCGCACGCGAGCAATCCGGCGCGGCGTGATAGACGCTGGACAGGCTGGACCTGAGGAGAAACCGGAGACGAAAGCCGTTGATTCTTAACGCGATGCGTAAAGTCGCTCGGCCTTATATGCGATAATTTCTTCCTAAGTCCACGCCAATCAGCGACAGGTTACGGCTCACGTGATTTTAACGAGGGCAATGCATGTCTGACTGCTGGGTTTTCGGTTATGGATCGCTCATGTGGCGGCCAGGTTTCAAGTTTCAAGACGTTGTCCCAGCCAGACTCGAAGGCGCACATCGCTCTTTGTGCGTTTACTCGGTGAACCATCGCGGCACCCGTCGTTTTCCCGGGCTGGTTTTTGGGCTGGATATATCCGGCAGTTGCGATGGCCTTGCGTTTCAAGTCCCTGAGGATTTATGGCAGGCGACAGCCGCTTATCTGCGGGCGCGCGAGCAGGTGACCAGGGTTTACAACCACGCCATGAAACCAATAGTGCTTCTCAATGGCGGTGGCAAAACTGTTAAAGCGCTCACCTATCTCGTAAACCGCAGGCATCAACAGTATGCGGGCTGTTTGCCCATAAGTCTGCAAGCGGATATCGTACGCAGGGCGCGGGGTAAATCCGGGCGAAACATGGACTACGTATTAAATACGATTTTGCATCTTCGTGAACTCGGCATCCGCGATGTCGGTCTGGAACGGTTAACCTTGGCCCTTGGCAGTCGCCATCTATTTTCCGCCCGGAGAAGCTTGAAAAGTGAGGATAAGGATCGCTAGTTGTCACAGAGGCGCGATTACGTAGAGGAAATTGGAAATGACTGAGCCATCACAGACGCGAAACGCTATCGTTGAAGCTGCTATGCGTGTGGCGACGCGCCAGGGCTGGCGGGAAACGGATCTTGTGGACATTGCAACCGAAGCGGGCGTGGGGCTTGACGTTTTACGGCGTCACTTCCAGTCTAAAACGCAGATACTCGCCGCCTTCACGCGAATGATCGACGATTCCGTTCTTGCATCTCTGCGCGCCGAGGATCGCGCGATGCAGCGGCGTGACCGGCTTTTCGACGTCATCATGACACGCTTTGAGAAAATGCAGCCTTACAAATCCGGCATTGAACGGATCGCCGCTGACCAGCGCTTTTCCATTAGCGCGGCTCTTGCTCAATTCGGCCCCGCTCTTGCGTCGCAATACTGGATGCTTGCTGCTGCGGGCGCGTCTACAGAGGGCGCCCGCGGGACGTTGAGCGTTAAGGGCATGACTGCGCTTTATGCGCGTGTCCTCAACATCTGGCTGGCGGATTCCGATCCCGGTATGGCGCGCACAATGGCGGCGCTCGATCGTGGCTTGCGCCGTGGCGAAGATTTCATGCGGCGGTTCGACCGGATTGCACAGGTGAGCGATGGAATTGTCAAAGCGATGCGCGCCGCGAACCGCAGACGTACACCCGCCGCCTCCGAACCAGCCCAACCCGGCGTCAACGAATCAACCAGCCCGATCGACAGCGGCTTTTCACCAGCGAGTTAAAGTCATGAGCCGTGGCGGCGATGAGCTAAAGCCGATGATCGCTTACGACGTGTTTCAATCGGTCGATATTCGCGTCGGTACGATTGTTGACGTGAAGCCGTTTCCGGCGTCGCGAAAACCTGCTTTTCAGTTGTGGATCGATTTCGGAGCGCCGCTGGGGATCAAAAAAAGTTCGGCGCAAATCGTCAAGCACTACGCCATTGATGACCTTGTGGGCCGACAGGTTGCGGCTGTGGTCAACTTCGCGCCGCGCCAGATTGGTCCGTTTATGTCAGAAGTATTGACGCTCGGATTTCCTGACGCCGATGGCGAGGTTATGCTTATCGCGCCCAGCCAGACAGTGCCCAACGGCGGATGCCTGTTTTAGCGCCCGTCGGATTGTTGCAGAACCCCGTCATGGCCCGGCCATGACAAAGGGCGTGCTGCTGCATCTGAATCGGACATACTCTAGCGCCGCGATCTTCAGCCTGAAGAGCTTATGCCTGCTGATGCGCTGTAAGCGCTCCATGGCAATGCTTGTATTTTTTCCCTGAACCGCATGGGCAAACCGCGTTTCGCGACACCTTGCCCCAAGTGTCCGGGTCGGTCGGATTGACGCCCGCTTGTCCACCCTTGGCGCGCGCGGCCTGCGCCGGAGCCGCCGCTGCGGCTTTTGAGGCGGCGTTGCGCGCCGCGCCGTTCGGTTTGCCACGCATCGGCGCTTTCGCCGCTGACAATCCGTTTCTTTGGGCCGCTGCGCCCGTGACTTTCGCTCTCCCCGCCGCGCCTGCGCGGTTGGCTCGGGTCACGGCTTCTGCGACGGCGAATTCGTCTTCACCGGTGCGCGGGTCGATGTGATGACCTTCCATCGGGGGCAGTTCAAAGTCGTCGATGTCCGGCGCGTCGCCCGGCTGCGCAAGTTGCACATGCATCAATTGGCCAGTCACCGCCTCGCGCAGGCGCTCCAACATGCTCTCGAACAAAGTGAAGCTCTCGCTTTTGTATTCGTTTAGCGGATCACGCTGGCCATAGCCGCGCAGACCGATCACCTGCCGCAAATGCTCCAACGTGACGAGATGTTCGCGCCATAAGTGGTCGAGCGTTTGCAGAACTACGGCCTTTTCGATCTGACGCATCAACCCGGAGCCAACTTCGGCGGCTTTTTTGGCGGCAGCGGCGTCAACGCGCTCCATCAGACGTTCGCGAATTTCCTCGTCCGCGATGCCCTCCTCAGTGGCCCATTCCTTGACTGGCACGTTAATGTTAAAGACGTTCTTAACTTCCTCATTAAGCCCATCAACATCCCATTGCTCGGCATAGGCCTGCTCGGGGATGAATTTAGCGACAAGATCCTCGACAACCTCGCGGCGCATGTCGGCCACGCTGGAGGCAATGTCCTCGTCGTTCATCATGTCGATGCGCTGCTCGAAGATCACCTTGCGTTGATCGTTCATCACGTCGTCGTATTTGAGCAGGTTTTTGCGCGTATCGAAGTTGCGTGCCTCCACCTTCGATTGCGCTTTCTCCAGCGCCTTGTTGATCCAGGGGTGGATGATGGCCTCGCCATCCTCAAGCCCAAGGCGGCGCAACATGCCGTCCATGCGGTTGGAGCCGAAGATACGCATCAGATCGTCTTCTAGCGAAAGGAAAAATTTGGAGTTGCCGGGGTCGCCTTGGCGTCCGGATCGGCCGCGAAGCTGGTTGTCGATGCGGCGGCTTTCGTGGCGCTCGGTGCCAAGCACGTAAAGACCACCCGCAGAGATGGCGGTCGCTTTCTTCTCAGCAATTTCGGCGGCGATGACATCGCGCTGCGTCTTGATCTGGCCATGTGATGGCTCGCGGCTATCGGCTGTCTCGGCGTCGATCCAGTGCGCGATGCGCATGTCGAGGTTGCCGCCAAGCTGGATGTCCGTGCCGCGTCCGGCCATGTTGGTCGCGATGGTGACAGCGCCCGGCACGCCCGCCTGCGCGATGATGAACGCTTCCTGCTCGTGAAAGCGGGCGTTCAGCACCTGATGCTCGATATTCTGCTTTTTTAACTCGGCCGAAAGGGTTTCGGACTTTTCAATTGAAGTCGTGCCAACCAGAAGCGGCTGGCCACGCTCGCGGCAATCGCCGATCAGCTTGATGATGGCGTCGTATTTTTCCTTGGCGGTGCGATAAACCTCGTCGTCTTCGTCCTTGCGGCTCATTGGGCGGTTGGTCGGAATTTCCAGCACTTCAAGTCCGTAAATGTCCATGAACTCGTTGGCTTCCGTCACCGCAGTGCCGGTCATGCCCGCAAGCTTGTCGTAAAGACGGAAAAAGTTCTGGAACGTGATCGAGGCGAGCGTCTGGTTTTCGCTCTGCACGTCAACGTTTTCCTTGGCTTCCAGCGCCTGGTGCAGGCCTTCCGAATAACGGCGGCCTTCCATCATGCGGCCCGTGAACTCGTCGATGATAACGACGGCGTTATTCTTCACGATGTAGTCGCGGTCGCGCAGGAACAATTTGTGAGCACGCAAAGCCTGGTTTACGTGATGGACAAACGAGACATTCTCCACGTCATAAAGGGTTGTGTCTTTCTCCAGCAGGCCCGCCTCGCGCAGCAGCACCTCGACATGCTCGTTGCCCGCCTCGGTAAGGACGACCGAGCGTAGTTTCTCGTCCAGTTCGAAATCTTCGGCGACAAGCTGCGGAATGATTTTATCGACACTAATATATTGGTGCGCTTTATCCTCGACGGCGCCCGAGATGATAAGCGGCGTGCGCGCTTCGTCGACCAGAATGCTGTCCACCTCATCGACGATGGCGAAGTTGTGGGTGGCGTTATCGCCTTGCCGCCCGCCGAACTGCACCATATCCTTGATACTGTACTTCATATTATCGCGGAGGTAATCGAAGCCGAATTCGTTGTTCGTGCCGTAGGTAACATCGCAGCCATAGGCCGCGCGGCGCTGATCGTCGCTTAGTTCGTGGGTGATGCATCCGACTGTCAACCCCAGAAATTTGTAAACATTGCCCATCCACTCCGCGTCGCGGCGGGCTAGGTAGTCGTTGACGGTGACGACATGAACGCCGCGCCCGGTGAGCGCGTTCAGATAGACGGGCAAGGTGGCGACCAGGGTTTTGCCCTCGCCGGTTTTCATCTCGGAGATTTTACCGTCGTGCAGAACCATGCCGCCGATTAACTGCATGTCGAAATGGCGCTGTCCGAGCGTCCGCTTGGCGGCTTCCCGAACTGTAGCAAAAGCCGGAACGAGAAGGTCGTCGATGGCTGCGCCATCCGCGATTTGCCTGCGAAAATTCGCTGTGCGGCCGCGCAACTCCTCATCACTTAACGCGATGACGCTGTCTTCCTCCGCATTGATTTCATCCACACGGGATCGATAAGCCTTGAGCTTGCGGTCGTTGGAATTGCCGAAGATGCGCGATGCGAGAGATGCAACCGATAACATGCAAAGCCTCATAGGTGATGAGCCGGGATGAATTGCTTTGCCTGTTGCAATTCATCTGATCCACTTATTGTCCGGCGTCATTCACAGTTGGATGTACGCTCAATTTAAAGCGATGTTCTTAATTGATATAAAAAGCTTGCGCGTTTTTTGCGCAAGAGGTTTATGACCCTTGGCGTTAACTAAGCTTCGTCGAGAGATAAGCGGCAGAGCCGTGGTTGTCAACGCGGACACAAGCGCTGTTGGGCAATACAAGCCGCAACGGATAAGGATTTGTGAATAGGTTTTGCCGCGGGTTGAACACAGTTCGTCGCCATGTTGCCCCGCGATACAATTTTGGCCAAAAACCGTTGAGGAAAAACCCGTGACGTTACGCTCTCTTATTCTTGCAGCCGCCGCAGCGGCAATACTCGCGCCCGTCGCATTCACTAGCGCGCAGGCCGTCGGCCCCATAGCCCGTGTGAACGGTCAGGACATCAGCGAGGCGGAAATCGCTATCGCCGAGACCGAGTTTGGTTCTGTGATCGCCGGACTTCCAACCGAAGCCCGCCGCCGCGTGATTGTCGAGTACCTTATTGAGGCGCATCTTCTTGCCGAAGCGGCAAGAAAGGAAAAGCTCGACTCCGGCGCCGAGTTTGAAAGCCGCATCAGCTATTTCAAGCTGCGCGCCCTTCGCGATCTGTTCATCGAGAAAAAAGGCAAAGAGCAGGTAACGGAAGCGGCCGCAAAAGCCGTGTATCAGGAACAGGTCGGCAAACTGAAGCCAGAGCCTGAAGTGTCCGCGAAACACATTTTGGTGAAAACCGAGGACGAAGCCAAGGCAGTTATCAAGGAACTTGCTGGCGGCGCGGACTTCGGCGAGATCGCTAAAGCAAAATCGCTGGACACAGGTTCAGGCGGCTCGGGCGGCGATCTAGGCTATTTCACCCGCAATCAGATGGTGAAGCCTTTTGAGGACAGTGCTTTCGCGCTCAAAAAAGGCGAGACTTCCGCGCCAGTGCAGACTGAATTTGGCTGGCACGTTATCAGGATCGACGATGTGCGCGAGCGCGCATTGCCGGGCTTTGATGAAGTGAAGGATCAGATCACCGCTTCGCTGGTGCAGACCAAAGTGCAGGAAATGGTGCAGGGCCTGCGCGGTACGGCTAAAATCGAAATTCTCGACGCCCAAATCAAAAAAGTGATGGAAGACGAGGCGGACGCAGCAACGCAGCCGCAGACAAAACAGTAGGACGAATTGTGAAGCGTTCGCCTTTCGCACCGGAAACGCTCGCCAGCTTGCCGCCAATCGAGGGCGTGCGGCTGGCGGTAGCGGAAGCAGGCATTCGATATAAAAACCGGAAAGACGTGCTGCTCGCTGTATTTGACGAGGGGGCGAAAGCTGGCGGTGTGCTGACCCAATCGAAAACAGCGTCAGCGCCAGTGCATTGGTGCCGCGCACAACTTGCTCATGGGCGGGTAAGAGCGCTTATCGTAAATTCGGGCAACTCGAACGCTTTCACGGGCATGCGTGGCGTCGAGACTGTACTTGCAATCGCGAATATCGCCGCCTCTGCTGCCACTTGTGCTCCTGGGGAAGTGTTCATCGCCTCGACCGGCGTTATTGGCGAGCCGTTATCTCCCGCCAAATTCGAGGGTGTCCTGGATCGGTTGGCAGTCGAGGCCGAACCGGATCGATTTGAAGACGCCGCCCGCGCCATCATGACGACGGACACCTTCCCAAAGCTCGCCACCCGGCAGGCCGAAATCGACGGCAAGATCGTGACGCTGAACGGCATCGCGAAAGGCTCTGGCATGATCGCGCCGGACATGGCGACGATGCTGGCGTTTTTATTCACCGACGCGCCTATCTCAAGCGACGTTCTCACCGCCCTTTGCCGGGAGCATTCGCAAACCACGTTCAACGCCATCACCGTCGATAGCGACACCTCGACCAGCGATACGCTGCTGCTGTTCGCGACCGGCGCCGCGGCGAAGCGCGGCGTTCCCGACATCACCCGCATAGACGATCCCGAACTTGCCGGGTTTTCCATTGCCTTGCACGCGCTGATGCTCGATCTGGCGTTACAGATTGTCAAAGACGGCGAAGGCGTATCCAAGCTTATAAGCGTGCATGTACACGGCGCGGCAAGCGCGGCGGCGGCCAAGCGCATCGCCATGTCGATCGCCAACTCGCCGCTTGTCAAAACCGCCATTGCGGGTGAAGACCCCAACTGGGGCCGCATCGTCATGGCGGTCGGTAAATCGGGCGAGGAGGCGGATCGCGACCGGCTCGCGATCTGGTTCGGCGACATCCCCGTCGCCGCTGCTGGCATGGTGCATCCGGACTACCGCGAGGCGCAGGGCGCGGCGTACATGAAGGGCCGCGAAATCGATATCCGCGTCGACGCCGGCGTTGGCGGCGAGGGGCAAGCAATGGTGTGGGGCTGCGATCTGACAGCGGCGTACATCCAGATCAACGCCGATTACCGCAGCTAGAGTGTTATAAGTTTGCACAATTTACGGCTTGTGCGGCCCTGAATCGTGCTCTATTCGCTTCAGACCATTCTGCACCCACCACGCGCTTCCACACAAACTGGCACTAGAATCATGCCCTTCAGACCGGATATAGAAGGCCTGCGTGGCGTCGCCGTTTTATTGGTTCTATTTTTTCATTTCGCCGCGCCAGGCTTTTCCAAAGGTTTTATTGGTCTCGATATATTTTTCGTGCTGTCAGGCTTTCTCATTACCGGGGTCATTCAAAGGGAAATTCCGGAGAACCGTTTCTCCATCACCCGGTTCTGGTCGCGGCGCGTGAAGCGACTGTTTCCGGCGCTATTCGCCACGGTCTGCTTATCCAGCCTATGCGCATGGTTCATTCTTGGCCCGAGCGATTTTGCAGTCTTTCAGAAATCTGTGATCGCCTCGATTTTTTCCTACGCGAATATTTTCTTTTATTACACGGTCAATTTTGAAACGTCGCCACCCATCATGCATCCCCTCCTCAACGTGTGGTCGTTATCGGTTGAGGAGCAGTTTTACTTTGTCTGGCCGTTGATGCTCGCCGCAGCGCTCACGCGCCTCACGCACAAAACCTGCCTTATGCTCACCGCCGCGCTCATCGTTGCATCACTTGTGATTTCCGAGCTTCTCGTGCGAGGCGGCGGCACAGGCGCTTTTTATCTTTTGCCTGGGCGGGCGTGGGAGCTTCTCATTGGCGCCTTTCTAGCTCTCAGCCGCGCCCAGATACGGTGGACGGGTTTGAGCAATGGTGTGGCGATTGTTGGCGCCGCTTTGCTTGGCGCTGCGCTGGTCGGCGTCGACGCGGGAACGGCGTTTCCCGGATTGTCGGCGCTTATCCCATGCGCTGGCGCCGCGCTCATAGTTCTCGCAGGCTCAAGCGGCGGCGGGATTATCGGGAGTTTTCTCTCAATTGTGCCGCTGCGCTTTGCCGGACGAATATCGTATTCGCTTTATCTCATTCACTGGCCGGTGATCTCAATCACAATGTTTTACACAAAAGAACCGTTATCGGCGGAATTGGGTATCGCGCTTTGCGCTCTAAGCTTTGGTCTTGCCGCCCTGATGTGGCGTTTTGTTGAAACGCCCTTCCGCGAGACATCCTTACGCCCCCGAATGGTGTTCGCGGCTGCTTTGTCCGCCGCTGTTCCCGTCGCGCTGGCCGCAGCAATATTCATCTACTCACAACCCATTCCCGCTTGAGCGCATTAGCCATTCCGGCTTCGCGTTTGCTATTCCGAACGCAAGAGCCGGATGATTGAGATGGGATCGGATGTGCGATCCATCTCAAATCTGAATCCCCCTTTAAATTTTAATGTAGAGTGCGATTCAGAGTTTAGGCAGAAGCGCGCCATAGCGTTCAGCCTAAACTTGTCGCGCTCTACATTTTATTGTGCGGAACAGCGCCCGAGGCGCAGCTTCATGGCTTGGCAATGGATCATCTCCCAGTCTTTTTCGACGTCCGCGATAAGAAAGTCGTTATAACCGGCGGCGGCACAGTGGCGGCGCGCAAATCTGACATGGCGCTCAGGGCGGGTGCGCGCGTTGTCGTATTCGCGGATGAGCTGTCCGCTGAATTCAAGGACATAGAGGCTCACGAGCGCTTCGCCCACCAGCCCGGCTTCCCGACCCAGGAAGACGTAAACAACGCCGTTCTGGTGTACGGCGGCGAGGAGGATCTGGAGCTTGACGGGGCATTATTTCGCATGGCCCGCGCGGCCCGAACTCCGTGCAACGTAGCCGACACACAGCAGTTCTGCGATTTTATCACGCCAGCGATCCTCGACCGCTCGCCCATCGTCGCCGCCGTGTCGTCGTCCGGCGCATCGCCGATCCTTGCCCGGTCCATCAAAGCGCAACTCGAAACCATCGTGCCGCCGAATTACGGCGATCTTGCCGAGTGGGCCAAGGGCTTTCGCGAGGAGGTGGCCGCGAGGCTGACCGACGGCGCCGACCGCCGCCGTTTCTGGGAAATCGTGATGGATGGCCCCGTCGCCGCCAGCTTCCTGGCCGGCGCGGTAACGGAAGCCGAAGCCGAGTTGCGAACCACGCTTGACGCAGAAGCCGACGGCGTGAGCAGGGGCGTGCGCGGCGAGGTTTATCTCGTAGGGGCGGGACCGGGCGATCCTGACCTTCTCACTTTCCGCGCGCTGCGGCTCATGCAGAAAGCCGAAGTCGTGCTTTATGACCGGCTTATCGGCCCGCAAATCCTCAACCTCGTCCGGCGCGATGCGGAGCGCATTTTCGTGGGTAAGGAGCAGCAGAATCATGTGATGCCGCAGGAGGACATCAGTCGCATGTTGGTGCGGCTCGCGAAAGAGGGCAAGCGCGTGCTGCGGCTGAAGGGCGGCGACCCGTTCATTTTTGGCCGTGGCGGTGAGGAGATTGAGGAACTGGCGCGCGAGGGCATTCCGTTTCAGGTGGTGCCCGGCATTACTGCGGCGGCAGGCTGCGCGGCCTACGCGGGCATTCCGCTCACTCACCGCGACCACGCGCAGACGTGCATTTTCGTGACCGCGCACATGAAAAAAGATGGCGCGCTGGATTTGAACTGGGATGTGCTGGTTCGCCCGCATCAAACGCTCGCCGTTTACATGGGGCTATCGACCTTGGGCGCGCTGACTACGCAGTTGATGCAGCACGGCGCCGCTGGCGACTTACCGGTGGCTGTGGTGGACAACGGCACCCGGCCCGATCAGCAGGTCATCACCGGCGTTCTGCGGGATATTGCGGAGAAGACAATGACAGCGGGTCTGCGCGGCCCGTCAATGGTCATCATTGGCACTGTTGTGACTTTACGCGAAAACCTTGCGTGGTTTGGCGCAAATGCGCGTCGAAACGCCAGCGGTTAATCTCAGTTGCTCGCTTTTGAATACAGATTTTCCGACGAGTGAGCATGGCTGCTTTCTGTCGTTGCGCTTTAGCAACATTTAGCTGTAAAGTTGACATAAATTTTATCGCCCTGCATCCAAAGGCCTAAGTTTAGCCAGGACGTAATTTCGATTTTCTTAATTTCATGCATTTGATTTTGCTAAACTTTTGAGCGAATTAATAAAGACTTTAGAAAATTTTAAGCCTGCCCACCCTTAAATTAAGTCCAAGTTTGGCCAAAACTCCCCTCTTGGCGCGCCGATTGTGACAGGTTATCAAAGAAGAGATGAAAAACGGGCGCGAAAATTTAACGCGGCTCGACACCGAAATGGGCATTCCGGGGGGAAACTGTATGACGCGAGTTCAAACTAATCTTAAATTTGGCGTAAGCGCAGTCGCAATTTTAGCCACATTCGCCGCATTTTCTCCGGCGTTTTCGGGCGCCTTTGCGCTTCGTGAGCAGTCCGCTTACTATCAGGGTATGTCATATGCAGGCGCTGCGGCGGGCAACGAACTCAGTTCGATGTTCTGGAACTCAGCCGCCGCCGCTGCCGCGCCTGGCTTCAACACAGAGTCGCACGCTGCGCTAATCATTCCCGACAGCACTCTGGAAGCCACAGGCGGCGCATTTTCGGCTGTTGGTGGCTTGAACGAAGAGTCGGGCGACATCGGCGATGGTGTCGTTCTGCCATCCAGCTATGCAAACTATCAAATTAACGAAAAACTCTTTCTGGGTCTGGCGATCAATACGCCCTTCGGTCTGGGGACGAAGCCTGATAATACCGACTGGGCTGGTTCTCCAATCGCTATTACTTCAGAAGTGTTTTCGATCAACGTTAATCCAACGGTCGCTTATAAACTGACAGACTCTCTAACAATCGGCGTTGGCGCACAGCTTCAATACATAGACGTGCGGCTTACAAACGGTGACAACCCACTCGTCCCGGGAGTTCAGGGCCGTGAGTTGGAAGGCGACGATTTCGGTGTTGGAGGAACGGCAGGTGTCATATGGAAACCAATCCCTGGCACTCAGATTGGCCTTGGCTATCGTTCAGCGATTGAGGTTAACCTTGAGGGCGACTTTAAAGGTGTCAGCAACGTAGCCGGACTTATAAATCGGAGCGTTACGGCAGATTTTATGCTTCCTGAGCTTGTCTCGCTCGGGCTTCAGCAGCGGCTGTCCGACCAGTGGACGGCTTATGGCACGGTCGAGTTTACAAACTGGGATCGCGTCGGCACTGTGCCGATCAAAGCGGACGTGCCCGTCAATAACGGCACCATCGATGTGCTTGAACTGAATTATCAGGACGGCTATTTCTACTCGCTTGGCCTTGAATACAAATATAATGACAAATGGACATTCCGCACCGGCGTCGCATACGAAGAAACGCCAATCATAGATGAAGAGCGCAACGTGTTCCTTCCCGACGCAGACCGCCTCTGGTTGAGCCTTGGAGCTACGCACAAATATAGCGATCGCATAACAGTTGACCTCGCCTACACTCACATTTTTGCGGATGACACCAAAATCTGCCGTGAAACTGGCGTATCCAAAGGCGTGCCAACGGCGGTGCCATGCAGCTCTGCGGCTGGCACAGAGTTGATCCGCGCTGAAGGCGAGGCGAGCGTCGATATCATTTCCGCCAGTTTGAAAATGAAAATGGGCCATGTGCAAGAGCCGCTTGAGTCTCTGAAGTAACTGGCTTCGTGATCCACGTCCCGATCGTGGATCACGCTAGGGAAAGGTCTGGCCGACGCTGGTTGCGTCGGCCTTTTTTATGCGCCGTTTCTCGCCTCTATGTGAGTAATATGCTACTGTTGGACAAATGCCGGAGCAAGCACGGGTTATGTCTCTACAGTCAAAACGCATTCTGCTCGTTATTGGCGGCGGTATCGCGGCGTATAAGTGCCTTGATCTTATTCGCCGTTTGCGAGACGCGGGCGCAAGCGTGCAACCGCTGATGACCAAAGCCGCGCATGAATTCGTCACGCCACTCAGTGTGGCGGCGCTGGCCGAAGCACAAGTTTTTTCCGAGTTGTTTAACCTGAAAGACGAAGCGGAAATCGGCCATATCCGGCTATCACGCGAAGCCGACCTCATCATTATCGCCCCAGGAACGGCAAACCTTCTCGCGCGCATGACTCAGGGCCTCGCAGATGAGTTGGCGACCGCTGTGCTGCTCGCCGCCGACAAGCCTGTCCTCGCAGCCCCCGCCATGAACTGGCGGATGTGGCATCACCCGGCCATGCAGCGCAACGTCGCGCAGTTGAAATGCGATGGAATCATGTTCGTCGGCCCCACCGAAGGTGCGATGGCCTGCAACGAACACGGCATGGGGCGGATGGCCGAGCCGGCCGAAATCGTCGATGCCGCCATTCGTATTCTGGCGCCAGCCGCAACGGCGCCGCTCGCTGGAAAGCATGTCCTTATCACCGCAGGCCCCACCTTTGAGCCAATTGACCCGGTGCGCTACATCGGCAACCGCTCATCCGGCAAACAGGGTTACGCCATTGCCGCAGCCGCCCGCGCGCTGGGCGCCCGGACAACGCTTATCGCCGGGCCGAGCGCCCTCCCTGATCCCACAGGCGTTCATGTCGTGCATGTCGAAACCGCGCGCCGGATGTTCGACGCCGTCGAGGCGGAGCTACCCGCCGATATCGCCATTTTCGCCGCCGCCGTGGCGGACTGGCGCATGGCCGAAACTTCGCGGGAAAAGATCAAAAAGGGCGTGAAAAGCGTTGCGCCATCACTGGCGCTCGTGGAAAACCCCGATATTCTGAAAACTGTGGCCCGCCGCGCCGCAGGGCGTCCCATGCTCGTGATCGGTTTTGCCGCCGAGACGGAAAACGTTATTGAACACGCACTCAAAAAGCGTCTTTCCAAGGGTTGCGACTGGATCGCGGCGAACGATGTTTCCGAGAGCGCCGGAGTATTTGGCGGAGATCGCAACACCGTTCATCTCATCACCGCCGAGGGCGTTGATAGCTGGTCGCCCATGTCAAAGACCCAGGTGGCGGAAGAGTTGATGCGCCGCGCAGCCGAATATATCGCCGCCGCGCCCAAGCTTGCAAGCGCCGCGAAGTGAGGCCATCGTGAACCCAGGCCGTAAAGACGCCACGATACAAGTGACGATCAAGAGATTGCCGCATGGCGAAAGCCTTGATGCGCCTTCATACCAGAGCGCCCTTGCCGCCGGGTTCGATATAGCAGCGGCGCTACCGAACGGCGAAAGTGTGACATTGCAGCCGGGCGAGCGGCGTCTCATCCCAACCGGATTTGCGATGGAGCTGCCACCCGGATATGAGGCGCAGGTGCGGCCGCGGTCAGGCCTCGCTATGCGTCATGGCGTAACAGTGCTGAACGCGCCCGGCACCATCGACGCCGACTACCGCGGCGAGGTGAAAGCGCTGCTGGTCAATCTGGGTGAGGAACCCTACATTATCGAGCGCGGCGCACGCATCGCGCAGATTGTCATTCAATCCGTCGTGCGTGCGGACTTGTCCGTCGTCACACAACTGTCCGCCAGCGTGCGCGGCGAAGACGGCTTCGGGTCGACTGGAAGCTGAGGACTGAAGGTGAAGACTGGGAGTTGAGGCATGGCGTTGCTCACGCCTGGTGAAATCCAGCGCTATAAACGGCATCTTCTGCTGAAGGAAATCGGCGGCCAGGGGCAGCAGGCGCTTAAATTGGCGCGTGTCCTGGTGATCGGCGCCGGTGGGCTTGGCTCGCCGCTGCTGTTGTATCTCGCCGCCGCAGGTGTAGGCCACATCGGCGTTATCGATGACGACGCGGTCTCGCTCGATAATCTGCAACGCCAGATCGTGCACGAAACCGCAGGCGTTGGCGCCTCCAAAACGGCTAGCGCCGCCGGCGCCCTGAAGCGGCTCAACCCCCATGTCGCCGTCGAGACGATGCCGATAAGGCTGACGGCGGAGAACGCCATCGGGATCATCTCGCGCTTCGATATTGTCGCCGATGGCTCGGATAACTTCTCCACGCGGTATCTCGTCAACGACGCCTGCTTTTTCGCGCGCGTGCCGCTGGTGTTTGCAGCGCTCGGGACCTTTGACGGCTACCTGTCCACCTTCCGTGCATTCGAGCGCGCCGCGAATGGCGAGCCGAAGCCGTCGTACCGCTGCATTTTTCCGGAAGCGCCGCCAGCCGGCACGGTCGCAAGCTGCCAGGAAGCGGGCGTTCTCGGCGCAGTCGCGGGAGTGATGGGCACGCTACAAGCTGTCGAGGTGGTGAAAGAGATTTTGGGGCTGGGGCAGTCGATGGCGGGTCGCTTGTTGATATACGACGCGCTTGCCGCCCGGTTTGAAACCATATCCGTCGCTTGGGATCCGGATAACCCGCTGACCGGACGCCACTCGAGCATTTTCGATCTCGCTCCACACAGGCAGGCAGCGTAGGAGGGCACCATGAACGATCCAGTCCAGCCCGACAACATCATAGATTTCTGGTTCTCGGCGAAAGTGAAAAACAACTGGTTTTCGTCAAACGAGCGGTTCGACCAGGAAATACGGGCGCGCTTTCAGGATATGTATAACGATGCGCGCGAGGGCGCCTATTTGCAATGGCGCGACACACCGCGCGGCGCGCTGGCGCTTGTTCTGTTGTTCGATCAATTTCCGCGCAACATGTTTCGCGGTGTAGCGGAGGTCTTTGCAACGGATGATCCGGCGCTGGAGATTGCGCGTGAAACCATTACCGCTGGTCAGGACAGGCAGCTATCGAAAGACGAGCGCGGGTTTTTATACATGCCGTACATGCATTCCGAGGATTTGGTGGTGCAGAACGTCGGCTTAAGGCTTTATGGCGAACTAGGCCATAAGGAGCGGCTGGCTTTTATGTGGCGGCACCATGCGATCATCTCGCAGTTTGGCCGTTATCCCCACCGCAACGCCGTGCTGGGCCGCACTTCCACCGACGAGGAATTGATATTCCTTCAAACCCCCGGCTCATCATTTTAACAAGTCGGCGTTGTGCTTTACTCGGCGGCTTGCGGAGGTGCGCTCATCCTTAACGCCTCGCCATTGCCGTCCCCCGTGGTGCCCTCACCAGACTCTTTGATGGTTTCTGGACGCGGCATCGCGACGATGTTGTAGCCGCTATCGACGTAATGTACCTCGCCAGTTACCGCCGTGGATAAATCCGAGAGCAGGTAAAGCGCGGCGCCGCCGACCTCATCGAGCGTTGGAGTCCGGCCGAGAGGCGAATGCATTTTCTGATAGTTGAACAGCACGCGCGCGTCGGAAATGCCAGCGCCCGCTAGCGTGCGCATTGGCCCGGGGGACAGCGCATTAACGCGCACGCCCTGCGGGCCGAAATCCACCGCCAGATAGCGAACGGACGCCTCAAGCGCCGCTTTCGCCACGCCCATCACATTGTAGCGCGGCACGACTCGGATGGACCCGCCATAAGTGAGCGTAATCATCGAGCCACCGTTCGTCATGAGCGCGGCTGCGCGCTTGGCGATCTCGGTAAACGAGAAGCAGGAAATGACCATGGTGTTGGAGAAATTTTCGCGCGTGGTGTCGGCGTAGCGGCCCTTGAGTTCGTTGCGGTCGGAGAACGCGAGCGCATGCACCACAAAGTCGAGCGAGCCCCAGGTTTCGCGGATTTGTGAGAACACTGCGTCAACCGAGGCCAGGTCGGACACGTCGCACGGTGCGATAATCTTGGCGTTCAACCCTTCCGCAAGTGGGATAGCGCGGCGGCCGAAAGCATCGCCTTGATAGGTAAAAGCCAACTGGGCGCCATGGCCGGCCAAAACGCGCGCGATGCCGTAAGCGATGGAACGGTCGTTCGCCACGCCCATGATGATGCCACGCTTGCCCGCCATGAGCGGGCTTGGCTTAGAGATGTCTATGCTTGTCATTTTAACGTCTCCGTTTACCTGCCGTGTCATCCTCGCCCGCGCAGCCGGAGGATGCATCAAGCCTCGTAACGTTTGAAAATCAGGGTCGCGTTGGTGCCGCCGAAGCCGAAGCTATTGGACATCACCGTATTCAGCACCGCGTTATCATTTCGCTTTCGCACGATGGGAACGTCCGCGAATTCTGGGTCGAGTTCGTCGATGTTTGCTGATGCACTGATAAATCCATTTTTCATCATCAGCATTGAGTATATCGCTTCCTGCACGCCCGCCGCGCCGAGCGAGTGGCCGGTAAGCGATTTGGTGGCCGAAATCGGCGGCATATTCGCGCCAAACACGTCACGCATTGCCTCCACCTCGCGTAAATCCCCGATGGGGGTGGAGGTGGCGTGCGGGTTGATGTAGTCGATTTTGTCGCCCGCCGTCGCCATAGCAATCCGCATGCAGCGCGCCGCGCCTTCGCCGGATGGCTGCACCATGTCGAAGCCGTCGGAGTTCGCGCCATAGCCTGCAAATTCGGCGTGAATTGTGGCGCCGCGCGCTTTCGCGTGTTCCAGCTCTTCCATCACCAGAACGCCCGCGCCGCCTGCAATGACGAAGCCGTCGCGGTTGATATCATAGGCGCGGCTGGAGCGCTCTGGCGTATCGTTGAAGTTGGAGGACATGGCGCCCATCGCGTCAAACAGCACGGATAGCGTCCAGTCCAGCTCCTCGCCGCCGCCCGCGAAGATAATGTCCTGCTTGCCCCACTGTATGAGTTCAGCGGCGTTGCCAATGCAGTGTGCCGACGTTGAGCAAGCCGAAGAAATTGAGTAGTTCACGCCCTTGATTTGAAACGGCGTTGCAAGCGTCGCCGAGTTTGTGCTCGACATCGACTTTGGCACCTCGAAAGGCCCGACTTTTTTAGGCCCACGCTCTCGTGTCGTGTCCGCAGCCGCAACGATGGCGCGGGTGGATGGCCCGCCAGAACCCATGATAAGGCCGGTGCGCTCGTGCGAAATCTCGGCCTTCTCCAACCCAGCGTCGGCGATAGCCTGCTGCATGGAAATGTAGTTCCAGCCAGCGCCTGCGCCCATGAAGCGGCGCACCTTGCGGTCAACATGCTCCTCCCAGCCGGGCGCAGGCTCTCCGTGCACCTGACAGCGGAAGCCGCGGTCTACGTAATCCTTCGCGACAACGAGACCGGACTTACCATCGTGCAGTGCGGCCGTGACCTCAGCCGCGTTTGCGCCGATAGATGAGACGATCCCCATTCCGGTGACCACAACACGCCTCATTCGACCCCCCTCTCCAGCCTGCGGGTATGCAAAACGCTATAACGCATCAACTCGCAGCATTCACGGCGGCGTCAGAAGCGCCGAAAAGCCCGACCCGCAAATCCTTCGCAGAATAAATTGGCTCGCCGTCAGCTTTCAGCATGCCATCACCAATGCCAAGCGTGAACTTGCGGCGGATGACCTTTTTCAAATCGACAATGTATTCAACTTTTTTCACCGTTGGCAACACCATGCCTGAAAACTTGACCTCGCCGACGCTGAGAGCGCGGCCGCGGCCCTGTCCGCCTGTCCAGCCGAGGAAAAACCCCAGCATCTGCCAAAGTGCATCCAGGCCAAGGCAACCCGGCATGATCGGATCGCCTTTGAAATGACAGGGGAAAAACCATAAGTCCGACTTTATGTCGAGTTCGGCGACGATTTGTCCGGCCCCGTGCTCGCCACCCGTCTCACCGATGGAGGTGATTCGGTCAAACATCAGCATGGGAGGCAATGGCAGTTGCGGATTGCCGGCCCCGAAAAGCTCGCCGCGCGCGCAGGCGAGAAGATGTTCATATTCAAAACTGCTCCGTCGTTCGGCCATGGTGATTTTTTGTGTTCCTGATTGTTTTTGTAGCTGCGACTGACGTTTCGGCTTATCTACCACATCTTTGACGCCGTCAAAACCGAAAGCCTCCGAATGCAGCGGCAAATTGGTTCGGCACCTTTCTGCACGGCATTGCGAAAGATGCATTCACACCATATAATTGCGGTATAGGACTGCAAGGGATTTAGCAGAAGCGTGGCCGGAGTGCAAACAATCGACGACGTAATGGATATGCTGCGCAAGACGGGGCTGCGGCCCACGCGCCAGCGCATAGATCTTGGCCGCCTCCTGTTCACCGGCGGCGATCGGCACGTTACGGCTGAAATGCTGCATGCCGAAGCGGTGAAGGAGGGGATGCCGGTTTCGCTTGCGACAGTCTACAACACCCTGCACCAGTTCACCGGTTGCGGACTTTTGCGCGAAGTGGCCATTGAAGGATCGAAAACCTATTTCGACACCAACATATCCGATCACCATCATTTCTATTTCGAGCGTGATGGCAAACTCATCGACATCCATGGCGAGGCTCTGGCCGTTGTGGCGCTGCCTCAGGCGCCCGAGGGCATGGAAATTACCCGCGTCGACGTGCTCATACGGCTGGCGGACAAGCCCAAAGCATAACTCTCCGCTTTTTCGGCGTGTTGCGTTGCCAATCGTATCTATTTCCTACTGCACAGGCTCGTTTGGGTAAACGCCGAAAAGGGCGTCCTGCTGAACCCAGCCAGTGACCTCGCCCGCCGAAACGTTGCACCAGCCTTCATCGCAGCTCAGGACATCGGTTAGCACGCCGGGTTGCAAACGCGCGGCGGTCGGGCTTAAGCTGCTTGGTGCGGTGTGCAGCGTGTAGGGCTTATCCTCCTTTACCCATGGCGCGACGAGGCCGGTGCGGCGACCACTTAACAGCCGCCCGTGCACCCAGCCCGTGGCGCTCTCGCTGTCGCGCACCTGCCGCCACACGTCGAACTCCGCAATCACCTCCACCGGCAGTCCGGCGCGGCGGAAAACCCATGCGACGCCATGATCCCACCCGGGGCCCTTGCGTACCGACACCTCATCCGCTTTCAGACTGACGAAACGTGGTAGCGGCTGACCGCTAGGGCCAATTTTCCGCTCAGGCGCCTGTTGTGCGGCGGCGAGGCCCGCCAGAGCGACAAAAATCGCAGGGGCAAGCAAATGCAGGCATAATCTGCTCAAACGCATGTGTAAAAACCGCCTTCCGTTCCTTCGCACGCGCAACAAATCGCTCGTGCGGAGCCAAGCTTTTATCTCCGGCTTTGTCAACGGCGATGGTCTCTGGTAAAAAATTAACGAGCGCAAATCAATGCGGCGTGAAAAGCTATGTGCCGTTTATCCGCAGCAATATTCCCGAGGTTTCCATGCCAGCCGAAAAACCCCTCGTTATCGTCACCCGCAAACTGCCTGATATTGTCGAGGCGCGCATGCGCGAGCTGTTCGACGCACGCCTTAACCTTGAAGACAGGCCGATGACGAAAGACGATCTTATCAAAGCGGTGCAGAGCGCCACGGTGCTGGTGCCGACGGTTACAGACCGAATCGACCGCTCGGTCATCAGCATGGCCGGGCCGCAATTAAAGCTCATAGCGCAATTTGGGACGGGTGTGGACAATATCGACATAGAAACGGCGCGTAGTCGCGGTGTTATCGTGACAAACACGCCGGGCGTTCTCACCGAGGACACCGCCGACATGACTATGGCGCTCATTCTCGCCGTGCCGCGCCGGGTAATGGAGGGCGCGGAATATCTGCGCGCGGGCAAGGAATGGGCGGGCTGGGCGCCGACATGGATGCTCGGCCATCGGATTCACGGCAAAAAGCTCGGCATCATTGGCATGGGCCGCATCGGCGCGGCGGTGGCGAAGCGCGCACAAGCGTTCGGCCTGTCGATCCACTATCACAACCGCCGCCATGTAGCGCCAGCGCTGGAGGCCGAACTCGGCGCGACCTATTGGGAGAGCCTCGACCAGATGCTGGCGAACATGGACATAGTGTCCGTAAACTGCCCGCACACGCCCGCAACATTTCACCTGCTCTCCGCGCGGCGCCTCAAATTGCTAAAGCCGCACGCCTATATCGTCAATACGGCGCGAGGTGAGGTGATTGACGAGAATGCGCTCGCCCGCATGATCGAGAACAAGGAGATCGCGGGGGCCGGTCTGGACGTGTTTGAGAACGAGCCGGCAATCAACCCGAAACTGTTGAAATCCTCCAGCGTGGTGGTGCTGCCGCACATGGGTTCCGCCACCATGGAGGGCCGTATCGACATGGGCGAGAAGGTGATTATCAACATCCGCACGTTCATGGACGGCCACAACCCGCCCGACCGCGTCCACCCGGCAATGCTTTAGCGCATTACCGCGGTTCGGCAGACGACAGGGTGCTGAGGCGCTTTGTGGCGTCTTGGCTGCCGAGTTCGGACGCTTTCTGATACCATACGCGTGCCTGCGGCAAATCGGGTTGTAGACCCGCCGTGCGCATAGAGCCGAGAAACTCGGGGTCATATGTTCTAGCCATCCTGAGCGCCCCCATGGCAACGCCCTTTTTCGCCAAGCGGGTAAAGAATAGCCGGGCGGCGGCCACGTCGCCGGTGTCGAGAAGTTGATCGCCGCGCTGCAGGAAGGCAGTGTCCTCAGAACTCATCTCGGCGGGCAAACGGGGGAGAGGCGGTTTTTCGTCGAGTTCTGTAAAAGCCGTCGGCGGCGAGGCCGTTTCCGCCTTTGCAACCCTGTCAGTCAAATCGTCTGGCTTCACCAGAATGATAATCGTTTGCCTGTCAGGCGGGGCGTCCTTGCCGCGCACCAGCACGACGTCCAACTCCAACACGCCCTCCCATCCATTTGGGGGGATAAGACTGAGGCCGCTGACTTCACGCAGAGACACCGCCCATGCGTCCTTTGTTTTGACACCAGCGGAAATCCTGAAATCAGCCGGAAGCCCCATAAACATGACAAACGCCACATCAGGATTCAGCCCAGAAGCCAGCGTTACTTTTAGTGGAATTTTTTCGCCTGGCCTAGCCACCGCGTTGCCGACGGAAAAAGTCTTGCCAAGTTGCGCAAAACGTTGCGGCTGCGTTTCTGAATGCGCATCACGCCTCGAATGCGTCAGCGCACTCGGTTCATCACCAATGCCTATTGGAGTCGCCAAAAGAGATGACGTTAGTAACGCGGGCGCCCCCGCCATAATCCCACCTATCACGATACAATGAGCCAGCCTATGAAACTTGACCCGTTTTAGAATTTGGCCTGACGTCGCAGACGAAGCTAGCTGTTTTTGCAACATCGGTTTGAGTTCCCGGAATTTAGAGATCATGGAGCGCTCGCCTTTTCACCGTAGCAATTAGCGCGCCGCTTTCTTCACATTCTGGGCGTCGAGAAATTGCTTGAACTGAACAAACAGCTTTTCCTTGTCCGTGGCTGTCAAAGCCTTGTTGCCGGAGGCCGCATTGTAGTTTTCCAGAAATTTCTGAAACGCGGTTTTAATTTCGGTCTCCTCAGGCGTCGCAGCGGCAACCGCAACCTGGCGCCCTTCCAGCCATTCGCGGGCGGGCTTGAAGCGTGTCCATCCGGACACATCCGCGGCGAGGTTAATTTCCTTCCACTTCTGGTGACGCGATTTGTCCTTGAAGCTTTCGATCTTGCCGAAAAACTCTTGCACGAACTTGGCTAGGCGAAGGTAACGTTCGCTGCCCTCCTGCCAGTTGTAGACCGCCAGAAGCGCGCGGTTGGCTACGGTTGGTACGGTTTGCCCGGCTGGAATGAGGTTTGGATATATCTCGTTCGTCAGCTCGGCTGGCAGGTATTCTTCCATGAGCTCTTTCGTCTCAAACCCGGCAAGGCTCTCCTCGTCGATGGGCACGATATGCAAGCCGTCATCCTTTTTAACCTTGGCAATCGCTGACTGAGGTGCGCCGGTCAGCACGATCATGGCGTCCAGATCGCCGGACATAAGCCGGGAGATCGCTTCATCGTTGTCGTAATGCGAACGAACGGTATCAAGTTTCAGCAAATTGAAGATGTTGTCTGCAGTAACCTGCGTTTGACTATCCTTCAGGTTGAAATTGACTTTCTTTCCGCGAAGGTCTGCAATTGATTTCACGCTTTTACGCGCCAGAACATGAAACTCGGCATTGTAAAGCTTGGTGATAAAATGAACGCGCTGCTCCAGATTTGCGTAAAGCACAGGATTTTTCTTTTTGAGAAGCTTCAAATTGTCCTGATCGACCGTAGCCATGTCAACGCCGCGCAGAAACAACAAGTCGTTCACATTCTGAAAGCCTCCGACGCCAAGGATTGGCAGCACACGCATACCGCCCGGGCGCAGATCGTTGACGACGTTCCGGATGTCTTCAGCAAAGCGCGCGCAGGTGCAGGTCAATCCTGAAACTACAATCGAAACAGCGATGTCGTTCGCTTCGCGCTTCTGATCCTGATACCTGGAAAATCCTGTCGCTTGCTGGGCCTGCACAGCCACCGGCATGAAGGCGCAACTAAAAGCGAAAAAAAAATTTAACCTACGGAATAAACGCATCACTACGCCCCTCTTAACAAATTCTACGCCTAGCATAAACACTCCTTTATGTGGCAAAAAAGCGGAAATCCGGCTTGGAGAGCGCTTTTTTCTTGTAAGGTTAATTTAGGCAGAGTCCTGTATGCAAAAAGCCTTTATCGGAATGCATTTCCCTCTTGATGTGCATTTGACTATAGCGCAACTAAATGCACTTATGCTTATGTGTTCATTTAGTTAGTTTATTTAAACATACAGCTCTAACCAAATGTCTAGGGGTCACGCCTTATCTCGACCACTTTTTTATGGCGATAAACCATTATAGCTACTGGTTTTTTCGCTGCATCACTTGGGTTACGAAAGCTTTTGGGCAGTGACGCGAGGGTTTGCAATCCAGGCGGCGTGGGGCCGCATTATTCAGGAGGAGATGATAATGACCGAAGCGATCAAGTTAAGCCGTCGTCATGTTATGGTGGGCGGAGCGAGCATGGTGGCCGCTGCGGCCTTGATGAATCCAACCGTTTTGGCCGCACAAGACGTGAAGCCTGCTGAACCGAAACCGCTTCCAGACTATGTGAAATGGAAACCTGCAAGCGCGCTGATCGTCCACAGCGAACAGACTATCGAGATGAAGCGTTCGGAATTCGGCACTAGTATCATCACACCCGAGGAAAAGCTTTACATCCGCAATAACGTCAAAGCCCCTGACGAGTCCTTCGTTGCCGATCGCGACGCTTGGAAAGTTGAAATTGTCGGCGTTAAAAACCCTCGCACGCTTACCGTTGGCGAACTGAAAGCCATGGGTCTGACAACCATTGCCACCGTGCTGCAATGCTCGGGCAACGGTCGCAGCTACTTTCAGGAACAGGTTAAGGGCACCGACAAAAAAATCAGTGGCACCCCCTGGACTGTGGGCGCGGCTGGCTGCGTAATCTGGAGCGGCGTTCCTTTGAAGACGGTCATCGAGGCTCTCGGCGGCGCGGTTGACGGCGCGAAATTCATCACTGGCACTGGCGGCGAAAAAATCCCCGACGGCATTAATCCAAAGGATGTCATGGTCGAGCGCTCCGTGCCGATCAAAATCCTCGATAACGTTATCCTTGCCTGGGAAATCAACGGCAAGCCAATCTCGCTCGCCCATGGCGGTCCGCTCCGCATGGTCGTGCCCGGCTACACTGGCGTCAACAACGTGAAGTATATCAAAACCGTCTCGCTGACTGCAAAAGAGAGCGATGCGAAAATTCAGTCTACCGGATACCGTATGCACGCAGTCGGCGAAAAGGGCGCGACAACCCAGCCATCCGTCTGGGAAATGAATGTTAAGTCCTGGGTGACCTCGCCTCTGACAGATGCAAAATCTGGACGTGTGCAGATCACGGGTGTGGCGTTCGGTGGGATCAACGCCGTTGAAAGCGTTGACGTATCCGTAGATGGCGGCAAGACGTGGAAGAAGGCCAAGTTTGTAGGCCCGGATCTCGGCAAATTCGCATGGCGCCAGTTTGTGCTATCCACAGAGCTGAAACCGGGTAGCTATAATCTCGTCAGCCGCGCCACCGACAGCAAGGGCAACGTTCAGCCCAAGGACACCGAACTGAACGGCGGCGGCTACAGCCACAATGGTTGGATGGCGCCGGGGGTGAAGATGACGGTAGCCTAATTTAATCTTAACGATTCCGCGTTTCAACGCGGAATCGTTCTCACCAGAGCACTATTTTCAATATGAAAAAGACCTTTCGTTTCGCAATTTTGTTTTCGGTCATGCTTTTGGCAGTAGCTGCCTACAATACTGCAGAAGCCAACTCCGCGATGCTGGAGCTTGGTAAAAGGGTTTTTCTTGAGGTGGCGGAGCCGAAATGCGGCCTCTGCCACTCCTTTGCCGATGCTGGCGCAGTGGGTGAAATCGGGCCTAGTCTCGACGATTTGAAACCGGACGCCGATCGCGTCAAAGCTGCAGTCGTAAACGGCATCGGTATTATGCCAGCATTCGAGACGCTGACCGAAGCTGAGATTGATGCGCTGGCTTTCTATGTGTCCGATGCGGCAGGTAAAGCGAAGTAAATTTTTGAGGATTTTATGCCGATTGAGCAGCTTTTAGAAAGTCTGATTGATGCAGGAGCGCAGGTAGACAACCTTTGGTCGATGTATATTGTCGTCAATCTTGGGCTGTTCTGGTTCTTCTTCCTGATGCAACGCCCGCTTATATTCGTCGAGCGTATCGTCGCGTTCGTCGCCTACGCGGGTTTCGCCGTCATTAACGGAAACGCGCTCATTGCTTCTTACCGCCTGCTGGAGGCTATCCGCGTCGATCTGGCGGCGAACATCCAGAAAAGCGCGGAGAATGTGCCCGCGATCTATAGTGCGATCACGGCCGCCAGCTTCGCCTCCCGCCAAGATTTAATTTTCGCAACCCACGCAGGCGCTATCGTGTTCGTCGCGCTTATCCTGATTTTCCGCAATAACATGATTGCGTACTACAAGCGGCATTACCCGGAATATCTGATGACGCCGCAGAAAGTCGGGCTGGACTAGACCCGACTTTACGAGCGGATTTCGCCACCCGTAGCCCGTCGCACCTCGCTTATGATTTTAGCCGATACGGCATCAATCTCTTGATCTGTAAGCGTTTTTTCGCGCGGTTGCAGCGTTACTTCTAGGCCGATGGACTTTTTGCCCGCCCCGAGCGCGCCGCCCTCGAACACGTCGAAAATCCCCGCGTCCACGATAAGCGCCTTGTCGGCCGAGAGCGCGGCTTTCAGAACGTCGCCAGCCGCCGCCTCGCGATCCAGCAGGAACGCGAAGTCGCGCCGCACGGGCTGCAAATCGAAAGTCTCAAGCCGGGGCTTGGCCGAGCCTTTCTTTTTCGGCGCGGGCACAGCGTCCATATACGCCTCGAAAACGGCCACCGCGCCACTTAAACCGAACGCCTCCGCCATGTCGGGGTGCAATTCGCCGAAGACGGCTAGCGTCGTTTTGGGCCCAAGCTTCAGGCTGCCGGAGCGGCCGGGATGCAACCAGCCCGGCGCATCCCGGTTTACCGAAGCTTTCTCCGGATCGAAACCAAACGCGGCAAGTGTCGCAAGCGCATCCGCTTTTGCGTCGAGAAAGCCCGCTGATGTCCCGGCGC